>Ga0136846_1236680_pt1 | contig 19791 bp, 20 predicted proteins | sample HopSoiMetagenom2_FD_96841 | JGI IMG/M metagenome (GOLD analysis project Ga0136846, IMG submission 96841) | Grasslands soil microbial communities from Hopland, California, USA - 2 Assembly 2016 (version 4) | ecosystem: Environmental > Terrestrial > Soil > Grasslands | place: USA: Hopland...
CATGGCGGTTTGGCCTCCGATAGGGCTGGTGACGTCGTGTCGGGATCAGACTGGGCGAGCGCTGCTGCCGCAAGTCAACCGCAGCCAGTTACCGTGCGCGAATCCCGCTTTGTCGGCATCCTCCAGCCCACATTCGGCCAGGAACCGCCGTGCATCGCCGCCCGGGCGGTATTGGTAGGGGTAATCCGTCGAGAAGAGCAGTCGGTCGGGGCCCACAACGGCAGCAGCCTGCGCCAGATAGTCGGGCGAGAACATTCCGCTGGCGGTCACGTAGAGGTTGCGGCGCAGATAGGCCGCTATCGGCTGCTCCAGACCCGATACGCGATCGATGACCGCGAGGCGTTCAGCATAGAAGAGCACGACCTCGCCCCAATGCCCGAGGATAAGCTGAAGGCCGGGAAGGCGATCGAAGGTGCCCGCGAGCAGGAGGCGCAGGAACTGGATCCCCGCGTCATAGTGCCAGCCGAGGCCGTAAAGCGCGAAGGCAGCGTCCAGCTCGGGCGTGAAGCCCGAATAATAAGCGGACCGCACCGCCGCCGGGGGCGTTCTCGGGTGGAGCAGGATCGGCACCTCGAGCGACGCCGCGCTCTCGAAGATGGGGAAGAAGTCCGGATGATCGAGGGGCCGATCCCCGACCCGGCCAGACAGCAGGGCGCCCTTGAAGCCCAGCACTCGAACGCAGCGCTCCAGCTCGGTCGCCGCCTCCTCAGGCATGGCGACCGGCAAGGCCGCCAGCGCCTGGAGGCGATCCGGCCATCGCACCATGGCTTCGGCCACGGCATCGTTGGCGCGGCGCGCGAGGTCGACGCTTTCCGCCCCGAGGTCGTGCAACCCCGGAGTGGTCAGCGACAGGACCTGAATAGCGAGCCCGGTCTCGTCCATGAGCTCGATCCGTTCGCCGGTGAGGTCCAGCAGACGGCGTTCAATCTCTCGCGAGTGGACGCCGGCACTGGGGTCGGTCGCCGCCAGCCCGATCGCATCCCAGGCGTCACGCACGCGCGACGTCAGATAATGCTCCTCGATGCCGATCAGCGTCAGGTGCGCATCCCCGCCCCTCGCGGCATCTCGTCCGCTTACCACGGCACGATCTCGCCGTGCCGGTCGATAAAGCGCAGTCCGGGAATGCCCTGCTGCGTGAGCAGCGTATCGACCAGCTGCGGGATGGTTTCCTCGACGCTGAAAGTCGCGTGCGGCCCGCCCAGTCGCGTGCGGATCCAGCCAGGCGCCATCAGCACCATTGCCCGTGGATCGTCAGTGTGGCGGGCGGCGTAGCTCCGCATATATTGATTGAGCGCGGCCTTGCTGCCGCGATAGACCTCGAAGCCACCCCTGATGTTGTTGGCGATGCTGCCCTGGCCGGACGACATCACTCCGATCAGCCCACCTGGATGCACCAGATCCTGCAACCCCTCGACCGCGCGCATCACGCCGAGCGCGTTGGTCAGCATCACGCGCTCGAATTCCCCGGTCGAGACTTCGGCGATCGTCTCGGTGGCGTTGCTGCTCGCGGTGCCGGCGTTGACGAACAGCATGTCGAGCATTCGCGCCGAAAGCCGTTCGCGCAAAGCCGAGATTTGGTCCGGTTCGGTAACGTCGAGCGTCTCGATCGTGACCTGACCGGCGTTCGCGTCGGCGAGTTCGTGCAGAGCGGTCCGGCCGTTCCCTCGAACCGTGCCGATGACGTGCCATCCCTTTTTGACGAATTCGTTGGCCATCGCCAGGCCCAGGCCGCGCGATGCGCCGACCAGCAGGACAGTCCTGGAATGGGGTTCGCGTGAGGTGCTCATGGTGCGGTTCCTTATTTTCCAGCCCCGGATGTGGACATGGCCCAATGCGTGCGCCAGACGCACAGGATGCAAACTATGATTGCACCGAACGCCAGCATGTGCCCCGTCTCGGGGTACCGACCGATATGCCTCCCATCGACCTGAACCTGTTAGCGGCGCTCGACGTCCTGCTTAGCGAACGCAGCGTGACGGGTGCCGCAAAGCGCCTCGGCCTCAGCGTCTCTGCGGCGAGCCGGACGCTGACCCGCCTTCGATCGGCGACGGGCGACCCGCTACTGGTACGCGCCGGACGCTCGCTCGTGCCGACGCCTTATGCGGAGCAGCTGGCCGGTCGGGTCCACACACTCGCCAGCGAGGCGAGAGAGGTCCTTACGCCATCGGCGCGGGAGGTGGATTCGGCTCTGCTGGAGCGGACGTTCACGATCCGCGCCAATGAGGGATTCCTGGCACTGTTTGCCGCCGCGGTGGTTACGGCAATCACCAGGGCGGCCCCACACGTCCGGCTTCGCTTCGCCCCCAAGCCCGACAAGGAGGCGGCGGCGCTGCGCGACGGCAGCATTGACCTGGAAATCGGAACAACCGCGTCCGCACCCGAGATGCGGAGCCAGCTTGTCTTGCGCGACCATTTCATCGGCGTGGCGCGGATAGGCCATCCCCTCCTCGAAGGTCTGATGACGCCGGGACGGTATGCCGCCTGCGGTCACGTTGTGACGTCGCGGCGGGGCGTGCCGGCAGGCCCCGTCGACGACGCCATGCGCGAGTTGGGTCTGCAACGTGAGATTGTCGTGATCGTGCCGAGCTTCCTCGATGCGCTGAATATTGCGCGCCAGTCAGACCTGATCGCGCTCGTCCCGAGCTTGTGCCTTCGCGGCGGGGACATGACCGCCCGGGGCCTCCGGGGATTCGACCTGCCGGTCACAACGCCTGCGCTGTCGATCAGCGTGATGTGGCACCCGCGTTTCGACGCCGATCCCGCGCATCGTTGGCTGCGTCAGATGCTGATGGCAAGCTGCAGAGGTGCAGCGCGAGAGTTAGAGCACTGAGCGGCGTAGAGCTCAGCTGAAGACGCAGGGCGATTACCGTGGCACGGGCCTATGCGCAGTTAGTCGGGCTGTCGAAGAAATGGATAACATTGGCGCTCGACGAGGAATTGCTGCGACACAATGAATGATGCCGGCCTCGGATTGTTGACTCGTTGCATGTCCAGCATTGCCATTTTCCAACTTAATTACGGGGCGATATTTTGGGATATAAGGGCACTGGTACATCCGATCGGACATCCGATGGCAATCGACAAGTTCCTCTGTTCGTTCGGCCTACACGTGCCGGACCTGAGTCGCCTAAGCTGGGGCAATTCGGCGTCGGGTTCCGGGTTCGACGTGAGCTATTGCGGACGCTGCGGGACAGAACTGACGCGCCGGCGCGGAAGCAAATGGCGGGCGATCGCTCTCGCCGATCGCTGAACTCGAGAGGTGGCGATCGCGGCGATCGCCACGGCAAATGGGGGATAGTCGCGCTGGCATCGGCATTCAGGATGATGTTGGCGATTGCCTTCCTGCTCGTCAGCCAACCTGTCGCAGCCCGGCCACACGAAGCCAGGATCGCGCTGACGTTCGACGATCTTCCGGCGCTGAGCATTCTCAAAGATCAGGCGTATATCGATTATCTGAACGTGATGATCTTGCGGGGGCTGAAACGCCATCACTTCCCCGCGACGGGGTTCGTCAACGAGGGCAAGCTCGATGAGCTCGAGCGCGACCGGCAAATCGCCAATCTCCAGCGCTGGCTTGATGCCGGCATGGATCTGGGGAACCACACCTATTCGCACGAATCCCCCAACGCGCTCGGCGCGGACGCTTATATAGCCGACATCGTCCGCGGCGAGCCGGTCACCACCGCCCTACTCCAACCGCATGGCCGGCGGTTGCGGTGGTTCCGCCATCCCTATCTCGAGACCGGCTTTCCCCTGTCGGTCAAGCGAGCGATCGATGGCTGGCTCACCGCGCATGGGTATCGCATTGCCCCGGTCACGATCGATGCCGACGATTGGGAGTTCGCCGAGCCTTATGACGACGCGATCGCGCGGAAGGATATTGCGCGCCAACGGCGGATCAAGGCCGAATATCTGACCTATACCGCGCGCAGGATCGAATGGTCGATCCGGAGCGGGCGCGTGCTGTTCGGGCGCGATATCGCCCAAGTCATGCTATTGCATTGCACCCGGCTCAACGCGGATTCGATCGACGATCTCGCTGCCTTGTTGCGGCGCTTTCGTCTCCGTCCGGTCAGCCTCGATCGGGCGATGCGCGACCCCGCTTATCGCACGCCCGACATCATCGCGGACAAAGACGGGACGGACTGGCTCGAGCGCTGGGCGATCCTGAAGCACCGGGACCTGCCGGAAGTGGGCGACGAGGACCCGCCTGCGGATATCCAGGCTGCTTACGATCGGGTCGACAATGACCGGCGCTGACCGAGCGGTCGCTCCAGGATCGCAGTGATCTATCGGGGTTTACGTGAACTACGTCTCATCGGGCAAATCTTAGGCTAGCCAACGGCAGCTTGCTGGGGGGTGGTGGCCGCGCCGGAACGGCAACTATTGGGGTACGTTGCAGTCGATAGATCTGCGCCAGGGCTAAGGGCAGACTCCGCGCCCATAGCGGTCACTAATCTGCCGGCAGAGTACGGGCATCGGCGATCGCATAGTCTCCCGATTCAAGGTCTAGAGAATACACCTGCCAACACCGTGCAAAGCCATGTTTGATCGCGATCTCCCGGAGTTCGGGAGCGTTATCTTGCAATAAGGCAAGAAACATTGCCCAATGGGCGGCATCTAACTTCGCCCGGGGAGGCCTGATCTCGGATATTGGTTGCCCCTGACTTACTGCATAAATGGAGCCATATTGGTCGGGGCTCACAAAGCGCGCCATTTCCTTCCGGAATGAGGGAGTTGGCAGGTAGACGAGATACGTTGTGTCAATGAGCGTCATCATAGCAACCTACCAAGCGGAAGGGCAGCTAACCACCACTTGCGGTCGTCGAGTTGTCACCGGAATGAACGGCAACTTCCAGGTTAACAGCGGCTGCGAGCGAATGGCTGAGATTGGGGCGCATAGCTGCGCACCCAATCCAGGCTCATTATCGCTGTTGCGATGAGCTCGCCAAGTTTGGCAAATTTATTCGGTAGGTTCATGTTCGTGGCTGCCGAACATCCGCATATCGCTCCGCCCCCCGACGAGGGCCCAAGGGCAGGACTGCGCTACACTCGACTAACCGCTGCTTTGCTGCCCACTGCTTTCCTGAGCAAGGCCACGAAGCTCTTCCCGTGACGCACCAACTGACCCTTGTCGAAGCACGCCTTGGCGCCGCGCGCGATTGCCTCGGCCTCGGCATCTGATCCCCATGTAGTGTGCGAGGATACGACAAGGACGGGCGCGTGCGGATGTCCGGCCAGTTCGTCCAGGAAAGCGAAGCCGTCGACGCCCGGCATAGTGAGATCAAGCGTGATGACGCTCGGCACGAACTTGTCGATCATCTCTCGTGCCGCAGCCACGCTATCGGCGGATCCCACCACGCGGAAATCTTTCTCGTCTTCCAGTAATTGTTCGATGATCGCCCTGACGGTGAGTGAGTCGTCGATGACCAGTACATTGAACATGACCTTCTTCCTTGTTCGGCATTGAAGGCAACGCTTCAGGAAGGAATGAGTGACGCACTGGCGCGCCGTCCTCAGCATCCGCCCGCGGTTTTCGCGTCGGCGAGACCCTCTGCATCGCATTCGCCCTACCCCACTCCCGCATTCAGCAAGGTTAGGGCGGTGTGCGAACCTTTGGGTCCAGGTCAGCGCCAATCAAGCAAAGGAGTCGTAATGCTTGGAGCCCGGTGCCCAGCTCGTATCGCCAGCCGGTGCGAGGGACGGCCGCTTTTTGGGAAATCCCATCTCGAATGACTCAGATTGGGCGCTTATGTGACTTGGCAGTCACCAAGCAAATAGCGAAATGACATCCATTCGGTTGCGGCTCGAAGATCTACGTTTCGGTATCGACCGAATCGTGATGCCCAAATTTCTTCTTAAGCAGATCCTCTACACGCTGGCCGAACAGCTTCTCGAGGGCCTTGACGACCACGAAGTAGCCGATTGTTGAGAGCGTGCCACCGATCGCCGCGATGCCGGCAAGCGCGATCAGCTTGCCGAAGAGAGCCATAGCCATCAAACCGATCAGTTTCAGAATACCCAATACTAATGATACGGTTGCGATCCCGACGATATATGTCGCAACAAGTATGAGGAATGGACTTAGCACGATTGCGAAGACGTTCGGCGGATCGTCTGATGTGAAAAAGCTCTTGGCTAAGTCATACGTGAACTTCAGTGCGGTGATGATGGTGGCAAAAAGTGCTAGCAGATCGATCGCAGAAACGACGTAGACCGAGAGATCGCTGCGGTTCCTCAATCCACGATGCATCAGCCGTGCGCAGTCAAAAAGATAACTGGCAACCTTGAAAACCCACTGGTCGCTCGATCTGGCATGGCTGCGTGCTTTGCCAATCGCGGTGGCAATGACTGTTGCAACCTCTACAGGCGCTAAAGACTGAACCTGAGTTAAAGTGCGTGCTTGAAACGTTCGCGCGTTTAGCCTCGCCTCAGGGGACAGCAAGAGATCACTGGCCCAGCCAAGGGCTAGCGACACACCGAGACATAACATCCAAGTAATGAGTTCTCGATACCAGCCCGCAGCCCATGCCGTAGGACGCTCTTTTCCTGGCTGCGGGCCGGCGTCCATCGACTCTTTTTTGGAACCGACGTTCATTGACGCGACAGTAAGCAGAATCGAACGACTACGATAGCTGGTTGTGTCATCTGCGATCTAGCTCAGAGGGTATGTAAGATCGCGCAGCGACCGCGTCGCTGGACGTTCCTACGCCCGCCATCCGCTCGAGAGCAGCTGTTCAGGGTCAGTCTCGAAGAATGAGGCTTTCGGATTGCCGCGCGCTCCCTCGAATGACGGCAATTGGGGGCGCATAGCGGCCTCGACGTGCGGGTGCTCCTCAGACCAAGTTGCCACCGGCATTTCAGATAAATGTTGGAAGCCCCTAGCGATCCACCTCACAGCTGCGGACCGCGGTCAGCCTTAGCCTCAAGTGTCAGCAAGCAGTTTTTGAACGGATCATCCGGCCTCGACCATCCACTTCACCGCATCCTCGCCTGCCGCGATCCGCAAGGGGGCGTTCGAATTGGTGGCGGCCCGCCAGACCGCCTTGGCCACATCGCACGCATGAGTGACGGGGCCTTTATCCTCCCGGAACTGGCTGATCATGCCCTCGATCAGCGGCTTGTAGTCGCGATTGTCGAGCCCACGCAGGTGCGGCATCGCATTGTCGCCGAAGCTGGTCTCGGGCGAGCGCCCCGGCAGGACGATGTGCACGCGCACGCCAAATGGCTCGACCTCGACGGCGAGTGATTCCGTGAACGCATTCACCGCTGCCTTGCTTGCGCGATAGACGCTGATCAGCGGTAACGGCCTCAACGTCGCGGTCGAGGTAACATTGATGATTGTCCCGCTCCGGCGTTCGCGGAAGCTCGGCAGAACCGCCTGTATGGTCGCCAGCGTGCCAAGCATATTAGTCTCGAACAGCCGCCGCGCGGTTTCGGGCTCGATCAGCTCGACTGGGACTGCAGCGCCGAATCCGGCATTGTTGACCAGGACGTCGATATCGCCCGCTTCGGCGAAGGCGCTCGCGATGCTGGCGGGATCGGTGACATCGAGCGAAAGGATCGTGATTTTGTCGGAAGCCGGCAGAAGGTCGCGCCTTGGGTTACGCATTGTGGCGATAACCTTCCAGCCTTTCTCGAGGAAGAACTTGGCGGTCTCGAGACCAAATCCCGAGGAGCAGCCGGTGATGAGAACGGTGGGCATGAAAACTCCTGGATGGTTGCTGATGGATTGGAGATAGCCACCCCGAGCAAGACCTTCTATGCTCCATAGTCCCGAATCCATTGGCGATAGTCCTTGTATGGCCATCGATCCGCTTGCCGAGATCGTGACTCTGCTGCAGCCCTCGGCCAGCTTCTCCAAGCTGGTCGAATATGCCGGACGCTGGCGCATCAACCGCGACGTAGAGGGCAAGCCTGTTTTTTTCGCGGTCTTGGAAGGCGAATGCCGCGTGGTCGCCGCCGGCCGCCCTGCGTTCGTCGTCCAGGCGGGCGATTTTGTGTTGTCGCCCTCGGCCAGCGACCAGGTGATCGAGAGTATCGACGCACCCCCGCATGGGATCGACATGATGCCGACGCAGATCGGGCTCGGCCGGTTTCGGGTCGGTGCGGCCAATGAGCCGGTCAATCTCAGAATGCAGGTCGGATTGTGCAGCTTCGCTTCGCCCGATGCGGCGTTACTCGTCTCTCTCCTGCCCGCAATGATCGTCGCTCGCGGCGAGCCACGGCTCGCGCAACTGCTGCATTTGGTCGGCGACGAGACCCGCCAATCGCGACCAGGGCGCGAACTGGTGTTGGAACGACTGCTTGAGGTGTTGCTGATCGAGGCGCTTCGTTGCGGCACCCACATTGTACCGGTGCCAAGCGTTGCGCGCGGTCTATCGGACAATCGCCTGGCGGCAGCTTTGCGCGCCATGCATGCGCGGCCCGCCTACAGGTGGACCGTTGCCGAACTGGCCGGCGAGGCCGCAATGTCGCGCTCCGCCTTCTTCGCACGGTTCAGCCGCATCGTCGGACTTTCGCCGATAGAATATCTGCTCGCCTGGCGCATGGCGGTCGCCAAGCGCCTGTTGCGCAGCCGAGAGGTCGCGATAGAGCATATCGCGGCGCGGGTCGGCTACGGATCCGCAAGCACGTTCAGCACTGCCTTCACCCGCCATGTGGGAACGCCACCGATACGATACGCCCGGGCAGCTATCGTCGGCTGAGCCGAGCCCTTCCAAGCGCGACCCACCATCTTGATCCAAGTACGGCGAACGACAGATCATCCGGATAATGCAAATCGGCGCCGAACCTCCGGAAATGGCGCGTTGCTGCCTGACGGCCTTTGGGTGAGCGGTCTGTCGGCATTTGGAAGGGCGAAGGACGAAGGCAGACATTGCCGAAGTTTAAGCCTGCCCAATCTCACGCGCGCGCAACCAGTTCGCACTACCCGACAGAGATACTCCAGCCTCACCCCAGAGCCGCAATCAGTTCCAAAGCGGCAGCGCGTCCCAACCTCCGGGAAATCCAGATTGTCCAACCACAAAGGGCGGCTTGGCCGGGAACGTCGCGAAATGCGCTTTGAGCAGGTTCGCCCACTCTGTCGCGAACGCTGGGTCAATCGTGCGCAGCAGATACTGCATCACCGCAGCGACTGCGTAGAGCTTAGTCTGTGCAAAATTATCATCGGCCAGATGGTCTAGCAGCGGATTTTCACCCGCCTTCGGCGGCATGGGCTGGTCCGCCGGCGAGCGGTTCCAGAGCCTCGAATAATGGGCGCAGATATTGCGGATATGGTTGATCGCGCGCAACCAGCTTGGGATCACGTGCGTACGCGACATTCCCAGCGGCGCGCCGAGCGCTTTCTGGTCCGCGATGGTCATGCCGCCAACCAACCGCGACATCATGCCGAAATCCCAGACTTCGATACTGACCCATAGCGGAAAGGGTAGCCCATATCTCTCCCGAATATGGACTGCGAATTGCTCCTTCGAGCGCGCTTCATGCTCGTCGACCCGATCGAGCCACGTCGTGTAGGGCGATGCCCCAGTTGTCAGGTCGGGGGTGGAAAAGCGAGGATAGAAGTTGTGCGGGTCGCGGTGGGTCATGGCACCGCGCGCGCCTAGCAAAAGAGCCACGCGCACTCGCAGACCGATCTCGATACGTTGATGGCGCGCAGAAAATGCGCCCGCAAATCTTCATCGAATTTGGCCAGATGAATGGCTTGCGTCAGCGTGCTACCCTGTTGGAAATCGTCTTCATAGACAACCCCGCCAGCCACGGGCGCCATCGCCCATTTGCGCATCGGATGCCAATAGCCGCTCAGCCGATAATATCCGAACTGCGTGAGGAGCGCCTCTGCATCCGCGGCCGCGCCGACATCCATGCCGCGCGCCTTAAGCAATGCGATCTGGTCAGGAACGGAGAGGAAAGGCTTGTTGTAGGGCATGCGGGAGGTCCGGCCACGGACATAAAAAAACCGACCCGCTCACACCCGTTAAGGTGCCGGGGCCGGCCGTGTTGGGACCTAGTTAGTCGGCAATTGCCTACAAATCAATAACCCGGCCACTGAATTTCGAGCGGTCGCGTTCCTACGCTGTGGCTGGCGCGATAGCCGAAACCGACGCCGCTTCACTATCGGACCAAGGCCAACGGCAGCTTTCAGACACCGTTTCAGCGTATTGAATCCCGCCGTTCTTTAAGAATGGCCCCGCAGCGTGATCCGCGTGAGTTCGGACGGTCGTCCCAGACGAAGCGCGAAGCCTGGCCACAAGGCCGTGCCGTTGTTGACGTAAAGCGTCATGTTATCGACGTCGTAGCGTCCAGACACGAAGCCGCCATTGGCACGTGCGACAAGACGGTCGAGGCCCCGGACCATTCCTCCATGCGTGTGCCCCGAAAGCTGAAGGGCGATGCCGCGTGCGGCAGCCTGCCTCGCTTGTCGCGGCTGGTGATCTAGCAACAGCACCGGCACATCAGCAGGCGCACCGGCAAGTGCCGTGGACAGGTCCGGACCAACTTGCCCAAATCGAGGGGCAGACAGGTCCGTGACGCCGGCGAGGATCAGCTTATGCTCACCACGCTGCAGCACGACATGTGCGTTCGGCAGCATTCGAAACCCCAACCTTTCGAGGTGATGCATCCAGGCGTCGTAGTCGAAGAAGTATTCATGATTGCCCGGGATCGCGTAAATGCCGTCGGGCGCGTGCAAGTCGCGCAACGGCCCGACATCCGCCTGACGCATCGCGACAGATCCGTCGATAAAATCGCCAGTCACGACAATCAGGTCGACGCCCAACGCGTTTGACCGATCCACCATCGCTCGAGACCACTTTGCCGGAAACAGGCGGCTGATGTGGAGATCGGTCAGTTGGAGCAGTCGGTATCCATCGAACTGTGCCGGCAAGTTTCGGATCTTGATCTCGACGTCTTTCAATGGCGGCACACGCAAGGCGCCGGCAACCCCGATCGCCGCAACTAAGGCTGCAGCGCCCGCCGCCGCATAGCGCACGCCATCGGGCCAGCCGCCCACATGTCGCGTCGTCAGCATCGTTGCCAGCGCGCCTAGGTCGAGCACTATCTGCAGGGCGGCGAGCAACAAGGTAGCACCCGACACCCAATTGAACAGGATGATGAGCGGACGGGGGAATTCGGGCGCAAACACCGAGCCGGAAGAAAGCCGGCTCCAGAAATGATATTGCGATGCGATCAGCAGCAGCAGCGCGACCACCGCCTTGACCCACCACGGCAATGCAAGAGGCCAGAGCCACCGAGCGATGACGAAGAGACTGGGCGTCGCGAAGATTAGGTGAAAGATCGTCGATCTCCGACTGAGTGTATCGCCGCGGCATGCGTTCCACGTAGGTGGGATCGAGATCGAGAAATGCGACCACGTCGTTGTCGGTCGCGAGCATCGGCCGATTGAACGTCTTCGGATGTTAGGACGTTCGCTGGCGATATCAGGCGACAGCCAGTGTCGCGAATGCGCGGTTTTGGCTGAACCTTTTTGGGCTACGCGCCGAACGGATCAATCGAACGAACCGCGCGCAACTCCCGTTCAATAATGGCGAGAGCCGGCCCCATGCCCACTTCTTGAGAGCCGAAACCAATGCGCATGTGAGTAGGCATTCCGAAGCAGTCTCCCGGCGCGACCAGCACGCCTTTGCTAACCAGCTGCTCACAGAAGCCGCGGCTATCGCGTCCATCTCGGAAGCTGGGAAAGGCAACCATGCCCTTGTCAGGCCGAACCCATTCAAGAATGTCGCCCACTCTGTCCATAAAGCTTCGGAGCTTGCCGAGATTATTGGTGGCAATAGCCGCAACGCGCTGAAGGATAGTTTCGCGGTTGCGGAGCGCATGCACCGCGAGCGCCTCGAGGATTGGAGATCCTCCGAGCGAGGTATAACCTCGCGCCCTTATCAATTTATTCCGCCTGTTTTCGTTGGCGTCGACAACCCATCCTGTCCTCAAGCCCGGCAATGAGAGCAGTTTTGACATGCTGCCGATGACGATCGTGTCCTGGATGTTCGTTAGGGCTTGCTCATGATGGCCCAGATTGAGCGGATCATATACGGCGTCGAGGGCGAGCGGCACGCCTTTCTCGGCGAGAGCCCCGCTCAGCGCGATACGATCCTCCACACGTAGTGACCTGCCTGTCGGGCTGTGTGGCGAATTGACGATCAGTAAGGCGGTGTCGTCGTCGGCGTTCGCGACAATGTCCTCAACGGTCCGCTCCGTAAACGGCCCGGCAGGATGTTGATAATAGCGCGGCTCGAGTTGCGCGGCGATGCACGCACCGGCGAAACCGGCATAGGCTGGCGACGGCACCAGCACGTTGCCGTTCGGCCGCGAAAGCGCCGACATGATCAGGAGAAGTGCCTCGGTAGCCCCGTTCGTTACGACCACCCAATCCGGATCGACCCCATATAGTGCTGCGATTTCCGCCATTAGCGCCGGCGATCCTTCAACCGGGCAGTAGCCGATCGATATCGACTCCAAATCGAGTTCAAGTGCCCCGAGGCGGACGAGCTCACCCGTCGTCCAGCTGGGCCCGCAACTGCCGGCCAGATCATATTGCACCCCGGGATAACGCTCCAGCCAATCGTTCAAAAGAAAGGGTGGAAGTTGCACGTTCTGTCTCTTCAACTCGGTAAACCCCAAGCGCGCGTCATCGTGACTCAAGAACCGGGTACCGCGCGCGACAGCTGAGACCAGACAGCTTCGGCGATCTGCAAATCCTGCACACCGACACCTGTCAGGTCGACCAGCACGCTTTCGTCGGGTGAAAATGATACCGTCCCTGAAAGCAAGCCCCCCAATTCCGTCACGCGTTCGGCACTGAACAAGGCTTCGCGATAGGGCCGGGACAATTCGCCATGGTCAAGACACTGTTCGACCGAATCTGCCACCAACAGGTTCATGCCAGCGGTAAGATCGCTGGCTACTTCCTGCTTGCCCGGCGCATCGGCGCCAACAGCGACGATACGTGGCGCCCTTTCGAACATGCCCGAAGCCAATAACGGTGTTCTCGCTGGCGTGGTGGTAATCACCACATCGGACATCGATGCGAGTTCCTCCAGCGATGCCACCGGCTGAACATCCAGCGTCTCGCGAGAGAGCTTGAGAGCGAGGCGTTCGGCCTCATCATGGCGGCGCCCCCACAAGACCACCCGACGAATTTCGCAGTGGTCGGCGACCAGCGTTGCATGCAATTCGGCCTGGATACCGGTTCCAACCACACCAATCGTCTTGGCGTCGTTTGGCAGAATCGCCTTCGTGGCGATTGCGCCGGCAATGGCGGTACGAAGGTCAGTCAGCCAGCCCCGGTCTGCAAGGAGCGCCAGAGGCTCTCCGGTATGGGCGCTGAAAAGCAGCATCATCCCGTCACTTGTCCGCAGGCCCAGCTTGGCATTGGCGGCGAACGTACTCGCGATCTTCACCGCGAAGACATCACCATCGGCGGTTGCCGCGGACTTTATGTGACAATCGGCGCCATACCTTGGGAAGCCCAGATAGCCGACCGCGCCAAGCACGACGCGCCCCTGCGACAACGCGATAAATCCTTCTCGTATCGCCTCGAAAATGCGATCCATGTCGATCGCGCGGCGGATTTCATCGAGCGCGTATACTTCCATAAGATCACCGATCCTGCTGATGGCCGACGCTTCTCGGGCGCACTATTTGCACGCCATCGTGCTGCGCTCGGCGAAGAGGCGATTGGTTGTCGGCCACAACAACTGTCTCGTCCGAGCTTGCAAACCTGCTGCTCACATTCAACGACGGCGGTTGGGATGCCGACGGCGGCGTGAGCCGCCTGCTGGTGATGGACCGGCTATCGCAGCGCATGCGTTGCCGCGACATCCACCGCCAGGGAATCGTCCGCGATCTCGCCGACGAAAACGACGCCATAGACCTCCCCTGCCTTCTCTCGCGAAACCCATCCCTCCAGGACATCGTGAAGGACGAGCTCCGGTTCGCGAGTTTTCGGATCGCCATAGCCGGCGCCGCTCACATCCAGTCCCTCGATAAATTCGCCAGGGAGGATAGTGAATTCGCCCAGGGTGGGCAGGCTCTCCCGCGTGCCATCCGCGCCGATCTTCGTGGTGGTCGCCTTCGTTCCCGGCAGACCGCCCAGCACGCCCTTCGGCGCGGTGTCCCATGCATCCGCCATCATGGCGACCGTCATCGGATCATGCCGCGGACCGTAGGCGGTCCGCGACGCGGCGGCTCCGCGCCGCCGTCCCGCGCCAGCGGTGTCGGCCAGAAGCCGGACCTCCTTGAAGAGTATCGGGTACTTCATCTCGTCGAGTTCCACGGAGTCGCGGTAGAGCAGCCCAGCCGCCGCATTGCACAGCCACGTCAGCCAGCCGTCTCTGCTCGACGTCGCCGGACCGCCGTTGTTGCCCATGAACATCTGGTTCACGAAGGGACCGTCGATACGCCAATCATGGCCTGCGATCACCGCCATCCCGGCACCGAGCCCTAGACCGCCGCCGGACAGCCCGAGGCCGGGGTGCGCCTCGGCGAAGCCGGTCTGTACGGCTTCGAGGATGCGATCCGTAATACCGGTAGTGGCCAACGAGGTGCAGGTCGGGTGAATCGGGATGCCGGCGATCGATCCTCTCCGCAGGCGCACCTCGACCCGCCGAAAGCTGCCCTGATTGTGGGGAACACGCATCCCCAATGCCCCTAGGATGTTGAAGACCGACTGTAACGCGGTCGCAGTCGACGTCGCTCGGGTGAGGTTGATGCCGGCCTCGACCGAGTCGCGGTTCGCCGTCAGGTCCACGACGACGCGCCCGCCCACCGGGTCGACCTCGACGTCAGCGATCACCGGGATCGCCTCGATCGGCCCGATGGCGTCGTGCGTCGATCTGCCGTGGATCGTCCCTGCCGGCAGCTTGCCGATGGCCGCCGCCATCGTGCGCTCGGAATAGTCGAACCACTGCTTGATGAATGTTCGGATCGTGTCCTTGCCGTACTTCGCGACCAGATCCTTGAGGCGACGCTCGCCGATGCGAGCGGCGCCCACCTGCGCCAGATAGTCGCCGTACCATTGGTCGGGCACACGGATGCGTCGCTCGCACATGCGGATGATGTCGCCGATGTCGGTATAGCCGCGCTGGATCTGAACGCAGGAGAAGGTCAGGGCCCCTTCCTGATAGCAATCCTTGGCGAACGGGTCATAGGTGGTCGGGTTCGCGTTCCCGATGTCTGCGTGATGCGCCTTGGCGATCGTCGTGAACATGTGCTCGCCGTCGATGAACACCGGAACCATGAGGCCCCAGTCGGCCTGATGGCTGTTCCCGACATAGGGGTCGTTGTCGACGAAGGCGTCACCCTCCTTGAGATCGGGGTGCAGGCGACGGAGCTCCGCGCACTGGAGCGACGATCCGAAGATATGTGTGGCGAGCCCCTCCCCCGAGGCGATGAGTTCGTCGTCGGCGGAAACGATCGAGCACGAAAAGTCTCGCGCCACGCTGATCACGGCGGATCGGGCGCTCCGTAAGAGCGTGTTCGTCATCTCGCGCACGATGGCCTCGAAGCGGTTCGAGAGCACCGCGAGCGTCGCCGGGCTGAGTATCTCTTCGTCCGCCACGATCGCGGCTCGCATCCCTGCGTTCACGTTCATACCTCCACCAGATAATTGCCGAGGCTGGTCGTTCGAACGAGCGCGTCCGGGGGTACGACGAGCGTGCTCGTGGGCTCTTCTATGATCGCCGGCCCAGCGACCTCGGCGCCCGGCGGCATCAGCGCGCCGTCGTATACCGCGGCGTCGACCCAGCCGGTGTCCGCGAAGTGCGCCCGCCGGTCCCGCCGGCGGGCCGTCTCCAGGCTGCGTTCCGCCGCGTCCTGGATGCTCAGACCGTCGAGCGTGACGCCCGTGATCGGCGCCCGCAGACGGGCCTTCCAGGTGAGGCATTCGACCCGCATGCCGGGCTGGTTGACCGCGAACATGCGCTCATGGAGCTGGTCGAACGCCTCGCTGATGAGGCTCGCGCCGTTCTTGTCGAAGCGCGACACCGCGAGCGGCAGTTCGAGCTCCCACACCTGCGAGGCGTACCGAGCCTCGGTCAGGTAATCCACAGTGTACTCCTCGTATCCGCGCGCGGCGATACCCGCCGAGAATGCGCGCACGAGCTCGTCGAGCCGGCCAAGCACCTCGTTGACCTCCTCTGGGTTGAACCGGCTCGTATCGGTGAAGTGACTGAGCGAGAACTCCGCCACGATGGCGCTGAGCTGGCCGCCGAGCGCGCTGAGCGCGCCTGCGGGACGCGGCATGAGCACGCGCTTGCAATCGAGCTCCTTGGCCACCGCTGCCGCGCCCAGCCCCGCGGCTCCGCCGCCGGCCAGGAGCAAGCTCTCGCGGGGGTCGACGCCTTCGCTCACCGTGATCTCCTGGATCGCGCGAACCATGTGCTCGTTGGAGATCTGCAACACGTGCAGCGCCGCCGTCTCGATATCGTCGGTGCCGAGTTGGTCGGCGAGCTCCTGCATCACGCGCCGGGCCGCGTCCTCGTCGAGCGTCATGCGCCCGCCGAGGAAGCGATCGACCGGGAAGTACCCCAGAACGACCGCGGCATCGGTGACCGTGGGCTTCGTGCCGCCGCGGCCGTAGCAGGCAGGCCCCGGGCTAGCGCCCGCACTGAGTGGCCCGACATGGAGCAGACCGCCCTCGTCGATCCAGGCGATCGATCCGCCGCCGGAGCCGACCGAGCGCACGTCGACCGACGAGGCGGCGACGAGGTCGCCATAGCGACCACCGAGCCAGGTCTCGCGCGTGAAGTTGATCTGCCCGTCACGCACCAGCGAGACGTCGAAGCTGGTGCCGCCAACGTCATAGACGATGACGTCCTGGGCGTTGAGCTCGCGATCGCCATAGGCCTTGCCTGCGACCGGCGCCAGCGACGGACCCGAGCGGGCCGAGTAGACGGGCCGCGCACTCAGATCCTCGATATGCATGACACCGCCGACAGAGGTCGCGGCGAACAGCTCGCCGGCGAACCCCAAGGTGGCGAGGTCCTCTTTGACGGCTGCCAGGTGGGGCGACATCAATGGCTTGAGCGAGGCGTCGATCGCCGTCGTCGAGGCGCGGCGGTATTCGCGCACCATCGGGATCAGCTGGTGCGACAGAGTGTACGGCACGCCGGGGAGATGTTCATCGAGCAACTCGGCCATCGCCAGTTCGTGCGCCGGATTGATGATCGACCAGAGCAGGCAGACCGCGACGGCCTCGACACCGCGCACGGCCAAGCCCCTGATCGTGGCGATGGCGGCTTCCCGGTCGAGCCCGGTGACGATGTTCCCTTCCGCGTCGATGCGCTCGACGATCTCGAACGTCAGGCGGCGCGGGACATACGGCTCGGGATAGGCGGCGTCGAACTCGAAGGCATCGTTACGACCGCCTTCGCGCAGGACGAGGATGTCAGGGAAGCCCTGGGTCGTCAGCAGCGCTGTCTTCGACGTCTTGCGCTCAAGGATGGCGTTGGTCGCGCGCGTGGTCGAGTAGACGAACGTCTCGGCGTTGCGCAGCAGGTGATCTGTCGTGACGCCCAGTTGTTCGGCGGCCATATCGAGAGCGGCTGACAGGCCATCGATCGCTCGGTCCAAAGTGGTCGGCGCCTTGCCCAGCACGACGCGCCTGCCGATCTCGGCCACTGCGATATCGGTGAAGGTGCCACCGACGTCTGAGGTAATCCTGTACACCACGAAGTGCTCCCGTTCCCAACCAAGTTCTTGTTTGAAGTTTCGCGGTCCGAAGCTCTGATAAGGTCGGGAAAGCACCCAGCCCGCAGGAGCTCGTTCGCTCGGTCCGGATATGCGGTTCGGTCGCTCGTGAGATTATTGCATCCCGGTCTGACCGCGCATGGTAACGAAGACAGTGCAGCCGTTCGGGTAGGAGAACGGGCCATGCTCGACACCAATCGGCGCGTGGAAATAGTCCCCTACTCCCGACACCCGCCCTTCGGCGTGCATCTCGCCCTCAACGACGACGCCCCAATGCTCCATATCGTGATGAACGTGGCGCGGCTCGACATAGCCCGCCGGGAATCGGGCCATGAGCACGGTGAGCCCATCACCCTCATCGGACTTGTAAACGCGACCTTCGGCTCCCGCAGGCAAGTAGTCGGCCTCCAGCGCCTCCCAGCCGCCCTCGTCAGCGATCGCCCTCTGGTTGAGGCGGGTGCTATCGAACGTCATTTCTTGCTCCTCTGGTTGAGGGTGCGCCAGGCGCGGCCGGGCTCGCTGTATATCGCCCCAAAAATCCGGGCTGGGCGGAGCGATTGTCGACGCGGAGTCCGGTAACAGTCTAATGCTGGCTCCGAATGTGTTATTCCGTATCCGCATAACCACGCACGTCGATGAGGGCCGCCTCGGTCTGGAGCTTCTCAACCACCGGCCGGACGAGCAGAGCGACATCCTGCAGCCAGCCGCCATCGTCAGACGCGAACAGGTCGCGCAGCGCTTATTTCTCGCTGATTTGCTGGGATGGTTCTGGGCTAGCCGCGTCAAGGCTTGAACTTGCCACATAATACGTAATAGGTATCGATGTCTATACCTATAGTATTAGCCTGATCAGTGTTTGAGCAATAATTGCCTTGGCAGCGAGGTTGAACGGCCCCTCCCCTCATCGGCCCGAGCGATCTCGCCCCCGAAGCACCGTTTTCGGGAAATGTCTTACCCAGATCTCAAAGGAGAATCGCTATGTTTGGTCGTTTTCGTAAGTCGCTGATCGCCGGCACCGCAATCCTGTCGGCTACCTTCACAGGGTCGGCGGCTTATGCCGCTCCGGCTCGGAATATCATCCTGGTGCACGGCGCGCTTGCCGATGGCTCGGGCTGGAAGGGCGTTTTCGACCGTCTTAAAGCAAAGGGCTATAAGGTTCAGGTCGTCCAGGAGCCGCAGACCAGCGAGGAAGAAGATGTTGAGGCCGTGAAGCGTGCGATCGCGTTGGCCGATGGCCCGGTGGTTCTGGTCGGCCATAGCTATGGCGGGCAGCTGATCACCGAAGCCGGCGACGATCCCAAGGTGACGGCACTGGTTTACGTCGCTGCGGCGGTTCCCGAGGTGGGCGAGAGCCTGGTCGACCTCTTCAAGATCACGCCATCTCCCACCGCCGACGCCATCCGGCCCGCACCCGGCGGCTTTCTGATGCTCGATCCGGCCCGGTTCCACGACGCATTCGCGGCCGATCTCTCCCAAAGCCAGAGCGATTTCATGGCCAATTCACAGGTCATGATCTCGGCCAAGGCATTCGATACGAAGACCAAAGTCGCCGCTTGGAAGACCAAGCCGAGCTATGGCATCGTCCCGGGGCTCGACCGCACTGCCAGCCCGGTGCTGGAGCGCTTCATGTACAAGCGTGCGAACGCCAAGATCACCGAAATCCCCGGTGCGAGCCATGCGGTCTACGTCTCGCATCCTGCTGAGGTCGCCGCGGTGATTGAGAAGGCCGCTGAGAACTGATCGCGTCTGGCAGCACGGTGTCGCGGTAGAAATACCTGCCGACATAGCATGTTGAAGGGGTCTGCCTGCGCAGGCCCCTTCATCTTTTTAACCGCCCGCCTGCCGGAATGGCGGCAGACCAAAGGCTCCGGCTTGCATTGTCGAGGTCAGGACCCGTCGGCTTTGGTTAACAGCTTCACCGCCGCCAGAATGCTAGCAACGATCTGTCCATTGGTTCCCCTTAGGGTACTGACAACCACGGGCGAGGCTGCGCCGTCCTCGGCCAGCGGTGCGAAGCAGATGTCCTGCCCACGCATGAGTAACGCCCGTGCCGGGACGATACTGACGCCGATGCCAGCGGCA
>Ga0136846_1221382_pt1 | contig 19787 bp, 18 predicted proteins | sample HopSoiMetagenom2_FD_96841 | JGI IMG/M metagenome (GOLD analysis project Ga0136846, IMG submission 96841) | Grasslands soil microbial communities from Hopland, California, USA - 2 Assembly 2016 (version 4) | ecosystem: Environmental > Terrestrial > Soil > Grasslands | place: USA: Hopland...
CGCCCAACGCCCCGATCGACAACATGATCATCCTCGCCACCCAGGTGTCGGCGATGTGTGCGCAGGATCTCTTGTGGGGGCCCGCAATGCGCAAGTACCCCGATCTCAAGTTCGCGTTCTCCGAGGGTGGCATCGGCTGGATCCCGTTCTATCTCGATCGCAGCGACCGGCACTACACGAACCAGAAGTGGCTGCGCCGCGACTTCGGCGACAAGCTGCCAAGCGACGTTTTCCGTGAGCACTCGCTGGCGTGCTACGTCACCGACAAGACGTCGCTCAAGCTGCGCCACGAGATCGGCATCGACATCATCGCGTGGGAGTGCGACTATCCGCACTCCGACTGCTTCTGGCCCGACGCGCCCGAGCAGGTGCTGGCCGAGTTGACCGCCGCAGGCGCCGACGACACCGACATCGACAAGATCACGTGGCAGAACGCCTGTCGGTTCTTCAGCTGGGATCCGTTCGCACGCACCGCCAAAGAGAGGGCGAACGTGGGCGCGCTGCGCGCGAAGGGTGCAGACGTCGATGTGTCGATCAGGCCGCGCAAGGAGTGGGCACGGCTCTACGAACAGAAGCAGCTGGCGAAAATGTAAGCGGCTTACGGCTCGAGCCCCGCCACGATCGCCTGTCCGGTCTGCGGATCGTAGGGGTACGACACGTGCTGGTGAAGCAGCTTCCAACTGCCGTCGATCTTCTGAAAGACCCGGGTGCCGCGCGACCATGAATCGAATGCCGGCTTGCCGGCTTCCCGCGCAGTCATGTGGTTGAGCCCCCACGTGACCGCGACGTCGTCACGGATGATTACGTGCAAATCTGGAACGTCCCAGCGAAAGTCACCTGCGGCATACTCGAAGCCGCGCCGGCATACCTCGCGAACAGCGTCGGCGCCGCGGTAAACGAGTGGCGCTTCGTGCTCGTAGGAGACGACGTCTTCGGTGATCTTGGTCATGACGGCGCCCAGGTCCTTGGCCGCAGCGCTACGGAGCCATTCGTCGAATTCGGCTCGAAACTCCGCTTCGGCTGCAGGTGTTCCGGCCAGAACGTCGTCGAGCTTGGCGAAGCATTCGCCCCAACCCTCGGCGTTGTCGTCGCGGACGTCGGCAGCGGTGAAACCTGACTGCTCGAACCGCATCTCGGTCTTGGTGCCGTGTTGGGTCAACACGACGGTGACCAATGTCTGTGGTCCGGTGTTGCCGTGGCCGTCTTGCTGGGTCAGTGTGAACACCAGTCGTTCAGGTCGTGCGATTTCGCGGTATTCGCCGAATTCACGGTGCACATCGCCTGCCTCCGAACGGTATTCGACCATCCATCGTCCGCCCTGGCGGACATCGACATCACACTTCGTGACAGCGAACCCGTTGGGCGCGAACCAAGCGCTCAGACTCTGGGTGCGCAACCAACTTTCGAACACCAGCTCGCGTGGCGCATCGAAAAGACGGACGATCGAGATTGAAGAGGTGTTGGCGTTCATCACGGCTGCCTTTCGTGAGCGGTGGGTTCGTGTTTCTGCTGATGGGCAAGATGCTCTTGTAGTTGGTCGAATCGGTGCTCCCACAGTTGCCGGTAGGAGGCCAGCCATTCGTCAATATCGGCCAATGGCTGCGGCCGGATACGGCTCGGCCTGCGTTGGGAGTCTCGGCCGCGAGTGACGAGGCCGGCGTCCTCCAGGACTGCGATGTGTTTCGAAACTGCGCGCGGCGTCATGGCGAACGGCTCCGCGAGTTCGGCGACGAACGCCTCGCCGTTGCGTAACCGCTCGAGGATCGCCCGCCGAGTCGGATCCGCGAGCGCGGCGAACGCCGAACTGAGCGCGTCCCGTTGCATTATGGAACCTCCTAGTTCCGGAACTAGTTGGTACTATAAGGCGAAAGCCGGGGGATCGTCAAGGTCCTACAGGCGCCGCAGATACGGATGGAATCAGCATCTCGGACCGTATTTGCGGATACGATGCCACGGTGGCTTCGATCAGGGTTCGTCAAGCGGCCGAGCTGCTGGGCGTCAGCGACGACACCGTCCGGCGCTGGATCGATGACGGAAGCCTTCCGGCCAGCCAAGATGAATCTGGCCGGAAGGTTATCGCCGGCGACGTACTGGCCGAGTTCGCGCGCGCGAACGCCGCTGCGGTACCGAAGGATCCGCTCACCATCGCCAGCTCCGCTCGCAATCGCTTCGCCGGGCTGGTCACCAAGGTGGTCACCGACAAGGTCATGGCACAGGTCGAAATGCAGTGCGGGCCTTTCACCGTCGTCTCATTGATGAGCTCAGACGCAGTGCGCGAGCTTGGACTCGAGCCCGGCAGCGTCGCCGTCGCCGTCGTCAAGGCGACCACGGTGATCGTCGAAACTACCGGAGGCCAATCGTGAAGCTTTCCTGCTTGCTGGCGCTCGTCTGCGTCGTGCTCATTAGCGGATGCGGCTCGTCGGAACAACCCGCGGCCGGAAACACAAGGATCACGGTGTTCGCGGCCGCCTCGCTGAAGAAGACGTTTACCGACATCGGTGAGCAGTTCAAGACCGAAAACCCCGGCTTCTCAGTCGAATTCTCGTTCGCCGGCTCATCGGATCTCGTCACCCAGCTGACCCAGGGCGCCGAGGCCGACGTGTTCGCATCGGCCGACACCAAGAACATGGACAAGGCCGCGCAGGCCGGGCTACTGGCCGGCGACCAGGTGAACTGCGCGTCCAACACGCTCATCATTGCCGTCGCGCCCGGCAATCCGAAGAAGATCGCCTCCTTCAAAGACCTGACACGGCAAGGTCTCAACGTGGTCGTCTGCGCGCCGCAGGTGCCGTGCGGGTCGGCTACCCAGAAAGTCGAGCAGGCCACCGGCGTGACGTTGAAACCGGTGAGCGAGGAGTCGTCCGTATCCGACGTCCTCAACAAGGTGACCTCCGGTCAGGCCGACGCCGGGCTGGTATACGTCACCGACGCCAAAGGCGTGGGCGACAAGGTTGCCGTAGTGGCATTCCCCGAGGCGGTCGGCGCAGTCAACACGTACCCGATCGCTGTGCTGAAAGACTCCAAGAATCCGGAGTTGGCGCGAAAGTTCGTCGACCTCGTCACCGGTGAATCGGGTCAAAAGGTCCTCAGCGCAGCAGGTTTCGCAAAGCCCTAGATCATGTCTTTCTTGGTGAGCCAGCGCATGATCGGCCAACCGATGAATACGGGCAGCCAGCACGTCAGCACCCGGTAGAGCAGCACCGACGGGACGGCGACTGCGGTGGGGACGCCGAATGCGGCAAGACCGCCGATCAACGCCGCCTCTACTGCGCCGACCCCGCCGGGGGTGGGTGCCGCCGATGCCAAGGTGCCGCCGATCATCGTCACGACGGTGATCGTGACGAAGGACGTGTCGCCGCCGAACGCCACGATGCTGGCCCATAGCGTCAGCGCCATACCGAGAGTCGTTGTCGCAGAACCGAGAACGATGATCGCGAGGCGCTTGGGCTCGCGGGCCAGCTGCGCGAGATCGGTGAGCACCTCGTTTAGTCGGGGCCGCACATCCGTCGCCAACCACCTGCGGAGTTTGGGCACAAACAGGAAAGCCCCGACCAGACCGAGTAACACCCCGCCGATCAAGTACAGCAGGGTGGGCGAGGGGACGAAGTGACGCAGGTCCGCCGAGGCGCCCGCGGCGGCGCTGAAGAAGATCAGCAGTGCGACGTGGGTGATGACCTGGACCGTTTGTTGCAATGCGACTGCCGCCGTCGCACGCAGCGCGCCAAGACCGCCCTTCTGCAGGAACCGTGTCGACAGCGCGAGCCCGCCGACACCGGCAGCCGTGGTGGTGGCGGCAAGTGTGTTCGCCACTTGCATGATCACAAGATTCTTGAATTTCACCAACCCATCGGCGCATGACCACAATGCCGCTGCAGCACCGATATACGTCAACGCCGATACCGCGAGCCCAAGCAGCGCCCACCACCAGTTCGCCGTTCTCAGCGCGGAGAAGAATGCCGGCACAGTGCTGATGAACGGGTAAGCGACGTAGACCAGCGCGACGAGCAGTACCAGTTGGATGACCTGGTTCCGGGTGAATCTGGTGATCGTCTCGGCTTTGATCCGATCGGCTCCGGTTTGCCGCTTCACCTCGTCACGAGCCGCCGACATCACAGCACGGGCGTCAGCCACCGACTTTCGGATTCGTGATGGCATGGCGGAGTTGGTCAATCGTCGCGACGCCATCAGGACCGCGTCCTTGCCGAACACCTCGACCGCCGCACCGACCGCGGCTTCTGCGCCGTACAACTCAGTCGTCGTCACCAGAAGCTGGGCCACGTCGGCCTGCAATTGTTCGTCGGTGGCACCGTATTCGGCGCTACCGAACCCACCTAAGCGCGCCGTGCCGTCATCGATGGTGATCTCGTCGCTGCGTAGGTCACCGTGAGAGATCTGACAATCGTGCAGCGTGCCAAGCGATTCCCACACCCGGGCGACGGCGCCGTCATCGGTGCAGGCCTTTATCGCGGTGCCGGATGGGGGAGTGTGTGCGTACAGGTTCCATCCGCGGTCGAGCGGAGCCATGGCCATTGTCGAGGTATTCGCGACACCCTGGTCGCCGATCGCAATGGCCATCAGCGCGCGGTGCTCAACCGCGCGCTGCAAGGAGGCCTGGAGCGGCGCGGTTTCGCTGTTGCGTAGCCGCAGCCAACGCCAGAACTGGCGCAGAAATCGACCACTGCGTTGATTCGGGCCGTACATTTCGACGACGGCCACCGACTCCGCGTCGTCTGACTTGGCCGACAGAATCAGCGGCCCGGTTCCGGCGGGGTGCACCACCGTCAGCGTCGATACCAGGAATCCGCGCCGGGCCAGGCCGCGGACGGCGCCGTCGAGTGGCACCTCGAGCGCGGGTGTCCCGACCACGAGCACAACCAGCGCACCGACGAACCAGCCGACGGCGAGGCCGAGCAGGGAGCGGGCCGGGATCACCGCGCTGACGACGAGGTGGATCGGCACGAACGCGAGCAGCAGCGCCCACCACCACCGGCGCCAACGGGAGGGCAGCCACGGGCCGGAGACGGTGAGCACGGCGGCGAGCATCGCGATCCACCGGGGGTCATCGAGGAACTGCGAGAGGAGCGTGTCGAGCCGATCGGACAAATCGAAATGCCACCGCGGCGCGGCGATGCCGTTGCCGGTGATAGAAAGTGCGATGAACGCGATGAACGCGGCAGACGCGTACGCCCCGAGCAACTTCCACTGCCGCGCGACGATCAAACCGACCAGAATCGCGAACGGCAGCGCCAGAATCGCGACGCCGTAGATGAGATACACCAAGTTGGACTGTGTGGGCGTCAAGACTCCGACGATCTCGGAGATGGACTTTTCGAGTGCGTCCCACTCGTTTCGAGTGATCAGCGAGCTCGTGATCACCGCAGCCAGAAACCCCGCCGCCAGAACCAGTCGCAGGATGTCGTTGGTGCGACGGGTCAGTGGTTGCAGCAATCTGCCCGAAACGGTGATGTCCCGGCCGTCGACCCGCATGGTTCCAGCATTTTTGCACGTTGCGGGGTTATTGAAGCGAAGTGCGAGAACTCAGGGTGTGGCGTCGACAGAGACCAGCTGGCGCAAAGGACGACCGGCGGTCTCCCGCATGGTCAGCAAGGTGAGCAGCGTGACGATCGCCGCGGCGATGACGTAGTAGGCGGGCGCGATCTCATTTCCGGTGCGCGCCACCAGCCACGTCGCTACGTACGGCGCGGTCCCGCCGAATATCGCGACCGAAACGTTGTAGCCGATCGAATAGCCGGAAGAGCGCACCCGGGTGGCGAACAATTCGGCCCCGGCCGCGAGCGATGCGGACACGAACACCGATTCGATCGCCGCAAGGCCGGCATGCGCGGCGATCGCCGCAGCCAACGCGCCGGTATTCAACAGCAGGAACAACGGATAGGCGAACACGGCGAAGCCGATCGCCCCCGCGAAGAGCAGCGGCTTGCGGCCGATCCGGTCCGACAGCGCGCCGAGAGGCGGGATCAGCACTATCGCGACAAGGCTGGCCACGGCGATGGAGACGAACGCGTCGACCTTCGTGAAGCCAAGCGTTTTCGTGTAATAGCTCGGCAGGAAGGTGAAGACGACATAGAAGCCGACGTTGTGAATCACCACGAGTCCGGCGATCTGAAGGATCGGTCGCCATGACGAGGTGATCGCCTCCTTCAGCGGCGAGGGGGATACATCGCCTTCCTCGCGCAGCGCCTCGAATTCCGGTGTGTCATCCAGCCGCAGCCGGATATAGAGCCCTACCGCACCGAGCACACCGGCGATCAAGAACGGTATCCGCCAGCCGTAGGCATCCATCGCGCTGTCCGAAAGCACCGCTTCGAGGCCGGTGACTGTGAGCGACCCCAACAGGAAACCGACGATCACCGACCAAACCAGGAACGACACCACGAAACCGCGGTGCTTGTCGGGCGCGTACTCGGCCAAGAAACACGCCCCGCTGCCGTACTCGCCGCCCGCCGAGAAGCCTTGCACGCAACGCAGCAACAGCAGCAGCAACGGTGCTGCCACACCGATAACGTCATAGCTCGGAACCAGTCCGATGACGAAGGTCGAACCCGACATCAGCAAGATGACAAGGGCGAGGACCCTCTGACGCCCGATCCGGTCGCCGAGCGGACCGAAGAAAAATCCACCGAGCGGGCGCATGAAGAAGGCCGCCGCGAAGATGGCGAACGTGTTGAGCAGTGCCGCGGTCTCGTCGCCGGGCGGGAAGAACTTCTCGGCGATGTAGGTCGCCAGGAACCCGTAGACGGCGAAGTCATACCACTCGACCATGTTCCCGACTGCGGCGCCACGGACCGCTCTGCGAACGACCTCAGGCTCCTTGCCGTGCCGGTCGGGCGCGTCGTGGATGGTCATGGTTCTCCTCCTGACTGTCGAAGTCGACAGCTGTCGAGAATGGGACACCGCATACACAGGCATTCCCTTTTGCGCTATGCACGTAACTCGTGGACTTACGAGAGAGGTCGATATGAGTGGAGTGGTGGTGACCGGCGCGGCGTCCGGAATCGGGCGGGCCAGTGCCGAGGCATTGGTCGCGGACGGCCGCAAGGTGGCGCTGTGGGACATCGCGCCTGAGGTGACGGCGGTTGCCGACGGTCTAGGCATGCCGGGTGCCGTGGTGGACGTGTGCGACGCCACCGCCATGCAGGGCGCCGTCGGCGCGGTCGATGAAGCGCTGGACGGCATCGACGGCCTGGTGCACGCCGCTGGCAGGGTCGCCGCCGAACCCGTCGGCGCCTATACGCAGGAGTCGTGGGACGCGGTGCTCGACGTCAACCTGCGGGCTCAGGCATTGCTGGTGCAGCTGCTGTTGCCGCACCTGGAGAACAGCGCGAAGGCCGGCGCGGGCCCCGCCATCGTCGGAATCTCCAGCATCGAGGGGCTGTCCGCCAATCCGTATATCCCCGCCTACTGCGCGTCCAAGGCAGGTCTGCTCGGGATGACGCGGTCGATGGCAGCGCAGTTGGGGCCGTTGGGAATTCGGATCAACGCGGTGTGTCCCGGGTTCATCCAGACGCCGATGCTGCAGATGGCGTTGGACATCGCCGAGGTGCGCGCTGGCTTCGAGCAGGCCGCACCGCTCGGCCGAATCGGTCAGCCGAGTGAGATCGCCGACGCCGTGGCGTTTTTGATGTCACCCAAGGCGTCGTTTATCACGGGCGCCCATCTCGTCGTCGACGGAGGAGTCACGAGCCATCACGCCTAGCCGTGCACGGGGGCCGAGATCTGCGTGAGTTGCGACCGGCCGCGCAACATCTCCGAGCCCTGAACGGCCCAGCACCGTCGCTCCGCCTCGCCGGCGCGCTCGATCGCTGCTGAGGAACACAACACCCGCCCGTCGAAGTCCTTGGCTAGGTCGGCGAGCCGCGCCGCCTCGTTGACTGCGTCCCCGACAACCGTGTACTCATAACGGTTTTCCGCGCCGATGTTGCCGGCGAAGACGGGTCCGGCGGATACCCCGATACCGAAGTCGACGAGCAGCCGTCGCAACTCGTCGCCCAGGGCGCGCGCGGTTGCCAAGGCAGCCGATGCGGGATCGTCGGTACGAAGCGGTGCGCCGAACACGGCCAGCGCCGCATCGCCCTGGAATTTGTTGATTAAGCCGTTGCGCTTGTCGACCTCCGCGACCACGATGCGGAAGAAGTCGTTGAGCACCGCGGCGACCTCATGCGGTTCCCGCGTCGTCGCCAGTTGCGTCGAACCCACGAGATCGATGAACAGGATTGCGACCTCGCGCTCATCTCCTATCACGGATTCGTGTTCCTCGATGGCGCGCCGGACGACTTCTTCGCCGACGTGTCGGCCGAATAGGTCCCGTAGCCGGTCACGTTCCTGTAATCCCATGACCATGCGATTGAATCCCGATTGCAACTGGCCGAGTTCGGAGCGCTCGTAGACGTCGATGATCGTGTCAATGCGCCCGCGTTCCACCTCTGCCATCGCGTCGACGACCTCGTGCACGGGATCCGAAATGGAGGAAGCCACCAGAATCATGGCGCGCAATCCCAGTACGACAGCGACGAGCGCAAGCACCAATATGGGAACCTCGATCGGCGCGTTGTCCTGGATGATCCATCGATTGGCTCGCAACAACACGAGCGCCACGATTCCGCCGCCCGGAAGCGCCGTACACATCGTCCACATCAGAATCAGCCGCGCCCGCACTCCCGGCGCCCTTTCGGCGTGCTCCAAATCCGCTGTGGCTGCGACCATCAGGGAGCGCAGTGCGCGTTGCGTGAACAGAAACCCCGTACACACGGTTGAGGTCGCACCGAACACAACTGCCGAGATGATCAGCATCTCGACCCGGACCCCGCCGCCGACGTTCAACGGAATCATCACCGCGGCTGCGAGGACCCACGGCGTCAGCAGGATCGCCGATTGGCGCCTCGTGATATTCGGCGACTTGCTCCGTTCCGGCGCGGCCGGTGCCGGTCTGTGAAGTGCGCGCCCCACCAATGCGACGCCGCCCACGCACACGCCGGCGGTTCCGATGGCGATAATCGCCACCGTAGCGATCAGGTTCTTCGGGCCCAGCACGGCTTGCGCGCCTATGACGGACTCACCGCTTACCGAGATGACGATCGCGGCGACTTCAACGGCCGAGAGGAGATAGGCGAACGCAAGGCCTGCGGCGTATCGAACCAGCAGGCTGGGTCGCCTCATGGGGCCATCGTGTCAGTCGCTGGCGGGGAGCGGCTTGGCTTCCTTCAGATTGAGTGCTGTCGTGCCGACGCTGAGTGTCCCGGCGCCCGCTTTGGTGACGAGCACCTCGGCGCCCGCCTCGTCGACGTAACGCTTACCCATCACGTTGCCCTCGGCGAAATCGGGGTCAAGCTTGGCGTCGGCGGATTTCTCAGCGTCGAGTGCCACCATCGGGACCCCGCCTGCGCGCAAGTCGTCCAGGCTGTCAGCGCTGCGCACCACGATGACCTGGGTGTCACAGACCTGGCTCTGCAACCGCGTGCCGTTCTTAATCATGTTCGGCTCCTTGAATATTCGTCGACCAGTTCGCGGCGCAGCACCTTGCCGGTCGCGTTTGTCGGCAGCTCGTTACGGAACACCACGCGATCGGGTGTGCGTGATCCACGCAGATGCGCTCGCACATGCTCGCGAAGTTCGTCGGGGTCGGGCGCGGCGCCGTCGGCGGGCACCACCACCGCGACGATGATCTGGCCCCATTCGGGATCCTCGGGGCCGACGACCACGCAGTCGCGTACCAACGGATGCTCGACAAGTACATCCTCGATCTCGGCGGGTGCGATGTTCTCCCCGCCCCGGATGATCGTGTCGTCAGACCGGCCGCCAATGAACAGGTAGCCGCCCTCGTCAAGCATCGCAACGTCTTTGGTGGGTAACCATCCGTCAGCATCGAGCACCGAACCGGTGTCGGTGTAGCGTCCCGACACCTGCTCGCCGCGCACGAACAGCTCACCGGCCTGGCCGGGCTCGAGCACGGTGCCATCCTCGCCGCGGATCTGCACCTCGATGCTCGGTACCGGCTGGCCGACCGACCCAAGCCGCCGAGAGACTGCATCATCCGAAGCAGCCAGCGCGGCCCTGTGGTCGTCGGGGGTGAGCACGGCGATCGTCGAGCTGGTCTCGGTCAGCCCGTAGGCGTTGACGAAGCCGACCTCGGGCAGCAGGCTGAGTGCCTTGCGCACCAAGGGAAGAGCGACCTTGGAACCGCCATAGGCCAGGTTCCGCAGCGTCGGCAGCTCGACCGTATCGGCCTCCAGCACGGACACAATGCGGTCCAGCATGGTCGGCACCACGGTCGCCGTCGTCACACCCTCGTCGCGCACCAAGCGGACCCACTCGTTCGCATCGAACTGCCTGAGATAGACCATCTTTCGGCCCGCATAGAGATTCGACAGCGCCGCACCGACGCCTGCGATGTGGTACGGCGGGACGCAGATCAGCGCGGCGTCACTGGGATCCGCGGAATCGAACTCGACCGTCCCGGTGACATAACTGGTCAAGTTGTTGTGCGTCAGTTCAACCGCTTTGGGCCGCGAGGTGGTGCCCGAGGTGAACAGCACCACAGCGACGTCGTCCGGGTCGGGGAACTCGGCGGCCGGCTCGGCCTGGCGGGCGGCGTCGATGAACTCGTCGGACGCGACCACCTGCTTGCCCGCACCGGCGACGACATCGCGGTATTCGGCATCGGCAATCACCAGCGGGGTGGGCAGGCGGTCGATCAACTGCCGCAGGCCGTCCTCGCTGAGCCGGTAGTTCAGCGGCGTGAACGCCACGCCCGCCCGGGCGGACGAAAACAGCAGCAGCGGCAGTAGGACGCCGCCGGTGCCGACGTATGCCGCGTGCTGGGCGCCGGATGCCGCGATGACTCCGGCCCCACCGTCGGCAAGGGCGCTCAGTTCAATTGTGGTCAGGCGTAACTCACCGGACACCACCGCGGTGCGGTCCGGATTCGAGGACGCCGCCATTTCCAGCAGCAACGAGATACTCATGGCTTGTCGACGAAGATATCAAGGATGGGATTGTCGCCGCCGCCGTAGCGGGACAGGTCGGTGACGCCGGACTCTGCCAGCACCGCGGAGTCGATGAAGCATTTGCCGTTCACGTCCGCGGGCGGCCGGGACAGGATCTCGACCGCGGCGTCGGCCATGATCTCCGGACTCCGTGATGCGGCCAGCATGGTCTGGAAGTTGGGGGCGTTGGTCACCGCCGCCGTCGCGATGTAGGTCTCGGGCCAGAGGCAGGCAAAACCGATGCCCGCGTCTGCATACTCGGCCGCCCAGCCGAGCGACAGCAGCGTCATCCCGTACTTCGACAACGTGTACGACGGGTGGGCGCCCAACCAGTACGGGTTCATGTTCAGCGGCGGGCCCAGGGTTACGACGTGCGCTGATGCCCTTTGTGCTTCTCGCGTCCGCTCTGCCGACGTCCGCAGGTGCGGCAGTGCGGCCTTCGTCAACAGGAACGTGCCCCGGACGTTGATGTCCATCATCAGGTCGAACTTCTTGGCGGAGAGTTCCTCGGTCGGTTCGGTCGCGATCGCGCTGGCGTTGTTTATCACGATGTCGACGCCACCGAAGTGCTCGATCGCGGTGTCGACGGCACGCTGCACGTCCTCTTCTTTGCGCACGTCACCCACCACCGCCACACCCTTGCCGCCGGCGGCTTCAACGTCGGCGACCGCGGTGTACACGGTTCCAGGCAACTTGGGGTGCGGCTCGGCCGTCTTGGCCAGCAGCACGACGTTCGCGCCGTGCTTGGCCGCGCCGAGCGCGATCGCGAGCCCGATGCCGCGGCTGCCGCCGGAGACGACGAGCGTGCGGTCAGTGAAGGTGGACATGGGTCTCCTAAACGCACGGGCCAACGCCGTGCTGGCATGCTATCGGATTGGAAGTCGCATTCTCATTCTAGGCAAGTGACATAATCACTGTGTACCGGGCCTTCAGTTGTCGGTATGCGGTCACGACGGGTCCCGCTCACTGCATGTTTCCACCGGGCGGTATTGGCATTCTCATTTTTTGCAAGTACGTTATCCATTGATGAGCGACCCTGTACAGACCCCCTCCGGGATCCCGCTGGAGCCCGTCTACGGACCGGCCGATCGGGGTGGCGATCCGCCTGCACCGGGCACCTACCCATTCACCCGCGGCAACTTCGCCAGCGGGTACCGCGGCAAGACGTGGACGTTCCGCCAGTATTCGGGTTTCGGCACGGCCGAGGAATCCAACCGTCGCTACCGCTACCTACTGGACCAGGGCGGCACCGGCCTGTCAGTCGCGCTGGATCTGCCCACCCAGTGCGGCTACGACTCCGACGATCCGGAATTCGGCGAGGAAGTCGGACGAGTTGGTGTCGCGGTCGACACGCTCGCCGACGCCGAGATCCTGTTCGACGGCATCCCGCTGGACAAGATCAGCACCAGCTTCACGATCAACGGGACCGCCGCGATCCTGCTGGCGTTCTACGTCGCAGCCGCGGAGAAGAAGGGTGTGCCGCGGGCCAAGCTCACCGGCACGATTCAGAACGACATCCTCAAGGAGTACGCCTCGCGCGGCACCTGGATCTGGCCGCCGGAGCCGTCGCTGCGGCTGATCGCCGACACCATCGAGTTCTGTGCGGGCGAGGTGCCCAAGTTCAACGCGATCTCCGTCGCGGGTGCGCATTTCCGCGACGCGGGCGCCAACGCCGTCCAGGAGATGGCGTTCACGCTCGCCGACGGTGTCACCTATTGCGACACCGTCGTCGAGCGCGGTCGGATGACCATCGACCAGTTCGCGCCGCAGATCTCCTTCTTCTTCTACACCCACGGCGACTTCTTCGAGGAGATCGCCAAATACCGGGCCGGCCGCCGGCGGTGGGCGACAATCGTCCGCGAACGCTACGGCGCCACCACCGACAAGGCGTCGATGTTCCGCTTCGGTTGTGTGGCCGGCGGCGCGTCGCTGTACGCACCGCAGGCGCAGAACAACCTCGTCCGGGTGGCGTACGAGGCGATGGCTGCCGTGCTCGGGGGTGTGCAGTCTATGTTCACCGCAGCCTGGGATGAGCCGTTCGCACTGCCCAGCGAGGAGTCAGCGACGCTGGCACTGCGCACGCAGCAGATCCTGGCCTACGAGACCGGTGTGGCCAAGGTGGCCGATCCGCTCGGCGGCTCCTACTTCGTCGAGGCGCTCACCGACGCCACCGAGGAGAAGATCATCGAGATCATGGGTGATCTCGAGACGCATGGTGGCATGGTGCGCGCCATCGAGGACGGCTACCTGCAAGGCCTCATCGCCGACGAGGCGTTCAAGATCCACCAGGAAATCTAATCGGGCGAGCGCCCTGTGGTCGGCGTCAACAAGTTCGTCGCCGACGAGCCGCCACCTGAAATCGCAACGTACGAACTCGACGCCGAGGGCCGCGACCTTCAACTGAAGCGACTGTCCAAGGTCAGGGCCGAGCGGGATCCAGCCGCCGTCAAGGGCGCGCTGGTTGCGCTGTCCCACGCCGCGGAGGGCGATGACAACTTGATGCACAAGCTGATCGATTGCGCCAGCGCCTATTGCACCGTCGGCGAAATGGTGTCTGCTCTCAAAGCAGTGTGGGGCGAGTTCCAGCAGCCGGTGGTGTTCTGATGGCCGTCCGTGTTCTTGTTGCCAAGCCCGGTCTCGACGGCCACGATCGCGGCGCGAAGATCGTCGCGCGCACGCTGCGTGATGCGGGTTTCGAAGTGATTTACACCGGCATCCGGCAACGGATTGAGGACATCGTGTCGATTGCGTTGCAGGAAGATGTTGCGCTAGTGGGGCTTTCGATCCTGTCCGGTGCGCACCTGGCGCTGACCGGCCGCACAGTCGACGCGCTGCGAGCGGCCGACGCGGGCGACATCGCGGTGGTCGTCGGCGGGACCATCCCGCAGGGCGATGTTCCCAAACTGCTGGAAGCCGGTGCCGCAGCGGTGTTCCCAACGGGCACACCGCTGGACGTCCTTGTCCAAGAGGTGCGCAAGCTGACCTCCGAGACGGTGGGGGATTGATATGCGCCTCGGCGTGATGATCGGGGCCGAGCGCGGCGATATGGCCCGCAAGGTCAAGAAGCTGCTCGACGACATCGAGTGGGCCGAAGGGGCGGGACTCGACACCGCGTGGATGCCTCAGGTGCCCAACGACTTCGACGTGCTGACCATGGTCGCGCTGATGGGCACGCGTACCTCGCGGATCGAGCTCGGAACGGCCGTCGTCCCGCTGCAGGCGCAGCATCCAATCGCGCTGGCGCGCCAAGCGTTGTCAATCCACGCGGGCATCGGAGGACGGCTGGCGCTGGGCGTCGGGCCGTCACACCACTGGATCGTGCGCGACATGCTGGGCATCCCGTACGAGAAGCCGGCTGCATATACCCGCGACTATCTGCAGGTGCTCAACACGGCGCTGGCGGGACCCGGCGATGTGGACGTCGAGAACGAGAACTTCACCGTGCACAACCCGACCGTGCTTGGAGCCGAGACCCCGATGCCTGTGCTGGTCGCAGCGCTCGGGCCCGTGATGCTCCAGATTGCCGGCGAACTCGCCGACGGCACCGTGTTGTGGATGGCCGACGAGCGCGCGATCGGAGACCACATCGCGCCACGGATCACCAAGGCGGCGGACAATGCCGGGCGTCCTGCGCCTCGCATCGTCGCGGGCATCCCCGTGTGCCTGTGCGCCAACTCCGAGATCGACGCCGCCAAGGAGCGCGCCAACCGCATCCTCGCCGAAGCTGAGACGTCGCCCAACTACCAGAAGCTGCTCGAGCGAGGCGACGCCCGCGATGTCGGCGACCTGTGCGCGGCCGGTGACGAGGAAGCGATTCTTGCACGGTTCCGCAGCTTCGCCGACGCCGGCGTCACCGACCTGTCGGTACGTCTGCTTCCGATTGGCGAGACCCGCGACGAGTTGATCGCCTCGAAATACCGCACGCGGGAGGTTATTTCGCAACTCGCTGCGGAGGTTCGGTGACGGGGCCCCTCGCGGGGATCCGCATCCTCGAGGTCGGCGTGATGCTGGCGGGCCCGTACGCGACCATGTTGCTCGCCGACCTGGGTGCGGAGGTCATCAAGATCGAGCCGCCGGGCGGGGAGATCTCGCGGCAGGTTGGTGACAGCTACTTCGCGAGCCTCAACCGCAACAAGCAGAGTGTGGTACTGGACCTGAGGTCGGAGGCCGGGCGGCAGCGGCTGGCTGAGTTGGTCGCGAATTCCCATGCGCTGCTGGTCAATATGAAGCCGTCGGCGATCAAGCGGCTCGGCCTGACCTACGACGCGTTGCGCGAATACAACGAGCGGATCGTCTGCGTCGCCTTGACGGGCTTCGGCTTGGATGGCGGTGACGAGCCCGCGTTCGACTACGTCGTCCAGGCGGCGACGGGCGTCGCCGCGATGACCGGCCATCCTGATGGCCCACCGACGCTGCCGGGCTATTCGTCGGCCGACAACTCGACCGGGCTGGCGGCAGCGTTGGGCCTCCTCGCGCAGATCGTCTCGGGTCGTGGCGGTCAGGTCGACGTGTGTCTGCGCGACGTGATGCTGTCCCAACTGAACTACCGGGCGTCGGCCTATCTCAATGACGGTGCGGCGCCGCAGCGATACCCATTCGGCGCGCACTCGTATTATGTTCCCGCCCAGCTCTTTCCAACTGCCGACCATTACCTGGCACTGTTCATCACCCACGACGCGTTTTGGAAAGCCTTCGCCAGTGAGGCGAAGATCGATGGCTTCCAGACGATGGCGGAGCGCGTCGCCGGTCGCGAGGAGGTGCTCGCTGTGGTAGCCGCCGCGCTGGCGACCGACACCGCCGCGAGTTGGGAGGAGCGATTGCGTCCGCTTGGCATTCCCGTCGCAGCCGTGCGGTCGCTGCCCGAAGCGCTGGAGGCGACACCCGAAGCCGTCGTCACGGCAGGTGGTTTCCGGCTGGTCGGCAGCCCGATCCGGATCATCGGATATGAGCCCGACTACCGGCCGCCACCGCTGCTCGACGAGCACGGGGACGTCACCGCTTAGTCCTCGTAGTTCACCGTCACTGACGCCGTATCGGGAATGGCTTGGCACGTCAGGACGTAACCGTCCTCGACCTCGTCTGGCTCCAGAGCATCGTTGACGCGCATGGTGGCGCTGCCCTCGGACAGCCGCGCCATGCACGTCCCGCAGTTGCCGGCCTCGCATGAGAACGGCGGCGAGAGCCCCGCCCGACGCGCGCTCTCCAGCAGCGTCTCGCCCGGCACCCGCGGCACCTCAGCCTTCTTGCGGTCAAGGTGGATCGTGATGGTGCCGCCGGTTTCTTCGGCCTTCTCCGGTGCGGCCGCGGGCTCGTGGGTCTGCGGCGCCGCGTCGAAGTCCTCGATGAACACCTTCCCAGGGCCGGGTAGCGCCGACGTGACGACCGACATGAAACCCTCTGGCCCGCACACGTAGCAGTCGGCGTCGGTGTCGGAACCGACGAAGTCCACCACGTCGGCGGGCTCGAGCAACCCCCGCTCGGCATCGATGTGGCGGACCACCGACAGCCGATCCGGATGGCGGGCGACGAGGTCGTCGAGCACCGCGTCGAAGATCACCGATGGCCGGTCCTTATCGGCGCACAGCAGTCGCAGCTTGCGGTCCGTGGTCGTCAGCGCGCTCTTGACGAGCGACAGGATCGGCGTGACGCCGCTGCCGCCGCTGAAGCCCAGCAGTGGGACGGACGTGGGTGTCAGGCAGAAGGTGCCGGCCGCGCGCGTGAGGGTCACCTCGTCGCCCTCGACGAGGTTGTCGAGCATCCAGTTGGACACCTTGCCGCCGGGAACCCGCTTGACCGTCGTCGCCATCTCGGAGTCGGTCTCGGGTGCGGTCGACATCGAGTAGGACCGGTACCGGTCCTCTCCGTCGACACGCACCTTGAACGTGCAGAACTGCCCGGCCTTGTAGGGGAATGGTGTCTCGTGGGGTGCCAGCACATAGGTCCGAGCGTCGGCGGTCTCCTTGATGATCCGGGACACCGTCGCGCGGTGGAACAGGTGCGGCTTGGCCATGGTCCCCCTGTCGTCTGGCATTGTCATTCTGATATTAAGAGAATACCATTCTCCTCGACAACGGAAACCTTCTCAATTGCCGGAAAGGGGCGAGCGCGACGTGAGTGAGCGGATGGCGCTCGCCTTTGAGCAGCGGGAATACAGTCTCCCGCAGCTCGACGGTCTCGCCAACGGGATGGCCACCGTGCTCGAACACCGCGGCGTGCGGCCCGGGGATCGTGTGGCGCTGATGTCATCCAATCGCCCTGAGTTCGTGATCGCCCTGTGGGCCATCTGGCGGCTCGGCGCGTCGGCGGTGCTGCTCAGTCCGGCCTGGAAGCGGACCGAGGTCGAGAACGCGCTGGCGCTGACCACGGCGTCGCACGCGGTCGGCGACCATCAGGTGCTCGCCGAGGTGATGCCGATGCTGTCACTGGACGAGCCGATCACGCCCGGGCAGCGGACGTTCGAAGCGCCCAGTCTGGATAGCGATGCACTGTTCGTGTTCAGCTCGGGGACGACGGGCATGCCCAAGGCGGTGCGTCACACGCACGGGTCGTTCGCCGTTGCAGTGCGGCACTGGCGTGACGCGCTTCAGCTGTCGTCGGCCGACCGTATGCAGATCATGACGCCGCCGTCGCACATCCTCGGCTTGCTCAACATCGTGATGGCGCTCGAAACCGGCGCATGGATCCGATTGCACCGCAGGTTTGACATCGACTTGATGCTTCAACACATCGAGATGGACCGGATCACTATCGAGATGGCCGTCGCACCAATCGCTTTGGCATTGGCCGCCCATCCGAAGCTGGAAAGCTATGACCTGTCGTCGCTGCGCTACGTCATGTGGTGCGCGACGCCGGTCACACAGAGCGTCGCCGAGGCCGTCACCCGCAGAGCCGGTGTGAGTTGGGTGACCGCGTACGGCACCAGTGAATTGCCCGTCATCGCCTGCAATGAGATCGAGGGCGCGCGACTCGACACCGTCGGGCGGCCGGTGTCCGGGGCACGCGTGCGGATCGTGTCACTGGAGGATGGCGAACCGCTGTCGCCGGGCGCGGTCGGCGAGATCCAGGTGCGGTCGGATTCGGTGATGGCGGGCTACCTGCCGAGCGAGGCGACGGCGCAGGCGTTTTCGGATGGCTGGTACCGGACGGGAGACGTCGGGTATCTGGACGTCGACGGGTGGCTGCGGATCACCGACCGGGCCAAGGAGATGATCAAGGTGCGCGGCTTTCAGGTCGCACCTGCCGAGATCGAGGCCGTGCTGCACGGGCATTCTGCCCTCGAGGACTGTGCAGTGTTCGGGATACCGGACACTGCGAATGGAGAGGCGATTGTGGCGGCCGTCAAGAGGTGTGGACCGGTGGAGGCCGACGAGCTGATTGCGCTTGTCGGGGACCGGCTGGCGTCCTACAAGCGGCCGAACCGCGTGGTGTTCGTCGACGAGATACCGCGCCTGCCCTCTGGAAAGGTGTTGCGCCGAGTGTTGAAGGAGCGTTTGTGGACGTCCGTCTGACGGGTGAACAGCAGCAGCTGCGGGAGGCCGCGGCCAAGCTGGCCGACGACCTCGGGCCCGGTTCCGTCGCCGATCTCGACGACGCAACCCGGATCGCGCGTCTGGAGAAGGCCGTCGACGCAACGGGGTTTCGCACGCTGCGGTCCGACGGCGCGTCCGGGGTCGAGGTGGCCATCGTCGCCGAGGAATTCGCCCGGGGCCTGGTCGACGTGCCGTTCCTCGGGCCGGTGCTCGCCGACGACCTGACGCGGGTCCTCGGACGCGAACCGTCAGCGCCGACCGTGGCGCGCGAGTCGGTCGACCTGACGAGAAGCGTTGCCGGAGTGGTCGAGTCGCCACCCGAGCTGAGTGAACTCGCCGAGGAGGATGCCGGCCGCTGGAATGCGCTGGCGCTCGCCGTGACGTGCGCCGACCTCGTTGGCGCCGCGCGCGGTGCGCAAGGCCTGGCTGTCGACTATGCGAAAGTCCGCGAGCAGTATGGCGCGACCATCGGGTCGTATCAGGCCGTCGGGCACCTGCTGGCCGAGAGTCTCGCCCTCATCGAAGGCTCGATCAGCGTGTCGCGACACGCCGCGTGGGCCGTCGACGAGTTGCCCGTCGGTGAGGCCATCGAAGCAGCGAAAGTCGCCAAGATCTACTGTGCGCGTGCGGCACTGACCGTCTGCGAGACATCGATTCAGGTGCACGGCGGCATCGGCAACACGTGGGAATGTCTCGCGCACGTATACCTGCGCCGCGCGCTGACGGCCACCGAACTGTGGCCGGTGAAGCTGGAGGAGCTGACCATTGGACTTTCGTGATTCGCCGGAGGAAGCCGCGTTCCGGGACAGGCTTCGCAGCTGGCTGACCGACCAGAAGGGCAAGTTCCCGACGTCGGGCGACGAGTATTGGGCTCGCCAGGGGGACTGGCATCAAGCGCTCTACGAGGCCGGCTTCTTCGGCACGTCATGGCCGAAGGAATATGGCGGGCAGGATCTGCCGCCGGTCTACGACGTCATCGTCGACGAGGAGATCGCCAAGGCGGGCGCCCCCGCGCGTCCGAGCCTCGGCTACCTGGTCGTCGCCTTCGGCCACCACGGAAGCAAGGAAATCCAACAGCGCTTCCTGCCGGGCATGATCAACGGCACCGAGCGGTGGTGCCAAGGTTTCAGCGAACCTGGCGCGGGTTCCGACCTGGCGTCGCTGACGACCACAGCCACCCGCGAGGGCGACGAGTATGTCATCCACGGGCACAAGATCTGGACGAGTTATTCCGATGTGGCCGACTGGTGTCTCC
>Ga0136846_1225680_pt1 | contig 19787 bp, 18 predicted proteins | sample HopSoiMetagenom2_FD_96841 | JGI IMG/M metagenome (GOLD analysis project Ga0136846, IMG submission 96841) | Grasslands soil microbial communities from Hopland, California, USA - 2 Assembly 2016 (version 4) | ecosystem: Environmental > Terrestrial > Soil > Grasslands | place: USA: Hopland...
ACCGCGAGCAAGCGCAGAGGCAGCGAGAACTCCGTGCGCAGGGCGCCGACGGAGATCCGCGAGGCATCGGCGAACAACACCAGCGTCAGCGTCGCCTCGGCCAGGAGCTTCACGGGCTCGCCGTGAATCTTCAGATCGATCAACCCGAGCACCGGGCCGGTGAGAAGTCCTGCCGACGTGAAGAAGATCGCCGCCGTGATCAGGCGCCGCTCGAGTACCCGCGACCCCGCCGCGAAGACGAGCAGCAAGAACGCGATGGTTGCGAGCTCCCAACCCTCCACCGCTAGAGGTCAGCGCGGACCAGCAGGCGGCGTGCGAGCGGGGTCACGCGGCCGTCCTCGGCCTGGTACTCGGCCAGCAGCCGCTCCTCCCGCTCGCGCTTCGGGAAGCCGAAGAAAACGATCGCGGCGCCGAGCAGGACCGCGACGATGCCGGCCGTGTACGCCCATTGGTCGCCCTGCAGGAACGCCGCCTTGGCGGCGGTAGTGATCTGGCTCGCGTACTGCGGATGCTGCTCCGCGATCGCCTCGGCGCCGGCGAACGACTTCGTCAGCTGACTCTGGACGCTGTCGCTGACCTGCGTGTTCGACTGCGCGATCGAGGCCGCTGCGGCCGCCGCGTAGCCGGCCGTGAGGAGCGCGCCGAGGATCGACTGCATGATCGCGCCGCCGAGATCGCGCTGCAGGTCGGCCGTTCCGGATGCCATTCCCGCGCGCCTCACGGGGACAGACCCTGTCAGCGAGTGCGATGCCGGAGTCCCCGCGAAGCCGACGCCGATCCCGATCAGCGCGTAGCCGAGCCCGACCTTCCAGTACGGGATGCCCTCCTTCCAGAGCAGGAGCATCACGACGAAGCCGAGCAGGCAGAAGACGTACCCGACGAGCAGCGTGAACCGCGCGCCGCGCGTCTCGACGAGCTTCGCCGAGCGCGGCGCGATCACGACCATGAACAACGCCGCCGGCACGATCGAGAGCCCGGCCTCGAGGGTCGAGTAGCCGAGCACGTTCTGCAGGAACTGCTGGCCGACGAACATCGCGGCCATCAGCGAGCCGAAGACGATGATTCCCGCAACCGCGGCGACCCAGAAGACGCGGCGGCTCGCGACATGCAGGTCGTACAGCGGGTTGGCGGCCCGCCGCTCGCGGAGGTAGAAGGCGATGAGCGCGGCCAGGGCGACCGCAGCGAGGCCGAGGACGAGCGTGCCCTTGTTCGGGACCGGGGCGAAGTTGATCGCCAGCACGAACGCGCCGACGAGCAGCACCGAGAGAACTCCGCCGAAGTTGTCGACCGGATCCGTCGTCTCGTTCACGTGGCTCGGGACCAGGAAGAGCGCCATCACGAACGCCACCACCGCCAGGGGCAGAGTGATCAGGAAGACCGAGCCCCACCAGAAGTGCTCCAGCAGCAGCCCCGAGAGCAGCGGCCCGAGTGCCGAGATCGCGCCACCACCGGCCGACCAGAGCGCAATCGACTTCGTCCGGGCCGGGCCTGACCAGAGCGCCGTGATCAGCGCCAGCGTCGTCGGGTACGCCATCCCCGCAGAGACGCCGCCGAGCACGCGCGCAACCACCAGCACCTCCGCGGTCGGCGCCCACGCGGCCAGCAGGCAGGCGGGCACCGAGCACGCGACGCCGAGAACGAGCAGCAGCTTGCGGCCGTGACGGTCGCCGACCGCGCCGAGGTAGAGCACCGAGGCGGCGAGCCCGAGCGAGTAGCCGACGGCGACGAGGTTGAGCGTCGTCTGCGATGCGTTGAACGCCTTGCCGATGTCCGGCAGAGCGACGTTGGCGACGGCCAGGTTGAGGTTGGCCACCGCGGCCACGAGGATCAGCGAAAGCAGGACGAGGCCGGCGCGCGCCGGGATCGCCGACTCGTCGGCCCCGGTTCCGCGCGCCACCTGCGCCGTGCTCGTTAGCTCTGCCACGGCGGCTCCCCGGCGGCGTCGGTCGGCCGCTGCCGGGCGACCATTGCCACATCCACGCAACGAGCGTCGAGCCGAGGACGCCGGGTCGCATCGTCCCCTTGGGATGATCCGCGGGGCCGCCGCCGATGCGACGGTTCGGGCGTGCCGGAGACGCTCTCGACTCCCGAGGTCGCCCATGCGATCGCCCACCATCACAAGTCACGCGGGGAGCGCCGGGAGCAGCGGGTCGAGATCGTCGAGGCGATCCTGCTGGCGGTCGTCGCCGTCGCCACCGCCTGGAGCGGATACCAGACCGCCCGCTGGGACGGGCGGCAGGCGCACCTCTACGGCCTGTCCTCCAAGGAGCGCGCTGCCGAGACGAGGGCCACGACGGTAAGCGGGCAGCAGCGGCTCTACGACACCAGCACGTTCGGGTTCTGGCTCCAGCAGACGGTGGCGAGCCACCGCGAATCGGCTGCGCTCTTCGAGCGCCGCTTTCGGCCGGAGTACCGCGTCGCCTTCGACGCCTGGCTGAAGACCGACCCGCTGCACAACCCGCGCGCGCCGGCCGGGCCGATCTTCATGCCGCAGTACCACAACGCCGCGGCCGAGCGGGCCGCCCGCGCCGGCGCGCAGGCGGCGGCCGACTTCGAGCACGGAACGGCCGCACGCGAGACCGGCGACCGCTACCTGCGCAACACGATCCTGCTCGCGACGGTGCTCTTCCTGACGGCCCTCGCACAGAAGTTCAAGGTGCTCGCCGTTCGCATCTCGCTGATCGCGGTCGCGGCGTGCCTGCTAGTCACCGCGCTCTACTTCGTCGTCACCTACCCGGCCGCCTGAAGGCGTTCATCCCCATGGGATGACCGGCCTCCGGGTGGTCCTCCATAGCTTGGCCGCATGGTCACTCAAGCCAACGCCAACGGCCGTCCGCGCGTCCTCGTCCTGGGCGGCGGCTTCGCCGGAATCGGCGCCGCACAGAAGCTGAAGAAGAGCGACGCCGAGGTCGTGGTCGTCGACAAGCACGACTACCACACCTTCCAGCCGCTGCTCTACCAGGTGGCGACCGGCCTGCTCGACCAGCCTACGGTCGGCCACCCGATCCGCGACCTCTTCCACGGGCAGGACAACGCGCGCGTCCATCAGGACCGCGTGAGCGCGATCGACCTCGACGAGCAGAAGGTCGAGTTCGACGAGCTGGAGGCGCTGAGCTACGACTACCTTGTCCTCGGCCTCGGCGCGGAGGTGAACTTCTTCGACGTCGCGGGCGCGGCGGAGCACGCGTTCCCGCTCTACACCCTGTCCGACGCCGTCCGCTTGAAGAACCACGTTCTCGCGACCTGGGAAGCCGCCGACCGCAAGCCGGCGCATGTCGAGGACGGGGCGCTCAACGTGGTCGTGGTCGGCGGCGGCCCGACGGGCGTCGAGACGGCGGGCGCGCTGGCCGAGCTCTACAACGGCGTCTTCAAGAACGACTACCCGGACGTGCCACCGGGCCTCGCCAAGATCACTCTTGTCGAAGCTGGGCCGGAGATCTTCCCGATGTTCAAGCCCGACATCCGCGAGTACACCGTGCAGGCGCTGGAGAAGCGCGGCGTCGAAGTCGTGACCGGCGACGTCGTGGAGTCGATTGCGCCGACCCGGACGACGCTCAAGTCGGGCAAGGTGCTCGACGCTCACACGCTCGTCTGGGGAGCGGGACTGCAGGGCAACGAGCTCGTCCAGTCGCTGGGTCTCGAGCTCGACCGCGGTAACCGGATCGGCGTCGACGCGGAGCTACGCATCCCGTCGCACCCGGAGGTCTACGCCGTCGGCGACGTCGCCGCGATCGCCGACCCGAAGACGCAAAAGACCCTGCCCCAGCTCGGATCGGTCGCTCTTCAGTCCGGTGAGCACGCCGGCGAGACGATCGCCAACGTGATCGCCGGGAAGAAGACGAAGCCCTTCAAGTACCACGACAAGGGAACGATGGCTGCGATCGGGCGAGGTTCGGCTGTCGTCCAGATGCTCGGCGGCCGCACGATGAAGGGGAAGGCGGCGTCGATGGCCTGGGGGACGGTGCACCTGGCGCTGTTGCCGACCAACGAGGACCGCGCGAAGGCCGTCACCGAGTGGGCCGGCGCAGGCCTGACGCACCAGCGCGCGGCACGGATCACCGTCGAGACCTGAGCAAGCGAGAGGAGAACGCGATGACGACCACGGAGGCTCCGAGCAAGCGGACCGCGCGGGCAGGGAACGCGCCGAAGCAGGCCGACGTCTTCGTCGCCTTCGGCATCACCGGCGACCTCGCCCGGGTGATGACCTTCCGCTCGCTCTACCGGCTGGAGCTGCGCGGCCTGCTCGACTGCCCGATCCTGGGCGTCGCCGTCGACGACTGGACGCTCGACCAGCTCAAGGAGCGAGCGCGCGACTCGATCGTCGCCACCGGCGAGGAGCTCGACGAGCAGGTGTTCGCCCGCCTCTGCGACCGCTTCGCCTACGTCGCCGGCGACTTCTCCGACGCGTCGACCTACGAAGCCGTAGCCGAGGCGATCGACGGCGCGGAGAACCCGGTCTTCTATCTGGAGATCCCGCCTTTCCTGTTCGGGACGGTGGTGAAGGGCCTCGCGGATGCGGGACTGACGGCGAACGCCCGCGTTGTCGTCGAGAAGCCGTTCGGGCACGACGCGGCGTCCGCCGGCGAGCTGGCCGACGAGCTGCACGAGCACCTCGACGAGTCGCAGATCTACCGGATCGACCACTTCCTCGGAAAGATGGGGCTCGAGGAGATCCTCTACCTGCGCTTCGCGAACACGCTGCTCGAGCCGATCTGGAACCGGAACTACGTCGAGTCGGTGCAGATCACGATGGCGGAGGACTTCGGCGTCGACGACCGCGGCCACTTCTACGACCCGGTCGGCGCGCTGCGCGACGTCGTCGTCAATCACATCATGCAAGTCGTCGCGGTCGCGGCAATGGAGGCGCCGGTCGGTCACGACGAGGACACGCTGAAGAACGCGCAGCTGCAGGTCTTCCGCGCGGTCGCCGACGCCGACCCGGCGCACTACGTGCGCGGCCAGTACGACGGCTACCTCGATGTCGCCGGCGTCGCGCCCGGGTCGACGACCGAGACCTACGCGGCGCTACGCCTACAGATCGACAACTGGCGCTGGGACGGTGTGCCGTTCTTCATCCGCGCCGGCAAGTGCCTGAAGACGACCCAGACCGAGCTCAGGATCGTGCTGAAGAACCCGCCCCGGCTCGGCTTCAAGCACGGCGATCGCATGCCTGAGCCCAACCAGATCGTGGTCAAGCTGGATCCGACCACGGGGGTCCGGGTGATCCTCGACGCGCATCGTGGCGACGAGCAGGGAGCCGGGCGCATCGATCTCGACGCCGAGTTCGCGGAGCAGGGAGGCGAGGGCGCGACGCCCTACGAGGTCCTGCTCGAAGCCGCCATGCGAGGCGACGGCATGCGCTTCACCCGCCAGGACGGGGTCGAGGAGCAGTGGCGCATCATGCAGCCGCTGCTCGACGCGCCCACGCCGATCCAGCCGTACGCGCCGGGGTCGTGGGGACCGGAGGCGGGCGACAAGCTCGTCGCCGGCCACGGACGCTGGCACGGCCCCTGGGTGACGGCATGACGATTGCGACCCCGACCGAGCCGCGCGCGCAGAGCGCAGCCGCACCCTCGCCGTTCCCCCCGATCGCGGAGTACGCGTTCCTCTCGAACTGCCACACCGGCGCGCTCGTCGCGCCCGACGGGGCGATCGACTGGCTCTGCGTGCCGCGGTTCGACTCGCCGAGCGTCTTCGGCAGCCTGCTCGACCGCGAAGCCGGCTTCTTCCGCTTCGCGCCCTTCGGGATCAACCATCCCACCTCCGTCGTCTACCAACCGGGGACGAACGTGCTCGAGACGACGTGGAAGACCCCCAACGGCTGGATCGTCGTGCGCGACGCGCTGACGATGGGGCCGCGGGAGCACGAAGACACGGTGACGCCGCACACACGACCGCCCGCCGACGACGACGCCGACCACATGCTCGTCCGGACTGTCGAGTGCCTCGAGGGAAACGTCGAGGTGGAGCTCGTCTGCGAGCCGGCGTTCGACTACGGCCGGACGCCTGCGCAGTGGACGCTCGTCGGCGACGACCGTCACGCCGCCGACGCGGCCGGCGCCGGCCAGACGATCCGCCTGCACACGAACCTCGCGCTGGGGCTGGAGGAGAACCGGGCCCGTGCCAGGCACGTGCTCGCGGCGGGTGAGCGCGCTTACTGCGCGCTCACGTGGGACGAGGGACTCGACGTTCCGGCCGACGTCGACGAGGCGGCTGCTCGGATCGACGCGACGACGCGCTTCTGGCGCGCCTGGCTCGGCCGTGCGCGCATCCCCGACCACCGCTTCCGCGACCCGATCCAGCGCTCCGCGCTCGCGATCAAGGGGCTGACGTACATGCCGACGGGCGCGACGGTCGCGGCGCTCACGACCTCGCTGCCGGAGACGCCGGGTGGCGAGCGCAACTGGGACTACCGCTACACGTGGATCCGCGACACGACGTTCACGCTGCAGGCGCTGCACATGCTCAACCTCGACTGGGAGGCCGACGAGTTCATGCAGTTCGTCGCCGACGTCGAGGCGACCGAGGATGGATCGCTGCAGATCATGTACGGCATCGACGGCCGGCGGGACCTGACCGAGTCGACGCGCGACGACCTGACCGGCTACGCCGGCGCGCGTCCGGTGCGGGTCGGGAACGGCGCCTTCGACCAGCGGCAGAACGACGTCTACGGCGCCGCGCTCGACTCGATCCTGCTGCACACGCGCCGGAGCTCGCGGCTGCCCCGCCGGCTCTGGCCGCTCGTGCAGACGCAGGCCGAGTGCGCGACGAAGGTCTGGCGGGAGCCTGACCAGGGCATCTGGGAGGCGCGCGGGGCACCGCAGCAGTACGTGTCGTCCAAGCTGATGTGCTGGGTCGCGCTCGACCGTGCGGCGAAGCTGGCCGAGATCCGTGGCGACGGCGACTCGCAGGCGAAGTGGGACGCCGTCGCCGACGAGATCAAGGAAGACATCCTGGCCAACGGCGTCGACAAGCGCGGTGTGCTGACCCAGCACTACGACACCGAGGCGCTGGACGCCTCGACGCTGCTCGCCGCGATCTTCGGCTTCCTGCCCGGCGACGACGAACGGCTGAAGGCCAGCGTCGAGGCGATCGCCGAGGAGCTCACGGAGGACGGCTTCGTCCTCCGCTACAAGACCGACGAGACCGACGACGGCCTGTCGGGCAAGGAGGGCACGTTCCTGATCTGCTCCTTCTGGCTCGTCTCCGCCCTCGCGATCGTCGGCGAGCTGCAGCAGGCGCGGGACCTGATGGAGCGGCTGCTCCGAGTCGCGTCGCCCCTCGGCCTCTACGCCGAGGAGTTCGACGCCGAGACCGGCCGCCACCTCGGGAACTTCCCGCAGGCGTTCTCGCACCTCGCGCTGATGGAGGCTGCAGCCCGGATCATCGTCCCCGAGCTGACGGCGGAGGTCTGATGGAGGCCTACGACGTCATCATCGTCGGCACAGGTGCGGGAGGCGGCACGCTCGCGCGGCACCTCGCGCCCTCTGGCAAGCGCATCTTGCTGCTCGAGCGCGGCGACTGGCTCCCTCGCGAGCCGGCGAACTGGCTTGCCCAGGACGTCTTCGTCGACAACCGCTACGTCTCCGAGGACACCTGGTACGACCCGAAGGGCAAGCCCTTCCAGCCGCAGATCCACTACTTCGTCGGCGGCGCGACCAAGCTCTACGGCGCCGCGCTCTACCGGCTCCGGGCCGAGGACTTCGGCGAGCTCGATCACCACGACGGCGTCTCGCCGGCCTGGCCGATCTCCTACGACGAGATCGAGCCGTACTACACGCAGGCCGAGGAGATGTACGAGGTACACGGCGCTCGCGGCGAGGACCCGACCGAGGCCCCGGCGAGCGCTCCCTACCCGCTCCCGGCGGTGTCGCACGAGCCGCGGATCCAGCAGCTCTCGGACGATCTCGAGGCGGCCGGGTACCACCCGTTCCACGCGCCGTGCGGCGTTCGCCTGAACGAGGCGAATCGCCCGTACAGCGCGTGCGTGCGCTGCGGCAACTGCGACGGCTTTCCCTGCGCAGTGCACGGGAAGTCCGACGCGGACGTGCTCGGTGTTCGCCCCGCGCTCGAGCACGCGAACGTCGAGCTGCTCACGAACGCGAAAGCGATCAGGCTCGAGACGAACACCGACGGGACGACCGTGACCGAGGTCGTCGTCGAGCGGAACGGTGAGGTCGAGCACTTCGCCGCCGATCTCGTCGTGCTCGCCTGTGGCGCCGCCAACACCGCGAAGCTGCTGCTGGTCTCGTCGTCCGACCACCACCCGAACGGGCTCGCGAACGGCTCCGACCAGGTGGGCCGCAACTACATGTTCCACAACAGCCAGGCGGTGCTCGCGCTCTCGCACGACGAGAACCCGACGGTCTTCCAGAAGACCCTCGGCCTGAACGACTTCTACTTCAAGGGCAACGGCCACGGCTACCCGCTCGGCAACATCCAGATGGTCGGCAAGTCACAGGCGCCGATGTATCGCGGCGAGAAGCCGGTGCAGACGAGGCTCGCGCCGCAGTGGACGCTCGAGCGCGTCGCGAAGCACGCCATCGACTTCTGGCTCTCGACGGAGGACTTGCCGAGGCCCGAGAACCGCGTCACGGTCGACGGCGACGGGAAGCTGACGCTGAGCTACACCGCGACGAACGACAAGCCGAAGGACGAGCTGCACAAACAGCTGCGCGGAATGCTCAAGCACCTCCACATGGAGCCCGACCACCTCTTCCACCGCTTCGCGTACATGAAGAACGAGATCCCGGTGGCCGGCGTGGCGCACCAGGCAGGCACGTGCCGAATGGGGACTGACCCGGCGGACTCCGTCTTGAACGCCGACTGCCGCGCCCATGAGGTCGACAATCTCTACGTCGTCGACACGAGCGTCTTCCCGAGCATCGGGGCGGTCAACCCGGCGCTCACGGCGATGGCGAACTCGCTGCGCGTCGGCGACCGCCTGCTCGAGCGCCTCGACGCCCACGCGCCTGTCGCGGCCGCGGTCTAGGCGGTGGCCGAGGAGCGACGGACGCGGTTCGGGGCGGCGGGCCGACTCGCGTTCTTCCCGGCGCGCGTAGCGGCTCGCGCCTCGCGCGGGCCGCTCGAGGCCGCGGCCGACGAGCATCTCGTCCCCGAGCTCTCCCGCCTGATCGACCGCGCCCTGGCGCAGTCGCTGCCGGAGGAGCTCGTCCACTCGCTGGTCGAGCACCGCGTGCTCGAGCGGATGGCGACGGAGCTCGCGGCTACCGGCGAGCTCGACCGCGTCGTCGAGGGCGCGCTCGCGAGCCCCCGAACCGGCGAGCTCGTCGACCGCGTCGTCAAGAGCGACGAGTTCCGGCGGGCGATCCGCGAGGTCGTCGCGAGCCCGGAGGTGCGCGAGGCCGTCACCCAGCAGGCTTCCGGTTTCATCGAGGAGCTCGCCAGCGACATTCGCAGCCGCGCTCGGCGTCTCGACGACCGGCTCGACCGCCGCCGCGTGGCCGGCAGCCCGTTCGCCGGCCTGGCGATCCGTGCCGCAGCGTTCATCGTCGACGCGTTGCTGATCGTTGCCGTCTTCACCGTGGTCTCCGGCTTCTTCGCCGTGATCTCGTCGATCGCCGGATCTCTACGACCGGCGTGGCTCGGGGTTCTCGCCGGCGTCGGCTGGACGGTGGTCGCGGTCGGATACTTCGTGCTCTTCTGGAGCGCCGCCGGGCGCACGCCGGGCCAGCAGCTGCTGCGCGCGCGGGTGCGCGACGCATCCGGCGGACCTCCCTCGCTCGCCCGAGCCGTGGTCCGCGCCTTCGTCACCTGGCTCTCGATCATCCCGCTGTTCGCGGGCTACCTGCCGGTGCTCTTCGACCGCCGCAGGCGGGGGCTCCCGGACCTGCTCGCCGGCACCGAGGTCGTCTACTCCGAGCCGGACGGGTAGAGCCTCGCGGCGAGCTTCTCGATCGCCTGGCGCTCGGCCTCGCTGACCGGCTGGTCTCCTTCCTTGTGCGCTTCGGCGACTCGCCCGGCGACGTCGAGCGCGAACTTCTTGTACGCCACGACCTCCCCGGCCGTGGCCTTCTGCTCGAGCAGCACGACGGCCTCCGTCAGGCGCGCGAGCCCCTGCGTCTCGAGCTCGTCGTTCGACCTGTAGCGCTTCGTGCTCGGCTTCTCGGCGACGAGCGCGTCGAGCAACTCGCTCTCACCACGTTCCTGACGCGCCTCGGTGTAGACCTTCGCCAGCGCCCAGGACTCGCGAAACGTGCCGCCTTTGGTGGCCATCAGCGCGACCATCCCCGCCGTCGGCGGGCCCTCCCGCACGAGCTCCCACTCCTCGGCGGTGAAATCGGCTTTGCCGGTCATCTCTTCTCTCCTTTCGCTTACCCCAGTCGCGGTCGACCACCGTCGACCCTGCGGGTCCGCTCTCCCCGCAGACGCTAGGACGGCGGCACTCGAGCGCCATCGCCCCAAGGGGATGAACGCCGGGAGGGCTCAGGCGTTGTAATCACGAGATGGCCGCGCCCCCTCCCTCGGGCGAGCAGATCGAGCTCACGCTCGGCGACCAGCGGGTCGTCGTGACGAGCGTCGGCGCCGGCCTGCGCGCTTACTCGGCGGCTGACCGCGATGTGCTCGACGGCTACCCCGCCGACGCGATGGCGACGTCAGGACGCGGCCAGCTGCTGCTCCCCTGGCCGAACCGCATCCAGGACGGGAGCTACGAGGTCGACGGCCGGCGCCACCAGCTGCCGCTGAACGAGCCGGAGCGCGAGAACGCGATCCACGGCCTCGTGCGCTGGTCGAGCTGGACGGTCGTCGAGCATGCAGCCGACCGCGTCGTTCTCCGGCACGTGCTCCATCCGCAGCCGGGCTACCCGTTCATGCTGGAGCTACAGGTCGAGTACGGCCTGACGGCGGCGGGCCTCACGGTTGTCGTGTCAGCGACGAACCTCGGCGCCGAGGTCGCCCCGTACGGAGCGGGAGCTCATCCCTATCTCGCCGTCGGCGCAGGCGGCGCCGACGAGGCGAGCCTGCGGGTCCCGGCCCGCACAGTCCTCCAGGCCGACAAGCGAGGAATCCCGGTCGGCTCGAAGCTGGTCGAAGGGACAGAGCTCGATTTTCGCGAGCAGCGTCCGATCGGCAGCGCGCAGCTCGACCACTGCTTCACCGACCTCGACCGCGACGACGACGGCCTGGCGCGCGTCCACCTCGACGGGACCACGCTCTGGGCCGATGAGGGCTACCGGTACCTGATGGTCTTCACGGGCGATGGCCTGCCCGACGTGAACCGGCGCAGCCTCGCCGTCGAGCCGATGACCTGCGCGCCGAACGCCTTCAGAAGCGGCGAGGGCCTGACCCGGCTCGAGCCGGGTCAGGCCCATCGCGCAACCTGGGGGATCTCGGCACTGCCGGCCTAGGCCCCCACGCCGGCGGTGCCCTTGTCGGCCGAGAGCAGGCCGACGGCGAGCAGGTCCTTCACGTGGATCCACTCGTCCGCGAGGGTGAACCCGCCCGCGTCGGCGATCATGTCGCGCAGCGGAACCGCCCAGCGGTGCTCGATCAGCGCGACGGCCGTGGCCGTCCCCTCGGGGATGTGGTCACCGAGGTACCAGACCGCCTCGTCGCCGAAGACGTGGCCGTCCTCGAGCTCGGCCGCGCCCGCGATGGCGCCGTACTCCGCCTCCTCCTCCCCGCCTGCGCCGAAGCCGACCAGCGCGCCGACGAGCGCGCCGAACTCCTGCGCCTCGCCCTGGTCGAGGTCACTGTGCTGCAGGACCTCGATCTCCCCGTCCGCATTCTTCTTGACGAACAGCAGGTCGATCAGCCGGATGACGTCGCTGTCCTTGAGCCGCTCGAGCTCGGCGCGGATCTTGCCCGAGAAGTTGTCGCCCTCGAAGCCGACGACGAGCATCTGCACCGGGCCGAGCGTGAGGCCGTCACGGGTGTGCGCCGGGGTGCTCATGAGCCCGCCAGGAGCTTCTGCTTCTGGACCTCGAACTCCACGTCCGTGAGCACGCCCTGCTCGTGCAGCTGCCCGAGCTTGCCGAGCTGCTCGATCATGTTGTCGTTGATCCCGCCCGCCGGGGCGGGCTGCGCCTGCTGGGCCTGCTGGGCCTCGACCTGTGAGAGGCGCGCCTCGGTCTCGGCGTCGTCGTCGCGACCTTCCTGGACCCGCTTGCCCGCGTGGTACGCCACGCCGCCGACCATGGCGGCCCGCATCAGCGGCCGCCGTCTGCGCATCATCATCGCTCACGTCCTTTCGCTAGCAACTGTAGGAGCGACGATGTCCCGGCGGGCCCGTCTCAGCATCGTCCGGTTGGGATGATGTGAGGCACCGCGACGCGGGTCGCCGCGAGCCCTCGGTCCGTGCCTCACCCTCTACGGATGATGTGCCTACTTGAGCCTTGAACCACGCTGGTCGCCGACACGGACGATCGACCAAGGAGGCACCATGTGGTACGCAGTCGGCGGCTTTGCCGCCTTCCTCTGGCTCGTTCTGCTGATCTCGCTGGGAATGGCGACGCTCCGGAAGGGCCACTGGGTGATGTTCGTCCTCGGCATCTTCCTGCCGTTCTTCTGGCTGATCGGCGCGCTGATGGCGCCGGTTACGCCCCAGGCGGCCTGACGGCCGCGCTCGGCGTCAGGTCTTCGGCGCGAAGAACGTCAGGTACGGGACGTTCGCGAGATCCGGAAGAACGAGGCAGTTCAACGTCGTGCACTTGTAGTCGTCGACGACGTTGAAATCGTAGGTCGCGCCGGCGAGCTTCTTCTTCTTCTTCGTCGCCCAGGTAACGACGAACTGCGCGTGGTAGTTGACGCCGTACTCTCCGGTGAAGATCCAGTTGCCGATGCTTCCGTAGCTGCGGAGCTTGAACGTCGCGCAGTACGGCTTGCTGCTCGTCTTCGGGACCCAGCCGGTCGCGGGAGCCGTGGCCGGGATCAGGATCTTGAACGTCGTGCAGATCTTCTGCGGGTCGCGCGAGGCCGGCGACCGGCGGAACGTATGGACCGGGAAGGTGATCGTCGGGCCGTGAGCCGCGTCGGCGCCGCGCGCGCCCTCGACATCGACGAGCTGGACGCTACCGGGCTTGCCGTACGTGGGCTTGCGGGCAACCGCACCGGCGGACCCCGCTAGCGCAGCGAGCGCCAGGAGCGCGACAAGCGCCAGCGCGGCGGCGAGGCGAAGAAGGTTGCTCGAGGTCACGTCGGCCAGGGTAGCGCGGATTTCCCCCTTTTGGGACGTAAAGTTTTTGTGTGCTCCGAGCACGCCTCTGAGCCGCGGGTAGAGCGGTCGAGACCGTCGACGAAAGGGCAGGATGCACGGCGGATGAACGGCATCGTCGACGCCGTTCCGCTGCCACGGCCGTCGCGCTGATCGCCGTGATCCTAGAGAGGCGAGTTGCCGCCGAGGATCGCGGCGAGCTTCCTTGCGTCGATGTTCCCGCCCGAGACGATGCAGCAGACACGCTCGCCCTCGACCCGGTCGGCGGCGGCGAGCGCCAGCGCTCCCGCGCCCTCGGCGACCACGCGCGCCCGCTCGGCCAGCAGGCGGACGGCCGTCGCCGCATCGTCGAGCGAAACTGCGAACGCGCCGTCGAGCGCCTCGTGCAAGAGCGGCCACATGTTCGGCAGCAGCGACGGCCCGCCCGCGCCGTCGACGAACGACGGCGTGAACTCGATCGGCGCCGGCGCGCCCGCCGCGAACGCAGCCGTCAGCGGCGCGCCGGTCTCGGGCTCCACGGCGTAGACCCGCGCCTGCGGCCGCAGCGCCTTGACGGCGCTCGCGATCCCGACGCTGAGGCCGCCGCCTCCGAACGGGATCAGCACCACGTCGAGCTCCGGCTGGTCCTCGAGCAGCTCGAGCCCGATCGTGCCGTTGCCGGCCATCACGGCCTCGTCCTGCACCGGGTGGACGAAGAAGCCGCCGAGCTCGGGGTACGCCGCCTCCTGCAGCACCTGCCACCACCGCTCGTGCGAGACCTTGACGATCGCGCCGCCGAGGCGCTCGATCGCGGCGAGCTTCGTCTCTGGCGCGTGCTCGGGGACGACGACGGTGCACGCGACGCCGAGCTCTCGCGCCGCCCAGGCGACCCCCTGGCCCATGTTCCCGGCGCTCGCCGTCACGACCCCGCCCGCGAGCTCGTCCTGCGGGGCCAGCGCGATCGCGTTCAGCGCTCCGCGCAGCTTGAAGGAGCCGATCGGCTGCAGGTTCTCCAGCTTCAGGTGTAGGCCGTCGAGCTCGACGAGCGGCGTGCGCACGACCCGCCCCGCGAGCCGTCCCTGCGCCGCACGGACCTCCTCGAGCGGGATCATGCGAACACCTCGGTCAGCTCGTCGCGCTCGTCCGGGGAGAGACGAAGGTCGACCGCCGCGAGCGCCTGTTCGAGGTGCTCCGCCCGCCGCGGCCCGACGACCACGGCCGTCACGCTCGGATGCGCGAGCACCCAGGCCGTCGCGAGCGTCGCCGGCGCGACGCCGCGGTCGGCTGCCGCGCGCTCGAACGTCTCGAGCGCCGCGAACGTCTCCTCACGCTCGAGGTCGCCGTAGGGCCCCGGGCGAAGCGTCATCCGCGAGCCGCTCGGATATGCCTCGCCGCGGCGGTAGCGGCCGGCCAGCCACCCGCCGGCGAGCGGGCTGAACGGCGTGAATCCGAGCCCCTCGCGCTCGCAGACTGCGAGCACCGCCTCCGCCTGCTCGCGCCGGAGCAGGCTGTACTCGTTCTGCACCCACTCGAAGCGGGCGAGACCGAGGCGCGCGCTCGTCGCGAGTGCGTCCTCGAGCTGTCCGGCGTCGAGATTGCTGGCGCCGATCGCGCCGACCTTGCCGGCGCGGACGAGCTCGTCGAGCACGCGCAGGGTCTCGTCGATCGGCGTCTCCGGGTCGGGCTCATGCGTCAGGTACATGTCCACGCGCGAGACGCCCAGGCGCTCGAGGCTCCCCTCGATCTCGCGCAGGATCCGCTCGCGCGAGAGGCCACGGTCGTCGGGATCGCCCGCCACCGACCAGTAGACCTTCGTGCTCAGCACCACCGGCACGCCACGCTGGCGGCGCCAGCGCCCGACCCAGCTCTCGCTGCGCCCGCCCCCGTAGGAGGCAGCGGTGTCGAAGAACGTGACCCCTGCCGCCCACGCCGCGTCCATCAGTGCGAACGCCTCGTCCTCGCTTTCGCCGCCGCCGAAGAGCTCGGGCGCCGAGCCGATGCCGCCGAAGTTGCCGCAGCCGAGACCGACCCGCGAGAGCGCCAGGCCGGTGCCCCCTAGCTGCCGATGGTCCACCGCCGGAGCGTAGTCCGCGCTTGGAGCGGGCGCTCGGACGTGTGAGACTCCGCGAATGACGCGTCACTCCGTAGACGAGCGCGAGCTCGAGACGACCCGCCCGGAAGGCGACACCGCCTCGCGGGCAGTCGCGATCGACCGCAGCTTCGGCTCGGAGCTGCTCGAGCTGCACATCGCCCGCTACGCCCCCGGACGGTCGCAGCCGCGGACGCTCGAGGGCGCGCAAGAGGTGATGTACGCGGTCGAGGGCGAGGGCACGCTGGTCGTCGGCGGCACCGAGCATCGGCTCGAGCCGATGACCGCCGCCTACCTCGTCGCCGGCGAGACCTACGAGATCGACAACCCCGGCCCGGCGACCCTGCTACTCGTCTCGGCGATCGCGCCGCAGGCGGAGAACGGGCCGCACGAGGGCCCGCGCACCGTTCGCTATCAAGACCAGGAGCCGCTTCCGGCGAGCGGCGGGCGCGAGTTCCGCTACCTCGTCACCCACGAGGTCGGCTGTGACGAGCTGACGCAGTTCCACGGCACCATCGCTCCGGGTCGCGCCCCCGATCACAGCCACGTCTACGACGAGGTGATCTACGTGCTCGAGGGCGAAGGGGTGCTGCACATCGACGATTCGCACGAGCCGGTGGGCTCCGGCACGTGCATCCATCTGGCGCCGCTGCTCGAGCACTCGCTCGAGAACAGCGGTGACGGCCCGATGAAGGTGGTCGCGACGTTCCACCCGGCAGGGGACCCGGCCTCGAGGGCGTACGAGGCCAACGAATGACGCCGCTTTACGTCTCATCCCGTACCGAAAAGGAACCGAGGAGGGCAAGCATGAGGAAGTTCGTAGTTGCCGCGGCACTCGCGGCAGGGGTGGCTGTGCTGGCGACAGCCGCCTTTGGCTCGACGAACTCGTCGAGCCGCACCACGTCCGCCGCATCGCCGGCGACCGCGACCGTCAAGTGCGGCAAGACGCGCACGATCGGCATGGCCGCCCCGTACACCGGCCCCGCGGCCGACATCGGAAACCAGCAGGTGCGCTGGGCGAAGTACTACGTCAAGCGCTGGAACGCGCAGAAGGCCAACAAGAACAAGCAGATCAAGATCGTTCCGGGCGACACACAGCTGGGCGTCGACACCGCATTCGCGGTCAGGGTCGCCAAGTCGTTCGCTTCCAACTCGAAGCTGCTCGGCGTCGTCGGGCCGGCCGGCAGTCAGGAAGTCGTCGCCTCGACGTCGGCGTACAAGGGCGGTGGCCTGGGCTTCGTCTCCGGCTCCGCGAGCCGCACCTCGCTCACGGACGGCCACACGGACGGCAACCGCCGCGGGTACTTCTACCGCGTGGTGCCGAACGACGCGGCGCAGGGCCCGGTGGTCGCGAACTGGATGACCAAGAAGCTGAAGTGGAAGCGCGTCTACATCATCGATGACCAGGAGGCGTACTCGCAGGGCCTGGCCACCGGCGTGGGCAAGATCCTCAGCAGCCGTGGTGTCAAGGTCACCCACGACTCGATCAGCCAGAGCGACTCGGACTTCTCGTCGAAGATCGCGAAGATCCCGAGCAACACCCAGGGGATCTACATCCCGTGGCAGCTCGCACCGCAGGCCCAGGCCTTCGGACAGCAGCTCAAGGCCGCGGGCAAGAGCAAGATCAAGCTCTTCGGCTCCGACGGCCTGTTCGCTCCGGGCGTGTGGAAGATAGCGGGCTCGTACGACTCGGCGTTCCCGTACAACCCCAATGATGCAGGCGTGAAGAAGTACGTCAGCACCCATAAGGGCAACGGCGAGTTCTTCGGACTCCCGTCCTACGTGGCGGCCCAGGTGGTCGTGGGCGCTGTCACAAAGGCGTGCGCGAATGGCACCGCCACTCGTGCCGAGGTGCGCAAGCTGATCGCGAAGACGAAGCTGAAGACCTCGATCCTCGGCTTCCCGGTCTCGTTCGCGTCGACCGGCGAGATGCACGCTCCTGCTACCTACGGCGTGTACCAGATCCAGAGCAACGGCTCGTTCAAGCGCATCGGCTAACGAGCAACCCGACCGAACGACGAGAGGGCGGCCCATGCGAATGGGCCGCCCTCTTGTTCTGAGAGGCTACGCAGCGGCGTGAACCAGGGTCTTCGACAGCGGCTCGGCAATCTCGGCGGCCTTGCGCTGGCCCTCGCCGTGTGGACGGTTTACGCGGTCTACTTCTCGCCGGCCCAGGGCTGGACGTTCTTCTTCCAGCTGAGCGTGAACGGGATCATCCTCGGCAGCGTCTACGCGCTGATCGCGCTCGGCTATTCGATGGTCTACGGGATCCTGAAGCTGCTCAACTTCGCCCACGGCGACGTCTACATGATCGGCAGCTTCATCGGGTTCGGCGTGCTGACGCTGCTCGGCGGGCCGCTCAATCCTGCGATCCCGGTCGCGCTGCTCGTCTTCTGCATGTTCGTCGTCGCGATGCTCGGCTCCGGCCTGCTCGGGCTCGCGATCGAGCGCTTCGCCTACCGGCCGCTCCGAGACGCGCCGCGGATCGCGCCGCTGATCTCGGCGCTCGGCGTTGCGTTCTTCCTCGAGAACTCGGCGCTACTGCTGTTCGGCTCGCAGTTCCGTAGCTACGACGGGTTCGAACTGATCAGCTACAACGGCATCCACCTCGGCGGCGACAACGGCGTCTTCATCCAGTACCTCGGCGTGATCGTGATCGTCGGAGCAGTGCTCCTGATGCTCGCGCTGCTCGGGCTCGTCCGTTGGACGCGGCTCGGCAAGGCCATGCGCGCCGTCTCCTTCGACCGTGAGGCGGCCGGCATGATGGGGATCGACCCGGACCGCGTGATCGCCGCTACGTTCTTCATCGGCTCCGCGCTCGCGGGCGCCGCGGGTGTGATGTTCGGCCTCCTCTTCAGCCAGATCTACCACCTGATGGGCTTCCTCGCGGGCCTGAAGGGCTTCACCGCCGCCGTCGTCGGCGGGATCGGCAGCATTCCGGGCGCGATGCTCGGCGGACTGCTCGTCGGCCTGATCGAGTCGTGGGCGCGCGGCTACCTGAACGGCAACGTCTCCGACCTCGTCGTCTTCGGGGTCCTGATCGGCGTGATGCTCGTGCGGCCCAGCGGGCTGCTCGGGACGCCCGCTCTGCAGAAGGTGTAGGCCCGTGAGCGAGAACAGACCCGGCATCCCCGAGGGCGGCGCACAGATCGGCGTCGACCAGTGGGTCGAGCGCTCCGGGGAGAACATCGAGCGCCCGCGCGGCGTCGGGGGCCGGATCGCGCATCTCTGGGAGCTGCTGCCGCCGGCAGGAAAGCTCGCGTTCTTGACCCCGGCGATCCTCGTTCCGTTCCTCCCCTTCATCAGCGAGGGCAACCTCTTCAACTACGGCCTTTTCATTCTGATTTACGCCCTGCTGGCGCTCGGCCTGAACGTGGTCGTCGGCTTCGCCGGCCTGCTTGACCTCGGTTATGTCGCGTTCTTCGGCTTCGGCGCCTACACCTACGCCTTCCTCTCGGGCACGCACGCGAACAAGGGCCACGTCTACACGCACCACTGGGACGCGCAGTACTCGATCCTGATGGCGGTCCTCGTCTGCGCCGTGCTCGGCCTCTTCCTCGGCTCGTCATCGCGCCGCCTGCTCGGCGACTACCTGGCGATCGTGACGCTCTTCTTCGGCCAGGCCTTCGTCGTGTTTACGAACGCAGCCAACCCGTTCGGGATCACCAACGGCTCGAACGGGCTCGCCAACGTCGCACCGCTCACCTTCGGCCGGTTCACGATCGACACGACGCGCGGGTACTACTGGTTCCTGCTCGGCTGCGTGGTGGTCGTGCTGATCGTCCTGTACTGCATCAGCGAGTCGAGAACCGGCCGCGCCTGGAAGGCGTCGCGGGAGGATCCGCTCGCGGCGGAGCTGATGGGCATGCCGGTCAACCGGCTGAAGATCATGGCGTTAAGCCTCGGCGCCGCGATCGCCGGCCTCGCCGGGAGCGTCTTCGCGGCGGCCCAGACCGGCGCCTTCCCGCAGAACTTCAGCACGCAGGTGCTGATCCTGATCTACGCCGTCGTGATCCTCGGCGGGACCGGCAGCCTGACCGGCATGCTCGTTGGCGCCGTGGCGATCATCGCGTCGAGCCAGGTGCTCGACCCGACCTCCCCGGCGAACGTCGGGCGCGTGCTTTTCTACACGGCGCTGATCGCGGCGGTCTTCTTCACGATGCGTAGATCGTGGCCGCGACTCGTGGCGGCGTTCGCCGCGACGGTTGCGTTCGGCTTCGTGGTTCACGCGATCGTCGACGCCGTCTGGTCGCGCGGAACCGCCGGGCAGGTCACCGAGGGCGGCTTCCTGACCGGCGTGATCCGGAACTGGATGCTGCTGCCGACGAACCCCGGCCGCCTGGCCGTGTACGGCTACCTGTTGATGGTCGTCTGCATCATCGCGCTCGTCCAGCTCAAGGGCTGGTGGCGCCTGGTCGTGCTCGTGCCGACGCTCTACCTGACGGCTTTCGTCTGGGAGAACCTGCTCGTCCAGCAGCCCGCGGTCACGCGCTACGTGCTCTTCGGCGCGCTCCTGATCGCGGTGATGACGGTCAGGCCGCAGGG
>Ga0136846_1238912_pt1 | contig 19781 bp, 24 predicted proteins | sample HopSoiMetagenom2_FD_96841 | JGI IMG/M metagenome (GOLD analysis project Ga0136846, IMG submission 96841) | Grasslands soil microbial communities from Hopland, California, USA - 2 Assembly 2016 (version 4) | ecosystem: Environmental > Terrestrial > Soil > Grasslands | place: USA: Hopland...
ACCGTCATGAGCAACATCGGCCTCGAGATCGCCTGCCGCGAATCCGGCATCGGCCTCGTGCGTTGTCCGGTCGGCGACAAGTACGTGATGGAGGAAATGCTCAAAGCTGATATCTCCCTGGGCGGCGAACAATCCGGCCACGTCATCTTTTCCGACTACCTGTACACCGGTGACGGCCTCTGCACCGCCCTCAACGTCCTCAGGACGGTCGCGCGCTCCGGCCGCACCCTGGCCAGCCTGGCCTCGGACCTGACGAACTACCCGCAGGTACTCTTGAACGTGCGTGTGCGCGAGAAGGTCGATTTGCAGTCCGTGCCTGCGGTGGCGGCCGCGATCGCGGCGGTGGAATCCCGCGTGGCGGGTGACGGCGGACAGGGACGCCTGCTCGTTCGATACTCCGGCACGGAACCGCTCCTGCGAGTCATGCTCGAGGGGCGGCACGAGAGCGAAATCCGCGCCTGGGCCCAGGAAATCGTCGACGTCGTGAAGGCTCACCTCGGATAACGACCGAATTCATGATTCGCTTGTCGGTGAACGTCAACAAAGTGGCGACGCTGCGGAATTCACGCGGGGGACACTCGCCCAGCGTGCTCGAGGCGGTGGAGGCGTGCATTGCCGCCGGGGCGCCGGGCATCACCGTGCATCCGCGGGCCGATCGTCGTCACATCACACCCTCGGATGTGCGGGACATTGGCCGCGCTCTCGCCGGCCGCGCAATCGAGTTCAACATCGAGGGCGACCCGCGGCCGGAGCTGATCCATCTGGTCGAACAGGTCCGTCCCGACCAGTGCACCCTTGTTCCGGTCGTGGCGGGCGAGATCACCAGCCAGGCCGGCTGGCAACCGGGTCCGCAGACGGACGGGCTGAGTGAGGTGGTGCGCCGGTTCAAGTCCAACGGGATACGCGTCAGCCTGTTCGTCGATCCTGAATCCGGCCCGATCGAGTGGGCGGCGTCGGTCGGGGCTGATCGCGTCGAGCTGTATACCGAACCCTTCGCTCGCGCATTCGAACGGGGAGCGGAGGCTGGGCTGGCGTCTTTCGAGACCTACGCCGCCGCAGCGCGCCTTGCCTCGTCGCTGGGACTGGGCATCAACGCCGGACACGATCTGGATCTGGCCAACCTCACCGTGTTCCGGCGGATGCCATTCCTGGATGAGGTCTCGATCGGCCACGCCATTATCTCGCGCGCTCTGTTTGTCGGGCTCGATACTGCCGTTCGCGAGTACCTCGATGTTCTGGCGGCTGCCTGATATGATTCGGTTGAACCACAAAGTTCACCAAGTCCACGCCGAAGAGCAAGTTACGGTCTTCGTGAGCTTTGCGATCCGGATGGTTGTGACAACAGACATCGTGGCTTCATGAAAAGTGAATCGATCGCGTACGGAATCGCAGGCGTGGCCTTTGGCCTGATCGCAGGGTGGATTATCGGCACCCAGCAGGCGGCGCCTCGGCCTGCAGCGCAGCCTGCCCAGGCGGCCGCGCCGGCGCAGAACACCACCACTCCGCGCGCCGCCATCCTGGATGAAGCAAAGGTGACGGCGTTGAAATCCGTCGCAGAACGCCAGCCCACGAACGCCCAGCCTCGGGCGGAGCTCGCGAACCTCTATTTCGACGCCGAGCGTTACGACGATGCGATCACCTGGTACCAGGAAGCGTTGAAGCTCACGCCGAACGACGTGAACCTCAGTACCGACCTCGGCGTCTGCTACTACTACACGAATCAGGCGGACAAGGCGCTGCAGCAGCTGTCGCATTCGCTCAGCATTGATGCCAGGCATACGAAGACGCTGTTGAACATCGGCATCGTGAAGGCGTTCGGCAAACAGGACCTGGACGGCGCAACAAAGGCGTGGCAGCAGGTCGTCGAGCTTGCGCCGGATAGTCCCGAAGGGCAGGCCGCCAAACGGGCTCTCGACACGCTGCGTTCGGCGCACCCGGCGACCGGTGGCACCAAGCCGGGGGCCTAGCGGTGTTCCGGCTCGCGCTGTTCGTCATCCTCTCGATTGTCGTCGCCAGGGCGTTCTGGCGGCTGGTCGATGGCGTCATCGCCGGCCTGTCGGGCCAGCCGTCGGCGACGAGTGGTGAAATCAGGGGCGTGCAGATGGCCCGCGATCCGGTGTGCGGCACGTACGTCGTGCCGGAGCGGGCCATTGCGATGAACGACGGACGCCAGCAGGTGTTCTTCTGTTCGACCGGCTGCCGAGACAAGTACCGGGCAAAAGCAGGATGACCATCGAATCCCTTCGCGCTGACATCGTCGAGGTCGGCCGCCGCATGTACGCGCGCGGATATACCGCCAGCAACGACGGCAACATCAGCGTGCGCGTCGGCGATGACCGCCTGCTCATGACTCCCAAGAGTGTGTGCAAGGGATTCATGACGCCCGACATGATGTGCGTGACCGATCTGGCGGGAAAGAAGATCCAGGGCGACAGGGATCCGTCCTCAGAGATGCTGATGCACCTCGAGGTGTATCGCCAGCGGCCCGACGTGAAAGCCGTTGTGCATGCGCACCCGCCCACGGCAACGGGCTTTGCTGTCGCGGGGATTCCATTGGATCGCGCGGTTCTGGCCGAGGTGTTGACCACGCTCGGCAGTATTCCGCTGGCCGAGTACGCCACGCCGTCGACCGCCGAGCTGCCCGACGCCGTGCGGAAGTACATCAAGGCGCACGACGGCATGCTGCTGGCCAACCACGGCGCGCTGACGGTCGGGGGTGATCTGTTCTCCGCGTACTACAAGATGGAAACGATCGAGCATTTCGCGAAGATCAGCCTGGTGGCGCGGATGCTCGGCGGCGAGAACCTGATCTCACGCGAAGAGGTGAAACGGTTGCAGGAGCTGAGAGGCACGTACGGCATCAAGGCGCCAGCGCCGATCTGCCTGGACCCGGACATCCCCGCCGGAGCCGGCCAGGGCTCGCAGGTCGTCATCGCCGGCGGCGACGATGACGCGACCTGTCAGACCGTTCAGGCGCCGGCCGGCAGCGGGTCGCGGCTGGTGCCCGACCTGATCGACGCTCGCCGCCGCAGCACGGGTGACGAAGCGGAAATTCGGTTAACATACCGCGAACTCTCCGCGCTGATAGAAGACGCGATCAGGAATCTGCGATAGGGCGAGGGGCTGAAGGCCGCGGGCTGATCGGACGCAGCCCCGCCGCGCAACGGTCCCCTGCTCCAGGCTCTTAAGGAGACATCAATGGGTGAGGCGCTCGGGATGGTTGAAACGAAAGGTCTCGTCGCGATGATCGAGGCGGCCGACGCCATGGTCAAGGCGGCGAAGGTCACGCTCGTCGGCTGGGAGAAGATCGGCGCCGGCTACGTGACGGCCATCGTCCGCGGCGACGTGGCGGCGGTAAAGGCGGCGACCGATGCCGGCGCCGCCGCCGCCAGGCGTGTGGGCGAGCTCGTTTCAGTCCACGTGATTCCGCGTCCGCACGCGAACCTTGAAGACGTGCTGCCCATCGGCAAAGCGTCCGGCGCGAAAGCCTGAGAACGGGTGCCTGCGTGCGCCTGATAAAGGAGCGCTGAGTGCTCCTGGCAAAGATTGTGGGAACCGTGGTCGCGACACGGAAAGATCCACGGCTGGTCAGCAGCAAGCTGCTCATCGCGCGCCCGATGGATCCGCGCGGAAAGCCGGAGGGCGGTTACCTTGTTGCCGTGGACACCGTCGATGCGGGCGTCGGCGAGACGGTCCTGATCGTCAGCGGCAGTTCGGCGCGCATGGCCTCCGGCCTGAAGGACTGTCCCGTGGATGCCGCCGTCGTCGGAATCATCGACAACGTCGAGCTCAGCGAAACCTCGTAGGCGAGCGAATCCGGCGCGAAATCAAAGGCGCGATCGACATGCAGATTGCCAGGGTCGTCGGTGACGTGGTTGCAACCCGCAAGGACGAGAACCTCGCGGGTCTCAAGCTGCTGATCCTTCAGCCGTTGACTCCTTCTGGCGAGGCGATGGGGCGGACCCTCATCGCCGTGGACTCTGCCGGGGCGGGAGTCGGAGAGACAGTGTTCTTTGTGCGCGGCAAGGAAGCGAGCTTCCCGTTTTATCCTGTCGAAGCGCCGGTTGATGCGGGCATCGTCGGGATCATCGATCACTGGGATCTGGGTTGAGGGTATGCAGATTGCCAGGGTGATTGGTACCGTCGTGTCGACGCAGAAGCACGCGAAGTTTCACGGCGCGAAGCTGATGCTGGTGCAGCCGCTCGGCATCGACGATGCGCCCCGAGGCGGGGCGCTGCTCGCCGTGGACGGCGTCGGCGCGGGTGTACACGAAAAAGTGCTGATCGTTCTCGAAGGGCGGGCGGCGGGCGAAGCGCTCGGCCGCAAGGCGGCGCCCGTCGACGCGGCGATCATCGGAATCATCGACCAGGTCGACGTGCATGGAGATCTCTGACCAGGAACTGCGCGTGCTTGTCCGCGATGCGATCGCCCGCCACGGGCGTACCGCCAGCGGCTCCGCGGAGGCTCCCACCTCTGCCGCCACTGCCCGGGTTGACGGCAGCCATTTGCGGTTTCCGCTCACGAGCGGCAGCGCGGACGATGGTCAGTGCCTGATCGAGCCGGCCGTTCGCTGTAACCACTGCGGCTATTGTCAGTCGCTCGGCCATTGAGCGCGCGTCGCGCTTCCGTCCGCGCCAGGCCGGCCGGGACCGCCACCCATGTCGGTCCCATCATGCGCACCCTCGCGCGCGAGATCGATGGACTCGAGCTTCCGGCCGTGGAGAAAATTTCCGAAGCGAGCCAGGAAGACCCGTTTCAAGTGCTGATCGGCACGCTGCTGTCCGCGCGGACGCAGGACGCCACGACGGCCGCGGCATCAGCGCGGTTGTTCAAGGTGGCACGCACGCCGCGCGCCATGGGAGCGCTTTCGGTCAAGCGGATCGAGCGGCTCATCTATCCCGTCAGCTTCTATCGTCATAAGGCCAGGCACGTAAAGGCCACGTGCCGGATCCTTGCCGATCGATTCGGGGGTCGGGTGCCAGGCACCATGGAAGAACTGCTCACGCTTCCGGGTGTCGGCATAAAGACGGCCAACCTGGTGCTGATCCTCGCATTCAAGAGCGCACGGAATATCTGCGTGGACACACACGTGCACCGGCTTTCCAATCGGCTCGGGTGGGTAGACACGCGGACGCCCGACGAGACGGAACGGGCGCTGTATGGGGCGACGGCCGCGAGATGGTGGCCGTCGATTAACCTTTACCTCGTGACCTGGGGCCAGAACGTCTGCCGACCCGTGTACCCGCGCTGCGGCGCCTGCATGATCCGCGAATTCTGCCCGAAGATTGGCGTCACGCGGCAGGGGAGATCGTGACGGTTCGGACCACGGTGGTGGCGATCCTGCTGGTGATGGCATTTGCCGCCGGCGTGAAGCCGATCACGGCTCAGCAAAGCGGTCCTGTCGTCGTTGTCGAGACGAGTGCCGGCGCCTTTGCCTTCGAGACATTTCCGGAGGACGCGCCGAAGACGGTCGCTCACATTCTCGAGCTCGTCAGAGCGGGATTCTACGACGGCCAGCGATTCCATCGTGTGATCCCGGGGTTTGTCGTCCAATGCGGCGACCCGCAGACGCGGAACCTCGAAAAAGCCGCGGACTGGGGGAGAGGCGAAGCCGCGTCGAGCGGCAAGCCGATCGGCCTGTCCGAAATGAGCAAGAAGCGGCTGAATGTCAAAGGCGCGGTCGGCGTGTCGCACATGGGTGATCCGTCCAAAGCCGACAGCCAGATCTACGTGACGCTGGCAGACCGCCCCGATCTGAACGGCCGATACACGGTGTTCGGACGTATCGTCGCGGGCGCCGACGTCCCCGAGCGCATCCAGAAGGGCGACCTCATCACGCGGATGTACGTCCGTCAGTAGGGATCGGCCGCGCGATTCCGGCGAGCGCCGGATACTCCGCGAGAAACTCTCTTGGATACTCTCCCTCGATCGGTTCGCCGAGCTGTTTCTTGATCATCGCGGCGTTGGCCACCGACTTCGCGGAAAAGTGATTGTTCGTGTAGAGGTAGAGCTTCCTGACGAGCTGGCGCGCGGCAACAACCGTCTCGGCGAACTCGCTGATTTCCGGGGCGGTGTAGAGGTAATTGTAGCGGTCCTCGGATTTGTCGTGCGTCCACCATTGCTTCGCGTTCCTGCCGTGGAGCCGCATGTAGTAAAGACCCTCCACGTTCGGCAGGAAATTCTGTTTAATGGACAGCCGGAACTTCGGCTCGTCGATCTGCACCCACGCCGATCCAAACGGATTGAGCAGCGACAGTGTCTCTCCGACAGCATCGCTCCAGCTGCTGTGCCGCAGTTCGACGGCCACGCGGTAATCCTGGAAAGCCTGCAGGAGCCATTGCAGGTATTCGCGCGAGGCCGCACTGTTCTTGAAGCTGGGAGGAAACTGCGCGAGCAGAGCGCCCAGCTTGCCGCTCGAGGCCAGTGGCTCAATCCCGCTCCTGAAGACATCGAGGTCCGACTCGTTGGGCCGAACGAGCTCGTCGAGGAGCGCCTGTCCGCCCTCGCCGGGCGGCATGCCCCTGGCGAACGCGTCCTTGAACATCCGGGGATGCGTGAACTTCTGATGCAGCTTGACTGAGAATTCGAAGGCCGGCGGCGTCCGCTGCGTCCAGCCCCGACACACGTCGGCTCGCGGCTGGCCGTAAAACGTCGAGTTCACCTCGACGGTGTTGAAGTGTTCAGCGTAGAACGACAGCTCGTCGAAGCCCCTGGCGCGGCCCCGAGATGGCGGATAGAAGATGCCGTTCCACGTGCCCCGTCCCGATGGATAGTTCCAGCCGCTCGTCCCGATGCGCAGGTCGGACGTGCCCATCGACATAGAATAGTGAGGGACGCATGCTGACGGTCAACGAAATCTTCCATTCGATTCAGGGTGAATCGACGCGCGCCGGCGACCCGTGCGTGTTCGTCCGCCTGACTGCCTGCGATCTCCGCTGTAACTGGTGCGACACGCCGTACGCCTTTCACGAGGGACGGAAGATGTCGGTCGACGATGTGCTGTCGGTGGTGGAGGGCTACGGGTGCCCTCTGGTCGAAGTCACCGGAGGCGAGCCGTTGCTGCAGGAGGGCGTGTACGAATTGATGGAGCGCCTGCTCGCAGCCGGCCGCACCGTCCTGCTCGAAACCGGCGGACACCGGCCCATCGATCGCGTGCCTGCTGCAGTCGTGAAGATCGTCGACGTCAAGTGCCCGGGCAGCGGCGAAGCTGACAAGAACTGCTGGAGCAATCTCGATCGGCTGGCGGCGCACGACGAGGTCAAGTTCGTGTTGCTCGACCGCGCCGACTACGAGTTCGCGCGCGACGTCCTGACGCGCACCCGGCTGCCGTCCCGCGCGGCGGCGATCCTGTTCTCGCCCGTGCACGGCGTGCTGGATCCGAAAACGCTGTCCGAATGGGTCATCGCGGATCGTCTGCCTGTCCGCGTCCAGCTTCAGCTCCACAAGCTCATTTGGTCACCGGACACCCGCGGCGTATGAATCCGGTCAGCGGTTCGGTTCCGATCACCGGATGGTCGGATCAAACGAATCGACGATGACCAGATAACGAGACGACCAGATGGAATCGGTATTGCTGCTGAGCGGTGGCCTCGATTCGTATACAGCGGCCGCCATCGCGAAGGCTGACGGATTTGTCCTGAACGCCCTCACGATTTATTACGGCCAGCGGCATGCCCGCGAAATGGAAGCAGCGCGGCTGGTCGGCCGGTCGCTTGGTGTCGTACGACACCAGGAATTGACTGTCGACCTGCGCGGGATTGGCGGCTCGTCGCTGACGGCAGACGTCGATGTTCCGCGCGACCGTGACCTGTCGTCCGAGGGCATCCCGTCCACTTACGTCCCGGCGCGGAACACGATCTTCCTCTCGCTTGCGCTCGGTTGGGCAGAGGCCCTCGACGCGCGGGATATCATCATCGGCGTCAATGCGCTCGACTACTCCGGTTATCCCGATTGCCGCCCCGAATTCATTCGTGCCTTCGAAACGCTCGCGGGGGTGGCGACTCGTGCCGGCGTCGAGGGTGCGCGCTTTCACGTCCACACGCCCCTCATCCACATGACGAAGGCGCAGATCATCCGGAAGGGCATCGATCTGGGCCTCGACTACGGTCTCACCCACAGCTGTTACGACCCGTTGCCCGCCGGGAAGCCGTGCGGCCGGTGCGACAGCTGCCTGTTGCGTGCAAGAGGATTTAGCGAGGCGGGCGTCGCCGACCCGCTACTTCCGGGCTGAACGTTCTTGAAGCAGTCGCTGAGATTTCTCCGCACCCAGCCCATCCTCCGGCAGGTCGCCCTGGCCGCGGTGCTTCTCCTGCTGCCGGTCGTCGTCGCTGCCGTCTGGTCCGGCAATCGACTGCGTCTGGAGCGCGCGGAGGAGGTCGAAGCCGAGGCCGGCCGGATCGCCACGACCGCGACGGCGCTCCTCGACGAATATTTCGCCAGCCTTGATGCGATGGCATCCCTGCTGCTGCGCCATCCGGCCGTGAACACGTTGAACGCGGGCGCAAGCGAGTCTCTTTTCCGGCAGCTGCTGACCGAGCAGCCGCTGCTGAACAACATCCTGCTGCGGGGACGCGACGGCCGGCTCGTCGCCTCGGCCTTCGAATCCACGGGGCCCCCGGCGCCGCCTGCGGCTATCGTTCTTCAGGTTCTTGCCAGCGGCCGGGCCGCCGTGAGCCAGCTCGAGGTGGGCCCCATTACAGGCCGCCAGACCATTCTCCTCGCGTACCCCGTCCAGGCCGGATCCGATTCGGTTCGAGGAGGGGCGACGGGCGTACTCGGCATCGCCCTGAATCTTCAACGCTTCGAAAAGGTGTTCGCGAACCTGCCGCTGGCCGAGGGGTCGATCGTCACACTCGTCGACCGGAACGGCCGCGTGATTGCCAGAAGCCGCGACAGTGCGCGGTACATCGGCACCGCCTTCGGGCCGCCGCGAGAGCCAAAGGATGTCCCGCGCACTGCGCTCGAGCGCGAGGACGGCATCGAGCGGTTTCACGGGAACGCGGTCATCGACCGGGGCCCCTGGCTGCTGAGCGTCGCGATTCCGCGCAGCGAGGTGCTGGCGAGGGTCGCCCCGTCGTATCGCCGCAACCTCGCAATCTTTACGGTAGCGACCGCTCTTCTCTTCACGCTGGTGTTTTGGCTGTCGCGGCAGGTTGTCCAGGACCTGAGGCAGCTCCGTGAAGCCGCCCAGCGAATCGCGGATGGCGATCTGTCGCCGCCGGCGGTCAGCGTGTCCCCCAACCGCGAACTGGCGGATTTGCAGGATGCCTTCGCCGATATGGCGCGCCGCCTGCGCGACGCGCGGGACGCGCTCGATCGTCAGTTCGGGCAGGAGCGCAAGATGCGCGAGATGCTCCAATCGCTGCAGCGGCAGGTCGTCCGGCAGGAACGCCTGACGGCCGTGGGCCTGCTCGTGTCTGGCGTCGCCCACGAGCTGAACAACCCGCTCCAGGCGATCCTGGGCACCGTGGAGCTGCTCGAACGTCACAAGGATCTGCCGCCCGAGGTGCTGACGGAAATTACGTTCGTCAAGACGCAGAGCGGCCGGGCGCGCGAGATCATCAGAAATCTTTCTCGCTTCAGCAACCAGCAGCCCGGGCCCGAAACGCTCGTGGACATGCGCGACGTCATCGCCGAAGTCGTCCAGCTCCGCACGACTGATCTCGCCAAGGCGTCGATCGCGCTCACCGTCGAGGCTGCTTCCGCTCGGAAGGTCAATGCGAACTTCACGGAGCTCGAGCAGGTGACGCTCAATTTCGTCATCAACGCGCAGCAGGCCATCGAGGCTGCCGGCCGGCGGTTGCCTGGCCGGATTCTCATCCGCCTCAGAGACAGCGGGCGAAACGTACGCCTGGAGGTGGCGGACAACGGACCGGGGGTGCGGCCGGACGACGAGCCGAAGCTGTTTCAGCCATTCTTCACGACGAAGCCGGTCGGCAAGGGCACCGGCCTCGGCCTGTCCGTGAGCTACGGGATCATCGATTCCTACGGCGGCGCCATCGGCTACCTGAGGAACGACGAGGGAGGGGCCACGTTTTTCTTCGAGTTGCCGGCGGCGGGCGCGGTCGCCGGATACGGGGATCACGAATGACCGATCGGCTGTACTACGCTGACCCGTACTGCCGCGAGTTCGACGCGACGATCCGCTTGGTCGACGACAGCGAGGACCGTTTTCTCGTGGCGCTGGATCGTACGGCGTTCTATCCGACGTCGGGTGGACAGCCATTCGATACGGGTACGATCGCCGGCATCCGCGTCGTAGACGTCTTCGATCGCGACGATGGCACCGTGGTGCATGCATTGGACGCACGCGGCCAATCCTCTCTCCGACGATTGCCCGAAGCAGGCGATGCTGTACGAGGCGCGATCGACTGGCACCGCCGCTTCGATCACATGCAGCAGCACACCGGCCAGCACGTGCTGTCCGCTGCCTGCGATCGCTTGTACGGCGTCCGCACCGTCAGTTTTCATCTGGGCGCGGCCTCGTCCACGATCGACCTGGCCCGCGAGTTGTCCAGGCAGGAACTCGCCGCCGTCGAAGGCGAGGCCAATCGAATCGTCTGGGAAGATCATCCGGTGTCGATCCGGTTCGTCAGCGCCGAAGATGCCGCGGCCCTTCCGCTGCGCAAGGAATCCGCCCGGGAAGGCATGCTCCGGCTCATCGACATCGACAGCTATGACTTGTCGGCCTGCGGCGGCACCCACGTTGCGAGCACCGGGTCGATCGGTCTGATTGCGTCAGGTGCTGTCGAGCGTTTCAAGGGCGGGCAGCGTATCGAGTTCTTCTGCGGCGGCCGCGCGCTGGCGCGGTTCGGAGCGCTGCGCGACACGATTGGCGCCGCGGTCCGGCAGCTTTCCGTCTTGCCCGACGAGGTGCCAGGCGCGATCGAACGGTTGCAGGCCGACGCGCGCGATCGTCAGCGAACCGTCACGACACTCGAACACGAGCTGGCCCGCTTCCGTGCCGGAGAACTCGCCGCTCACGCCGAGGTGACCGCGGCCGGCCGGCTCGTGACGGCTGCCCTGGACGCCGCCGCCCAGGGGCTGAAGTCGCTGGCGTCCGCGATCGTATCCCGCCCCGGCCATATCGTCGTACTGGCCTCCACTTCGCGGCCAACGCTGGTGGTCGCTGCACGCTCCCAGGACGTGTCCTTCGCGGCCAACCAGCTGATCGCGGCGCTCACTGCCAGGTTCGGCGGCCGCGGAGGCGGCAAGCCCGATCTCGCGCAGGCTGGTGGTCTGGACGCGACGGCGGAAGCCATCTTCGAAATCGCGCGCGTGCAGGCCGGGCCTACTTCTTAGATTTCCCGTCCATCCACTCGTACAGCCGCTGCGCGCCGCGGATGTCGACGCCCGGGCCCTGGATCTGCGGAAAGCTGGTCCTGTACGCCGTCAGGTCCACGCGCGCCGCCATCGCATCGACCGGGACACCCTGCCGGCGAAGCGCGGCGCCCTGCTTCATGAAATCCGTCAGATATCCCTGGAACGCCGTGATCAGATCCTTGCCCTTGAATGGTGCACCGTGTCCCGGCAGATCGATGTCGAAGTCGAGCGTCTTCAGCGCTTCCAGCGTGGCGACCCATTCGTCGAACTGCGCGTCGCCCATGTAGGCGATCTGCGATTCCATGAGGTCCCCCGTGCAGACGATCTTCTCCTTCGGCAGGTAGATCACCGTGTCGCCGTTGGTATGCCCGCGCCCGAGGAAGAGCAGCTGGACTTCGCGGCCGCCCAGATTCACGACTTTTTTCCTGGAGTAGGTCACGTTGGGCGGCGTCGGCGTGATTTCCTTGAGCTCGTCCCACCCCTGCTGCGCCACGGCGAGCTGGCGCTCGAGCGTCGCCTTCCGCGTCGCGTCCGGTTCAGTGGCAATTTGCTTCCGAAGCGCGTCGATGCGATTCGGCACGTTGGTCAGCTGCGACGTCTTGAACGGCTCCCGGTGCAGGACGTCGAGGTTTTGAATCGCCAGCTTCACGTAGTCGTGGGCGATGATGTCGGCCTTGCCGGCGTACACCTGATTTCCGTCCGTGTGATCGTAATGAAAGTGCGTGTTGACGACGTACCGAATCGGTTTCTTGGTGACGAGTTTCAAGTCCTCGATGAACGCGCGCGCGGCGGCCGGCGAGGTCCCGGTGTCCACGACCAGCACGTCGCGGTCGCCGACGATCGCGACGTTGTTGCTGCCGGTGACCATTGAACCCGCGGACGTCGCATAGTACACGCCGTCGGCGACCGGCTCGAACTTGTATGCTTTGCCCGAAACCGCCGCGGCGGGCCCCTGCGCGCCGCCGTTCAGCGTGGCGCCGATGACGATTGCGACAACCCCCACGCCGCTCGTAATCTGTTTCATGGCTGACCTCCGCTAGGCTGGAAACTCAGGGTTCTGGCGTACCAGCCTCGCCTGCCAGATGTGCCGGCGTTCGTGCGCCAGCGTGAGCTGGAAGTACGTCCCAAGGCTCCATGTGACCAGTGGAATCGACGGTGACTTGTGCCGGGCACGCCTCAGATCGAGTCCGTCCGCCTCTCGCAGACGGCGGGCGAATTCATCCTGCCAGCGCAGAAACTCGTCTCGCACGACGTCTACTGGCTTGTGAGGGCCGGGTTGAACGCGCTTGGGCGCCTTGAAACGCATTCGGGGTGGCGCATCGCCGGACTTGACGCACCAGCGTTCGAACGCCGAGTACACGAACGGTCCGTTGCTCTTCAGCCCTTTCGCACGGGCGGTGGCGATTGCCGCGTCGATCGAAGGCATGAACAGCTGCGCGGCCGACAGGTTCAGGTGATCGAAGCATCCCGCCATGGACCATCGTCCTGGTTCAGGTTGCCAGTTGAATTGATCATCGGTCAGACCCGACATCAGTCCGGCCGCGTCCTGCCGGATCGACAGGAGCTGGTCCGCGTATGAATCGAGTTCCGCCGTCTTCATGAACCTGGGCTCCACGTGTGTCACCTCCGAAACGACGCCAGCCTGGCGACAATCGCATCGCAGGCGGCGTTGATCACGTTGGAAGAGTTCTCGTAATTGTTCACGAAAATGGCGAACGCCAGCGTTTCGCCGTCTGCGGTGCGGAGATAGCCGGCCATCGCGCGCACTCCCGTCAGCGAACCGGTCTTCACTCTGGCATTGCCCTCCGCTGGCGTCCCTCTCATCCGGTTTTCGAGTGTGCCGCTGCGGCCCGCGACCGGCAGCGCCGCATCGAACCCGGCGCGGAGACGCACGTCGCGATTGACGTGTATGAGGATGGCCACCATCGCGTCTGGCGTGATCAGGTTGTAGCGTGAGAGTCCCGAGCCGTCGGCCTGGACCAGGTTGCCCGGTGCGATGTTCCATGTTTGAAACACCGATCGCACCGCGGCACGGCCGGACTCGGTCGTTGCGGGATCGGCGGTATCCGTGCCGATTGTCTTGAGCAGCGTTTCGGCGTAGACGTTCTGGCTCAGTCTCATCATCGTTGCCGCCAGCATCGAAAGCGGCGGCGACTGGTGCGTGACGATGGCCGTCCCGACGCGCACCGGCGGCGACTCGAGGTCGTCCACGTCTATCGCCGCGCCCTGCACGTCTATGCCGTTCGCCACCAGCGCCCGCCGCAGCGCGGTCACGAAGTAGAGCGTGGGGTTGTCCACCGACGCTGTCTCTGAGAATGGCCGTGTTCGCAGCGGAAGCACGCCGCGCAGTTCCAGGCGCGGCGTCCCGGGAAACCTGCGCCGGACGACCGATGCCGCCGAACCGCTGCCCGCAGTGGAAATGAGGTTGCTCACGCGGAGGCCACTGTAGTCGGGCGACACCGTCACGCTGGCTCTCGCGCCCACCGATATGCCGGGCGCGATGTCCAACTGGACGGAGCCCTGGTTGAACTGGAGGGCGCTGACGCTCGCCGAGAAGCTTGCGGCGATGTCATCCCACGCCCAGCCCTGGCCCAGGCCCTCGTCGTCGAACGCATTGTCGTCGCCCACGATGCGGCCGTCGATCCGGGCGATCCCTGCCGCCTTGAGCTGCGCGGACCAGTCGGCAAACAGCTGGGTGGCCTTGCCGTCCCAGTCGTCTATGCTCGGATCACCCGAGCCGACGACGACGAGGTCGCCGTGAAGAGCGCCGTTGTCGATCGTCCCGCCGGCGAAGAGGCGCGTCGTATAGGTGTACTCCCACCCGAGCTTCTCGGCCGCCGCTGCCAGCGTCACGACCTTCATCGTCGAGGCGGGCGTCATCAGCTTGCCGGCGTTGAGCGCGTAGACAATCTCGTCGCGATCAACCGGCTTCACGAGGACGCCCCAGAACGCGTGGTCGAGTGCCGGAGCGGCGATGAGCGTGTCGATGTCGCGCTGGAGCGCGGCGAGCGGGGACTGCGCGAGGAGAGACGGTGTAATCAGCGAAAGCGCGAGCGTGACGACGGCCGCGCTACTTCGCGAGCTCATCCAGCTTCTTGACGATCTCGTCGAATTCCGCCGGGTTGACCTTCGCCGCTCCTGCTTCCCCCGGCCGGCTCGCGTATACCGCATCGCCGGACTTCCCGAAGACGACCCGCTCTTCTTTCTTCCCGTCGTCGAATTTCGCGTACACGGTAAGAGCAGGCGCGTCCAGGCCGGTCTTCGCGGTCGAGTCGACGAATCCGGTCGCGCGAAGGCTTTCGAGCTTCGCGAGGAGGACGCTCATCTTCTCCTTGTCGGCATCCACGGGCTTCGCGCCATTGGCGCCCTGGCGCTGCCACTTGTCCTCGACCGTCGGCGAGCTGCCTTTGACCTTGTCGAACGCGGTTGTCTGGCCGCCGCGCGTGAACTCCAGACGCGTCGCATCGTACGAGCGGAACGCGAAGAGATCCTTGCGTCGGTAATCCTCCGGGCCTTTCTTCAACTCGTCGACCAGCGCGCTGTCGATCGTCATGACGAGCGGCTTTGAGACATCCTGGGCGTAGATGGAACCGTCGGCGGATTTCCCTCCGATGTGCAGGGCTGCGGTCGCGCTCCCCAGTCCGAGTGAAACACTCGCAGCCGGCTTGTCGAGCCCGTATTTCTTGAGATCGGCGGGCGATGGATTGTCGGACACGATCGACTTCATCTGCGCGGACATGAGCCGGCCGATGAGGCCTTCCACCGCGGAGGCGTCGGACGCCGTCTTGATCGGCTTCGTCAGGCTCCAGTCGCTGCCGGATTTCGCGAGCTCGAGACCCTTGCCGCCGGCGTCGATCGAGATGCGATCGATTTTGTCGCGATCGAAATGGAGCGCCGCCTTGTCGCGCAGATCGAAGGTGCTGCGATTGAATGTCTGCTCCTGGAAAGCCGCGATCAGGAACACTTTGTCGTCGCCCTTGCGCTTCGCGAACAGGTTGCCGCCGGTCGGGGATTTCTGGCCGATGAGCAGGCTGCGGAAATCCTTGTCGCCTGCCGCCTTGAAGTCGATTTCGATCCTCGGTGAGGCAAGGCCGTAGTCGTTCAGGTTCGACGCCTTCTCGTCCACGACACGCACCATCTCGAGCTGTGACAGGGCAGACGTGATGCCGGAGACCTCGGTATCCGACGCCGCGGCGGAGACTGGTTCGGCCAGGTGCCAGCCGTCCTTGTCTTTCTTGAGCGTGCTGACGTCTCCCGACTCGGGCTTGACCTGCAGTTCCTCGATTTTGTCGGCCTCGAGGGTCGCGAATACCTTCTCCTGTTTAGGACCGGGCGTTTCCGCCGGCTGCTTCCAGGTCACGAAGTAGATGTACGCGAACAATCCGCCGAGAACGACGATCAGGCCGATCGTGGTGCGCAGTCCTCGCATCTATCGCCTCCGCCACCAGCTGTAGACGCCCGCACCGAAGACGAGGCCGGGAATCAGGAGCAGCGAAAGAATCGTCACGTTGTTCTGCTGCACCGCCGTCATCGTGACCCGTCGGTCGTCGGGTTCTTTCGGCCGGATCGAGATCAGGTTTTCCTGCTGAGACAGCCAGCCGATCGTGTTCATGAAGAGGTCGCGGTTGCCGGGCAGACCGAGCGCGGCGGTCGTCGCGAAGTCCGAATCGCCGAACACGACGACACGCGTTTCCGGCTTCGGCGCGTCCGCTTCGCCCGGCTTCGCATCGGTCGATGCCGCAGCCGCGGCCGAGACGGCCGCCGCCACCGTGACCGGTCCCGGTTTATCGCCGGTGGCCGCATTCATCGAGACCTTGCCGGTCGTCAGCAGGGCCTTGATGTCCGATTCGGCCCAGCTGCGGTCGCTCGTCTGAACGAACCCCTGCGCGGTGTGGCCGTTCACGCCTCCGGATACCGGGTTGACCGAACGGGCCAGCGGAAAGCCGGTAATGAGTTTCAGCCGCTGGTTGATCGGATGCGACGGGTAACTGGCTGCCAGCGGAACTTCCGGACCCGTCCCCACGAGTTGCCCCATGCCGCTCGCATCCACCACGATATCGTTTCCGAGGTCGATGCCCCAGTCGTGAGCGAGCGCGAGGAGGTTCGACAGGGGAGGGCTATCGGGCTTTTCCGGCGGATCGATCTCGAGCAGCAGCTTGCCCGACTTCGCGAGATACTTCTTCAGCGCGTCGATCTCGCCTGACAGGAAGTCGACTTTCGGGCCCGCGACGATCACGACGGCTGCGTCATCCGCGACACCGCCCGTCTGGGCGATGACGACGCTTTCGACCGAGTAGTTGTCGCGGCCGAGGGCGTCTGCGATGGACTTGTAGCCGTCGCGCTCGGCGGAGGCAGGATCTTTTTCGCCGTGGCCCTTGGTGAAATAGACCTTCTTCGTCTGGCCCTGCACGACTTTGATGATGCCCGTCGTGATGTCCTGTTCGGCGTCGGACGTCACCCGCTCGGTCCGGCCTTTATACGCGAAGAGGATCGTGCCGTACTGCTGGATCTGGTTCTGGGATGCCAGGGCCGGCTTCTTGTCGGGATCGATGTAGTCGGTCGTGACCTTCTTCGAGATGTACTCGTACTCCTTCAGCCGCTCCTTGAACCGGCCGAAGTTCTCTTCCTGCGTGAAGACGGTGATCTGCAGCGGAGTATCCAGCTTGGACAGCACGTTGCGCGTCTGGTCGGACAGGCTGAATTGCTTGTTGGTGGTCAGGTCCCAGCGCTTGTTCTGCCGGGCGCCGATGTAGTTGATGGCGATCAGGATTCCCAGCACGACCAGGACGCTGACCCCCGTCAGCGCGCCGTACCGGGCCTGACGCCGCGCGAACATCGACGCGATGTCGCGCCACTGCCCGAGCACGTAAATGAGCAGGCAGACCAGGCCGGCGTACAGGAGATAGGGAACGTATTGGTCCTTGGCCGGATACAGGAACCGCAGGCCGGCCACGGCCACGAGGGCCGCGACGCCGAGCCAGAAGACCATGCCGATGATTCGATTCACCATTGTTGTTGTGCTCGCAGTGTTACTGGTCCGCCGGGATTATCCGCGCCACCGCTCGCTCTCGACCGACTTGGCGGTGAGGAACAGCCCGAAAGTGATGAAGCTGATGTAATAGATCAGGTGCGACGTGTCGATCACGCCCTTCGTGAAATCGTCGAAGTGATCGACGATCGACAGATACGCGGTCAGTTTGTCGCCACCCGGTCCGATGAAGCTGCCGATCCAGGTGATAACCCACAACAGCAGAAAGACGGCAAACGTACTTGTGGCCGCGACGATCTGATTCTTCGAGAGGCTCGAAATGAACAGGCCGAGCGAGATAAAGCAGCCGCCAAACAGGATCAGGCCCAGGTAGGCGGTCAGGACCGGCTTCCACTCCGGCCGTCCGAAGTAGAACAGCACCGCGAAATGGAACAGCGTGACGGCGAGCATGGCCCCGTAGAGCGCCATCGCACCCAGGAACTTGCCGATGACGATCTGGAAATCGGTGAGCGGCGAAGTCAACAGCAACTCGATCGTGCCCGATCGCTTCTCTTCCGAATACGTGCGCATCGTCACCATCGGCAGCAGGAAGAGCACGACGACGGTGACATTCTGGAGCAGCGGGCGGATCAGCTGCTGGTTGACATTCATCGCCTGCGGGCCGGTCAGGCCCGCCTGCATGCTCGCGCCCACGAAGTAGCGGAGGATCGCGATGAAGAAGAAGCCATACAGGGCGGCGAAGCACCCGATCACGATGTACGCGATCGGCGAGGCGAAATAGGATTTCAGCTCCTTGCCGGCGATCGCGAGGATGTTACGCATTGGGCTGTTCTCCTTCGGCCTGGGGCGCCGGCGGTTCGTCGATATCGGTCAGCGCGATGAAGACTTCCTCGAGGCTGACGCGTGCGGGCCGCAGCTCGACGAGCCCCCAGCCCCGCGTGACTACCGTGTTCGCCAGCTCCCGGCGCACGTCGCGGCCGCTTTCGCTCATCACCTCGTAGCCGACGAGGCTGTCGCGTCGATCCGACTCGACGACGCGCGTCACTCCCGCGACGCTGTTGAGCACAGCGGACGCGTCGGAACCGTTGGCATCCACCTGGATGTACATCGTGGACGACCCTTTCAGGCGATCCGTCAGGTTACCCGGCGTGTCCACCGCGACCACTTTTCCCTTGTTGATAATTACGACGCGCTGGCACGTCTGAGAGACTTCCGGAAGGATGTGCGTGCTGAGGACAATCGTGTGATCTCCGGCGAGCTCCTTGATGAGCATGCGCGTCTCATTGATCTGCTTCGGGTCGAGTCCGGCGGTCGGCTCGTCGAGAATCAGCACGTCCGGGTTGTGGATCAGCGCCTGTGCCAGGCCAACGCGCTGCTTGTACCCCTTGGACAATTTCGAACACATGCGGTTGGCCATGTCCGCCACGTGCGTGCGCTCCATCACCGCCCGGACCCGCTGCTTTTGATCCGCTGGCGGCACGCCCTTGATCTTGGCGACAAACGCCAAATACTCCAGAACGGTCATGTCCGGGTAGAGCGGCGGCGTCTCCGGCAGATATCCCGTGCGGCGTTTCGCGTCGATCGGCTGCTCGAACACGTCGAACCCCGCGACGAACGCCTTTCCTTCGGTGGCCGGCATGTAACCGGTCAGAATGCGCATCGTCGTTGTCTTGCCTGCGCCGTTTGGTCCCAGGAACCCGAGGATTTCGCCCCGTTCCACGCGGAAACTGATGTCGTCCACCGCGGTGACCCTGCCATAGCGCTTGGTGAGATTTTGAACCTCGATCACGGATCAACCTCTTTTGATTACAATCCAACCGAAAATGCTATCCGAACCATAGGAAAATGGGTAGACCGGCCCGATGCGGGGCCCGGATGGAGGCTTCATGTCTGCAGAAGTGGGATCGAAAGCACCGGACTTCACGTTGATGAACCAGGACCGCGAGCCGGTGACGCTCAGCGCCGAACGGGGGCATCCGGTCGTGCTGGCATTTTTTCCGGCGGCGTTCAGCGGCGTCTGTACCAAGGAATTGTGCACGTTCCGCGACAGCCTTGCGAAGTTCAACAACGCCAAGGCCAAAGTCTACGGCATCAGCGTTGATACCTTTTTTACGTTGAAGGCGTTCCAGACGGATCAGAAGTTGACATTCCCTCTGCTCAGCGACTTCAACAAGGAAGTCATCCGGGCCTATGGCGCGTTCAACGAGGACATGATCGGCCTCAAGGGTATCGCCAAGCGGTCCACCTTCGTGATCGACAAGGACGGGATCGTGCGTCATCGCGAAGTGCTCGACGACGCCCGCAACGAGCCCGACTACCAGAAAGTCTACGACACCCTCGCAACACTCTCGTAAGCGTCGTCTGGCGGGGCAAAGGGCCGGCTTCGGCGAGCCGGTCGTTTGCCCGCCACCGGGCTCGGGCGTCAGGCTTCTGCGGCGTCCTCCCGGGGCGCAGGGGCGGGCGGCGGCG
>Ga0136846_1211398_pt1 | contig 19772 bp, 7 predicted proteins | sample HopSoiMetagenom2_FD_96841 | JGI IMG/M metagenome (GOLD analysis project Ga0136846, IMG submission 96841) | Grasslands soil microbial communities from Hopland, California, USA - 2 Assembly 2016 (version 4) | ecosystem: Environmental > Terrestrial > Soil > Grasslands | place: USA: Hopland...
GCCGCGCTGGCGATGCTTCTGACGGCGATGGTCGCGAACATCAACATCGGCGTCCGCCACGTGCTGCCGATGTATCCCCTCCTGGCCGTGTGCGCCGGCGTGGGCATTCTCACCCTCTGGAATCGCCAGCCGAGCGGGCGGCTTCGACTCGCGGGGCCGATCCTGGCCGTGGCGCTCACCGGCTGGCTGATCGTTGAATCGCTCCTGGCTCACCCCGACTACCTGCCGTACTTCAACCAGCTCGCCGGCAAACATCCCGAGCATGTCCTGCTGGACAGCGATCTCGATTGGGGGCAGGACCTGGGGCGACTCGCGGACACGCTCCGGGCGCGCGGCGTGGCGCAGGTGTGGATCGCCTATCACGGCAAGGTGGATCTGAGCCGCCAGGGACTCCCGCCGTTCACCGAGCTTCCTCCCGACCGGCCGGTGACCGGGTGGGTCGCCGCGAGCCTGTTCCGGCTCGCGCTCGGCTCGCAGGGAGGATCCATCGACGCCTACGCCTGGCTTCGCGCCCACCAACCCGTCGCGCGAGTGGGCCACTCCATCCTTCTCTACCACATCACTCGGTAATCCCTGATGCGCCGCTGGCGCGGGAGCGCGTGTGCAGCAGATCAAGGGTGCGGTGCTCAAGAGCCGGCTGGCCTTTGTGGAGGAGGTCACGCCGACACGGAGACCTTCAGCGCTCCCGACTGCCTCACGGTGGTGGTCTGGTACCGGAAGGCGCTGGCGATGTGCGGGTTCGCGGGCGTCCAGGTCAAGTAGGAGGGAGTGCCGGGCGGCGGGTGGGCCGGTCTGCCGATACCGGGTGCGGTAGGACTAGGGCAAACGCCTAAGGCCTTTGGCCGGAAGGCAGGTGTCGGGAGCGAACCGACTGGGAGTGGGCCTGCGCCAACTGCCCCTTGATGCGGGCACAGGCCGCGTGGGCCGTTCGCCCGAGCGTGGTGAAGAGCGGATTGGTGCCGCGCCGCGAAGCCCCCGCCGTGGACAGCGGATGCGGCGGCTCGGTCCGGTCCAGTTCGGCCTGCTGCCGCTCCGCCCGTTCCTGGACGGCCGTCGCCATCTCCAGGTCCGCGAGGTCTTCGGCGCAGTGCAGCGCGGCGCACAGGGCGTGATACGCCACGCCGAAGTGGCCTTCGGCGTAGCTGGCCCCGTTGATTCGCAGGAGCTGGTCGGCGCGAACGCGCGTCCTGACGTCCGTATCGCCTGCGTAGGAGCTCACGATCCTCCTCAGGGGGAGAGCCGCTCGACCGTCCACCCCCCCGCGCGGCGGTAGCGGATGCGGTCGTGCAGCCGGCTGGGGCGGCCCTGCCAGAACTCCACCTCGTCGGGCTCGATTCGGAACCCGCCCCAGTAAGGCGGCAGCGGGACGTCACCGTCGCGGAACCGTTGCTCGGCCTCGCGGAGATCGGCCTCGAGGGCCTGGCGTGAGGGAATGACCCGGCTCTGGTGGGAGACCCAGGCACCGAGGCGACTCCCGAGCGGCCGGCTTCGATAGTAGGCGTCGGACTCCTCGGGGGTGGTGCGGCTCACCCGACCGGTGATCCGGATCTGCCGCTCCAGCTCTCCCCAATAGAAGACCAGGGCCGCCCTGGGGTTGGCCGCCAGCTCCTCCCCCTTCCGACTGCGATAATCGGTGAAGAAGACGAAGCCGCGCGTGTCGAACGCCTTGAGGAGGACGACCCGGGCGGAAGGCGCGCCGTCGGCCGTCGCGGTCGCGAGCACCATCGCGTTGGGCTCGGGCAGCTCCGCCTCCTGAGCCTGGGCGAACCAACGGGCGAACTCGACCACGGGGTCGTGGCTCAGATCGCGCTCGTCGAGGGTGGCGCGGGCGTATTCCCGGCGGAGGTCGGCGATGGCGGGTGAGATCACGGCAGTCTCGGGCGAAGGCCTGCTGTATGTATACGCAGCTTGCCCCGGCCGCGCGACCGGCGCTTTCATACGGGAATGCTGCATCGCTTCGGACCACCGATGACCTTCGCCCTCGCCGCGGTGCTCCTCGGTCCTCCCGGCACCCTGAAGGCCCAGTCGGGCGAGACGCGTCAGACGCTTGTGGCCGGGGGCGTCGCCCGGAGCTATCTGCTCTTCGTGCCGAGCGGGTATCAGGTCGGCCGACCGCTGCCGGTCGTGCTGGTGTTCCACGGCGGGGGAAGCCGGGCCCGGGCGATGACGACGCACACGCAATTCACCAGGGTGGCGGAGCGGGAGCGTTTCGCGGTGGTGTACCCGGAAGGACTAGATGGGCGCTGGAACGACGGACGAGGGTACGGGGCCTCACATGACGACGTCGCGTTCGTGCGCGCGCTGCTCGATACCCTGGGCCGACGGGTGACACTCGATACCGCCCGGGTGTACGCTACCGGCATCTCCAACGGCGCGATGTTCGCCATTCGGCTGGCGTGCGATCTCCCGGGTGTGTTCGCGGCGATCGCACCGGTCGCGGGCGCGGTGCCGGCCGCTCTGACGGAGCGCTGCGCCGCCGCGGCCCCTGTCGCGGTGGCGGCCTTTCAGGGCACCGCCGATCCGCTGCTGCCATACGCGGGAGGCGGGCGCGGCGCGAGCGGCCGCGGCGAGGTGCTCTCGGCCCAGCGCAGCGGGGAGCTGTGGGCGAGGGTGGACGGCTGCGATCCCAGCTCCGAGCTGGAGGCGCCGAGAGACAGCGTCCGGGACGAAACCCGGGTGCGTGCGCGGCGCTGGACCGGATGCAAGGATGGACGCGCGGTGGTGCTTTATACGATAGAAGGAGGGGGTCACACCTGGCCGGGTGGCCCACCGGTCGGGGCAAGGGTCGGCCGGGTGACCCGGGAGCGGGACGCTACCGAGGCGATATGGGCCTTCTTCGCCGCCCATCCGCGGAGCTGATCATGGTCCGGTCCGGCAATCCCCTCCTCGATCTGTCAGCGCGGCCCGTCATCGCGCACCGCGGCGCCTCCTCGGAGGCCCCGGAGAACACGCTTCCCGCCTTCGAGCTCGCAGCCCGGCAGGGGGCGGACGCGTTCGAGCTGGACGTTCGGCTCACCGCGGACGATGCGCCGGTGGTGTGTCACGACGCGACGCTCGACCGCACCACCGATGCCTCCGGACCGATCCGAGCCCGGACGCTGGCCGAGCTCCGGGCGGTGGACGCGGGGATGCGGTTCAGTCCCGACCGCGGGGCCAGCTATCCGTACCGCGCCGCGGCAGTGCGGATTCCCACCTTGGGCGAGGTGCTGTGGGCCTTTCCCGAAATGCCGATCCTGGTGGAGATCAAGGAGCTCGCGGCGCAGGAGCCGGTGCGCCGGGTGCTGGTCCAGGAGGACGCCGTGGCGCGCTGCGTGGCGGCCTCGGGGCTCGGGGAGGCGGTCGCGGCGTTCCGTGAGCCGCCCTTCGCCAGCGGGGCGTCGGGACCGGAGATCGGGGCGCTCTACCGGGCGCAGCTCCTCCGGCGCCGGCTCCCGGTCCCCGGCTACGACCTGCTCTCGGTGCCGCTTCGATACCGCGGGCTGCCGGTGCCTACCCGCCGCTTCGTGACGGCCGCGCGCTCGCTCGGCTGCCCGGTGCACGTGTGGACCGTAGACGAACCCGCCACCGCCCGGCGCCTGTGGGGCCGAGGGGTGGCGGGGATCGTGACCAACCGGCCGGCGGCGATCGCCGCGGCGCGGCCTACCTCCTAGCTACTTCGCTCGGCCGTCCACCTCCGCAGTGATCTGACTCCCATCGTCCAGGCTGGCAATGATGCGATAGGTGCCCGCAGTCCAGTTCTTGGTGCCCAGATTGTAGATGTACTGGCCCGAGCTCAGCCGGAAGGTGGTCCCGTTGTCGGCCGGTGTCGTGAGCATGTCCTCGTTGACCGGCGTCTCCGCATTGTTATCGATCTTGACCACCGCGATCGTCGCCACTGCTGTCGTCACCACTGTTGTCCCGTCTGCCTTCAAGAGCTGGAACTTGGTCGGGATGGTGGACCCGATCTTGAAGCTGCTCCGGTTGCCCGTCGTCAGGTTGGGATTGATCGGCTGCAGGAACTGGTGCCCCGCCGAGGTGTTGTACAGCACCTTCATGACCCCCGTGCCGCTTCCGGAGAGGAAGTTCGGGTCGCTGCCGTTGTAAGTGAGGGTGACGGTGTGGCCCGTGCCGCTCGCCGGCAGTGCGGTCGTCGCCACTGAGGCGCTGAAGGTGCCGTCGGCCAGAATGGTCCCGGTGCCGCTCTGCCCGTTGACCGTCACCGTGACCGATCCGCTCGGGACCACGCTCGACCCGGTCCCGGCGTAACGAACGGTGCCGCTCACCATGCCGGTGCTCTGGCCGAAGACCACGTTCGGGATTGCCACGCCGGTGAACGCCGGGGTGGCCTTGTTCACGGTGAGGTTGCCGTTCACCGGCACGACGGTGTAGTTGGCCAGCACACCGCTGGGCGACCCGCTGACCAAGGGAATGATCGGATAGGGGCTGCCGGCGACCGGCGTGGTCGCGGTAACCAGCGTTATCCCGCCCACCGCGACGTAGGCGGTGTAGCTCGCCGAGATGTTGTCGCTGAACTTGGCCCCCATGATGGTCCCGGTGAGCGCCGGGAGCGCGTCGCCGTAGGTCTTCGACGCGTTCGCCGCCGTCACCGTCAATGTCGCGCGGGTGATGGCGAACCCGGCGCTCGTGAAGCTGAGGTCGTAGTTCGGCCCGCCGGTCAGGGTCCCCTGGGTGATGGCGTACGGGCTGCCCGCGACCGTCTCGCCGAGCGCCCGGGTCAGCGAGCCCGTCAGCGACTCACCCGCAACCAGGGAGCCGGCGGTGATCTGCCAGGTGAGCTCGGGGTCGGGCGTGGTGCCGTACACCTTGCTCTGCCCGGCGTTGGCGGTGACCGCGATCGGCCGCCGGTCGATCGTGGCCGTGGTCTGCGCGGTCGCCGGGTTCAGGACGTAGTTCGTCGCGTCGGTGCCGGTCAGGGTGAACCCGGAGCCGGTGACGCTCTTGCCTGGGCCGGCGTTGGCGTTGGCGAAAGTGGCCGTGCCGCCGTCCAGGGCGACGCCGTCACTCAGCAACACACCGGTCACGCTCCGGGTGAGGATCGTGGCCGACGCGTTTCCGTCGTAGACCTTGTTGGCGACGGTGATCGCCGGCTGCAACGAGGCCGGGGTGATGTCGGCAGTCGCAGTGATGCTGGTGCTGGCGAGCTGATAGTTCCCGGCGTCCGTGCCGGTAATCGCGATGCCGGGCACCGTGATGGTCTTGTTGCTGCCCACGTTCTTGTCCCCGAACGTCGCCGGGGCGTGGCTCACGCTAAGCAGGTCGCCCATCACCCGGTCATCGTGCAGCGTCACCATAGCGGCCTGGGTCGCGTCGTACACCCTGGTCTGGCCGGTGGCCGTGACCGCCAGGGTGCGGACGGTGATGTCGGCGGTCGCCGTCGCCGGGCTCGGGTCCACGAGATAGTTCCCCGCGTCGCCGCCGGTCAGGGTGAACCCGTTCGCCGTCACGGTCTTGCCGAGGCCCGCGTTCTTGTCCGAGAAGCTCGCGGTCCCTCCCGCAATCGCCACGTAATCGCCGGCGATGACTCCGCCGCTGAGAGTGCGTGTCAGGATGGTAGCCGCGGCGGTCCCGTCATAGACCTTGTTCCCGGCGGTAAAATGAGCCGCCAGGGTCACAGGCGTGATGTCGGCCGTGGCGGTCACCGTGGTGGAACCGAGCTGATAGTTGCCCGCATCGTCACCCGTGAGGCTCAGGCCGCTCACCGTGACGGTCTTGCCGGTACCGACCGTCTTGGTGTCGAAGCTGGACGTCGTGTGATGCACCACGAAGACGTCGCCGGCCAGGCGGTCGTCGCTCAGGCTCACCGTCGCGGCGGTAGTGCCGTCGTAGACCTTGTCCTCGGCCGTGGCGGTGACTGCCAGTGCGCGCGGGGCGATAGTGCCGGTGTGGACCGCGACGAGGGTGACGAGGTAGTTGGCGCCCGCGTTGCCGTCGGTTACCGCGCCGTTGGGGGCGAGGGCCTTGCCGGTGCCCGCGGCCTTGGTGTCGAAGGCCTGAGTGAAGTTCGGGGTGTCGCCGCTCACGATCGTGCCCGAGGAGATGGTCGGGGTCTTGTCCGAGGCAGTGGTGCCGTCGTAGGTCTTGCTGTCGGCCACCGCGATCACCTGGATCGGCCGCCGGGCGATGTTGGCGGTGGTGGCGGCGGCCGAATTCACGGTGTAGTTGCCTGCATCGGCCCCGTCCAGGCTCAGGCCCAGCGCGGTCACGCTCTTGCCGCTCCCGGCATTCCGGTCATCGAAGGTCGCGGTACCGCCCACATAACTCACGTGCTCGGTGCCGACCACACCGACCAGCGACCGGGTCGCGATGGCCGCCGCATCGGTTCCGTCATACGTCTTGTCCTCGGCGGTGATGCTGCCGATCAGCGCTTTGGCCTGGATCACGCCGGTGTGGTTCTCGGCCAAGGTCACCAGATAGTTGGCGCCGCCATTGTCGTCGGAGACCGCGCCAGCCGGGGTCAGGGTCTTCCCCGTGCCGACGTGCCTGGTATCGAACGTCTGGGTGAACGCGCCCTCGTCCCCGGTCGCGATCGAGCCGGTGGTGACCGTGGGCGTGGCGCTCGAGCTGGTGGTGCCGTCGTAGGTCTTGGTATCCGGGGCGGCGGTGACCGTGATCGGCCGCCGGGTGATGCTGGCGGTCGTCGCCGCCGAAGTCGGGTTCAGGAGATAGTTCACGGCGTCCTCGCCATCCAGGCTGAAGCCCGTGCCGGTCACCGTCTTGACTGTCCCGGCATGTCGGGTGTCGAACTCCGCGCTACCGCCCGCCACCGCGACCTTGTCGCCCCCGATGATGGTGCCGCTTGCCGAGCGGGTGAGGATGGTGGCGTCGGTGGTGCCGTCGTACACCTTGTCGGCCGCGGTGAACTGCGGTGCCAGGGTGAGCGCGGTAATGTCCGCCGTGGTCGTCACCGAGGTGGCCGCGAGGGCGTAGTTCCCCGCATCCGTGCCGGTGAGACTCAGGCCGCCCACCGTCACGGTCTTGCCGCTGCCGACGGCCTTGGTGTCGAACGCGGCGGCGGTGTGATTCACGGCGAATACATCGCCGCCAAGGCGGTCGTCACTCAGGCTCACCACAGCGGCGGTCGTGCCGTCGTAGGGCCTGCTCTGGGCCGACGCGGTGACGACGAGCGTCCGCGGGCTGACGATCCCGGTGTGGACCGCGATAAAGGTGATTTGATAGTTGGCCCCGCCGTTTCCGTCGGTCACCGATCCGGCCGGCGTGAGGGTCTTGCCGTTGCCCGCGGCCTTGGTGTCGAAGCTCTGGGTGAATGACGGCGTGTCCGCACCGGCGATGGTCCCGTCGGAGATCGTCGGGGTCTCATCCGAGGCGGTCATGCCGTCGTAGGTCTTCGTGTCGGCTGCCGCGGTCACCTCCAGCGGCCGGCGATTGATGTCGGCCGTGGTTGATGCGGTCGGGTTGACGGTGTAATTCCCGGCGTCAACTCCGGACAGGCTCAGCCCGGTCGCGGTCACGGTCTTCCCGGTGCCGGCGTTCCGGTCCTCGAACGTCGCGCTGCCGTCCACATAGCCCACGTCCTCGGTGCCGACCACACCGACCAGCGACCGGGTCGCGATGATCGCCGCGTCGGTTCCGTCGTAGGTCTTGTTCTGGGCCGTGATGCTGGCGACCAGGGTCTTGGCCTGAATCACACCGGTGTGGTTTTCCGCAAAGGTGACGAGGTAGTCGGCGCCACCGTTGCCGTCGGTCACCGAGCCGGCCGGCGTGAGCGTCTTGCCGGTGCCCACGAGCTTAGTGTCGAACGCCTGGGTGAACGCCTTCTCGTCCCCCTCCACGACCGATCCGGTGGTCACCGCCGGCGTGGCGCTCGAGCTGGTGGTGCCGTCGTAGATCTTCGTGTAGGCCGTCGCGGTCGCGGTGATCGGGCGCCGGCTGATGGTGGCCGTGGTGGCGGCGGTCGTCGGGTTCAGCAGGTAGTTCGCAGCGTCGTCGCCATCCAGGCTGAAGCCGCTGCCCGTCACCGTCTTGCCAGTGCCGGCATGCCTGGTGTCGAACTGGGCGGTGCCGCCCACCACCGAGATCTTGTCGCCCGCGATCACGGTACCGCTCGCCGAGCGGGTGAGGATGGTGGCGTCGGTGGTGCCGTCGTACACCTTGTCGTCCGCCGTGAACTGCGGCGCCAGAGTCAGGGCGGTGATGTCGGCGGTGGTGGTCACGCTCGTGGCCGCGAGGGTGTAATTGCCCCCGTCCGTGCCGGTCAGGCTCAGGCCGCCGACCGTCACGGTCTTGCCCGTGCCCACGCTCTTGTCGGCGAAGGTCGCGCTGGTGCGGTTCACGGTGAAGACGTCACCCACGACCCGGTCATCGCTCAAGGTGACGATCGCCGCCGTGGTCCCGTCGTACGCCTTGCTCTGCGCCGTGGCCGTCACGGTGAGGGTACGGCGGGTGATGTCCGCCGTGGTCGTGAGGGTCGTGGACGCCAGGACGTAGTTGGCCTGGTCCGCGCCGCTCAGAGCGAATCCGGTCCCGGTGACCGTCTTGCCGGTACCGACGTTCTTGTTGTCGAATGCTGCGGTCCCGCCGGTGAGGCTCACGACATCTCCGCTGACGATACTGCCGGTGAGCGTGCGGGTCAGGATGGTCGCCGCGTTGGTGCCGTCGTAGACCTTGCTGCCGGCAGTGAAATGCCCGGTCACTGTGAGCGGCGCAATGACCAGCGTGCCGGTGCCGCTGCCGGTGTAGTTCGCGTTCGTGACGATGGCGATCGCGGCGTAGCTGCCCGCGTCGGTCGGGGGCGTGGCCGATCCCCCATAGGTCACTGCGACCGAGAGCCCGGCCGGCGAGGTGGTGACCGTCGCCGACTTGGGCGTGCCATCATAGGTCTTGGCCAGGTTGGACAGGGTGACCGTAGCCGCAGCGGCCGTGACGTTGAAGTTGGCCGTCGCCGAGGTACTGGCCTGGAGATTGGTCTCCCCGGCGAAGCTAGCCTGCACCGTGTGCGGGCCGACGCCGATCGCGGGCAACGAGGCGAAGTTCACCGTGATCATCGCGTTGCCGCCCGAGTTGGTCACGTCGCTTCCCACCGGGCTGCCGTCGATGAGGAGCGTAATGGTCCGCCCGGCGCCGTTCTCGCTCAGCTTGGCCCCGAAGGTGGCCGTGCTGCCGTAGACCACGCTGGTCGGCGTGCCCTGCAGGGTGAGGGTGGTCGGCTTGGGCCCGACGGTGAGGCTCGCGGTACCGCTCGAGCTCGTGAACGTCGCCGTCCCAGCGAAGTTCGCGCCCACGCCGGTAGTGTAGGTACCGGCGTCGATGGTGCCCAGGCTGGCGGCAGCGACCGTCGCGGTCCCGGAGCCGTTGGTGGTGCCGGATCCTGCCACGGTTCCGTTGAGGGTGAAGTTGACCGACACCCCGGGGACGGGATTCCCCGCGCCGGTGAGGGTGGCCGAGAGCGCCACCGTGCCGCCAACGGTGCCGGAAGCAGGAGCCACGGCGAGCGAGGTCGCGGCAGCCGTTACCGTGTGCGTGGCGCCGCCGCTGGTGCTGCCGGTGAAGTTGCCGTCCCCCGCATAGGACGCGGTGAGGGTGCGCGACCCGCTGGTCGTAAGGGTGATGCTGCAGCTGCCGGCCGCCGCGGTCCCGTTGCAAGTCTCGGCGCCACCGCTGGCGCTCACGGTGACCGTGCCGGTGGGCGTCCCGGCCCCCGGTGCGACCGCGGCAACGGTGAAGCTCACGCTTACGACCTGGCCCGGACTCGACGGGTCGGGGGTATCCGCGGTGATGGCGGTCGTGGTCGCGGCCTTGCCCACCGTGTGGGCGAACGGCCCACTGAGGCTGCCGTTGAAGCTGGGGTCGCCCAGGTACTCGGCGGTGAGGTTGTGGGCTCCCAGGGTGAGACCTGACACGGTTGGGCTGGTGGCGGTGCCGCCGCTCAGGCTGACCGCCGTGCTCAGATTCGTCCCATCAACCCGGAACTGGACCTGGCCGGTGGGCGTGCCGACGCCCCCGCCGCTCACCGTCGCGTTGAAGGTGAAGGTCTGGCCGAACACCGAGGTCGTCGGGCCGGTTACGGTGGTGATGGTGTTGGTCTTGTTGACGGCGTGGGTAAGGGCGGCCGAGGTGCTGCCGTTGTACCCCGCGTCGCCGGCATACTGAGCGGTGAGCGAGTGCGAGCCGACCGCGAGCGTCGCGCTGGTGAAGGTGGCGGTGCAGGTCGCCGCGCACGCGAGCGTCCCGGATCCAAGGGTGACCGCCCCCTCCTTGAAGGTCACCGTGCCGGTGGGCGTTCCCCCGGCAGGCGCCGACGGTGAGACGGTGGCGGTGAAGGTCACGCCCCCGCCGAACACCGACGGATTCGGACTCGAGGTGAGCACCGTCGAGGTGTTGCCCTTGGCGACGGTCACGGCATTGTTCAGGATGAAGGTCGCGCTGGGCGCCCCCCCGCCACTCGCCGCCGAGCAGACATCGTCGGAGTAGGCGATGAAGTAGACGTTGAAGGCGGGCGGCGAGGCCGTGCCTGGCGCGGTGATCGTGAACGTCTCGCTGCTGTTCCCAGCGTTGTCGTGATTGACGTGATCGACGCAGGTGACGGTGCCCGGGGCGGTGGCGGCGATGCGCCACCCCGTACTCCGCCAGCGTGAGTTGTTGCCGCTGCCGTCGGTGGTGACGTTGACCACGGCCGTGATCGCCTGACCGGCCACTACCGCGACGCTCGCCGCCCCATTGATCGTGGCACTCTGGATCACCCGCGCATCCGTAAACGTCGCCTGCGCGGTCCGGCCGGAAGTCAGCCCCACCGCCGTCAGCACGAACCGCACACCAAGGTCATCCTCCGCGAGCACGAAGGAGTTGTTGAAGATGTTCCCCGCCGAGTCCGCCACTGCGGTCAGGGTCCGATCGTTGTGAACGGCCGGATCCTCGTGCAGCAGCATGCGCACCGTCTCACCGGGTTCCCACCCGCTGCCAGTGACGACCACGGTGTCACCCGGCGGGTAGTCTTCCCGATCGGTGATCACGGTCGCAATCGGCGCTCCCGGCTCCCCGGCGGTCGTGAGCAGCACCAGCCTGGTTGTCCGACCACCCCGCGCGTCCCGCGACACCGGGGTCCCGTCTGCCGGCGGCACCAGCCCGAACGACGCCATGTTGGTGTAGCCGATCTGGAGCCCGCTGGTATTGGTGAGGATGCCTCGTCCGGTCGGCGTCAGCACGTCGACGTTGCTGTAGAACTCGAAGGTCGTGTCCGCGGTGACCGCGACGCCGGAGATCCCCGCCAGCCAGTCGTAGCGCGCCGCCCCATCGTCCGAGTTGTCCTGCAGCACCACGAGTCCCGGGCCGTGGGTGTTGGCCGAGTCGGCTCGGGCGAACACCGCCAGGTTCCGGATGAGCCCGTTCTTCGCCGCCCGATTGGTGGTGCCGATGTCGGGCGAGCCCGACCAGGCCGCGAGGCGCCCTACGAAAACCGAGCGGACCCGCGGGCCTACCGTCGCGTCGCGCAGCAGCGCGTACGGCGCGGCGCCACCACCGTCGGCCAGCGAGGGGATCACCAGGACGCTGTAGCCCGAGAGATCGCCGGACGCGAGGTCCACAGTGCCGCTCGTGCCATCGAAGCCGGTGTCCACCCCGCCAGGGAACGGACTGGGGTCAGCCCCGAGCGCCGCGACGACGGCATTGCAGCCGGTGGCGTCGATGGTGACCGGGCAGTACACCAGCGCACGCTGGGCCTGGAGACCGGCAGGGCAGAAGAGCAGGCCGACGGCGGCGACCAGCGGTGCGAGCAGCCTGGGGGCGGTGGACGACATGGATCGCTCCGGACTACGCGGTGAGGGTTACTCGCAGGCGTCGGCGATGACGGCATTCAGCGTGAGCTCGCGCACTCGCAGCTGCTCGCGTTGCTCGGCGGTGGGCGCCAGCATCTTGCCGCTCTGGGCCTGGTGCAGCTGCCGGCGGTACGCGGCGCAGACGCTCGACTGTCCGGCGCTCCCGGTCGAGAGTGAGGGCGCTTCCGTCCGCGCGGCGCGCGTAGTCCGCGAGACCGGCCGCTCCTTCAGGATGTTGTCGGCACAAGCGGTGGTGGCGAGCAGGGCGGCTGCGCCGAGCGCGCAGGCGATTCGACGGTTCATGAGGTCATCCTCCTGGCACACGAAGACGTTTCCCCCGGGTGAGCGGGGGTGGCGCGAGTGCGAGTCCGGATCGCACACGACCGGACGTCGACTCGACCACTCGATTGTCTAGAGGCTTGGCGTTCGGGATCTATGCATCGGGCACGCCATTGCGGCGTGTCCCGCTATCTGACTGCTGCGTATGGGAAAAGGGATCGCCGCGGGATGGAGTGGAGGAACGATGCCGCGGCGGCGCGACAACGGAAACCGTGCAGCCATCTGCACGAGCGGAGCAGGCGTGCCAGGTCATGCAGGCCGAGCTTGCTCTCGAGGTGCTGAAGGTGTGCGAAGTGATCCTGAATGGTCTGGTCCGGGGCACCGTGCCGACCCGCCGGTTGGTGGCAGCGGCGCGCTCGCCGGGATGTCCGGTGCACGTCTGGACCATCAACGACGCCGCCACCGCCCGGGGCCTGTGGGCGCGGGGGGTGGCGGGGATCGTGACCAGCTGGCCGAGGCGATCGCCGCGGCGGGCGGTGCTACTTCTTGAACGAGAAGAAGGCGTGCGGCCCGTCAGTATAGCTCAAGCCGCCCGCGCCGAACACCAGGTCGATACTCTTGCAGCTGTTGACGTATGTCGTCGGCGTTTTCCAGTTGAACTGGTACTTGCCGTCCCCGAGGTACTGGAGACCCGAGGCGCCGGCCGCATACTCCTCCATCTGGTCGGTCGTCGTCCCGGCCGCGCAGCTCTGGTCCTTGGCCCTGATGGAGACCGTGACCAGATCGGTGACTGGCGCACCGTTGGCATCGGTCAGCCGCCACTTGAGCGGGATTGCCTGGCCGGCCTTCGAGACGTTGTAGGTGTTCGGCCGGTCCACCGGAGCGGAGAAGCCGTCGAAGTTGTACTTGACGGTCAGCGTGTGGCTCTCGATGTCGTATCCGCCGTCATCGTCACTCACCTTCACCCTGATCGTCCTCGGCCCGATGGTGGCGAAGGTGCAGGAGGTGGTGAGCGGCGAGGTCACCGCGCCAGCCGGGGTGAAGGTGCCGCTCCCGCAATCGATCTCCGCAGTGTGGTGATCGTTGCTGCCTAGATCGCCGAAGCTGGCCTTCAAGCCGAGGGTGCCGGCCACGATCAAGGTGGTGGGAAGAGGCGACCCATCAGTCCGGGTCATCGGGGAGGCGATGACCGGATCGACGTTGGAAAGCGTCAGACTCGCGGTCTTCGTGCCGGAGTCGCCGTCATCATCGCTCACCTCCAGCGTGAGCTGGTAGGCGCCATCATCAGTGCAGCTGACCGAGGGGCTCACCGCTAAGGCGTTCGGGCTGAACGAGCAGGTTGCTCCCGCGTCCACCCCGGCGCCGGCGGTGTAGCTCCAGTGCGTGGTCAGCTGGTCGTTGGTCCCCGCGTCCTGCGCGACTCCGGCAAGGGCGACGGCGCCGCCTTCGCTGCCGGTGTATGGGCCGCCGGCGTTCGCGGTGGGCGCCACGTTGGCCAGGGTCAGCGTGGCCGTGTCGCTGCCCGTGCCGCCGTCGTCATCCGTCGCCTTCAAGGTCAGCTCGACCACCCCGTCATCGGTGCAGGTGATGGTCGGGTCTTCCGCCGTAGCGCTGCTGAAGCTGCACGTGGCCCCGGCGTCGACTCCCGCTCCCGCTACGTACTTCCAGTACCAGGTGTGGTTGTCATTGCTGCCGGCGTCGGTCACCGATCCGTTGAGCTGGATCGGCGAGCCTTCCTTCCCGTTGTAGTCGGGACCGGCGTTCGCGACCGGGTCCGCATTCGCCAGCGTCAGTGTGGTATGATCCGACGACTCGGCTCCATCGTCGTCCGTCACCGTAAGGGTGACCTGATAGGCCCCGTCATCGGTGCAGCTGACCGATGGGCTCAGCGCCGAGGCGTTCGGGGTGAACGAGCAGGTGGCGCCAGGGTCGACCCCGGAAACCGCGGTGTAGCTCCAGTGCGTGGTGAGCTGGTCGTTGGTCCCGGCATCGTGCGCCACCCCGGTGAGCGAGACGGCGTCGCCTTCCGTGCCCGAGTAGGGCCCGCCGGCATCGGCCGAGGGCGCGACATTCTTCAGGGTCAGCATCGCCTTATCGGTCCCGATACCGCCGTCATCGTCCGTTACCTTGAGCGTCAGCTCGATCACCCCATCGTCGGTGCAGGTGATCGTCGGATCTTCCGCCGTGGCGCTGCTGAAGTTGCAGGTCGCTCCGGCGTCCACCCCGGCACCCGCTACGTACTTCCAGTACCAGGTGTGGGTGTCGTTGCTGCCCGCATCCGTCACCGAGCCGCTGAGCTGGATCGGTGAGCCTTCATCGCCGCTGTAGTCCGGACCGGCGTCCGCCACGGGGTCGGCATTCGCGAGCGTGAGCGTGGTCTGGTCCGTCCCCTGGGCCCCATCGTCATCGTGCACCGTGAGAGTGAGCTGGTACACCCCGTCATCGGTGCAGCTGACCGAGGGGCTCAACGCCGAGGCGGTCGGGGTGAACGAGCAGGTGGCACCCGCGTCCACCCCAGCACCCGCCGTGTAGCTCCACTGACTGGTCAGCTGATCATTGTCGCCAGCGTCGTCCACCATGCCGGTGAGCGAGACCGTGCCTCCTTCGGTGCCGGCGTAGGCCCCTCCTGCATCGGCTGTAGGCGCGACGTTCGCAAGAGTCAGCAATGCCGTGTCGGATCCGGTGCCGCCGTCATCGTCGGTAATTTTGAGGGTCAGCTCGACCACCCCGTCGTCGGTGCAGGTAATCGTCGGATCTTCGGCACTGGTGCTGCTGAAAGTGCAGGTGGCGCCCGCGTCAACTCCAGCACCCGCCACATACTTCCAGTACCAAGTATGGGTATCGTTGCTCCCTGCATCCGTCAACGAACCGTTCAGCTGAACCGCGGAGCCTTCCTTGCCAGTGTAGTCGGGGCCGGCATTGGCGACGGGGTCGACATTCGTCAGGGTGAGTGTGGCTTTGTCCGAAGACGCCGCGCCGTCGTCATCGGTCACCGTCAACGTCAGCTCGACTACCCCGTCGTCCGTGCAGGTGACGGTCGGGTCTTCGGCGGTGGCGCTGCTGAAGCTGCAGGTCGCTCCGGCATCGAGCCCCGCTCCGGCGAGGTACTTCCAGGACCAAACGTGAGTGTCGTTGCTGCCCGCGTCGGTCACTGAGCCGTTGAGCTGCACCGGCGAGCCTTCGACGCCGGTGTAGTCCGGACCGGCATTGGCCATCGGACCGGCGTTGCCCACGTCGAGCTTGACCGTGCTGCCGCTGCTGGTGCCCGCGTCGTCGTCCTTCACCACGAGCGTCACCTGGAACGCGCCATCATCGGTGCAGGTGACCTTCGCGTTCTTGTCATCCGCGTTGTCGAAGCTGCACGCCCCACCCGGATCGATGCCCGGGGTGCTGACCGTCCAGTGGTAGGTCAGATGCGGGTCGTCGTTATCGCCCGGGTCATTGCCCGAGCCGCCGAGCGGGATCGCCGCCCCTTCGTCACCGGAGTAGTCGGTGCCGGCGTTGGCCACCGGGGGGAGGTTGTTCACCTTCAGCGTGGTCCCCGTAGCGACGCTGGTTCCGCCGTCGTCGTCGCTGGCCAGCAGGGTCAGCGCAAATGTTCCGGCATTGCTGTCATCAGTGCAGGTGACTTTGGCATCCTTCTTCGTGGCATCGTCGAAGGAGCAGCTGCCGCCGGCGTCGATCCCCACGGTGGAGACGGTCCAGAGATAGGTGAGATGAGGATCGTCGTTGTCGCCGGCGTCGTTGGCCGAGCCATCCAGCACGATCGCCTGACCTTCGTTCCCGGTGTAGGGTCCTTTGGCATCGGCGACGGGAGCGACGTTGGTCACCTTAAGGTCGGCGTCGTCCGAGACAATGTGACCGTGGCCGTCGTTCACCTCGAGCGTCAGGGTGAACGCGTCGTTTATGGCGTCATCGCTGTCGTCGGTGCAGGTGACCGTCGCATTCTTCTGCAGGTTGTTGTCGAAGGTGCAGCTCCCGCCGGCGTCGATCCCGGCCGTGTTCACCGTCCACTTGTAGGTCAAGGCGTCACCGGCGTCGGGATCGGTCACCGACGGCGCGAGGGTCACGCCAGTTCCCTCCGCGACAGTATAGACGCCGGCATTGACGGATGGTGCCTGATTGTTGGCTACCACATTGAAGGGATCACTGTCGGCGGAGGTGAGCCCCGCGCTGGCCGCGTGCAGGCGGTAGCCGGTACCGGCCAGATTGATTCTGCAGCCCGAGAAGGCTGCCACCCCGGCGACCGCCGCGCGCGAGCTGTTGGGCGTGCACGTCAGGGTGGCTCCGGCGGTACCCGTGCCGGAGACAATAGTCAGCGTGACACTCGCGTTATTACCCGTACCGCTGGTCTTCACGTTGCCCGCTGCGTCTTGTACCTGCACGACCGGCTGGGCCGTGAAAGCCGTGGTCGGCGCGGCGCCGGAGGGCTGCACGCTGAAGGCCAGCTTGGTGGCGGTACCCGGGGTAATGCTGAATGGATTGCTGATGACTCCCGCGAGCCCGTTGCTGGAGGCCATCAGGGTGTACCCGGCGCCGACCTTGTCGAGCGTCAAGCCAGGAAAGGTGGCCACCCCATTCACAGCGGCCCGAGTGACTGTGCCGCTCAGGGTTCCGCCTCCCGCGTTGGTCTCAATGGCCAGTGTGATGGAGGCCGAGCTGGTCGGGACCACATTATTGCCGTCGTCTAGGACGCTGACAGCGACCGCCGGAGTAATAGAAGAGTTGGAACCCGTATTGCTTGGCTGCTGACTGAAGGCCAGATGGGACGCGGCCCCCATGACGACCAGGGAGCCAGAGGCTGTCAGGTTGCCGTTGCCCTGGCAATTGCCACCTCGTGCGGCTTGAACCGTGAACGGGTAGGAACCCGCGGCAACCCCGCTGGTCGTGAAGTTCAGGGTTCTGGAGAAGCTGGCATTGGTGGTCACGGTGTTGTTCGCGATCGAGGTGGTGACCCCGGTTGGCAGGGCTGGCGAGGCCAGAACGCTGAGCGTGACTGTGCAGTTCGACGCATTCCCGTTGATCGTCACGTTGATCGTGGATGAGACTGAGCCGGTCTGTGGGACCGACACGCTGGTCGGTGTGAGGGCCACGTCCTGCAGGTTACCGTCCGTGAACGTCATGGACAGGCTCTGCCCACTGTTTCGGCTGGTCGCGACGAGTGTGAAGGTGACGTCGAGGTCGCCCTCGTCCACGGTGTAGGTGTCGTCGGTGAAGGTGCCGTCCGCCTCAACGGTGACGGTCCATTGCAGCGGCGGGTGGGTCTGTGGCTGGTCGGTGAGAACGATATCGATCACGTCTTCCGGGTCCCATCCGGCGCCGGTTAGGTGGACGACATCGCCCGGTTGATAATCGTCTTTGTCGGTCGTGATCGAGAACCCATCCCCCGAGCTCGCGGTCGCAAGCGCGACCGTGCCGCCGCCCGTCATCGCGGCTTTCGGCTTCCGGTCCGGCACCACCTCGGTCGGCTGATCGCCGCACGCCACCGCCAGCCCCGCCAGTCCGAGAATCGTGACCCACGCGGACGTACGCATTGTCCTGCCTCCTGAGCGGACACACCGGCGTCGGCGGCGGGCACAACGGCCGAGTCACCACGGCATGAACAGCGCATTGATTGGTGAGAAGAACGACTGCGTGTTGCCTGCCGCCCGACGGGCCCCACGCCCGCCGGAACGGCACAGCAACGGCACTGCGATCAGTCAGGCCCGAATTTCGGCAGGGCCTTCGTTCGGGACTCCGCCGCCGGAAGCCGCGCCCCGTTCCGAATCGGCGCGAGCCAACCCACCTGCTCCGGGAAACACAGCCGAGCTGTATTTGGCGGGAACCGACGGAGCCTTCGGGGAGACAAGGGGATGCTTGTGTGGTGCCTCACTTGCCTGTTCCGGAAGGGAGCCCACTATACCAAGGCACCCTTAGCCGGCACTTAAATTCGGGTGAGAAACCAGGTGGGCGACCGCGATCGGCGATGAACTCTGGAGTTTCGACCTTAGATCCCGCTCAAGCCTCTGCCAAATACCGGCTTAGGCTGCTGGGGCGCCTGGCGCTCGAAGATGGGCCCGGGCTCTCCGAAGGGGCCGTGGCCCGGCGCCGCTCGCTGGCCCTGCTGGCCGTCCTCGCAGCCGCCGCCCATCGGGGGATGCCGCGCGACAAGGTCCTGCTGTACTTGTGGCCAGAGAGCGACACCAAGCGGGCGCGCAATTCCTTGCACCAGACGCTCTACGCCATCCGGCGCCAGCTCGGCCAAGATGCCGTGCTCGCCGGCCTCCCCAACCTCCAGCTCAACCCCGCCTACTTCACCTGCGATCTCTGGGAGTTCGAGTCGGCGCTGGCGGGTGATGCCGTGGACGAGGCGATCAACCGCTATGGCGGCCCGTTCCTGGACGGCTTCACTCTCCCCGACCTCCCGGAATTCGAGCAATGGGTGGAAGAAGAGCGCGCCCGGCTGGCTCGGCGGCTGGCGGACGCGCTGGAGTCCTCGGCCGCGAGAGCATCCCGCGAGGGCTGGCACCGCCTCGCCCTGGAGCGGTGGGAGGCCCTGGCCCGGCTGGATCCCCTCAGTGCCCGTCCCGCCTTGGGTCTGATGCGGGCCTATATCGCCGCGGGAAACCGGACAGGCGCCCTGGAGTTCGCCCGGCAATACGAGGAGCGGGTACGCAAGGAGCTGGGCACGGCGCCCGACGATGCCATTATGACGCTCGCCGAGCAGCTCCGGAACCGTCCGACAACGCCAATCCAGTTACCTCGAGTCGAGCCACCCCCCGCCCCAGCAGGTACCGAGAGTGTGCTCCCCGCGGAGGTAGCTCCGAAACAGCCGCCGGTGGTCCTCCCGGCGACTCCGCCAGCCAGGCGTCGCCAGTTGGACTTCCCGACCCGCGTCTGGAAAATCGCCGTCCTGGTGCTCATCCTGATCGACGTAGTGGCCGTGGTCACCTGGATGTGGAAGCGGCAAGAGCCCCCACGGCAGCCCGCGACCCCAGGGCTCGTGGCCGTTTTCCCCTTCACGGTCGAGGGCAGCCCCGACATTCAGTACCTAGGTCCCGGATTGGTGGATCTCCTCAGCACCAACCTCGAGGGCGCGGGTGAGCTCCGCAGCGTCGATCCCGAGGCCCTCCTCGGGCGTCTCGCCCGACGTGCTTCGCCGGTCCGTTCCCCGGAAGAGGCGGAGGATGTGGCTGCGCGGTTCGGGGCCGGGCAGTACCTGCTGGGAAACGTGCTGGAGAGCGGTAACCAAATCCGTCTCCGCGCTGCCCTGTACGACCGGGAGCGCGGGAACGAGCCGGTCGCCCGAGCGGCGGTCGAGGGAGGGTCCTCCGAGCTGTTCGCCCTGGTGGACCGCCTCACCGCCCAGCTGCTGGCGCAAGGGAAGCGCGGACCCGGGGAGCGACTCGCCCGGGTCGCGGCGACTACCACCGAATCCCTGGACGCGCTCAAGAACTATCTCGCCGGTGAGCGCGAGCTGCGGGCGGGAAGGTACGTGCCGGCACTCGAGGCATTTCAGGCCGCCGTTCAGCTCGACACCGCGTTCTCCCTGGCCTACTACCGGCAGAGTCTCGCGGCGGAGTGGCTGGGGCGGGACAGCATCGCCCAGCGCGCGGCGGAAGCCGCGGCCCGGTTCGACGCGCGACTGTCGGAGCACGACCGTCGCCTGGTCCACGCCCTCGTAGCCCGGAGAGCGGTGGATTTGACCCAGGCCGAACGACTCTACCGCGAGGTCGTGGACAACTA
>Ga0136846_1232009_pt1 | contig 19772 bp, 16 predicted proteins | sample HopSoiMetagenom2_FD_96841 | JGI IMG/M metagenome (GOLD analysis project Ga0136846, IMG submission 96841) | Grasslands soil microbial communities from Hopland, California, USA - 2 Assembly 2016 (version 4) | ecosystem: Environmental > Terrestrial > Soil > Grasslands | place: USA: Hopland...
GCCAGCAGCATGGCGGTGGCGTAGCGGTCGACTTGGGTCTCGATCATGCGGATGGTCATCTGGGTCTCTCCGTCAGCTCTTTTGTTGAGGCCCCGGGGGAGCGGGGCTGTCCGTCTGGACACTGTTTAGATAGCACCATCTGAACATTGCATAGATCACCGATTTCGCCGACCCGCTATGCGTTCCTGCATGGCTTGTTCCCCAACCCGCGGAGCGGAAGAAAAAGGGGACCACCAAGACCACCAAGACCACGAAGGGGCCCGGGCAGGCTGAGAGGCGCAGCGCCACAGCGCCCTTGGTGGTCTTCGTGGTCTTGGCGGTCGAACAGGACTGCGCCTTCGGCGCGCCGACTAGCGGCGGTAGTAGTCGTAGCGGTAGGCGTGGTCGCCGTAGGCGTAGTGGCCGTAGTCGTAGCCGCGGTCGTAGGCGCGGTAGCGGTAGTCGCTGCTGTAGGGGCGCGCCTCGCGATAGCCGTAGCCGTAGGCGTTGCGTTCCCGATAGCGGTCGCGGTCGTGGTCGTGGCTGGTCGCCGCGCCCAGGGCGGCGCCGGCGACGGCGCCCAGGGCCACCGCCTCGCCATGGCCATGGCCCACGGCCGCGCCGGCGACGCCGCCCAGCAGGGCGCCCAGCAGGGCGCCTTCGGTCTTGGTGGCGGCCGCGGCGCCCGTGGCGGGCAGGGCGACGGCGGCGACCATGGCCGCGGCGACAGCGGTCTTCGCGAATCTGATGGTCATCGATCTGGTCCTTTGGTCTTGCCACCGGGGATCCGGCGACCTTGGAAATGACCTTAGAGCGCCCTGGCTGAACCCGATCGGAGCCGCCCGTTCACGCAGCCGACAGCTTTGCCGCCGGTTCTGCCGGGTGGGGCTTTGCAGTTGGGGACCGACGCCCCATTTTCGCAGCACGAAGGAGCGGACGGGACAGGATCGTGGACGAGCTGAAGGCGATGGTTCCCCAGCGGAGCCTGATCTACCGGGTCGGCAAGAGCTGGCGACCCACCATCGACCGGGCGCTCTCGGCCCATTCGAAAGTCGGCGACCAGCCGGTGATGGACACGGCCCAGTTTCCCTGGACCGCCGCGCTGGAGGCGAACTGGGAGACCATCGCGGCCGAGGCGCGGTCGGTGCTGACCGACCTCAACGCCATCCCGCCGCTGCACGACATCTCGCCCGACCATCGGCGGATCGCCGAGCCCGACAACTGGCGCTCGTTCTTCCTCTGGGGCTACGGCTACCGGATGGAGGAGAACTGCGCGCGCTGCCCCCAGACCGAGCGCCTGCTGGCCAATGTGCCGGGTCTCAACAGCGCCTTCTTCTCGATCCTGAAGCCCGGCGCGCACATTCCGCGCCACCGCGGGGTGACCAAGGCGATCATGACCTGCCACCTGGGACTGGTGACGCCCAGGTCCGGCCGCTGCGAGATGCAGGTCGCCGACCAGTTCGTGAGCTGGCGCGAGGGCCGCTGCCTGATCTTCGACGACACCTATCATCACGAGGTCTGGAACGAGACCGACGAGGTCCGGGTGGTGCTGCTGATCCAGTTCAAGCGGCCGATCCGCCAGCCCGGCAAGCTGCTGGGCGACCTGTTCCTGGCGGGGGTGAAGCACAGCCCCTTCGTGCAGGAGGCCAAGCGCAACCTCTATGTCTGGAAGGACGCCGCCAAGGCGGATTGACACCGGCGTTCGCCGAGCGCCTTTCCGAACGATCGCCTCCCCAACCTTGACCGGAGCCTCCATGGCCAAGTTCGACAGCATCCTCGGTACGGTCGGCGGCACGCCGCTGGTGCGGATCAACAACGTCGCCCCAAAGCACGTGACGCTCTACGCCAAGGTCGAGGCCTTCAATCCGCTGGGCTCGGTGAAGGACCGCCTGGCGCTGGGGGTGATCGAGGCGGCCGAGCGCAGCGGCGAGCTGAAGCCGGGCCAGACGGTGATCGAGGCCACCAGCGGCAACACCGGCATTGGCCTGGCCATGGTCTGCGCCCAGAAGGGCTATCCCCTGGTCGTGGTGATGGCGGACAGCTTCTCGGTGGAGCGCCGCAAGCTGATGCGGTTCCTGGGCGCCAAGGTGGTGCTGACGCCGGCGGCGTTGCGCGCCACCGGCATGATCAACAAGTGCCTGGAGCTGGCCAAGACCCACGGCTGGTTCCTGACCCGCCAGTTCGAGAACGAGGCCAACGCCGACATGCACTCGCGCACCACGGCGCCGGAGCTGCTGGCCGACCTGGCCGGCGAGCGGTTCGACTACTGGGTGACCGGCTACGGCACCGGCGGGACGCTGAAGGGCGTGGCGCGGGTGCTGCGCCGGGAGCGGCCGGACACCAAGATCGTGGTCTGCGAGCCGGCCGACGCGCCGCTGATCCAGTCCGGCGAGGCCCAGCAGCGTCAGCCCGACGGCACGCCCGCGGCGGGACACCCGGCCTGGAAGCCGCACCCGATGCAGGGCTGGACCCCGGACTTCATCCCCAAGCTGACCGGGGAAGCGGTCGACAGCCACCTGATCGACCGCCTGATCTCCATCCCGGGGCCAGAGGCCCTGAAGGCCAGCCGCGACCTGGCCGCCAAGGAAGGCGTGTTCGTCGGCATCACCGCCGGCGCCACCTTCGCCGGGGCGCTGAAGGTGGCCGAGACCGCCGAACCGGGCTCGACCATCGTCTGCATGATGCCGGACACCGGCGAGCGCTATCTTTCCACCCCGCTCTTCGCCGACACCCCGGCGGAGATGACGGCGGAGGAGATCGCGATCTTCCGCTCGACGCCGCTTTATGCCGACGTCGAGCTGCCGCAGCCGGCCTGACCGCTTCGACCACCGTGGGACCCTCGCGGACGGCGCCACGCGCCGCTCCGGCCGTCGACGCATGCGCGCCGCGCCTCCTGATTCGACCGTTCGTCGCCGCACGCCGTCGACGAACGGCAGTATTCAAACGATGAGCGGAGAACATGTGCTGTGTTCGACCGCTAAGGACTCGAATCCTTTGCCCTGAAATCGAGTCTTCTGGTATCAATCCCAGATATCGGGAAATCGTTCGCGGTCGATGACTGTGAGATTTCGTCGTTATGTTTCTATGGCGTAACTTGTTTCGCCACGGATACACGGCCTTCGGCACGACAGCCGCGCTGGGACGTCAGGGGATTGCTTCGCGTGCCGGGAAATCTGTCCATCCGCCAGCTGATCGACACCCTGGAGGCGGGCGACTTCAAGGGCCTGCTGCAGGCGGCGGCGGACCATGAGGCGCGGGGCGAAACGCGCGCCGCCGCCGCCACCTACCGCACCGCCCTGCAGGCCATCCCGCGGTTCCTCTCGCCGTCCGCGCGACCCGTACTGGAGCACGCCAAGGCGGTGGTGGACGCCAACGACGCGGCGCTTGAGGCCTTCCTGGCCGAGCGGCTGGCGCCCGTGCGCGCCCGCTATCCGGACCAGGGCCTGGGGAGGGTCGACCGCAGCCTGGACATCCTGCTGCGCAAGCGCCGGGTCTACCGCCCCGCCCCCAGTTTCATGTACGTGCCGCAGCTGCCGGCCATCGAGTTCTACGACCGTGGCGACTTCCCCTGGCTGGACGCTCTCGAGGCCGCCACCGCCGACATCCGCGCCGAGCTGGTCCAGGTGCTGGCGGGCGGGCCGGCGGCCCTGGAGCCGTACGTCAGCGTGGAGGGCGCGCCCGCGCCGCACTGGCGCGAACTCAACAACTCCCGCCGCTGGGGCGTCTTCTACCTGTGGCGGGCTGGCGAGCCGGTGCATGAGAACCTGGCGCGCTGCCCAAGGACCGCCGCCGCCCTCGCCGACTGGCCGAAATGCGAGCTGAAGGGCACTGGCCCGTCGGCGGTGTTCTCGATCCTGGAGGCCGGCACGCGCATCCCGCCGCACGTGGGGGTGAACAACGCCCGCCTGATCGTCCACCTGCCGCTCATCGTGCCGGCGGGCTGCGGCTTCCGAGTGGGCGCGGAGACCCGCAGCTGGGAGCCCGGCCGCGCCTTCGTCTTCGACGACACCATCGAGCACGAGGCCTGGAACGAGAGCGACCAGCCGCGGGCGGTGCTGATCCTGGACACCTGGAACCCGCTTCTCAGCGCCGCCGAGCGCGAGATGGTGACCGCCATGACCGCCGGCGTCGGCGACTACTACGGCGAGCTGCCGCAATATGCGCAGGGCTCGGCTTAGGGCGCCGGCCGGTCGATGAGGCGGTAGCCGACGCCGGGCGCGGATTCCAGCATCTCGGCCCCCAGCTTCTGGCGCAGCTGGCCGATGTAGACGCGCAGGTACTGGATGTCGGCGCGCTCGCTACGCCAGACCGCCTGCAGCAGGTCGCGATGGCTGATGGGCCGGCCGAGGCTGAGGGCCAGCTCGCAGACCAGGTCGTATTCCTTGGGCGACAGCTTCACCGCGGCCCCGCCGCGGCTGACGGTGCGCAGGCCCATGTCGATGACGAGGTCGCCGGTGCGCACGACCGGCGCCGAGCCGCGCGCCTGCACGGCGTGGCGCAGGCCCGCGCGCAGGCGGGCCAGCAGCTCGTCCACCCCGAACGGCTTCTGCACATAGTCGTCGGCGCCCAGGTCCAGGGCCTGCACCTTCATGGTCTCGGCGCCGCGCGCGGACAGCACCACGATCGGCGTCAGGCTGCGGGCGCGGATCTCCTGGATCACCGCCAGGCCGTCGCGGTCGGGCAGGCCCAGGTCCAGCAGCACCAGGTCCGGCGCATAGTGGTTGAACCAGCGCAGGCCCTCGGCTGCGGTCCGGGCCGCGACCGGACGCAGCCCCGCGGCCTTCAGGGTGGCGACCAGGGCCGCGTTGAGGCTGGGGTCGTCCTCGACCACCAGCACCGTGGCCGGATCGGCCTCGCCGGTCATGCGGTCGGCGTCAATGTGGCGGGCGCCAGCGGGGCAAGCAGGCGCACGCGGGCCCCGGGGCGGTCCTGGCGGTCGCTCGCCTCCACGCGCCCGCCCTGGGCCTCGAGGAAGCCGCGGGCGATGGAGAGGCCGAGGCCGGTGCCGGGCGGGCGGCCGTCGCCGGCCTGTCCGCGCACGAACCGCTCGAACATCGGTTCGGGCGAGCCGCCGAAGCCCGGCCCCTCGTCCAGCACCTCCACCCAGCCCATGTCGCCCTCGCGCCCGGTGCGGACATGGACCGTGGACCCCGACGGCGAATATTTGCCGGCGTTCTCCAAGAGGTTGGCCAGGGCGCTTTCGAACAGCGCCGGGTCGACCAGCAGCGGCGCACGGCCGGCGCTGCGTCGCACCACCTTGTGCCCGGCGAGGGCCGGCGCGGCGCGGTCGAGGGCGGCGGCGATCAGCGTCCCAGGCTCGGTGGGCGCGGCCCGGACCGGCAGGGCGCCGGCGGCCAGGCGGTTCATGTCCAGCAGGTTCTCCACCATCCGGCTGAGCCGCGCGGTCTCCGCCTCGGCGGCGGCCAGCAGCTGCGCCCGCGTGGCCTCGTCGTGGCCGCCGGCGAAGCGCTGCAGGCTCTGCAGGGTGAAGAGGATCGTCGAGAGCGGCGTCTTCAGATCGTGCGAAACGGCCGCCAGCAGATCTGCCTTCAGCCGCTCGCTGGCGGCCTGCACCCGGGTCTCCAGCACCTGGCGCGCATAGGCCTCGCGGTCGAGGGCCACGGAGAGGTAGCCGGCCACCGTCTCCACCAGCCGCTCGGGCTGGGCGGGCCGACCCTGCTCGCCGCCGGAGATGCGCACGCCGATCACCGCCTGCTGGCGCTGGGCGGTCTTCAGAGGCCAGAAGTCGAAGGCCGCGCCACCGGCCGGATAGGCGCCGCCGCGGGTGGCCAGACCCGCCGCCAGCGACCAGCCGGCCGCCTCCAGGTCCGCGTCCGCCAGCTGCGCGCCGCCGCTCTCGGCCACCAGGGTCAGGGCCTCGCCCTCCATCACCAGCACCACCGCGGGCGCCTGGAAGAGCTGGGCCAGGGCCTCGGCGCAGCGCTGGGTGACGCCGGCGCGGGTGGTCTCGCCCACCAGGCCGCGGGCCAGGGCGCGCACGGCCGCCGCCTGGCCCGCCGCAGACCAGGCCTCCAGCGCCCGGCGCCGGCCCTCGGAGGCCACGGCGCTGACCACCGCCGCCGTCGTCAGCAGCAGAGCCAGGGCCCAGACGTTGGCGGGGTCGGCGACCCGCAGGGTGTAGCGCGGCTCGATCAGGAAGTAGTTGTAGGCCAGCGCCCCGGTCACGGCCGCGGCCAGGGCCGGACCCCAGCCGAAGCTCACCGCGGCCAGGACCACCGGCAAGACGAACACCAGGGACAGGTTCGGAACCTTGACCTGCGTATCCATCACCACGGCCGCCAAGGTCGCCACGGCGACGGCCACGATCGCCAGGCCATAGCCGACCGCCGCCGGCACGGGGCGCGAACGCGCGGCCGGGGCCTCCTCGGGCGGGACAATGGACGGGCTCATGGGATCCTCCGGATCGTGGCCTCTCCCACAGGAAGGCCCGCCGGGCCGCCGATGCAAGGCCGCGCGGGCCCAGCGCGGCCACAACCATATGCGTTCTTTATGCGGATTGGCTTGCCGCTTGCGCCGGCCCAGGCCCTCGCGCAAACATCGCGGCGTGCACGCCAAGGCTGTCCAGCGCGGCTGGACCTGGCCGTTTCGCGGGGAGGCTGACCTGAGCGACGCGCCGAGCCCGTTCGCCTTCGCCGCCGGCGACCTGCGCCGCTCGCAGGTGGAGGTGCGCACCTATGTGGAGGCCCTGGCCCAAAAGCTGGAGCAGGCCCTGCCCGACCGCACCAGCGTGGAGCGCCGGCGCGAGGGCCTGTTCGCCAAGACCCAGCAGGTGGCCAAGCTGACCTTCCGCGGCGACCGGGCGGTCTACGAGCTCAGCCTCGGCAAGGCGCAGGTGATCGCCCGCAAGGCCAAGGTGGTGCGCGGCATCGCCATCAGCTCGACCGAACTTGCGCCCCCGCAATGGCTCGCCGAGCTGGGAGCCGAGGTGCGCGAGCTGGCCCAGGCCACCGGCGCCGCCAGCGACGCCCTGCTCGACTTCCTCTAGCGGCGGGACCGGGGGGCGGACATGGCGTGGTTTTCCAAGGGACCCAAGGACCGCGAGGCCGCTGAGCGCCAGCGCGCGGCGGCGACTGCGGCGCGAGAACGCCTCGACAAGTGGGAAGCGGCCCTGGCCCGCGGCGGGCTGCCGGACTTCGTGCAGGCCCGGCTGAGCGAAGCGGCCGAGCGGCGCGCGCCGTGGCTCTCCACCATGACCGCGGCCGAGCTGCTGCTGGTCCGGTCCCATGGCGCACGGCCGCTGGCCACCGTCTTCGGGACCTGCTGGTTCCAGTTCGGCGCCAGCTGGACCCGCGGCCACGCCGCCGGCTGGCGCACGGCGCTGGAGCGGCTGGTGGAGGAGGCCCGCGCCTGCGGCGCCAACGCGGTCGTCGACGTGAAGCTGCGCACCTCCGCCGCCGAGGCCGACAGCATGGACTACAGCCTGGTCGGCACGGCCATCCGCTTCGACAAGCTGCCGCCTTCCCCCGACCCGGTGGTGGCGACCACCCCGGCGCTGGAGTTCGTGCGGCTGCTGGAGGCCGGCGTCGTGCCCACCGGCATCGCCGTCGGCGCGCACTACGAATGGCTGACCGACAACAGCTATAGCGGCCTGGCCGGGAACGTCTTCACCGGCAACCAGCCGCTCAACACCCTGGGCCAGTTCTGGGAGGGCGTGCGCCGGCGCGCCCACGCCGAGCTGCGGCTCGACGCAGCGCGTCAGGGGACCGGCGTCCTGGCCCACACCCATTTCGGCCAGATCCTCAAGCGCGAGGTGGAGAAGCAGCCCGACCAGTACCTGGGCCGCCACATCGTGGTGGGGACGGTGGTCCACACCCGCGCCGGTGACCGCGTCCCGCACGGCATCGAGCCGGTGGTCGACATGGTGGACGAGGCCTCGCCGCTGATCCGGACCAAGGCCGGCGGCGGCATGAACTACATGAACGACGAAGAGGAAGGGGCGATCTGATGAGCGGACCCAACGACATCCCCGCCCACGCGCTGGAGCGCCTGAAAGGGCTGCGCCGGGAAGGCCACCCGGGCGGCATCTTCACCTCGGACTTCTCGGTCAACGAGTTCCTGCTGGTGCGCAAGGCGGGCTTCGAGCCGGTCGGCCTCTGCGTGGGCTCGTGCATCTACCATGTGGGCATCCAGTACGGGAATTGGAGCAAGAACGAGGAGATGACCGTCCTCTCCCAGGCCATGTACCACGCCCGCGAGCTGGCCATGGCCCGGATGCGCGAGGAGGCCCAGGACATGGGCGCGGACGGGGTGGTGGGCGTGCGGCTGACCGTCAAGCGCCTGGAGTGGGACTCCAACGTGCTGGAGTTCGTGGCCATCGGGACAGGGGTGGTCCATGCGGCGGGGCACGCGGCGTTCAAGGGACCGAAGGGCGCCCCGTTCACCTCCGACCTTTCCGGCCAGGACTTCTGGGTCCTGCTGCAGGCCGGCTACCGGCCGCTGGAGATGGTGATGGGCAGCTGCGTCTACCACGTGGCCCACCGCGGGTTCCTGAAGACCCTGGGCCAGGTGGGCCAGAACGTGGAGCTGACCAACTTCTCCCAGGCGCTGTACGACGCCCGCGAGATCGCCATGGAGCGCATGCAGCACGAGGCCATCGCGGCCGAGGCCGAGGGCGTGGTGGGCGTGATCCTGCACGAGGGCAGCCACAACTGGCAGCCGCACATCATCGAGTTCTTCGCCGTGGGGACGGCGGTGATCCCCATCGCGGCGGAGCTGGCGCCGTCGGTTATCCCTGACCCGCAATTAGTCCTGTCCGTAAACGGATAGTCGGCCTTCCCCTGCGCCATCTGGGCGATGGGCCGTTCGCTCGCTAGAGTGGTCCGGTTCGGACAGGGGGAGTCGATGAGCGGGCCCGCCGCCATTTCGGGTCTGGAGCGCCGGTGAACGCCTCGCCGCCGCTCGCGCCGGCCGTGGCGACCGCCACGAAGCCCGTGGACTCCGGGCGCGCGCTGTTCTGGAAGCTGATCTGGATCTACCACCTGGCCTCCTTCGTGGCGGTGGCCGTGACCTTGATCCTCGGCATCGTTGGCCTGGAGTTCACCGGCCGGCAGTGGCTGATCTTCTGGTTGGCCGTGCCGTTCGGGATCGCCTTCTATACCTCGCTCGACGTGGTGGTGATGCGCAGCCACCTGAGACCCCTGGCGCCCGTGCTGTCGGCGCTGGACCGGGGCGAGCGGCCCGACGACCGCGCGATCGGCGCGGCCCTGGTGCGGGCGCTGAACCTGCCGCAGTTCTCGGCGGTGCGGGTGACCCTGCTGCACGCGCCGGCCTGCACCCTGGCGCTATGCGTCGTGATCTACATCCTGAACACCTACTTCCAGGGCGGCTTCCAGACCTGGCAGTTCGTGGCGCTGACCGCGACGATCATGTTCTTCGCCTCGCCGGCCCATGCCATCTTCGAGTTCTTCGCGGTCAGCCAGACCATCCAGCCCATCGCCGGGCGGCTGGCGAAGCTGCTGGATGGACCCCTGCCCGCCGACCAGCAGTCGCAGCTGATCTCGGTGCCCCTGCGCAACAAGCTGCTCTACCTGGCGATCTTCGTCTGCGCCCTGCCGCTGGTCTTCTTCGCCATCTCGTTCCTGTTCAAGTTCGACCGGCTCATCGCCGAGCACGCGATGTCGATCCCGAGCCGCGAGATCCACCAGCTCTACCTGTGGACGGCAGGCGTCGTGCTGGTCTGCGTCGTCGGCGCGGTGACCATGGCGGTGCTGACCAGCCAGGAGGTCTCCCAGGCCGCCGCCCGCCTGATCGAGGCCATGCGCCGGGTCGAGAGCGGCCAGCTGGAAGACGCCGAGCTGGAGGTGCTCTCCGCGGACGAATACGCCGACATCAACCGCGGCTTCGGCCTGATGCTGGCGTCCCTGCGCGAGGAGCAGCAGATCCTGGAGGTCACCCAGGACCTGGCCGGCGAGCTGCTGCTGGAGGTGCTGATCGCCCGGATCATGCACGCCACCACCCAGCTGCTGGGCGCCGAGCGGGCCTCGATCTTCGTCTATGACGAGAAGGCGGACGAGCTGTTCAGCCTCTATGCCGATGGCCTGGAGACGCGGCAGATCCGGGTGCCCACCGACCGCGGCATCGCCGGGGCGGTCTTCACCACCGGCCACATCGAGAACATCGCCGACCCTTACGCCGACCCGCGGTTCAACGCCGACGTGGACCGACGCACCGGCTTCACCACCCGCTCGATCCTGTGCGTGCCGATCACCAACAAGGCCGGCGCACGGATCGGCGTGGCCCAGGCGCTGAACAAGAAGGGCGGCGCCTTCACCGGCCGCGACGAGGCGCGCCTGCGGGCCTTCGCCGCCCAGGTGGCGGTGAGCCTGGAGAACGCCAAGCTCTTCGACGACGTCCTGACCACCAAGAACTACAACGAGAGCATCCTGCAGAGCACGTCCAACGGCATCGTCACGGTGGACACCGAGGCCCGGGTGGTCACGGCCAATGACGCGGCCCGCACGCTGCTGGGCCTTACCCGCGAGGCCATGGTCGACAAGCCGGCCGAGGCGGTGTTCTGGGGCGAGAACGACTGGATCCTGGACAACCTCGGCAAGACCCAGGCCACCGGCGAGACCGCCCTGGCCATCGACGCCGAGGTGCATCGCGGCGACGGGGGCACGGCCTCGGTCAACCTCACCACCATGCCCCTGATCGACGCCAACCAGGCGCAGATCGGCTCGATGCTGGTGCTGGAGGACATCACCGAGGAAAAGCGCATCCGCTCCACCATGAGCCGCTACATGTCCAAGGAGGTGGCCGACCAGCTGCTCTCCGCCGGCGAGCTGGAGCTGGGCGGTGTGGAGCAGAAGGTCACGGTGATGTTCTCCGACGTGCGGAGCTTCACCTCCATCGCCGAGGCGCTTGGACCGCGCGAGACCGTGTCGCTGCTGAACGAGTACTTCACCGAGATGGTCGACGTGATCTTCCAGCACGGCGGCATCCTCGACAAATACATGGGCGACGGGATCATGGCGCTGTTCGGGGCGCCCCTGGTGGGCCCCAACGACGCCGACAACGCCCTGGCCGTGGCCGACGCGATGATGGAGCGGCTGGCGGCGCTGAACGTGCGGCGCGTGGCGGCGGGCCAGGCGGCGCTCGACATCGGCATCGGCTTTTCCACCGGCCCCACCGTCGTCGGCAACATCGGCTCGGTGCGCCGCCTGGACTACACGGTGATCGGCGACACCGTGAACCTGGCCTCGCGGCTGGAGGGCGCCACCAAGCAGTATGGCGCGCGCATCCTCCTGTCGGAGATGACGGTGCGCGACCTGAAGGGCCCCGCCACCCTGCGCGAGATCGACCTCATCCGGGTCAAGGGCAAGGACCGGCCGGTGGCGGTGTACGAATCGCTGGGTTACCGCGCGCACGAGCCGGCGCTGAAGGGGCTGCTGGCGCTGCACGCAGCGGGCATCGAGGCCTATCGCGCCCGGGAGTGGAGCGCGGCGCAGCGGGCGTTCGAGGGGGCGCTCGAGCTCTATCCCACTGACGGCCCGGCCCTGGCCTATCGCGAGCGCTGCGCGGTGCTGGCCGACCGCCCGCCGCCGGACGACTGGGACGGGATCTGGAACCTCACCGAGAAATAGAGCTAGGCCGCTGCGGCGTCCTGCGCATAGCCCACAGCAGCCGCCAGGGCGCGCAGCATGTCCACAGGCTCGATCGGCTTGCGCACCAGGCCGTCGAAGCCGGCCAGGTCGTCCTCGCCGGAGATATCGGCGTCCGCGGTGAAGGCCAGCACGGGCACGTCGACGTTGGGGCCGGGCTCGACCCGCAGACGACCTAGCGCGCCGCGGCCGTCCAGCTGCGGCATGCGCAGGTCCATCAGCACCACATCCACCGGCAGCAGGGCCAGGCGCTCCAGGGCGTCCAGCCCGTCGCAGGCCTCGGACACCTCCGCGCCCGCCGCCTCCAGCAGCCGCCGCGCCAGCTCGCGGTTGGCCGGATTGTCCTCGACCACCAGCACCCGCAGGCCTTCGATGGGCGAGGCGAACGCCTCCCCGACCAGTTCCTCGGGCAGTTCGGCCGGCGGCGCGGCCACGCGCATGCGGAAGCAGGCGCCCGCCCCCGGTTCGCTGGTGACCCCGATGGCGCCGCCCATGGCTTCCGCCAGGCCGCGGCTGATGGCCAGGCCCAGGCCGGTGCCGCCGTGCCGGCGGGTCATCGAGCCGTCGATCTGGGTGAAGCGCTGGAAAAGCCGTGCCTGGGCCTCGGCGTCGAGCCCCGGGCCCGTATCCTCCACCTCGATGGCGACGAAGCCCGGTTCGGCGTCGACAAGGACGCGCATGGCGACCGTGCCCGCGTCGGTGAACTTCACCGCATTGCCCACCAGGTTGACCAGCGCCTGGCGCAGCCGGTTGCCGTCCACCATCGCTACGGGGGGCAGGTCCGGGGCCGCCTCGAACGCCAGGGTCAGGCCCTTCTCGCCGGCCTGGCGGGCGAACATCTGCAGCGTCTCCTCGCAGAGCTCGGCGATGCGGGTGGGGGTCGGCCGGATCTCGAACTTGCCGGCTTCCAGCTTCGAGAAGTCCAGCACGTCGTTGACGATCGCCAGCAGGCCATTGCCGGCGCCGGCGATGCGCGCGACGTAGCCGGCCGCCGGGCCCTGCACCGTAGGGTCGTCGCGCAGGAGGCCCGTGAAGCCCAGCACCGCCGTCAGAGGGGTGCGGATCTCGTGGCTCATGTTGGCCAGGAACTGGGCCTTGGCGGCAGCGGCGGCTTCGGCCTCGGCGCGCGCCTGGGCGACGGCCTCTTCCTGGGCCACCTGCTGGGTCACGTCGCGGATGACGTCGAGATAGGCGTGGGCCTCGCCGGTCTCCGCGTCGCGCAGCAGGGTGGGATTGGACTCCAGCCACACCCAACCCGGACGGCCCTTGGCGCGGCCGCGCCAGCGGACCCGCGAGGTCGCTCCGCCCTTGCGCAGGGCCTCGAAGGCCTGTTGCACGGCGGCGACGTCCTCTGGGTGGATGCCGTCGGCCGCGTCGCGCTGGCCCATCAGGTCCTCCGGCTCCCAGCCCAGCTGGCGTGAGGAAGGGCTGACATAGGTGACCCGGCCGTCGAATTCCGAGATCACGATCATGTCCGAAGTGTTCTCGGCGATCAGCCGGTACAGGGCCTCGCTCTTGGCGTGCGCCGCCTCCGCCGCCCGCTGCTCCGACAGGTCCTGGGCCTGGGTGACGTAGTGCTTGGGGGTCCCGTCGGGATGGCGCACCAGGGCGACGTTCAAGCGAACCCAGACCAGGGAGCCGTCGCGGCGGATGTAGCGCTTGTCCAGCTGGTAGCTGTCCATCTCGCCGGCGAGGAGACGGCGTCCGTACGCCAGCCCCGCCACCAGGTCTTCGGGCAAGGTGAGGGTCTGGATATCCATCTCCAGAAGCTCGGGGGCCTCGTAGCCCGTGATGCGGCAGAAGGCGTCGTTCACCCGCAGGAATGCGCCCTCGGACGAGACAAGCGCCTTGCCGATGGCGGCGTACTTGAAGGCCGCCTCGAACAGCTCGGCGTGCTCGCGGGCGCGGTCTTCCGCCTCCCGCCGATGGCTGACGTCCCGGAAGACATTGACGAACTTGAGCGGCGCGCCGTCGGCGTCGCGGATCACCCGCGGGTTGCCCTCCACCCAGGCCCAGCTCCCGTCGGCGCGGCGCATGCGGTGCAGGCGGTTCACCGAGGGGTCCAACTCCCCCCGCGCCAGGGCCGCACCGTTGGCGGCGAAACCCTCGCGGTCGTCGGGGTGGATCAGGTGGGCGCCGTCGGTGCCCACGATGTCGCCGGGCTCGTAGCCGTACTGGCGGATGGACGGCGAGATGTAGGCGGTCTTGCCGTCCAGCCCCACCACGACGACGACGTCGTTGGTATGCTCGGCCACCAGCTGCAGGGCGTCCGCGCCGCGGATCTGCGCGGTGTTGGGCTCATCGCACACGGATCTGTCCCTTCGGGTCGGGCGCAGGCGCCGACGACTAAGGGCTTAACCGATGTTGGTAAACGGGCGGCGCCTGGGACGGGCCCAAGGCGAAGGCGCCGCGCGGCGCATTGCCGCAAGGCGGGCCCGACGGACCCGCCTTGCGGCCGGTCCTTAGCCCGCGGCGCCGCCGGCCAGGAAGTCCATCTTGGCCAGCGGAACGCCCTGGCTGCGCAGGATCCCGTAGGCCGTGGTCACGTGGAACAGGAAGTTCGGCAGCGAGAAGCGGGTGACGAAGTCCCGGCCCGAGAAGGTCATGGACCCGCTGGGGAACTTCAGCTCGATGGTGCGGTCTTCGGCGCCCTCCAGCTGGGCCGGGGTGACGCCTTCGAGGAAGGCCAGGGTCTTGGCGATGCGGGCCTTGACCTCTTCCCAGGTGGTCTCGGTGTCCGGGAAGCTGGGCGGGGTCACGCCGGCCAGCCGCGCGGCGCCGCTCTTCGCCGCGTCGCTGGCGAACTGCACCTGGGCGGTGAGGGTGGCCATGTCGGGCGCCAGCCGCGCGGCGAGATAGTCGGCGGGGTCTTTACCCTGGCTCTTCGCATGGGCCTCGGCCTTGTCGAGGAAAGCCGCCAGGTTCTTCAGCATGTTCTGGTAGACGGGGATCGAGACGTCATAGATCGAGACGGCCACGGGCGCACTCCACTGCGAAGGTTGAAGGGCCGCAGATAGGTATCCGGCCGCCCCGCCGCCACGACGATTTTCCACAAGCTCGCGCATCCCGCGGCGGCGCTCGCGCATTTCCGGCCGCATGACCTATGCGAACCTGTGGCTGCGCCTGAACCTGGACCTGATGCAGCTCTCCGCGGAGGCGTCGGGCGTCGTCGCCCTGCGCATGATGAAGCTGGCGGCCGGCGGCGCGGCCGCGACCGCGGAAGCCGAGCGTATAGTGGCCGAGAAGGTGGCCGCGGCCGCCGAGGTGCAGGTCCAGGCCTGGAGCAGCGCCGTGGCCGGCGCCGCCCATCTCGCGCCCGGCCGCGCCGTGGCCCACGTGCGGCGCAAGGTGCGGGCCAACCGCCGGCGCCTGACGCGCTGAGCCACCTCCAAGAGCACGATGACTCTTGTCGGAATCGACAAAAGTCATCGTGCTCGTCGACTAAGTGGCGAGCCTGTTCCTCCCGTTTTGATGTTCCATCAAAACGGGACAGGCTCTAAGGGGCGTCCATGAGCCCGCCCGACCGAGACCCCGCCGAGGAACGCCGCGCCAAGTGGCTCGGCCGCGCCATGATCATCGCGCTGGGCCTGCTGCTGCTGGCCTACATCATCCCGACCTTCCTGAACCGGCCGCACTGACGCCGGCGCCGCCGGTCGAAATGTCGGTTGGCGCCGGGCCCGGGCGTCCTAGGCTCGGCGCCGCCGCCGAACCTGCAGGAGACCGCATGCTCTACGCCATCCTGGCCTATCACGACGAAAGCGAGATCCAGGCCCTGTCCGAGGACGAGGACATCGCCCTGATGGCCGGCCTTCGGCGCGCGCACGAGCGGGTGAACGAAGAGGGCCGCCTGGGCCCGGCCGCGCGGCTGGGGGCCACCGCCACGGCCGCCGTGGTGCGCGGTCGCCGCAAGGGCCTGGTCACCGACGGACCGTTCGCCGAGACCAAGGAGGCCCTGCTCGGCTTCTACGTCGTCGACTGCCCCGACCGCGCCGCCGCCATCGCCGCGGCCCAGCACCTCAAGGACGCCAATCCCACCGCCGCCTACGAGATCCGCGAGATCGCCCTCTACCTGCCCGGGGTCCCCTTCCCGGTCACCGACGCGGGACTGGAGCCGGTGCGGCCGGCGCGCGTCTGACCGCGCCGGCCGCGGCCGCTCAGAAGGCCTTGCGCACCGTCACGAACGCCTGCCGCGGCGCGCCCGCGAGCAGGGTCTGGCTGTCGCCCGAGTAGCCGAACCCGTTCGAGCCGATGGTGGCCACGTACGACTTGTCGAACAGGTTGGTGACATTGACCTGGACCTCCAGGCCCTTGGTCCAGCCCTCGTCGGCGAAGCGGTAGCCGGCGGAGGCGTCGACGGTGGCGTAGCCCGGGACGCTCTGGTCGTTGGTGTAGGTGAAGAAGCGCTTGGACGTGTAGTGCGCCGAGGCGTTGGCGAACCAGCCCCCATGGTGGAACGTGACCTGGCCGTTCAAGAGGTGCTTGGGCGTGTCCACCACGGTCTTGCCCGAGATCCGCTGGCTGACCACGCCGGCCGCGTTGAGGATGTCGTCGTCGTACTGGCTGTCGTTGTAGGCGTAGGAGCCGAACAGCGACCAGTCTTCGGAGACCGACCAGGTGGCCGCGGTCTCGAAGCCCTTGGAGGTGACGCCGCCGGCATTGGCCAGGATGGTGGGATTGCCGACGATGCCGGCGCCGGCCGAGGTCCCGATCAGGCGGTCGTCGAACTTCACATAGTAGACCGCCGCCACGCCCTGGACCGGACCATAGCGGAAGCGCCAGCCGGCCTCGCCGGTCTTCGACGTCTCGGGCTGCAGGGTGTTGCGGATGGCGTTGAAGCCCTCCTGGGTGGTGGCGAAGGGCGAAAGGCCCGTGTGCGCCGCGCCGAACGCCCGCATGTTCTCGGTATAGGTGGCGAAGAACTCGTTGGCGCCGTCCAGGCGGTAGGTGGCGCCCACCTGGGGCAGGAAGCTGTCCTTGGAGACGATCTCGCCGTTGATCACCGGCGCGCCGACGTTGGTCTGCGAGGTGCTCTTGACCCGCACCGCCTTGAAGCCGGCGTTGATCTTCAGCTGGTCGGTGACCGTCCACTGGTCCTCGACGAAGCCCTGGGTGGTCTTGGTGGTGAAGGCATAGGCCCACTGGGTGGCGAAGGGGCCGCGCATGAACTTCAGGCTGTCGCGGTTGTTGGCGGCGCGATCCAGGCCGTAAAAGCGCCGCGCCTGGCTGAAGTCATTGTCCTCGTACCAGCCGCCAAAGCGCAGCTGGTGGGCGCCGAGGTCCAGCGTCGCCGCCGCGGTCACGCCGGTCCGGTCGATGGTGTATTCGGTGGTGCGCACCGACAGCGGTGAATTGTTGGTCGTCGCGCCCGGGGTGTAGGCGTTGGGCGAGGGCACATAGGGCGTGAACCAGGTCCCCTGCCCGTCGTCCTTGTGGTTGTAGAGCGTCGCCGTGGCGCTCAGCGGGCCCGCGATCGGGCCGGCCAGGGTCAGGGCCCAGAGGTCGTCGTTCCGCAGGCCCGAGGCGTTGTAATAGGTGTCGTCCACCGTCTGGATCGCGCCGGGATAGGTCGTGCCGGCCGCGGGATTGGTGGGCGGCGCGCCGGTCTCGCCGCGGTTGTTGGCGATGTCGGCGAGCCGCACCGCCAGGGCGTAGTCGCCGGAGATGTTGTCCCAGTCGTAGCCCAGGCGCTTGATCATCCCGAGGGACAGGTCCTGGTAGTCGTTCTCGCGGCGCCGCGACCAGTCGTAGAAGCCGCTCAGGGTCAGCTGGCCCAGGGGCTGGACGAACTTGAAGTCGATCTGCTGCTGCTTCTGCTCGCCGTCGCCCTTCCACTTGTCGCCGTCCTGGTGGGCGTAGCTGAGGTAGGCGCGGCCGCCGGTGGGCAGGTCGCCGGTCTCGACGCGGCCGAAGAAGCGCCAGGTGTTGTCACTGCCGCCGGTGACTGCGCCATAGGCGCCGAGGTGGTGCGACGGGTCGCGCGAGAAGAACTTCAGCGTGCCGCCGAGGTTGGAGGTGGAGGCCGTCTCCAGTGAGCCGGACCCCTGGGCCAGGTCGACCCGCGAGAGGTCCTCGGAGGCGATGGCGCGGCTGATGTGCAGGCCGTTGAAGTTGCCGTAGCTCATGTCGCCCAGCGGCACGCCATCGAGCGTGAAGCCCAGCTGGTTCTGGTTGAAGCCGCGGATCGAGATGCGGGTCGACCACTCGTAGGCGCCGAAGGCGTCGGCCGACTGGAAGTTCACGCCGGGCAGCTTCTCGACCATCTTAATCGGGCTGGAGCCGGGCGCGACGGACTCGATTTCCTGGGCGGTGATCGACTGGACCTGGCGCGCCTCGCCGTGACCGTAGACCACCAGCTCCTCGACCGTGCCGTCGGCGTTGGCCGCCTCGGCTGCGGCGGCCTCCGCCGACTGGCTGGACGTGGCCATGGCGCAGGCCAGCGCGGCCATCGCCGCACTCGCGAAGATCCTCGATTTCATCGGCATATCCCCGGTCATCGGGCCGTCCGCACTGGCGGCCCTGTTGGCGGGGTTGGGTAGCGGCCTGCGCTGACAGTCCGGCCAAGCTTCGGCGGCCGTCTGGCGACGCCGGCGTGTCAGGTGCGTGACGGTGAGGTCAGGCCGGCTCGTAGTTGAGGATGGGGGCCAGCCAGCGTTCGGCGGTGCGCACGTCCCAGCCCTTGCGGCGGGCGTAGTCCTCGATCTGGTCGCGCTCGATGCGGCCGACGCCGAAGTAGTGCGCCTCCGGATGGGCGAAGTAGAGCCCGCTCACCGCCGCGGGCGGGGTCATGGCGAAGCTCTCCGTCAGCTCGATGCCTGTGGCCTCGGTGGCCGAGAGCAGGCGGAACAGGGTCGCCTTTTCGGTGTGGTCGGGCTGGGCGGGATAGCCCGGCGCCGGGCGGATGCCGCGGTACTGTTCGGAGATCAGCCGGTCGATGTCGAACGGCTCCTCCGGCGCATAGCCCCAGAGCTCGGTGCGGACCCGGCGGTGCAAGGCCTCGGCGAAGGCCTCGGCCAGCCGGTCGGCCAGGGCGGTTGCCAGGATCGCCGAATAGTCGTCGCCGGCGTCGCGGAACGCCTGGGCCTGGGCCAGTTCGCCGTGGCCGGCGGTGACCGCGAAGCCGCCGACGTAGTCGGGCTTGGTCCCCAGCGGCGCCACGAAGTCGGCGAGGGCGACGTTGGACTGGCCCTCACCGGTCTTCAGCATCTGCTGGCGCAGGGTGTGCAGCCGGGCGAGCTCGGTCTCGCGGCCCTCGTCGGCATAGACCACGACGTCGTCGCCGTCGGTGTTGGCCGGCCAGAAGCCCACCACGCCGCGCGCTTCCAGAAGGCCCTCCTGGACGATGCGGTCCAGCATGCGCCGGGCGTCGGCGTAGAGGTCGGTCGCGGCCTTGCCCACCACGTCATCCTCGAGGATCGCGGGGAAGCGCCCCACCAGCTCCCAGCTGGCGAAGAACGGCGTCCAGTCGATGTGGCGCACCAGCTCCGGAAGGTCGAACGGTGCGAAGGTCTTCGTGCCCAGGAACGAGGGCTTCGGCGGATCGTAGGCGGTCCAGTCCGGCGTGAAGGCGTTATCGCGCGCCTCCTGCAGGGTGGCGCGGGCGCGGGCGCCCTGGCCGCGGGCGAAGGTCTCGCGCACCTTGACGTAGTCGGCCGCCGTGGCCGCCAGGAAGCCCGCCTTCTCGGTGGGCGACAGGAGGTTGGAGACCACCCCCACCGCCCGGCTGGCGTCCAGCACATAGGTGGTCGAGCCCGCGGGATACTTCGGCGAGATCTTCACCGCCGTGTGGGTCTTGGAGGTGGTGGCGCCGCCGATCAGCAGCGGCATGGTCATGCCCCGGCGCTCCATCTCGGAGGCCACGAACACCATCTCGTCCAGGCTGGGCGTGATCAGGCCCGACAGGCCGACGATGTCGACTTTGTGCTTCTCGGCCTCGTCGAGGATGCGGTCGGCCGGGACCATGACGCCCAGGTCGATGACCTCGTAGTTGTTGCACTGCAGGACCACGCCGACGATGTTCTTGCCGATGTCGTGGACGTCGCCCTTGACGGTGGCCATCAGCACCTTGCCGGCGCTCTGGCGCTCCGCGCCGTCCTTCTCGGCTTCCATGAAGGGCATCAGGTAGGCCACGGCCTGCTTCATTACCCGGGCCGACTTCACCACGTGGGGCAGGAA
>Ga0136846_1213475_pt1 | contig 19771 bp, 19 predicted proteins | sample HopSoiMetagenom2_FD_96841 | JGI IMG/M metagenome (GOLD analysis project Ga0136846, IMG submission 96841) | Grasslands soil microbial communities from Hopland, California, USA - 2 Assembly 2016 (version 4) | ecosystem: Environmental > Terrestrial > Soil > Grasslands | place: USA: Hopland...
AAAGTCGAAACCGAGCGCGCCCTCGACATCAACGAAGGCCTCGCTTCGTATACCGGCATCGTGCTTGCCGCGCCATCCCGGGCCGACGCAATCGCGAGGGCCCTCGACGAACTGACCGGACAGGAGAGCGGCGAAAGCTATGTCCGGACGGCCGCGTACGCGTCCGGCCCCGCGTACGGCCTACTGCTCGATGCCGCGTCTCCCGGCTGGACACGAACCGTGCGGTCGAGCGACAATCCTGCCTGGCTGTTGATGCAGGCGCTCGGAGTGCAGCCGACCGCGGACACTGCGGCAGCCGCCGCGCGATATGGAGGGGCCGAGCTCCGCGCAGCCGAACGACAGCGCGAGCAGCAGCGGCAGTCACGGATCGCCGAGTTACGGCGTAGCTTCGTGGATGGTCCGGTGTTCCTGATGCCAGGAGGAGGCCGAGGATTTTCGGATTCCCACGGAGCCGTGGTGATTCCCGATGTGGGAACCATCTACTTCGGCGAGTACCACATGACCGGACCCTGGGGCGCGCTCGATGCGGACAAAGGTGTGCTCGTCTCGACCGACGGCCGAACACGACGTCTGGCAGCGCCGGTGCGAGGCGATGCCACGACGATCTCCGGCGACGGATGGACGTTCAGGGCCGCACCCGGATGGGTTATTCGAGAAGGCGGGAGGCGAGGTGACTACGAAGCCGTTAGGCAGTAGGGCGGCCAAATCCACCGTCTGAGGACCAACAAGCGCGATGCCGAGAATACCGCCGCCGTTGCCAGAGGAAGACGAGCTCGATCAGGATGATCGGCGCGAGGAGCAGCGGTTCGCCGCCCCTGTGCTATTCGGGCCCCTCCTTGGTATCGTGGTGGGCGCGCTGCTGTTGATGACGCTGTTGGCGTTTGGCGTCAAGATCAACGATTGGCTGCGCAGCGCGATCCTCTACGCATTCATGCTTGTCCTGGGCCCGTTCGCTATCTATAGACTCTCAAAGGCGCGTCCCGACTGGGTCGAGACTGGATTGGTGGACGACCCTAATGAGGAACCACGACCACCCGCCTAGCGAGACGCTGCAAATGCAGTGAGCTTCGCGTTAGGCCGAAACCAACGAGTCTTGTTGCACAAAGCGCTAATCTCAGTTACGGCCTCGATCGCGCTGGCCTGCGGGCGCTCGCACGAGATTCCTGCGGACGCCGCGAAGTCATCTGCGACGACTGCACACGCTCCTGATGCGAAGCCGCCCGCGCCCGTGCGAAACCACCCAGCGTCCATCGTTGGCGACACGTTTGTGCTCGTTGCGATCGGTGACCAATCGACGCGGGTGCCGGTGTCGGATTCGGCTCCTTGCGGATTTCTGCCCTACATGCGCCTGGTCATTGCGAACGAGACGCACTTCTATCACGTCGAGGACAACCAGCCGACGTGCTTTGGACCAGCAACGGACAGCGCATCGCGCGAGTCAGGTGTGTGGAGCACGTACCGCCTCAATCGCGATACGCTCCACCTCTTTCAGGGGGACGGCAGCGAATCTTTCTTTTGGGTGGACGGGATCTTATCGGCCGATTCACTCATCGAACCCAGCGGCGACAGACCCCGCCGATTCGTGCGCATTCGACCAACCTCCACATCGAAGCGCCGATGAGGGCGAACTGGCACTCAATCCTCTCGGCCGCAGTCGCACTTGGTTCAGCGATGGCCATGCAGAGTCCGACTGCGATCGCCGCTCGCGACCGCGCACGAACAGTGTCGCCGGACTCGCTGTACATCGCGATCGCTGCCGCCGACAGCGCGCTGTTCGCGGCGTTCAATCGACGCGACCTGTCCAGGCTCGAGTCCTTCTTCACGCGCGACCTCGAGTTCTATCAGGACAATGAAGGCGTCGAGAACTACGCGAAGACCATGAAGGACTTCCGCCAGATGTTCGGCCAGCCGGCACCCCTTCATCGCGAGCTCGTGCCCCGCAGCATGGAGGTCTACCCGATCAAGAATTATGGTGCGATGGAAGTCGGTCGTCATCGCTTCTGTCATCTCGAGAACGGCAAGGAGGATTGCGGCACGTTCTCATTCGTCCACATCTGGCGGCGCACGAAGGCGGGATGGCGGATCTCCCGTGTGGTGAGCTATGGACATTAGCCGCGTGCAGGGCGCGAGCCGGGCACGTTAGGCAGAAGGGCAGGGCGCCGCGTCAGCCAGGGCACTCCGCCCTGTCGGAGCGGCGTAACGAGTGTGTTCGCGCGCGCGTCCTTTTGATGACATGCTGCGCGCGCTTCGGATTACAGCCCTCCTGACCCTTGTCGGTGCGGTCGCCGGTGCATTCGGCGCCGGCATCTCTGTCGGCGTCGTCGAGATGGTCGTCTCCACACCCGCGCTCACGCCCGACGTCGACATGGTGGAGGTTGTGATCAACGCGTCCTTGTTCGGAGCACTGTGCGGGATCGGCGTTGCACCCTTGCTCTGGTGGACGATGTTGCGCTTCGTGCCGCCCTGGCGCGGCGCTGCCGAGACGGCGCTCGTCACGAGCTTTGCCGCCGGATTCACGGTGCCCATCACCATCGGTAACGGCTGGAGCGTTCTCGCGATGGGAATTGTCGGAGCAGCGCTTGCGGTGCTTCGGTTGCAGTGGGAATTCCGAGCTCGCGACTGATGACACCATGGCAGCGAATCGAGTCGTCGCCGCTTCGCGGCTTAGCGGCTCCCACGCACTTCATCACGCTTGTTCTGGTGCTCGCCGCAGGTCGTGCTACGGCGCAGGCGACCAGCGCCTCCGCACCGCCCAACAACTACCTCGTTGAGGTCACGCAGCACTGGGCCGCGGGTTCACCCCTCGGCTCGCTCCTCGAGCGCCGAATGGCACTCGACGACGTGGAGTTGCGCGTCTGGGGCGGCTACGGGCTCACCACGACCACGGGTGTCATCCTGCGGCGGACGGCGGGCCGGTGGCAGGCGTGGCGCGCCGAGGTCGTGCCGTGCTCCTACTCGGTCCCCAGTCAGGTCGGCGATACGGCCTCGCGCGCGACTGAGTCCCTCTTCGTCAGGCGCGCGCACCAGCATTGTGGTGCCTCCCTGGACAGCAGCGCTTACGTAGAGACCGTCTATGACGCGGATACCCTCGCAATCACCGAAGTCCTGGCGGCGAATCTCGACGCCGTCTGGCGACGGGTGGTCGATGCGGGCGTCAGGGAGCTTCCGCCGCGGGTTCCGCGCAACTGGGTAATGCTGGACGGGTTCACGTACGTCATCGAGCTCCGCGAAGGCGGCAGCTATCGCGCATCCGCCATCGAAGCGCTCGAGAAGCCCGAAGTCGAGGCAGACCGACAGGCTCGGACTATCTATGAGCTCACCCGCCGTGCGGTCCCGCCACAGTCGCGGGGGCGACCGAAGCCTTGATGAGGTTAAAGCGCGTCCTCGTTGCGACCGCAGTCGTTTGCGTCGCCTGTGCTCGCGAAGCGGCCCCTGTTGACTCGCTTGCGCGCCGCGAGGCGGCCACGCTCGCGTCCATTGCGCCGCAGCCGTCAGGACATGCTGAGACGACACCAACGACAGCGCTTCCGCCTCGAAGTCAGGCCGACAGCCTGCTCCAGCGCTATCTCACGATCCATGTCGAAGGTCAACACTTTCCAGCGGAGCAATTCGCAGGGATCTACTCCACCGCGACTCCGTGTGCAGAGGAAGAGTACGGCGACGGAATATCGAGCTACTGGCTCGCGCGCGGTCGTGTCATCGGGTACACCCAAATCGCCGACACACTGCGTGCCTCACTCGAACTGTTGACAGTTGCCGCTCAGGAGCCAGGAACGGAGTCGCAGTACGCCTCAGTCGTGACGGCGCGAATCCGGACCGACACTCTGACGCTGAAGCTCGTTCCGGATTCCACACATCATCAGTGGCAGACATGCGGTCTCTTGTCTGACGGCCACACACTCGGCGGCTACGGCCAACCTCAGAATGTCCGGTACAATCCGCCCGGCATGACGCCAGCACGACTGCTGGCGCAGGTTGATTCGATCAACCATGCGTCTTACCGATGAAGCCCGTGTCCCCGATGCGTCAGCGTTGGGCGCTACTCTTCCCGCAACGCCTCCGTCGGCTCGATCCCCAGCGCGCGTCGGGTCGGAACGATGCACGCGAGCAGACACACGCCCATCATGACAATGGCAAAGGCGGCGATCTGCCCAGCCTGTCCGAGCGTGAACGCACGCGCTGCCACCGCGAGCCCCGCGGAGCCTGAGTCTGGCCGAGCAGACAGTACCACCGTGATCAACCCGACCAGCACGCCACCGGCGACGACCCCCGCGCCCACCTGAATCAATGGCCGACGGAAGATGGCCGTCACGATGCGGCGCCGGCTCGCGCCTAACGCCACCCGCACGCCGATCTCCCGCGTCCGGCGCGCGACGGTGAACGATAGTACTGCGTAAATGCCCGCAAGCGAGAGCAGCAGCGCGATGCCCGTCAACACCGACGTGATTCTGAGCCACATCCCGATGATCCACAGCATCGGGTCCGCCACCTTGTCCAGGCGCTGGAAGTCCGACAGTCGCACGCGCGCATCCACTTCGTTCGCGAGCGCGCGCACGCGCCGCGCGAACGACAGCGGGTCGCCCTTCGCGACGTGCACGACCATCTTGATCGAAGGCTCTCTTGCGATCGACAGCGGCTGGTAGACGCCGGACGGGCGTTCGCGCGTCACCGAGCTGGCCATGCCGAGCTCTTTGGCGACGCCGACGATCTCCATCCAGGGCTGCGGTGTCACGACCTCGCCACTGCGTGATCGCCTCGCAAAGCGCACGCGCCGTCCGATCGGGTTCGCGCCGCGCATCACCTGATCGACGAAACCCTTGTCCACGATCACGACCTGTGATCCGGCCGCGACGTCGCCCGCGTGAAAGGCGCGCCCCGCGAGAACTGGCGTCTCGAGCACATCGAAATACGACGGGTCGATTGCCGCCAGGGAGATGACGTACCGCGGTTCCGACGTGCCTAACGAGCCGTCGAGCTCGACGAACGCTCCAGGGTGCTCATCCCGCGGCAGGTGATCGACGAAGGTCACGCCGGTGACGCCAGGTTCGGCCGCCACACGCTGACGCAGCGTCTCGAACCTGGATCCGAGACGTGCGAGCTGTGCCGAGGTATCCTCGCGCGACCGTGCAGACCCGATGTCCGCGTCGAGCTTGAGCGAGAGGTATTGCTCCGAGCGGAAGCCGACGTCGAACGTCCTGATGCGGTTCAGCTCCGTGCGCTCGTAGAAGACCACGACCGGAAAGGCCACAGTGACGGCGACCTGCGCGACGATGACTGCTGTCCACACTCCGCCGAACTTCAATCCGCCGCCGCCTGCCGTGCCCTCCTTGAGGCGCGTGCCGAGACCACGCGTGACCTTGAGCGCGGGAAGCGCACCGGCGATCACCGCACCCAATAATGTCAGACCGATGGCGTAGAGCACCGTCATGATCGACAGGTGTGGCTGATACCAGAACGGCACAGTGTCCAGATTGATCTCGAGGAACCGCGGCGCCCAACGGTTGAGTGCGATGCCCGCGGCGCCGAGTCCAACGATCACCGCGCCAGCGCCAAGCACCAGCGCCTCGGCGATGAGCTGCGCGACGATGCGGCCGCGACTCGCGCCGAGCGCGCTCCGTACGATCAGCTCGGATTCGCGCGTGGCGGCGCGCGCGAACAGCAGCAGCGCGACGTTGCCGCACAGCAGCACCAGCAGCGCGATCGCGAAGAAGTTGAACAGGAACATCAACATCTGATCGGACGTACTGGCCTCCAAGGGACTGCCGACGTACGGAGTCACCTGAGCGCGCAGGTGCTTGTGTGTTTCGGGGGAGGCGGCGGACGTCCGCTGCCCGAGCACCGTCAGCTCGGCCTGCGCGTCGGCGAGAGAGGCGCCAGGCGTTAGGCGCCCGAAGATCGAGAGCGCGGGCCCCTCTCCTGGCGTGCTTGTGCCGGCCACCTGCAATGGCCTCCACAGGTCGTGAGCGACAGGAAATTTGAATCCCTCGCGCATCACGCCGACTACGGTGGCGAACGAATCGCCGAGCTGAACCCGCCGGCCGACGACGCCCGAATCACTCGCGAACCGCGTACGCCAGATGTCGTACCCGAGCACGATCACCGGCGGCGCGCCGGGATTTTCGTCCGCCGCGCCGAGGGTCCGGCCGAGGAGCGGCGTGCCGGAGGCGACGCGGAACGCCGACGCCGAAATAGCAGCGATGCCCACGGGACGGACGTCGCCGTCGGCCCCCGTGAGGTTGACTATCTGGTCGCTCCATGCGCCGATGTCCGTGACCCTGGAAAGCGCTCCACGCCAAACCACGAAGTCATAGAGCGCCCGCGGCTCCTTCGTGTTCTTCTCGACATCCCAGTTGCGGAGCTGCACGATTCGATCGCCTCCCGGCAGCGGCAGCGTGGGATTCATGATCATGTTGACCATCTCGAAGGTCATCGCGCCCATCCAGATCGCGAATGCCATCGCCACCCCGCCCACCAGCGTTAGGCCCGGATACTTCACCAGCATCCGAAGCCCGAGCTTGAGGTCGAGCGACATGCCGCCGAGCCACGCGAGACCGCGGCCCTCCCTGAGCGTTTCGGTATGCTGGGTGACGCCGCCGAACGTCGCCCGTGCGCGACGCCGCGCCTCGTTAGGCGTCAAACCCTCTTCGCGCATGAGCCGGTTGGTCTCCATGTCGAGGTGGAAACGCACCTCCTCGTCGATGCGAGACTCGGCGGCTCGGCGGCCGAAGAGGAGTTGCATGCGCGTGCGCGCTCCGGAGAACCAGCTCATGTCGTTTTCAGCACGGCGTCCAGGCCGGTCGCGAAGCGCTTCCAGCTCTCGAGCTCCACCCCGAGCGCACGGCGACCCGCGGCCGTCAGGTGGTAATAGCGCGCGCGGCGATTGTTCTCGGTCATCCCCCAATCGCTGGTGATCAGCCCGTCCTTCTCGAGACGCTGCAGCGCGGGGTAGAGTGAGCCCTGGTTGACTTCGAGGATTCCCTTCGACATCTGCTGGATGCGCTGGCTGATTCCCCAGCCGTGCATGGGGACGAGTGAGAGCGTCTTGAGCACGAGGAGGTCGAGCGAGCCTCGCAGGACGTCGGCTTGCGGGCGAGTGGTCATCGGGGGAGGGACAGAGTGTTCCTGTAGCCAGCTAATGGAAGGTACGGTGTTGTCCTGTAGCTGTCAACAGGAATGCGTCTCGCTCGGCATTTCGGGCTTTGTATCGGGGTCGTATCGTGAGAGGCCCTTGAAACCACTGACACGGCGCTGATACCACTAACACTCTCCTCAGCAGCGACGCCTCCACTGATCGTGGAAGCATCCTTTGGTTTTGACAAAGGCAAATCCCGGACTGGAGCGAGGAGCTCTCAGTTGTGAGGAGCCCGTCAGTGGTTTCAGTGCAGTGTCAGTGGTCTCAGGGGACATTCTCACTGTGAATGGCGACGGGGCCCATGGACGAGGACCACTGGGAGGGTACGTGGTCGCCCGCGAACGCGACGGACTTACTGGAAGCGCGTCATCAGTTGGTTCGACGACCATCTCAAGCCGGCCGGCCCGACGCCGTAGCGCGCGGCGGACGCATGACCGGTTACGCGATCACGGCGCCAATCCGACACGGCGCACGAGCGTCGCCCACCGTGGGTCATCGGCGATCGGACCCGACTTGCCCGGTGGAATCACGCGGAACATGGGCCCGACGTGCAACCAGATCATGAGAAAGTCGCGCGCCTCGTACGCCCGTTCGAACCACTCGAACGCGGCATCGTAGTCGCCGAGCGCTTGATTGGCCATCGCGATCGTAATCGGTGGCACAGCCTCCTTCGCCGAGCGGGCGACCAATTCGTCTCGGAGCGCACGCGTCTCGATCGGCCTTCCCTCGAGCGCGGAGACCATTGCGAGATGCCCCAGTACGAACGGGCTCCGGCGCATGAGCCGCGCTGCCTCCTCGAGATCCCTCCGCGCTGCGGCCAGATCGCCGCCGGACGTGTAGATCGACATCGCGCGAAATCGCAGTGCCTCACCAGAGGTGGGGTGCTCGTCGAGCATTCTGTTCGCGAGCGCGATCCCGCGTTCATATTCGCCGGTCAGGTAATACTCCGACAGCGCGCCAATCAACGTGGTGAGACCGATAGGATCCGCCTGCACTGCGGCCTCCGTCGCCGCGAGCGCGTCGGCGCGCTGCCCCCTCGTGAACTGTAGATACGCCAGGAGCATGAGCGCCTCGGCGTTGTTCTCCTGAATTGCCAGTGCGCGACGAACATGTCGGGCGCACGCGACGGCGTCCCAGTCGTACCAGAGCGCCACGTAACCGAGTAAGTAGTGAGCATCGGCCAAATCAGGCTCGAGCGAAAGCGCTTGCTCGGCGTGACGACGCATTCGGGCAAAGGCATCTGCCGGCGGAAGCGCCGCGTGCGTTCCAAGCCAGAGATAGCTGTTCGCGAGACCAGCGTGCGCTTCAGCGAAGTCGGGCTCGAGGGCGAGCGCGCGCTCGAAGTGCGCGCGGGCCTCGTGCATGCCGTCGGCGCGGCGATGGAGCGCAAAGCGACCCTTGAGGTACGCCTCGTATGCCTCGATGTCCGCCACCGGCCGCGATCGCGTGGTGGGACGCGCCGCTTGCCTGTCCGCGACATGTCCCGTGCGCTCATACAGCGCCTTCCGGAGCGTTGCGGCAATCGCGCTCGCGATCTCGTCCTGCATCGCAAAAATGTCGGTCAGCTCGCGATCGAAGTGATCGCTCCACAGCTGATAGCCGTCGGTGGCGCTCACGAGCTGCGCATTCACACGGACGCGATTGCCGGCGCGGCGGACACTTCCCTCGAGCAGCGTCCCCACATGCAGTCGCTCGGCGATCGTTCGCAGGTCGACTTTCTGGCCTTTGAATGCGAAGCTCGACGACCGAGCAGCGACGCGCAGCCCGCGATCCTGCGCGAGGACGTTGAGGATCTCTTCGGTGATGCCATCGGAAAAGTACTCGTTGTCCGCGTCAGAGCTGAGGTTCACGAAAGGGAGAATCGCGATCGACGGGAGATTCACCCGCGGTGCCCGCGCGATGAGCTCTCCCGGCGCGTCCAGCGCCAGCAGCAGATCCCGCGCTGTGTCGGGTCGCTCGTCGGGTGCCTTGGCCAAACAGCGCATAACGACGCTCGTGATCGCGACACCCACCTCGGCGCGTTCGGAAAGCGGCGTGGGTTGCGCGATGAGATGCGCGGTAATGAGCTCGCGCGGGGTCCGTTTATCCGCGAACGGGTGAGCGTGCGCCAGACATTCGTATGCGAGCACGCCCCACGCATAGAGGTCGGTCCGACGATCCACGTTCGTGTCGCCCGCCGCTTGTTCGGGTGCCATGTACGCGGGCGTCCCGAGCGCGGTACCAAGCTGCGTAATGGTCGTGCCGTTCGCGTCGATGCGGGCCGCGTCGATCGCCTTGGCGATCCCGAAGTCCGCGACGAGGGCGACGCCATCGGCGATGAGCACATTCTCCGGCTTGATATCGCGGTGAATGACACCTTCGTCATGCGCGTATGCGAGGGCGCGGGCCACGTCGGCGAGGACGCGAAGCGCCGTGCGTGTGTCCATGCGGCCGCCTGTCAAGCGTGCGCGCAGCGAGTCACCCCGCACGAAGGGCATCGTGTAATACGGCAGCCCCTCGCTCTCACCCGCATTGAGCACCGGAACGATATTGGGGTGCTGCAGGCGCGCGGCGATCTGAATCTCGCGTTCGAAACGCTGCGCGGAGATTCCTTCCGCCAGCTCCGGGTTGAGCACTTTGATAACAATCTGGCGTCCGAGTCGTCGATCGCTCGCGACGAAGACGCGGGACATTCCACCGCCGCCGAGCTCCCGTTCGAGCTCGTAGGAGGCGACCAGCGACGTTCGCAAGCGGTCGAGGAGGTCAGTAGTCATTCAAGGCCAATTTCTAGCAGCATGGACTTCCCGGGAAGGTACAAGTGCTTGACTGACGATCTCCGACGCGCCACTTCAAGAGGGCGTCGCGCCACCGCGCGCACTACTCTGGGAGAGGACATGCCGAGTTTGCACCGCACGGCGCTCTAACCATCACCCGACCCCATGAACATCCTCTTGTGGACTCTGCAGGTCCTCGTCGCGCTCATGTACGGAGCGTCAGGCGTCATGAAAGTCTTCATGTTCGACAAGATCAGCGCCGACGTACCATCCTTTGGCGCGTTGCCACGGACAGCCTGGACCAGCCTCGGCGTCCTGGAGCTCGTGTGCGCGGTCGCGCTCATCGCGCCGGGCGCGCTCCACTGGCAGCCGCAGCTGACTATCCTCGCGGCCATCGTGCTGGCGATCGAGAGCCTCGTGTTCATCGGGGTGCACGTCAAGTATCGCGAGACGACACCTATCATCATGAGCGGCGTGCTGGGTCTGGTCATGGTGTTCGTTGCGTACGGACGGATCGTCCTGCAGCCGATTTTCTGAATCGCCATACCCAACATCGTTGGAGGGTCGGGTGCGCGCGACATTGTACGTAATCGGTACGCTGTGCCTGCTTCTGGGCGGCGTGTGGTTCCTCCAGGGCGTGAACGTGCTGCCGGGGAGCTTCATGAGTGGTCAGACGAAGTGGGCCGTCTACGGCGGCTTATTGCTCTTTGCCGGCGTCGGTTTGTTTCTGACCGCGCGGCGATTGGCACGGACGCCTCCGAGCTGAGCTCGAGGCGTTAGGCGGCTGTATTCGTCGAGTGTGGCCCGCTGAAGATCTTCCGCAGTCTCGGTTCATTGGGGTCTCCAAAACGACCCTGTGACAGCATTGCCACAATCACTCGACGAACCCGCGCTTTTCGAGGTTTAGTGTCTCGTAATGGCAGGACTGTCACACCAGTGTCCCAGAGCATCATGCGGCGATCGATGGTCGAGCAAATCTCCGTCCCGAGTCCCGAAGTCTTTCGCCACGACGGTTACGCCATTGTCCCTGGCGTACTCGATGACGGCAGCGTCGATCGGCTGCTCGTTGATCTCGCGCGAATCGCAAGGGGGCACGATCCCCGGAGCGGCGGCATTCGTCACCTCCTGAGAGATAGTGTCGCGGTTCAGCAACTCGCTCGTGACCCACTCGTGCGTGCGGTGGCTGAAGCCGCCGTCGGTAGTGGCGCGCTCGCCGTGCGCGGCATTCTCTTCGACAAGACCCCCGACGCGAATTGGAAGGTGGTCTGGCACCAGGACCTCACCATCGCCGTCCGCGAGCGCGCCGACGTTCCGGGGTTCGGGCCCTGGTCCGAGAAGGAGGGAGTGGTGCACGTGCAGCCACCGATCGAGCTGCTCGCCGACATGGTCGCGGTGCGGATTCACCTGGATGACTGCACGCTCGCGAATGGGCCGGTTCGAGTGCTTCCGGGTTCGCACCTCCGGGGTCGCCTCAGCGGCGCGATGATCGATGCGGAACGCCGTTCGACGGTTGATGTCGTCTGCACCGTCCCGCGCGGTGGGGTTCTCGCGTTCCACTCATTGCTCCTGCACGCCTCGTCACCCGCCGAATCGCCTACGCATCGCCGTGTCGTCCACCTCGAGTTCGTCGCACGAAAATGGAGTTCGCTCCCCGAAGGCTTGGAGTGGTACGAGCTTTATTGAGCCGGTCCGTCCTACGCCCCCCTCCGTGACGACCCAAGGGTCGAGTGCTTGACCGACGATCTCCGAGGCGCCACTTCAAGGGAGCGTCGCGCCACCGCGCGCACTACTCCAGGAGAGGATATGCCGAGTTTGGACCGGCCAGCCGCAGAAGCGCGCATTGAGCGTGCACTGCTGGAGCAATGGGACCCCCTCGGCGTTGCCCAAGGGCCAGGCGAGCATGCGGAGTACCAGCCCTATGCGCACGAGCTCTACAACCTTCTGGCCCGCGGCGCATCCGACGTGCAGATCGGCCGCTACCTGCACCGGGCCGAGGACGCGGAGCTCGGCCATCCCGAGCTTGCGTCTCGCGATCTCGCGGTGCTTGTGAGCCAACTGCGGACCATCGAGCGCCAGATGTAGGTCATCGGTACGCTTTGCCTGCTTCTGGGCTGAGCTCGAGGCGTTAGGCGGCGTGTGCGTCGCCGCCGCTTTAAGTGGCGACCCGCCTCCGTTGATCGTCTCGCCGGAAGGTGCAAGACCGCTTTCGTCGCCCCCGTCACACGAGTGAGATGACAACGAACGAACCCACTGCAGTCGACCCAGCAATGCCCACGAGATATGCGACCTTTACCGGCCGCGTTCGCGCGTTGCTGGTCGACACGTGTATCGTTGCCGCGGGGTTGGTTGTCGTCGTCATCGGCGCGGATTTCGCCGGAAGAATTCCCGGCTCCGGACGCATCGCATGGCTCGCGATGTTTGCCCTCCTGGTCATGTACGAGCCCGTCCTGATCTGGCGACGCGGCGCGACGATCGGCCACGCCAGAAACCACCTCCGCGTTGTACGTGTGCAGACTGGTCGAGCGCCGGGATTTCTCCTGTCGTTCGCGCGGTATGCGGCGAAGGTTGTCCTCGGCCTCCCGTCATTCGTGACGATGGCATTCACGCGAAAGCACCAGGCCGTTCACGACTGGCTCACCCAGACCGTTGTCGAAGTAGCTCCGGATGCCGACCCTGACGCGGCCCCATACTATGTCGAGCGTCAAGACGACCCCGGCGAGGTGCTTCCGTCGGCGGGCAGGAGGCTAGCGATCGTCGTCGCTTATTTGATAGGGATTCTCGTCTTGTATGCCATCGTTCAGAGGATGATCGATCCCGATGGCTGCGCCGCTGAGCAATCATGCGTCGGCGGACAACGGATAGCCGTCGAGGCGCTCACGCTGGCGTGGCTGGCGGTTTCATTCGCGGCCACTATTGCCGGTTGGAACGGTTCGCTTCCAGGTGCGCGGCGCTCGCCCGTCCCCTCCGACCCACCGGTCGCCTAACGAACCCATGTTGCGACAGCGAGTAGCCGTTCTTTCATTTATTCTCATAGCGAGCTGCGGCCATCCCTCCAGGGCATTCGATCCAGCAGTCGTTCCGCCCGGTCCGGCTGCGTTGGTGCGTCCTGATCAGGCGATCTTCGTCTTTCCCGCGCCGAACTCGCTGCAACCATGCCACTACCAGCGCGCAGCAGACTCGTCGCTGCGGTTATTCGGCTGGACGGTGCATGTCGGCGGACCCTCGACGCCGGAGTGGTATGCGCTCGACGTCTGGCCCGCGGTACCGGACTCGATCGTCAACGGCACCCCGGTCGCGTTACCAACGATTCTGCAGATGGCCCAACCGGAAGTCGCCCGAGTCGGCGGCGAGCCGCCGATCTTCCGTGAGACGATCGACCGCACGCACGTTGCCGTAATCCTCACCGGCGGTTCAACCCGGCACGCCGGACGAGGCTTGCGGAATTTGATGACGGGCTAAATACTCTTGCGGAGTAATTAGCCCTGGAGCCTACACGCACAATGAGCGCGCTCGAATACCACGTCCTGCTCGCCCTCGCGAGCGGACCACTCCACGGCTACGCCGTCAAGGACGCCATCGTCCACGAGTCGAGCGGAGCGCTCGTACCGCGCGCGGGCTCCTTGTATCGCGTGCTCGCGCGACTCCTTACCGCGGGCCTCGTTAGAGAGGCAACGCCCGCCGACGCACCCGCGCACCCCGGTCTCGCGCGACGCTACTACGCGCTCACCGCCCGCGGCCGCGCCGCCCTTGGCGAGGAGGCGCGTCGGCTCATGCAGACCGCGCTCGTCGCGGAGAAGCGGCTTGGCATCGCCAGGAGTCGCTCATGACGCGACTCCTGCGCCTCGCGCTCCGCCTCTTCCCGGTGCCCTTTCGCGCACAGTTCGGGACCGAGATGGCGGAGCAGATCGAGCACGACTATGCCCATGCCCGCGCGCGCGGCCGCCTAACGGCGATCGGTTTCGTGCTCGCGACTGCGTGGGACCTCGCGCACTCCGCCGTCGCGGAGCGCTGGAACCCGACCTGGACGTGCGCGCGACCGCCGCTCGCGGAGGACACAGGAATGCGATCGTTCGCTCAGGAATGGATGCGGGATCTCCGCTACGCGCTGCGCTTCCTGCGCCGCACGCCGAGCTTCACCGTCGTCACCGTTGGCACACTCGGACTCGCGATCGGTGTCAACGCCGCGATCTTCAGCGTCGTCGATCGCGTGCTTCTCACGCCGCTGCCGTACGCGCATCCCGAGCGGATCGTGCACATTGCCGCATCGGCGCCGGGCTCCGGCTTCCCCGAAGAGTTCGGCGTCTCCGCCGAGTTCCTCGTTCAATATCGTGAACGGTCGAAGCTCATCGAGGACATCTCGACGTCGAACTCGTTCACCAACACCCTGCGTGTCGGCGATCGCGTCGAGCGCGTCCGCATGTCGTGGCCAACGAGCTCACTCTTCTCGACGCTCGGCGTCAGGCCCATTCTCGGCCGCCTTCCCGTCGACGCCGATGAAGACAAAGCCGCCGTCATCAGCTACCAGCTCTGGCAGTCGTGGTTCGGCGGCGACTCGAGCGTCATCGGGCGGTCCGCCTCTATGGGCGGGGGGAATCGCACCATCATCGGCGTCATGGGGCCGAGCTTCCACTTTCCCGATGACGCAACGCTGCTCTGGATCTCGAGCACCGTTCGCGCGACGGGGATCACACCGGGTCGTTTCAACAATCCGCTCGTCGCCCGGATGAAGCCCGGTGTCACGACCGACCAGCTCGCGCGCGAGCTGACGACGTTGTCCAAGGAATTGCCCCGGCGCTTCGGCGGGTCCAACAACTACGCGAAACTCATCGAGAAACACCACGCCGTCGTACGCACGATCGAGGAGCAGATGCTTGGCTCCGTCGCGCGACCCCTCTGGGTCCTCCTCGGCGCCGTCATCATCGTCATGTTCATCGCCTGCGCAAATGTTGCGAACTTGTTCATCGTTCGGGCCGAGGGGCGGCAGCGGGATCTCGCCGTTAGGCGCGCGATCGGCGCGGCACGGTCGCAACTCGTCCGGGCGCAGATGGCGGAAGCGATCGTCGTCGCGGGGCTCGCTGGTATCGTGGCCGTCATTCTCGCGCGCGTCAGTCTTCCGGCGTTTCTGCGCGCGGCGCCGCAGGGGATTCCGAGGCTCGGCGACGTCAGGCTCGACGGTGCCACTGTGTTGTACACGCTGGTCGCGGCGCTCGTCGCCGCCGTGGCGTGCGGGCTCGCCCCGGCAATCGGTGCGTCGCAGCCGGACCTGACGAGACTCCGCGACGGCGGTCGCGGCGCGACGGCGCAGCGCACCTGGGCGCGCAATGCGCTCGTCGTCGGCCAGACGGCGCTCGCGCTCGTGCTGCTCATCGGATCGGGGCTGCTCGTTCGCAGCTTCTGGGCGCTGCGTCATGTGAATCCCGGCTACACCACCGAGAACATCTTCACCTTCCAGATCGCGCCCGAAGGTCCAAATCTCCGGGACGGCCCGTCGTTCGCGCGCTTCGATCTCGAGTTCATGGATCGCCTCCGCGCATTGCCTGGCGTGGAGACAGTCGGTCTCGTCGAGAACATTCCGCTCAACGAGGGCACCGCCACCGCGCGGTTCCGCAGCGAGGATATGGGCAGCGACCCCGACGCCGGCACGGTGCTCAACTTCACCTACAGCGCCGGCGATTACTACAAGGCGATGGGGATTCGACTGCTGCGCGGCCGCGTCTTCGAGAACAGCGAGCAGCTCTCGGCGTCGGGGAAGGTCATTCTCAGTCGCACCGCCGCGAATCTCCTCTGGCCTGGCCAGGATCCGATCGGTCGCCGCATCAGGCAGGCCGGCGACTCCAGCTGGGCAACCGTCGTCGGCGTCGTCGACGACGTGCTGCAGGACGACTTCCGCGACAAGCCGCAGCCGCTCGTCTACTTCCCGCTCGTTGGTCCGACGCCGTTGAGCTGGGCGATCAATTCGCCGGCGTACGTCGTGAAGACGCGGCGCGCCGAGACGATCGCGCCAGAGATTCGCGCGCTCGTGAAGCAGATGGCGCCGAGCGCGCCGATGTACCGCGTCTTCACGATGGCGGGGCTCGCCAGAGACTCGATGCTGCGCCTCTCCTTCACGATGCTGACGCTCGGCATTGCTGCGGGACTTGCGCTGGTCCTCGGCGCGGTTGGCCTCTATGGGATTCTCTCGTACATCGTGGCGCAGCGGACGCGGGAGATCGGCGTCCGCATGGCGTTAGGCGCTGAGGCTGGTATGGTCAGACGGATGGTGGTGGTGCAGGGCGCGCGGGTCGTCGCGTTAGGCGTCGGCATTGGTGTCGTCGTCGCCGTGCTGGCGACGCGCGCGCTCGGGAGCCTTCTCTTCGGCGTGAAGGCCATCGACGCGACGACTTTCGTTGGCATGTCGCTGTCGATGCTCGCCATCGGGCTCCTGGCGAGCTACGTCCCCGCGCGGCGTGCGTCGCGAGTCGATCCCATCGAGTCGCTGCGCGCCGAGGTTTAAGAGACGTTCACAACACGCCAGGCAAAGCCACTTAGCGGTCGATGACGGCCATGTTCGCTTCTTCGTGGCGTGCGCCAACGGCCGGCGTGAGGTTGTTCAGACGCTCGATTTGCTTCGCGCTCAACACGACTCCGTCGGCAGCCGTGTTCTCCTCGACGCGGGCGACACGCTTCGTGCCGGGTATGGGGGCGACGTCATCGCCTTGTGCGAGCAGCCACGCCAGTGCGACCTGCGCCGCGGTCGCACCAGCGTCGGCGGCAATGGCTTTGACCTCATCGACGATCCGCAGGTTGCGACTGAAGTTCTCGCGAGTGAAGCGGGGATTGTTCTTTCGCCAGTCATCGTCGGAGAGATCGTCAGGCGAGCGCATCGCTCCCGTGAGAAAGCCGTGTCCAAGGGGGGAATACGGAACGAAGCCAATGCCGAGCTCGCGCAGCAGCGGCATCAATTCGGCCTCTGGTTCACGCTCCCACAGGGAGTACTCGGTTTGGAGCGCGGTGACCGGATGCACGGCGTGCGCTCGCCGGATCGTGTTGGGAGCCGCTTCCGACAGTCCGAAGTGGCGAATCTTCCCTTGATTGATCAGCTCAACGAGCGCGCCGACAGTGTCCTCGATGGGAATCTTCGGATCGACCCTGTGCTGGTAATACAAGTCGATGCGGTCGGTGCCAAGTCGTTTCAGCGACCCCTCGACCGCGACGCGAATGTTCGCCGGACTGCTGTCAAGCACACCGGCGCCGCCGCCGGCATGTGAGACCAACCCGAATTTCGTAGCCAGGACGACCTGGTTCCGACGGTCTTTGATCGCTTTGCCGACCAGCTCTTCGTTTGTGTAGGGACCATAGATCTCGGCGGTGTCGATGTGAGTGACACCGAGGTCGAGCGCCCGATGGATGGTGCGGATCGACTCGTTGTCGTCGATCGCATCAACGTTGTAGTAGCTCGTCATCGACATGCAGCCGAGTCCTATGCGCGAGACGTCGAGCGCTCCGATCGAGATGTGCTTCATGACGCTCCAGCTCCGTTATCGTGTGAGATCGGATTGCTCATTCCCGCTCCTGCTCCGATCGCGTAACGGATGCTAGTGATAAATGCCTGCTGGGTCTTTGCCGGATCGTCGAAGAGTCTTGCCTATTCCTGTATCGCTATGGAAGAACCTTCGGCACGGGGCTATCGTGCAGCGTGGCGAAGAGATCCTCGACTCATCGAAAACCCCGAGCGACGCGTTCCAATGGCGGCGCCGCGGAGCGTGGCCACGAGTCGTTAGGCTCGGAAGGGCTGAGGCGCGAGCTCGTGTCGCTCATCGAGGGTCATACCAAAACCGAGGGCCGGAACGACACCGCGATACCGCAGTTGAAGCTGCATCGCTGGTCACAGCCGATCGAATCAGCGAACATCGTCATGGAGCCCGCGGTGTACGTGGTGGTGCAGGGGCGGAAACTGGTGAGGGTCGGCGACGAGACCTACACGTACGACCAGTCACAATACCTCGCGGTCTCGGTGGATCTTCCCGCGATCGGTAGTGTCCTCGACGCGACACCCGAAAGGCCGTACCTCTGCATGACGCTCACCGTTGACCCGCGAGAGCTGGCCGCGTTGATCGTTGAGACGGGACGACAGGAACCGCGCGACGATCATGACGGCCGCGCCCTTTACGTGAGTGCGTTGCGCGCGCCCCTGCTGGATGGATTCCTTCGTCTGATGCGGCTCCTCGACACTCCTCAGGATGTGTCGGTGTTGGCGCCTCTCATTTTGCGAGAGCTCCACTACCGGCTGCTACTGAGCGAGCAGTATGGGCGTCTGGCGCAGATTGCGATCGGCGACGGGCGGCTGCGCCGAGTTTCCGGAGCCATCGCCTGGATCAAGGAACACTTTGCGGAGCCTCTTCGGATTCGTGAGCTCGCGAAGAGCGTCAACATGAGCCCTTCCGCCCTGCATCATCATTTCAAGGCGGTTGCCGCAATGAGTCCGGTTCAGTACCAGAAGCAGCTGCGCCTGCAGGAAGCTCGTCGCCTCCTTCTTTCTGACGACGCGAGCGCGGAAGCGGTTGCCTACGAAGTGGGATACGCAAGCGCGTCACAGTTCAATCGCGAGTATGTCCGGTTGTTTGGCCAGCCGCCGCGTCGCGACGCCGAGCGGATGCGTGCGGCCGCCTCTCGGTGATGGTGGACCGGTTTGACCTTGTGTAGGCGCCAGCTTCCCCGAGCTGGAGCATCGAAACCTCGCCTGACACAGTCGTTAGGCATCGCCGTGCTGGGAGTCGCGCTCGTGGCTCCTGCGGCGTGGGCACAACTCGAGCTCGTGCCCGTCGGCGCGCACGTGCGCGTCACGGTGGCGACGGACCTGCCGCGGGTGGAAGGGACGCTACTCGCGAACGGCCGCGACTCGGTCGCCGTCGCGACTTCTCCCGGTGTCGTGCGGCGGCTCGCGACGATCTCGATCACCCGGTTCGAGGTGCGCGAAAAGAGCCGGCTCGCCGGCGCGTGGCGGGGAGCGCTCATCGGCGCGCCGGTTGGCTGTCTGGTGGTGTGCGGTCAGGGAAACGAGCTCGGAGGCTCTGCCGAGGTTGCGGGCGCAGTCGCCGCCTGGTCCGCACTGGGCGCGGGAATCGGCGCGCTCGTTCGGGCAAATGCGTGGAGGACCGTGCGACTGGCGCCACGAGCAGTGATAGTCGCCGAGTCACCCACCGCGGCGCGGCTCCCGTCGGTGCCTTTCGACACCAGCGCAATCGGGCCGCCTCGAGGCACGCGCGTTCGCCTCCGCCTCGATCCGCCGGCCGCGGCGATCACAGGCTTCGTTGTGAACGAGACGACCGATTCGCTGTTTGTCGCCACCACGCGGATGGAGCAGCTTCGGCTTTCGCGCCAGACATTGAGGTCCATCGAAATCAGCGGCGGCGTCGACCGTGGGCAGGGAGCCCTTCGCGGTGCCCTCGGCACCATCGGCGTTGCGGCCGCCGTCGGCGGCATTCTGTGCGCAGCACAACCGCGGTGCGGCACGGAGTGGGGTGGGCAGCCCGGTCCCGGGCCTCGTCTGATCTGGGGATCACTGCTCGGCGGGGCGGCTGGCGTCGTGCTCTCGCCCGTGGGCGGGGTGATCGGCTGGAATATTGGCGTGGAGCGGTGGATACCCTGGTGGCGTTAGGCTCGGCCGAGATCGTTGCCGCTCCGAGCAGGCGTTGCGGAGCGCCGGTCGACTGCTGGTTTGTAAATGTTTAAAGGATGTTAACAGCGCGCGCAGCGATCACCGCAACGGAAGTGAACGCGATCACCGCCTGCACCATCATCATCAGCTTCGCCCAGCGCGAGAGCACGGGGACGTCCGTCGGTGAGAAGGCGGTACTCGTATTGAACGCGAGAAAGAGGTAGTCGACGAACCCCGGCCGCCACGGCG
>Ga0136846_1221688_pt1 | contig 19769 bp, 21 predicted proteins | sample HopSoiMetagenom2_FD_96841 | JGI IMG/M metagenome (GOLD analysis project Ga0136846, IMG submission 96841) | Grasslands soil microbial communities from Hopland, California, USA - 2 Assembly 2016 (version 4) | ecosystem: Environmental > Terrestrial > Soil > Grasslands | place: USA: Hopland...
ATTGGGGAGAGCGGCAAGAAGCCGGCGAACGCCGCTCGCAAGGCGACCAAGGCCTCCGGCCCGCGCACGCGAAGCAAGGCCCCCGCGCGCTAGTTCTCTTCGCGCTGTGGGCTAAGCGCGCGCTCGCCAGGTGAATACAGAAAACTGCCCACGTAGCGAGCGACAATAACTTTGTCGCTCCGTACACGGGCAGTTTCGATATAGCCTCTGGCGAGGTTAGACCTCGATGACGACCGCGCCGCCCTGGCCACCGCCCGCGCACATCGCCGCGACGCCGATGCCTCCGCCACGCCGCTGCAACTCGTAGACGAGGGTGGTCACCATGCGCGCACCAGATGCCGCAATGGGATGGCCGAGGCTGCAACCACTTCCGGAGAAGTTGACCAGCTCTTCGTCCAGCCCGTACTCGCGGCACGCCGCGATGGGCACCGATGCGAACGCCTCATTGATCTCCCACAGCGTCACATCGGACGGCTTCAAGCCCGCGCGATCGAGCACCTTGCCGATGACCTTCACCGCGCCAAGCCCGGTATCCCGCGGTGCGACACCAGCTGAGGCCCAAGCCTTCACCGTTGCGAGCACCGTCAGCTTCTCGGCTTCGGCGTAGTCACGTTCGACCAGCGCCACAGCCGCGGCCGCATCGTTGGTGCCGCTGCTGTTGCCCGCGGTGATCGAGAAGCCTTCGATCTCCGGGTGCAGGACCTTGAGCCCGGCCAGCTTCTCGACGGTGGTGTCCCGACGGGGATGCTCGTCGACGCTGAAGTCGACCACCGAACCGTCGAACTGCTGCACCTTCAGCGGAATGATCTCGTCGATGAACTTGCCCGCGTCGATCGCCGCGATCGCACGCTGGTGTGATCGCGCGGCCCAGGCGTCCATCTCCTCGCGGGTGATGCCCACCGACTGCGCGGTGTTCCACCCGACCGTGATCGACATGTCTTTTGTCGGCGCATCCGGCGTCTCGACGTGCGTCGGGGGCATCCACCGCTCCTCGAACTTGAGCTCGGGGCCGGGGATGCGCCAGTTCGTCAGCGGCGTCATCGAAAGCGACTGCACGCCACCTGCGATGAGCACCCGCTCCATACCGGACCCGATCTGTGCGGACGCATTACCGATCGCGGTCAGGCTACCCGCGCAATGACGGTTCACCGACTGACCGGGAACGTGCGGCATGCCGGTCGCGTCGGCCGCGTAGCGCGCGAGATCGCCGCCGCCGTAATGGGATTCGGCGAAGATGAGGTCGTCGATGGCCGACGGGTCGACGCCGGCCCGGCGGACGACCTCCGGCAGCACCGTGGTGATCAGCGTCTCGGGAGGTGTGTTGACCAGCGTCCCCTTGAACGACCGGCCGATGGCTGTCCTGGCGGCACCGACGATGACGGGTGTTGGCATGTTTCTCGACCTCGGTTTTCGGTAGGAACGACTTTACAAAAGTAGCAGATAATGTATCGCTGCCAGTAGGTGGCCGGCGTCACTCCGGCTCTGGTACGTAGAAGTGCTCGTCACGCAGCCGGAACGCCTCCTTGGTTCCGTGCTGTGCCCGCGTCTTGACGAAGTTGAACTCACCCGGCGCGAACTGCAGGTTCGTGCCGTACGCGTGGAACAGATAGCTGGCCACTTCCTCACCCTGGTAGGCCTGGCTCTGCTCGACGAGCCGAAACGCCTCCTTGGCGATGACCACGCCGTCGGCAGGCATCTTGGCGGCCTTCTCTGCCCAATACCTGGCCCTGGCCGGGACCGCGGCCGGATCGCACGTGTCGGTGAAGATGCCGAGATGCTCGATGACACCGGCCTCGATGATGTCGCCCGTCAGCAGGAGTCGACGGGCGAGCACCGGCCCCAGCCGGTGGAAGAACATGTGCAGGCTGCCCAGCGCGGGGCCGAGGAACCGCGTGGCGGGCATGCCGATCTTGGTGTCGCGCCCGATCACCGAGATGTCGGTCATCAACGCCATCTCGAAGCCGCCGCCGAGTGCGTATCCGCTGATCTCCCCCACGGTGACCTTCGGAAAGCCCATCAGGTTGTGGTAGAAGCCGAACGATTTGCGGTCCACGGTCAAACGCCGCCGCTGGCTGGGACGCCGCTTGGCCTCGGGCGCGTCTCGATCGGCATACCAGCCGTACGCGTTGTTCATGTCCGCGCCCGTGCTGAATACACCTTCGGCGCCACGAAGCAGCACCACGGTGATGTCGTCGTCTTCGGCGACGCGATCCAGATATCGCGCAACGTCGTCGCGCATCGCCGCGTCATACGAATTGCGCTGACCCGGATTGTTGAACGTGATGGTCGCGATCCGTTTCCCGGAATCGACGTCGAATAGCACGCGATCGTCTGTCATCTGCCGGGCTCCTGATGGTTGCCGTTCGAGATCAGTTTGGCCTCAATGGTTTTGTCGTTGCCGACGGCGAGCGTGTTGCGCCGGGCGGCGGCGAGGTGGTCCTGCGCGAGTCGCACCGCGCGGGCCGAATCGCCGTCGCGAACGGCGTCCAACAACCGCTGGTGATCGCGCAGCGCAGCGCTCATGGTCTTGCGTGACATCGGGTCGCCCTCATCGCTCCACACCGAGGACTCATGCGCCGACCAGATCAGTTCCAGCGAGCCGATCAGCAAGATCATCGGCTCGTTACCGCAGCGGGAGACGATCGCTTCGTGAAACCGCCGCGCGTTGGGCACATAGCGCGACAGGTCGTCGAATTGCTCTGTCTGCACCTCGATTTCGGCTTCGAGATACGGCACGACTTCAGTCATCCGGTCCTCGCGGGCGGCGCACATACCGGCGCAGATCGGCTCGAGGTGCAGCAGCGCGCCGCTGACGTCGGCCGGTGTCGAGGACCGCGACTGCAACACCATGCTGATCATGTGGGCGGTGCGCTCGGCCGACGGCAGGTGAACGACCGCTCCGCCAACGTTGCCGCGGCGCACCGAGATCAGCCCGTCGGTTTCCAGGATGTGGATCGCCTCGCGCACCGCGGGTGGGCTCACGCCGAATTCGGAGAACAGGTTTTCCTGCGACGGCAGCACATCGCCTTCCTTCAGGCGGCCGGACAGGATGTCCTCCCGCAGCCGGGAGGCCACGATCTCGGCCACCCGAGGTTGGCGAATGCGTTGTACGACCACTAGTTCTTGACCCGCCGGTTGCCAAATTGGAAGCCGGTCAGTTTGTCCGGTGAGGTGGCCACGGTCTTGAACTCGCCGATGCAGAGCACCTCGTCGCCCAGCAGCAGTCGCGCGGTCGACGTCACCTTGCCGTCGGATTCCTCGCGGGCGATGTCGAAGCGAAGTTCGGTCAGAATCGGCGTCGGCCGACGGAACGAAACCGTCAGCGAGCGCGTCTTGCCCGTCCGGCTGGCAGCGCAGCTCTGGTGCTGGGTGATGCAGTCGAAGAAGACGGCGAGAAAGCCGCCGTTCACCAGTCCCGGCGGGCCCTCGTAGACCACCGGAAACGTGACGCGACCCGAAGCGGTGTCGTCGTCGAGATGGTCGAAGGTGTACTCGGGGAAACACGGGTTGTACGCACCGACGTCGAACGCATGGTCCAGATACACGCGTTGTTCGTCACCGCCTGACCCGATCCGGGGAGTGGGGTCCGGCGGAACGGCGGTCGCCAACTCCTGCTCCCAGCCGGCGAATTGCGTGAGCATGGCGTCCACGGTCGGATGCTCATGCTCGAGAGACAGCAGCAGCCCGGTCAGGCGTCGCAGCGCGCCCGCGGCGGCGACTGTCTGCGCCAGTGGCCGCTCGCCGTATCGCGGTGTGCCTTCCGCCATGGGTCCTCTTCCATGTTCCGTTGGCGCGCTTTCCTTGCTAACTTGTACAGGATAGCAATACTGTATGGCTAACCGTATAGCTTAGGATTGGCGGATTCAACGGTGACTGACGTCGAAGCCGACGGCTCGGTGACGGCCTCGCGGGACGGCGATGTCCTTCAGCTCACGCTTGATCGCCCGTCGAGGCGCAACGCGTTGAGCCATTCGATGATCGACACGTTCGTCGAGCTGTTGACCGATGCCGCGACCGACGACTCGCTACGGGCCATCCACATCCGTGGCGCGGGAAGCGATTTCTGTGCGGGCGCGGATTGGGTGGCCACCAACAACGCCGGCCAACGGCCCCGCACCGGCGACCTGGTTCGGCGCATTCCACATACCGCCAATCGCGTGATCGAACTCGTCCACGGCATCCAGTTGCCCGTGGTGTGCAGCGTGCAGGGATGGGCCGTCGGCCTCGGCTGCAATCTGGCCCTGGCGGCGGACTTCACAGTCGCAGCCGACGACGCGTTGTTCTGGGAGCCGTTCGTCGGCCGGGGCTTCTCCCCCGATTCGGGTTCCACGTGGCTGCTACCCCGGCTGATCGGGTTGGCGCGGGCCAAGGAGATGCTGCTGCTCGGCGAGAAGGTCAGCGGCACCGACGCGGCGAACTGGGGGCTGATTCACCGAAGCGTTGCCGGGTCCGCACTCGACGATGCCGCGGAGGCGCTGGTGACACGGCTGGCGTCAGGCCCGACGGTGGCCATCGGGCTGGCCAAGCAAGCGATCAACTACGGACAACACGCCACGCTGGGCCAATCCCTGATGCAGGAGCTCTTCAACCTGGAGTTATCTTGCCGGACAACCGATTTCAAAGAGGGCTTGGCGGCGTTCCGCGAGAAGCGCGCACCGGAATTCGGTGGAAGGTGACTAATGACGGACATCAAGTACGAGGTTGACGGGCACAAGGCCACGATCACGCTCAATCGGCCCGATGCGCTCAATGCGCTCAGCCCGCCCATGATCAGCGAGCTGCGCGCCGCCTACGACGAGGCCGAAAACGACGACAACATCTGGTTGCTCATCGTCACCGGCACCGGCCGCGCATTCTGCACCGGTGCCGACGTTGGCGAGATTCCAAAGGACGGCCGGGTGATCTACGAGCGCCCGTACCTGTCCACCTATGACCAGTGGGAGGCCCCGCAGGAGGGCACCCCGCCGTTCCGCAGGATGGCCAAGCCCGTGCTGGCCGCCATCAACGGATTGTGCTGTGGCGCAGGGCTGGACTGGATCACCACCGGTGACATCGCCATCGCCTCCGACAAGGCAACATTCTTCGACCCGCACGTCAGCATCGGCCTGGTGGCCGCCCGCGAGATGGTGCGGCTGGCCCGGGTGCTGCCCCGCAATATCGCGCTGCGGATGGCGCTGATGGGCAAGCACGAACGGATGAGCGCACAACGCGCCTACGACCTCGGCATGATCAGCGAGGTCGTCGAGCATGACAGGCTGCTCGAGCGCGCCCACGAGATCGCTGACATCGTGAACTCCAATGCGCCACTGGCAGTCCGCGGCACGCGGCTGGCGATCCACAAGACGCTTGACCTGCCGCTGCACGAGGCGGAAATCCTTGCCGAGACCTACCGCGAGCGCGTGGTCCGCACCGAGGACGCGCTCGAAGGACCGAAGGCGTTCATGGAAAAGCGAGCCCCGAACTGGCAGTGCCGATGACGGCGTTCGAAACAATCCTGCTCGACGTTGACGCCACCAGTCACGTCGCGACCATCACGCTGAACCGGCCGGATTCGCTCAATGCGTTCAACCGAATCATGTGCGAGGAGATGGCCAAGGCCTGGCGCAGCGTCAAACTCGACGAGTCGGTGAACGCCGTAGTGCTGCGCGCGGCCGGCGACCGGGCATTCAGCGCCGGTCTGGATATCAAGTCTTCCTACGGCCAGCCGGACAACGTGTGGAATCACGAGGATCCCGGCGAGGCGCTCAGCCCGAAATGGCAGAAGATGTGGAAACCCGTCGTGTGTGCCGTTCAGGGGATGTGCACCGCGGGCGCGTTCTACTTTGTCAACGAGTCCGATGTGGTGATCTGCTCCGCAGATGCGACGTTCTTCGATTCGCATGTCAGCGCAGGGTTGGTGTGCGCGTTGGAGCCGATCGGGTTGATGCGCCGCGTCGGCCTTGGCGAGACGTTGCGAATCGCGTTGATGGGCAACGACGAACGCGTCGGTGCCGACACGGCGCTGCGGATCGGCCTGGTGTCTGAGGTGGTCTCCCGCGACCGGTTGTGGCTGCGCGCTCACGAGATCGCGGCGGCGATCGCCGCCAAGCCGCCGTCGGCAACGCAAGGCACCGTGAAGGCGATCTGGGAGTCGCTCGACAAGCCCTACCGTGCGGCGCTGGAGCAGAACCTGATCTACACCCGGCTTGGAAACCCGCTTGGGCAAGCCGAACTGGCCGCCCTCGGCAATGGCACGGCGGCCACACCGAAGGTCCGCTGATGCACCCGCTCAGCAGCCGCATCGCCGAGGTGCTCGAGTTGCAGCCCGGCGGCGCGGCCATCGAGTACGACGGCCAATGGTCGACGTGGCGCGAGATCATCGAACTTGCGAATCGAATCGCCTCGGTGGGCGAGACCGAGGTCGGGATGCTGCTGCGCAACAGACCAGCGCAGGTGGCGGCCTTCCTCGGCGTGCTGCTCGGCGGCGGCACCGTGGTGACCCTCAACCCTGCGCGCGGCGACGACCGCACCCGCGAGGACATCGCAGCGCTGGACCTACCGGTGGTCATCGGCGAGCCCGACGATCTGGCGTCGCTGGTTCCAGACGGCCCGACGGCGGTACCGATCTCCGGTCTGTACGCCGCACCACAAGTGCCCGCACCCAGCACCGGCCGGCCAGGAGTTGCGGTGCGAATGCTGACCAGCGGAACGACAGGCCCGTCCAAACGAATCGATCTCACCTACGACATGCTGGCCCGCAGCGTGATTTCCGGGCCCACACCGACCGAGCCGCGGCGCGGCATCGCGATCGTGAACGCTCCACTTGTCCACATCGGCGGCGTCTACCGCGTGCTGCAGTGCGTCTGCGAGGCAAGGCCGTTCGCGCTGTTGGACCGCTTCGAGCTCAACCAATGGGCCGATGCGGTACGCAGGCATCAGCCGCGCGCCGTGTCGCTCGTGCCCGCCGCATTACGGACGGTGTTGCACTCCGACTTGACCCGGGATGATCTGGCGAGCATCCGCGCGGTCACGTCCGGCACGGCGCCCTTGTCGGCCGAAGACATCGACGCGTTCACCGAGAAGTTCGGGATACCAGTGTTGACGTCTTATGCGGCAACCGAATTCGGTGGCGGAGTGGCCGGCTGGACGCTGGCCGACTTCCAGAAGTACTGGCAGGCCAAGCGCGGCAGCGTGGGCAGGCCAAGCCTTGGTGCACAACTTCGGGTGGTCGGCGACGACGGCACCCCGCTGGGTGTCGACCAGGCCGGGCTGCTGGAAGTCAAGCCGGGACAACTCGGACCCTCCGCCGAATGGATGCGCACCACCGACATGGCCCGCATCGACAGCGACGGATTCCTCTGGATCCTCGGGCGCGCCGATCAGGCGATCATCCGCGGCGGCTTCAAGGTGATGCCCGACGACGTGCGCACCGCACTGGAGGGCCATCCCGCGGTGCGGGGGGCGGCCGTGGTGGGCCGGCCCGACGACCGCCTCGGCGAAACCCCCGTCGCGATGGTGGAACTGCGAGCCGCTGCCGATGCAGCGGCGATAGTTGAATATCTGCGAACACGGTTGGCGCGCTATGAGATTCCAACCGACATCGCGATCGTCGACGAGATCCCGAGAACACCCTCCGGCAAGGCCGACCTCGGTGCGGTGCGGGAATACTTCAGCCATTCCGTCGAACATGCCAAGTGAATCGCTGACCGTCGGCGGCGTTCTTCGGCAGCAGGCTCAGGCCAGAGCGGACCACCCGTTCCTGGTGTGCGACGCCGAGCGCCTCAGCTACGTAGAGGCGGAGCGCCGGTCGGCGGAGCTGGCCCGCGGTCTGATCGCCCTCGGTGCGGGCAAGGGCACTCATGTTGGATTGCTCTACCCCAACGGGGCTGGCTTCATCGTCGCAATGCTGGCCAGCGCGCGCATCGGTGCCGTCGTCATCCCGTTCTCGACGTTCGCCACGAGTCCGGAACTGTCCGCACAACTGATCGACAGCGACACCGAAATCCTGCTTGCCACCGGATCGTTCCGCTCGCATGACTACCGGCGGCGACTAGCCGAGGCGCAGCGGTCTGCGCCGCTGCTGCGCCACGTGCTGATCGACTCGGTGCCCGCTGACAAGGCCGACGCCACGCTTCTTGAGGCGATGGAGCACGACGTCGACGACTCGGATGTCCTCGCAATCATCTACACATCGGGCTCGACGAGCGCCCCCAAGGGCGTTGTGCACACCCACGCATCCCTGCTCGGACACCAGCAGGTTCTCAACGAGATCCGCGGATTGACAGCGGCGGACAAACTGTTCTGCAATTCGCCGTTCTTCTGGATCGGCGGTATCGCGTTCGCGGTGCTGGCCACATTGCTCGCCGGCTCGGCGTTGGTGTGCTCCAACGCCACCGATGCCGCCGACACGCTCGATCTGCTCGAGGCCGAAAAGCCCACGATGACCAATGGTTTCGTGGCGGGGATCGCCCACCTGGCCAGTCACCCGAGTCTGCCGCAACGTGATTTGTCGTGCATCCGACGCGGAAACCTGTACCCGATCATGGCGCCCGACGTTCGGCCCGTCGATCCCGAACTGCGACACACCATGCTCGGGATGACCGAAGCCGGCAGCGTCATCACGATCAGCGATGACGAGTCCGATCAACCGGAACACCGTCGCGGTTCGTTCGGCAAGCCGGCGCCCGGATTCGAAACGAAGATCGTCGACGGCGAACTGTGCATCCGCGGTCCCTACGTGATGCAGCGGTACTACAAGCGCAGCCGCGAGGAGTGTTTCGACCCCGACGGCTGGTTCCACACCGGCGATATCGTCCGCACCGACGCCGACGGTTTCGTGTACTTCATCGGCCGCCGCGGCGCGATGATCAAGACGGCGGGCGCCAACGTCGCACCCGCCGAAGTCGAGCGCGCCATCGCCAAGGTCACCGGCGGGACCGAGGCGCATGTGATCGGTCTACCCGATCCCCAGCGCGGCCAACTGGTCGCCGCGGTCATCGCGTTGGAGGATGGCGCCGAGTTCGACGAGGCTGCCGTGCGTGAGCGGCTGAAGGCCGAGCTGTCTGCCTACAAGATCCCGAAACGCTTTGCCGCCGTGCCTCGTTCCGAGATTCCGGTACTGTCCAGCGGCAAGGTCGACCTCGCGGCCCTGCAAAAGGTATTCGATGCCTGACGTCATCGACCGGCTGGTGAGGGACCGCGCCGAACAACACGGCGACAAGCCGATGGTTATCGACCCCGCGTCACGGATCAGCTACGCCGAACTCGACGAAACCACCGGGGCGCTGGCCGCCGCGTTCATCGAAGCCGGAGTCGGCAAGGGCACTCGAGTCGGCCTGATCATGCCGAACCGCGTGCAATGGGTGCAGATCGCCGTGGCGCTGACGCGGATCGGCGCCGTGCTGGTGCCGTTGAGCACGCTCTTGCAGCCGCCCGAACTGGTGGCGCAACTGCGCGCCGCCTCCGTGCAGGCTCTGATCACCGTCGATGAGTTCCGCGGCCACCGATATCTCGAAGACCTGGCAAGCGTGGCGGACACTCCCGAGCTCCCCGCGCTGCGGGCGATTTGGACGCCCGATCAACTGACGGCAGCACAGGGCAATCAGATGGTCCACGCGATGGCCGCGACCGTCACGCCCAGCGACACGCTTGTCATCATGTTCACCTCCGGCAGCAGCGGGCCGCCAAAGGGCGTCATCCACTCGCATGGCAACGCGCTGGCTGCGGTGCGATCAGGTCTTGCCGCCCGCTGCATCGACGCGCATAGCCGGTTGTACCTGCCTATGCCGTTCTTCTGGGTGGGCGGGTTCGGCAGCGGCGTGCTGTCCGCTCTGCTGGCCGGGGCCACGCTCGTCACCGAGGAGATACCCCGGCCGGAGACGACGCTGCGCCTGCTGGAGCGGGAACGGGTCACGCTCTTTCGCGGCTGGCCCGACCAGGCCGTAGCCTTGGCACGCCAATCCGCCTCTCTCGGAGCAGATTTGTCCGCGCTGCGGCCCGGCAGCCTGGAGGCGCTGCTGCCGCCCGAGCAACGCGCGGAGCCGGGTGCGCGGGCGAAGTTGTTCGGGATGACCGAGTCCTTCGGACCCTATTGCGGTTATCCCGCCGACACCGACATGCCGCGCTCGGCGTGGGGCAGCTGCGGCAAGCCGTTCGACGGAATGGAGGTGCGGATCGTCGATCCCGACACCGGCCAACCGGTTGCCACCGGCACCATCGGCATGATCCAGATTCGGGGACCGCACACGCTGAGGGGGATGTGCCGGCGCAGCCGCGAAGAGCTGTTCACGCCCGACGGCTACTACCCCACCGGCGACCGCGGCCATCTCGACGACGACGGCTTCATGTTCTACCACGGCCGCTCGGACGACATGTTCAAGGTCAGCGGAGCGACGGTGTATCCGAATGAAGTCGAGCAAGCACTGCGGACGATCGACGGCGTCGAGAATGCGTTCGTCACGGAAGTGTCCGGCGCTGTGGGCGCCGTCGTGATATCCGACAATACGGCCGAACAGTTGCGCACGGCCGCGCGAAAGCTGTTGAGCTCCTTCAAAGTCCCGACGATGTGGCTGCTCGTCGACTCCGATGACGACATTCCGCACGGCTCGACCGGCAAGGTAGACGTACGCAGGTTGCGCGAGCTCCTATCGGAGGGTGATCTCGGCCAAGTCGATGGCAACTAGGAGCGGCTCGGGGATGGGCTGGTAGTCGCCCTGCCACCCGTAGCCCCGTCGCGTGGCGGGGATGATGATGCCGTCGACGTCACGATAGTCGGCGGCGTAGAGCATCCCGGTCGCCCCGCCGAGGATGTCGATCGTGAAGTCATGGCGGCGCACCAGCCCGTCTGGGCCGAAGCATGTGATCTGTTCTCGGGTATGGCTTTTGATGTGTTCGGGGAATGCCACTTTCAGCCGTCGCCACGTTTCACCCCCGACCTCGATCGGGGCGATCTCTTCAGTGACGAACCCGGGCCAGGTGTACAGGAACGGCAAATTCAAGTAGGTCCACAGCGCCTCCCCGGTGAAATAGGCGAGATGAACGTCGTCCCATGGTGTCTCCAGCTGATGGCCGTCAAATGATCTTTCGGGCTCGTCGCGAGCGTCGATTACACTGCCGTCACGACGTTCGACGACGACGCGCAGGGGTTCGAAGACCGATCGCTTGTCTTGACCGACGAAGTCCATCGTCAGCAGCTCCCGATTGGTGTTCACCTCGAGGTGGACATCGTTGAGCGCGTCACTCTTACCTTTGACGTGCCAGAGGGCGCCGGTGATCGAGGCGTCCACTGCGATCGAATTGACCTGATTCCATCGGTCCAAGCCACCGTGTGCCCCGACGGCGAGCTCGAGTAGATCGTTCATTTCTGCTCCTGACTTCATTGCTTGCGGCTCGCTGATCGGGCCATCGCCAATACCGAGGCGGCGAGTCGCTGAAACTCATCGCAGATCGGGTTCGGCCGGCCGATGAGTCTGGAAACCATCGGGCCTCTGTATGGGTGGAGGTGGTTGCTGGTGAGGAGAGCCGCGGTGGTGCAGTACTTCACGACCACGCAGAGTGCGCAACAGAACCGCGAGCTGATCGAGGATGTACTGATCGAACTCGCGGCCGAAGATCCCGGGGGAGTCGAGTATCAGGTGTTGATGTTCGACGACGGGATCGGATTCATGCATGTCGTCGCGTTCGACGGCACCACCGACCCATTCGCGGATTGCGCCGCCTATCGCGAGTTCCACCGCGAACTCGCCCAGCGCCTGGCCACACCGCCGGTCGTGACACGTGCCACGTTGATCGGCACGTACCAAGGCCGCCGGCCCTGGGCTGCGCTCGATTCACCAGGCAAGACGTTGCAGTGATTTCACGCCACCTCGATGAGTTTGGACCAGTCGGCGCCTCCGTAATGGCAAGGAAAGGGTCAAAATGAGGATTTCGCATACCGCGTCGCGTGACGAGTGGCCGGCCGCGCGCCTGGACCTGCTGGCTAAGGACAGGCCACCCTGGAGCGCGAGGTGCTCGAGTGCGTGGCCGCCAAAGGGTCCGACGGGCAAGGCGTGAGCGTCTTCGTCCAGGATGACGGCAAGGTTTATCACACCTATTCGGCCTATGGTGTCGGTGCCGATGTCATGCTGAGCACCTACCGCTTCCGTGATCTGACCCCTTCGGGCCGTCAGCATTACATCAACGAATGGCCATGGCACGACATGTACGGGACACCGAATCCTCATGGACATCACCACTGATCGCGGAGGAGAGGACTTCGCGCGCCTGGCTGAGCCATTTCGGCGTGAGCTGGTCGCCTACGGCTATCGCATGCTGGGCTCAGTCGACGACGCGGAAGAAGTCGTGCAGGACGTGTACCTGGACGCGTGGCGAGCCTACGAGCGTTTCGAAGGCCGCTCATCGCTGCGCACATGGCTGTACCGCATCGCCACCCGTGCGTTTCTGAGGGCACTCGAGCGCAGGAAGCGTCGTCCGCTGCCGTCGGATCTGCACGCGCCGGCCGCCGACCCCACGGCGCGCGTGCTCGCCGGTGGTGCGGAGCTGACATGGTTGCAGCCCGCGCCCGATTCGCTGCTGACCGCCACGACGAGCGACCCGGCTACGGTAGTGACAGCGCGCGAAACAATGCGGCTGGCCTTCATGGCCGCGCTGCAGGTGCTTCCGCCACGGCAAAGGGCGGTACTGATTCTGCGCGACGTACTGGGTTGGTCTGCAGCCGAAGTCGCGGGGCTTCTCGATTTGACTGTGGTCGCGGTCAACAGCGCGTTGCAGCGCGCCCATGCACGTCTTCCCGCAGACAGCGACTCACTCGTGCAGCCATCTGAGGACCGACAGCGCGAACTCCTCGACCGGTATGTGGCCGCATTTCAAAACGCCGATGTGGACGCACTCGTCGCGGTGTTGACCGAGGACGCGCTCTTTGAGATGCCGCCCTTCCTCACATGGTTTGACAGCGGCGCCGCCATCGGCGCGTTCCTCGGGTCACGCATGCGGGCCTTCGGCAATACCCCAGTCATCCGCACCTCGGCCAACGGCCAACCCGCGGTTGCCCTGTACCCGCCGTCCGGTGATGGGCAGCGTCGCCTGCACGCCCTGCATGTGCTCACCCTCGTCCCCCAAGGTGTCGCCCGGATCGTGTCCTTCCAGGACCTCGACGCGTTGCACCGCTTTGATCTGCCCCTCGCGCTGTCGAACTAACCGACGACGCCACGCTTGGTGAGGTGTTCGATCAACGGCTCCGCGCCGGCGGCGAGGTGCTCGGACATCGCAAGGCGCGCAAGCTTTTCGTCGTGCTTCTCCAGCGCCGCCAACAGTTTCCGGTGATGCTCGGTCGACTGCTCCGGCCAACCCGTGATGGTGGGAAACACCGATTCGGGTGCATAGCGGGTGATCTGCGACATCAGTTGGGCGAGCTTGGGTGAGTCGGCGGCCACGTTGATCGCCTTGTGGAACTCATGGTTGAGCCGCACCGCACGCTCGTCGTCGTCGCTGGCGTACGCATCCTCCAGCTCGGTCTGGATCTTCTCCAGCTCCCGCAACTGGTCGTCGGTGATGTTGGCCGCGGCCCGCGCAGCGAGTTCACCGCCGATGTGCGCCTGCACGTTGGAGACGTCGGTGAGGTCGCGCACCGTCACGGCCACCACCACAAAGCCCCGCCGCGGCTGCTGGGATAGCAGGCCCTCTGCGCTCAGGACGAACAGCGCCTCCCGCACCGGAGTGACGCTGACACCCAATTCCACGGCCAACTGATCCAGGCGAATGTACTGCCCCGCAGCGTAGGTGCCGTCGAAGATGCGCTTGCGCACGTAACGCGCGATGTCCTCGGCCAGCTGCGGACGGAAGGCGAAATCGGGTGCGGCCATTGGTCAGATCCGATAGTCGGCGAGCAGTCGCTTGCTGATGATGTTCTTCTGGATCTCGCTGGTGCCCTCGCCGATCAGAAGGAAGGGCGCGTCGCGCATCAACCGCTCGATCTCGTATTCCTTGGAATAGCCGTAGCCGCCGTGGATCCGGAAGCTCTGCTGGGTCACCTCCGAGCAGAACTCGCTCGCCAGGTACTTGGCCATGCCCGCTGCGACGTCGTTGCGTTCGCCGGAGTCTTTCAGCCGGGCCGCATTGACCATCATCAGATGCGCCGCCTCGACTTTTGTTGCCATCTCGGCCAGTTGGAAGGCGATCGCCTGATGATCGGCGATCGGCTTGCCGAACGTGTGGCGCTGCTGTGCATACCGCACCGCGAGTTCGAAGGCGCGGATGCCGACGCCGCAGGCCCTGGCCGAGACGTTGACGCGGCCAACCTCGACGCCGTCCATCATCTGGAAGAAGCCCCGGCCCGGCGCCTCACCGAGGATGTCGTCGGCGCTCGCGACATAGCCGTCGAAGATCAGCTCGGTGGTGTCGATGCCCTTGTAGCCGAGCTTGTCGATCTTGCCCGGAATCATCAGGCCCGGCGCGACTTCACCGAACCCGGTGGGCTTTTCGACGAGGAACGCGGTCAGGTTGCGGTGCGGCTTGTCGGCTCCCTCGTCGGTGCGCACGAGTGCCGCCACCAAGTTCGAGCTGCCGCCATTGGTCAACCACATCTTCTGGCCGTCGATGGTGTACGTGCCGTCGGCGTTTCGCTTGGCCCGCGTGCGGATCGCTGCGACGTCGGAGCCCAGTTCGGGCTCGGACATCGAGAACGCGCCGCGGGTCTCACCGGTCGCCATCCGCGGCAGGTAATACTGCTTCTGCCGATCGGTGCCGTGCTGGCGAATCATGTAGGCGACGATGAAGTTGGTGTTGATCACGCCTGAAATGCTCATCCAGCCGCGGGCAAGCTCCTCGACGCACAACGCGTAGGTGAGGAGGGATGCGCCAAGGCCGTCGTACTCCTCGGGGATCATCAACCCGAACAGGCCCATCTCCTTCATCGCATCGACGATGGCCTGCGGATAAGTGTCGCTGTGCTCGAGCGCCTGCGCGGTCGGGATGACCTCTTTGTCGACGAATTGACGCACCGTCGTGACGATTTCGGTCTGAAACTCGGTGAGACCGAGCGTCTGGGCGAGCCTCGTCACGCGCCGACCCTTTCGAACACGGCGGCCAGACCCTGTCCCCCGCCGATGCACATGGTCTCCAGGCCGTAGCGAGCGCCGCGGCGGTTCAGTTCGCGCGCCAGGGTGGCGAGCATCCGGCCGCCGGTGGCCCCGACCGGATGTCCGAGGGAGATGCCCGAACCGTGCACGTTCGTCCGGTCCAGGTCTGCCGCGGCGAACTGCCATTCCCGCATCACCGCGAGCGCCTGCGCGGCGAACGCCTCGTTGAGTTCGATCAGGTCGATATCGGACAGTTTGAGCCCCGCCTTGCCGAGCGCCGCTTCAGTCGCAGGCACCGGGCCGATCCCCATGACATTGGGGGCGACGCCGGCCGATCCCCACGAGACCAGCCGGACCAACGGCGTCAGCCCGAGTTCGTCGGCCTTTTGGCGTGTCGTCACGACGCACATGGAAGCGGCGTCGTTCTGACCGCTGGAATTCCCCGCGGTAACCGTCGCCTCCGGATCATCGCCCAGGAGAACCGGTTTCAGCTTGCTCAACGTCTCGACCGATGTGTCCGCACGAGGATGCTCGTCGGTGTCGATCAACTCCTCGCCCTGGCGGGTTCGCACCGCGACCGGAATGATCTCCTCGGCGAGGACTCCATCCTTCTGCGCGGCGACCGCCCGCCGGTGTGAGGTCACCGCCAGCTCGTCCTGTTCCTGGCGCGCAATTGCGTACTGCCGGCGCAGGTTTTCCGCGGTCTCCAGCATGCCGCCCGGCACCGGATAGTGACGGCCGCCGGCCGTGGTGCGGCCGCGAGAAAGCGAGTCGTGGAGCTTCACGCCGTCGCGGGGGGGTCCCCAGCGCATGTCCGTCGAATAGAACGTCACGTTGCTCATGCTCTCGGCGCCGCCGGCGACCACAACCTCGTTGTCGCCGCTGGCAACTTGCATGCAGGCCTGAACGACGGCCTGCAGACCCGACCCGCAACGCCGGTCGACCTGCATGCCGGGAACGGTCACCGGCAGCCCGGCATCCAACGCCACCACCCGCCCGATCGCCGGGGCCTCACTCGAGGGATAGCAGTGGCCGAGGATGACGTCCTCCACTGCGGCCGGATCGACGCCGGTGCGTTCCAGCAGGCCCTTCAGCGCGGCGACGCCGAGGTCGACAGCGGTCAGTGACTTGAACATGCCGCCGTAGCGGCCGATCGGCGTCCGAACTGGTTCGCAGATCACGGCCTCGCGCGTGGTCATATGTGCCTCCCGCCCGTGACTTCGAGAACGGTTCCTGTCATGTACGACGACAGATCGCTGGCGAGGAACAGGGCGACCTTGGCCACCTCGTCCGGCTCACCGGCTCGGCCCATCGGCACCTCTGCCAGCTTCTGGTCCCAAATGTGTTGCGGCATGGCTTCCGTCATCGCCGAGCGGATCAATCCCGGTTGGATCGCGTTGACCCGCACACCGAGATGGGCGAGCTCCTTGGCGGCGGCCTTGGTCATGCCGACGATGCCGGCCTTTGCCGCCGAATAGTTCGTCTGGCCGACCAGGCCGACCTTGCCCGAGATCGAAGACATATTCACGATCGCGCCGCGCTTGTTCTCGCGCATGATCGCCGCAGCCGTGCGAAGTCCGTTCCATGTCCCCTTGAGGTGGACGGCGATGACTTGATCGAACTGCTCCTCGGTCATCTTGCGCATCGTCGCGTCGCGGGTAATGCCCGCGTTGTTGACCATGATGTCCAGGCCTCCGAACCGCTCCACAGCGGCGGCCACCAGCGCGTCGACCTCGTCGGCGACCGTCACGTCACAACGCACCGCGAGTGCGACGTCTTGACCTCCGAGTTGCTTGGCCGCCGCCTCGGTCGCGCCGAGATCCAGATCGCCCAGCACCACGCGTGCGCCCTCTGAGATAAACCGCTCCGCGATGGCGAAGCCCAGGCCCTGTGCACCTCCAGTGACGACGGCCGTCTGACCGGTCAGCAACGACACCTGATCACCTCTCTTCGCTGGTCAGGACCTAAGCATGGTCCCGTCAACCGAACATCATATTTCATATATGATTCTGCTGACCGCCGGCCCGGCGAGCAGACGCAAATTGCCCTTTTTCCGCGGCGTGTCGGGGCTTTTTACGTCTGCTCGCGCCCAATGCCGAAGAGAGGAGCGCGATGACCACCGAAGTCAGCGACGACGACTTCCAGGAAATCTTGTCCCAGACCCGGCACTTCGTCCGCACCGCCGTGGTCCCCCGCGAGCAGGAGATCCTGGCCGAGGACCGGGTCCCCGACGATCTGCGCGAGCAGGCCAAGAAGATGGGGCTGTTCGGTTACGCGATCCCGCAGGAGTGGGGCGGCCTCGGGCTCACCCTGGCCCAGGACGTCGAGCTCGCGATGGAGCTGGGCTACACGTCGCTGGCGCTGCGCTCGATGTTCGGCACCAACAACGGCATCGCCGGGCAGGTGCTCGTCGGGTTCGGCACGGACGAACAGAAGGCGCGCTGGCTGGAGCCGATGGCAACCGGCGAGGTGGTGGCCTCCTTCGCGCTGACGGAGCCCGGCGCGGGGTCGAATCCGTCGGGACTGCGCACGAAAGCCGTTCGCGATGGCTCAAAAGACGAAGCTTGGATCATCAACGGGCAGAAGCGCTTCATCACCAATGCGCCCGTCGCCGATTTGTTCATCGTCTTCGCCCGCACCCGGCCCGCCGACGAGAACGGCGCGGGCATCGCGGTCTTCCTGGTGCCCGCCGACACGGCGGGCGTCGAGGTCGGCGTCAAGGACGCCAAGATGGGTCAGGAAGGCGCGTGGACAGCCGACGTCAGTTTCAGCGATGTCCGCGTCCCGGACGGCGCCCTGATCGGCGGTGCCGAGGACGTCGGATACCGCGCCGCGATGGTCTCGCTGGCGCGCGGCCGAGTGCACATCGCCGCGCTGGCCGTCGGGATTGCGCAGCGCGCCCTCGACGAATCCGTCGCCTACGCCGCCACCGCGACACAGGGCGGCACCCCGATCGGCAACTTCCAACTGGTGCAAGCGATGCTCGCCGATCAGCAGACCGGAGTGCTGGCCGGGCGGGCGCTCGTCCGTGACACGGCACGGCTCTGGGTCAGCGGTGAGGACCGCAGGATCGCACCGTCGGCGGCCAAGCTGTATTGCACCGAAATGGCCGGCAAGGTAGCCGATCTCGCCGTGCAGGTTCACGGTGGCAGCGGCTATATGCGCGAGGTGCCCGTCGAGCGGATCTATCGCGACGTTCGGCTGCTGCGGCTGTACGAGGGCACGAGCGAAATCCAGCGACTGATCATCGGATCGAATCTGGTCAAGGCCGCGCAGAGGGAGAGCACATGAGCGGACGGCTCGAGGGCAAGGTGGCCTTCATCACCGGAGCGGCGCGGGGCCAGGGCCGCGCACATGCCGTCCGGATGGTCAACGAGGGCGCCGACATCATCGCCGTCGACATCGCAGGGAAGCTTCCGCCCTGCGTCCCTTACGATTCCGCCACTCCCGACGATCTCGCCGAGACGGTCAACCTAGTCGAAGCGACGGGTCGCAAGATCCTTGCCTCCATCGTCGACGTCCGCGATGCCGACGGGCTTCGTACGGCCGTCGACGACGGCGTCGCCGCGCTGGGCCGGCTCGACATCATCGTCGCCAACGCCGGTGTCTCGGCTCCCCAGACGTGGGATGCCATCACTGCCGATGACTTTCGCGACGTCATGGACATCAACGTGACAGGCACCTGGAACACCGTCATGGCGGGCGCGCAGAAGATCATCGACGGTGGCCGTGGTGGATCGATCATCCTGATCAGCTCTGCCGCCGGGATCAAGATGCAGCCGTTCATGGTGCACTACACCGCGAGCAAGCACGCGGTCACCGGCATGGCCCGCGCATTCGCCGCCGAGCTGGGCAGGCATTCGATCCGCGTCAACAGCGTGCACCCCGGAGCGGTAAACACGCTGATGGGAAGTGGCGACATGATCGGCTCCTTGGGCCGGGCGATCGAAACCTATCCGCAGCTGGCGCAGATGATCACACCGTTTCTGCCAACATGGGCGGCGGAGCCCGAGGACATCGCCGACGCGGTGTGCTGGCTGGCCAGCGAGGAGTCGAAAAACGTTACGGCCGCTGCGATCTCGATCGACCAGGGTATGACACAGTACTGAGCTGATGACCGAGAACAACAACCTCAGCCGATGAAGCGGACGATCGACTCCGCCACGGCAGCGGGCTTGTCCGAGCCCTCGATTTCGACGGTCGTCGTCAGTGTCGCCTGCACCGCGCCGTCCAGTTGATCGACCTTGGCGATCTCCGCGCGTGCCCGGACCTTTGAACCGACCTTCACAGGAGTGATGAAGCGCACCTTGTTGTAGCCGTAATTGATGGCCATCGCGATGTTGTCAACGGTGTACATCTGGGATGTGAAGTGCGGCAGCAGAGATAAGGTGAGCAGACCATGCGCGATCGTCCCGCCGAACGGACCGTTCGCCGCACGCTCGGGATCGACGTGGATCCACTGATGGTCATCCGTGGCGTCGGCGAACAGGTTGACGCGGTCCTGCGTGACCTCCAGCCAATCGGTCGGACCGAGCTGACTGCCCTGGGCAGCGACGAACTCATCCAGTCCGCTGAACTTCTTCACCACTTCTCTCCTTTGCCGCTCTAGAAGACGACCGTCTGGTTGCCGTATCGGATGATGCGGTCCTCACAGTGCCACAGCACCGCGCGCGACAGAACAAGGCGCTCGACATCGGCGCCGAGACGTACCAGATC
>Ga0136846_1215601_pt1 | contig 19768 bp, 21 predicted proteins | sample HopSoiMetagenom2_FD_96841 | JGI IMG/M metagenome (GOLD analysis project Ga0136846, IMG submission 96841) | Grasslands soil microbial communities from Hopland, California, USA - 2 Assembly 2016 (version 4) | ecosystem: Environmental > Terrestrial > Soil > Grasslands | place: USA: Hopland...
GACACGATCGTCGCCCTCGGCCAACGATATCGCCTTGCGGAACCGCGCCTCGGCCTCATCGAAGTCGCCGAGCCAGTACCGCGCCTCGCCGAGCATGCTGACGATCCACGACTCGCGAACCCCCCAGCCGCTGTCGGGCCCGGCGAGCGCCAGCGCGCGCTCGTACAGGTCGACGGCCGCGCGCGACTCGATCCGCCTGCGCGCGGCGTCCCCGGCCCGCGTCAACGCGTCGACGGCCCGATCCGCGATCGAGCGGTCGTCGGGGTTGAGGTCGAGCGACGCGCGCGCCGCGAGCTCCAGATGGAAGGCGATCGTGCGGGGATAGCGCTCCATGAGCTCCGGCTCGGACAGGCGGTCGGCCACGCGAAGGTGCAGGCGCCGCCGTTCCCGCTTGGCGAGCGCGTCGTAGGCAACATCGCGCAACACGTCGCTGCGGAACTGCCACACGCCCGCGTGTTCCTCGTCGGGCAGCAGCAGCTCCTCGTTCTCGGCCTCGGCGAGCAACTCCGGGGTCGGATCGGCGATCAGCGAGAGCTCGTCGATATCGAACCGACCACGCGGGAACACCGAGGCACGCCGGACCAGCTCGCGCGCGGGCGCCGACAGCTGGTCGATGCGGGCCGCAACCACCGCCTGGACGGTCGCCGGAAGGGCCAGCCCGGCGGCGTCGCCGAAACCGGTATGCCGCGCCGCGCCGGCGCCGTCCTCGTGATGGAGCATGCCGGTGATCTCGATGATGAACAGCGGGTTGCCGCCCGCGTGCGCCGCCACGCGCTCGGCGTCGGCGCGATCGAGCCCGCCCGCATCCACCGCCAGGCGCGTCGCGTGGTCGGGCGCCAGCTGCTCGACCCACAGCGTCACCGCGTCGGGCAGGCCGCCGGCCCAGTTGGGCCGGTCCTGGAGGAACTCCCATCGAGCGACGCAGACCACGAGCAGCGGAACCTTCCGTGCCTCCTTCACGAGCTGCTCGATCAGATCCAGCAGCAGAGGGTCGGCCTGGTGCAGATCCTCGAACACCAGGACCACCGGGCCGCTTCGAGCGAGACCGGTGAGCATCGCGAGCACGCCCTGGCGCACCTCCGCGAGCTGGTAGCGGCTGTCGTCCTCACCGTCGGCGTGCAGGCCGAGCGCGAGGCCGAGCCGGCGCGCGGCCGAGTCGACCTCGCTCGAGTCGACCCACTCCGCCACCGCGGCGCGCAAGCGCTCCTCGATGTCGGCGGCCGGCACCGAGCCGTCGTCGCCGAGCTGGCGCTGGAGCATCTGCGCGACCGGCCAGAACTCGACGTCTTCCTCGAAGGGGCTCGAGCGTCCGATCAGCACCTTGGTTTCCTCGGGGAGCCCCGCGAGGAACTCGGTGACCACGCGCGACTTCCCGATCCCCGGCTCGCCGAGCAACGTCACGAGGTGCGCGCGCTCTCGCGCGGCCGCGCGTTCGAACACGTCGTTGAGGAGCGACAGCTCACGGCGGCGGTTGACGAACGCGATCCGCCGCCGGTCGACGATCCGGCGGCGAAGCCCGAGCACCGGCCACGCGGTGATGGCGCGCTCGAACCCCTTCGCCTCGATCGTCCGCGATTCGCCGAAGTCCACGGCGTCGCGGGCAAGATGCATCGTCGATGAGCCCGCGAGGATCTCCCCGGGCGCCGCGGCCTGCTGCAGCCGCGCGCCGAGGTTCACCTCCGCGCCGATCACGATCGTGCGGTCCTCCGCGGTGCCGACGGCCACCTGCCCTGTTCGCACGCCGATCCGGACCTCGACCGGCGCGCGGAGCCCAAGATCCTCGCAGAGGTCGCGCGCACGCTCCCGGATGTCGAGCGCCGCGCGGATCGCGCGCACCGCGTCGTCGTCGCGCCCCGACGGGATGCCGAAGACGACGAGCACCGCGTCACCGATGAATCGCTCCGCGACGCCGCCGTACCACGCGGCCTCCTCCGCCACCATCCCGTGGAACGCCGCCAAGATCTCGCGGAACCGCTCCGGGTCCAGCTGCGACGCGAGCTCGGTCGAGCCCGTCATGTCGACGAAGACCACCGACACCAGCCGGCGCTCGGATGCGGCCGGGACGGCGACCGGCGCGCCGCAGTTGGGACAGAAGTTCGCACCGGGAGGCAGCGGCCGCCCGCACCGCGGACACGGCTCAGCGGCCATCGGCGTACTCGATGATCTGCACCGGGTTGCCGTCCGGATCGCGGAACGTCGCGAACCGCGCGTAGCCCTCGACCTCGCCGACGTAGGCGTCGAACACCGCGCCGCGCTGCCCGAGCGTCCAGCGCATCTCGTCGAGGTCGTCCACCCGCAGCACGATCGTGCCGCTCGTGGGCGGCTCGACGTCGGTCCCGTGCAGCGCGACCTTCACCGGTCCGCCGTCGAGCTCGGCCCATTCGTCGCCGTCGCGACGCAACAGCGCGAGCCCGACGACATCGGTGTAGAACGCGAGCGCTCGCCCCATGTCGCGCGTCCAGTAATAGACGTGGTCCACGATCACGGCCTCGATGCTACCGGGGCGGCGTGTCAGCTCTGCCCGAGGATCTTGGCCTTCTGCGCCTGGAACTCGGCCTCGGTGAGCACCCCGTCGGCGCGAAGCTTCGCGAGGCGCTCCAGCTCGGTGGTCGCGCTCGGCGCCGCGGGCGGCATCGACGGCCCCGACTGGCCCCGCGCGGCGCCGTCGCCCTGGTACATCCGCTTCTTGTTCATCTCGCCTTGGTGGTAGATCGTCTTCTGCACCTCTTCGGGGTGGCGGATGTCGTCGAACGAGTTCGTCCCGAACTCCGAGGCCGAGGAGATCAACAGCGTGCCGGCGCCGACGATCCGGTCGAAGATGCCCTGCTCGAACCGCACGTCGTTGATCGCCTCGAGCGGGATCTCCATCGAGCGCTTCGCGATCCATCCCTGCCGGTGGATCACCCGTTCGCTCGTGACGGCGAAGTTCGACGTGAGCCACCGGATCAGCCGCGGCACCGGATAGATGAGCATCGCGACGATCCAGATGGCGGGCCACAGCCACCACGGGCCGCCGAGCCAGCTCGCGAGGAACCCGGCCGCAACGGTCACGAGGATCGTGTAGAGCGTCGGCAACGCGAGTTGGATCGGGTGCGGCCGCAGGTCGAGGATGAGGTTTTCGCCCTCGATCAGCAGGTTCTTCGGGAACGGCATGGCCGGACGCTACCGCGGCGCTCGGGCGCAGGCAATCCGGCGCGGCGGTGTCAGGCCGACGGCCGGAGGTGCTCGACGTCGCCGAAGGCCACACGCGCCTCGCCCGTGTCGGTCGAGAGCTGCAGGGAGCCGAAGTCGTCGATGCCGACGGCCCGGCCGGTCGTCTCCTTGCCGTCGAGCGTTCGTGCGCGCACGAGCTGTCCGATCGTCGAGGACACGGGCAGCCATTCGTGGCGCACGCGCTCGGGCAACGAGGCGTCGGACGCGCCGTAGACGGAGGCGAACCGCTTGAGGAAGGCGATCAACAGCTCCCGCTGGCCCGTGCGGTCGCCGAGCGCGCCCGCGCCTTCGATCTCCTTCGGCGCCTCGAGGTTCACGCCGACACCGACGACCACGTAGCGCAGGTCGCCGTCCTCGACCCCCGACTCCAGCAGGATGCCGCCCACCTTGGCGCCGTCGAGCAAGATGTCGTTCGGCCACTTGCACGAGACGCGGCGACCGGTGACGTCGCGGATCGCGCCGGCCATGCACGCGCCGGCGAGCAGCGAGAGGAGCCCCGCCCGCGCGGGCGGCACCGACGGCCGAAGCACCACCGAGAACAACAACGCTCGATCGGGCACGTCGCTCCACGTTCGGCCGACGCGGCCCCGGCCGTCGGTCTGGTGGCCGGCCGACACGAGCGTCCACTCGGGGCTGTCGTCGCCCGCCAACGTCACCGCCAGCGCGTTGGTGGACCCGGTAACCTCCTCCGCACGCACGGGCGCCGCGATCGGGATCGCCGCCAAGGCAGCCCGCAGATCGTCGTCCGTCAACACGTGGTCACCGAGTGGCGCCGGGCACCCATGGGAAGGCACGATACGCGAGTGACGAAGCAGAGGCTCCTGATCGCCAACCGTGGAGAGATCGCCGTCCGGATCATCCGCACGTGCCGCGAGATGGGGATCACGTCGGTCGCGATCTACTCCGACGCCGATCGGGACGCGCTGCACGTCGAGCTCGCGGACGAGGCCTATCGCGTCGGGCCGGCGCTCGCGAGCGACTCGTACCTGTCGATCGGGGCGATCCTCGAAGCGGCGCGAAAGGCGAAGGCAACGCTGGTGCACCCGGGCTACGGGTTCCTCGCCGAACGTGGGCACTTCGCGCAGGCCGTCGGCGAGGCCGGCTATACCTTCGTCGGCCCGTCGGCGGCCGCGATCGAACAGATGGGCGACAAAGCGGCCGCACGGCGGATCGCCGACGCCGCCGGCATGCCGATCGTGCCGGGCACGCGCGACCCCGTCGACGTCGATGCCGCGAGGAAGGAGGCGCCGCGGGTCGGCTACCCGTTGCTGGTCAAGGCCGCGTTCGGCGGTGGCGGCAAGGGGATGCACGTCGTCCGGGACGCGAAGCACCTCGAGGATTCGCTGAAGCGTGCGGCACGCGAGGCGCAGTCGTACTTCGGCCGGCCGGAGGTCTTCCTCGAGCGCTACGTCGACCGCGCGCACCACATCGAGGCACAGGTGATCGCCGACACGCACGGCGAGGTCGTGTTCCTCGGCGAACGAGACTGCTCGGTGCAGCGACGCCATCAGAAGCTGATCGAGGAGACGCCGTCGCCGCTGGTCGACGACGCGCTGCGCGAGCGGTTCGCCCAGGCGGCGACGTCGCTCGTGCGCGAGGCGAGCTACGTCAACGCGGGCACGATCGAATGCATCCTCGACGAAGACGGCTCGTTCTACTTCCTGGAGATGAACACCCGTCTGCAGGTCGAGCACACGGTCACCGAGATGGTGACCGGCCTGGACATCGTGGCGCTCCAGATCGATGTGGCGCTCGGCGGCTCGCTCGCCGGACTCGAGGTCGCGCCACGAGGACACGCGATCCAGTGCCGGATCAACGCCGAGGATCCCGGACGGAACTTCCTGCCGGGCCCCGGGCGGATCACGCGGTACGTCGAGCCCGGCGGACCGTTCGTCCGGGTCGACTCGGGCGTCACGGCGGGGCGCGAGGTTCCGGGTGACTACGACTCGATGTTCGCCAAGCTGATCGTCGCGGGCGCCGATCGCGAACAGGCGCGGCACCGGATGCTCCGCGCGCTCGACGAGTACCGGGTCGAGGGCATCCCGACGACGATCCCGGTGCACCGGTGGATCCTCGAGACCGAGGCCTTCCGAGAGTCGACGCACACCACGACGTGGCTCGAGAAGGCGCTCGCAGACGCGCACCTTCCCGCGCAAGGAGACCTGTCGCAAGGCGCCGCCGCACGCCCGACCCGGCCGCAGGACATCCTCGTCGAGGTCGACGGCCGCCGGATCCCCGTGCGGATCTTCGACGAACGGCGCGAGGCCGCGCCGAAAGCGCCGTCCGGGCACGGCGGGCACGGCGGCGAGCACGTGCACGGCGAGATCCGCGCGCCGATGCAGGGCACGATCGTGAAGGTGCTCGTCGAGAAGGGGCAATCGATCCGCGCCGGCGAGGTCGTGTGCATCCTCGAGGCGATGAAGATGGAGAATCACATCGCGTCCACACGCGAGGGCGAGATCACCGACCTCCCGATCCGACCCGGGCAGGTCGTCGAAACCGGCGCGTTGCTCGCCGTGATCGACTAGCCCGGCGCGCCCCACGGGTCGCGGCCCGTCATCCGGAACCCGGAGTCGCGTAGCTTGTACCGAGCGTTGACCGAGATCAGCAGCGGCGTCATCTGTTCCGCGATCCGCGCCATCTGCAGGCCGCCGAGATCGACCCAGCGCATGCCGTCGATGTCGTCGGCGAGCGTCCCGATGATCCGCTTGGCCTCCGCGTCGTCCCCCATCACGAACGTGTCGGAATCGACCGGCTTGTCGAGCGCGCCCAAGACGCCGGCGCTCACCGTGTGGAACGCCGCGACCAGCCTGGTGCCGTGCGGAAGCAGCGTTCGCACGAACTCGGCCGCCGACCCGTGCCACGGATGGAGCGCATGCGAGGCGCGACCTCCGACGGAAGCCATCAGCGGGCTCGTGCAGTCACACACGACCGTCTCGGGAGTGATCGCCGGGGCGAGCGACTCGTAGATCGCCGCCGCGCCTTGGAAGGGTACGGTCACGATGACGACGGGCGCGGCGGCGGCTGCCGCCCGGTTCTCCGCGCCGTCGACCTGGACATCCGGCCCAAGGGTCGCGATCGCCTCGGTGGCTTTCGTCGCGGCGCGACCCGCGTCGCGCGACCCGATCGTCACGTGGTGGCCGGCCCTCGCGAGGCGCAAGGTGAGGCCGAACCCCTCGGCGCCGGTCCCGCCGATGATCGCGACGTCCATCGGGACGAGCCTAGCCGGTAGCCTCCGGCATCGTGACCACGGTGACCGCGGTGATCGAGCTGCTCGTCGGCGCCGCGTGCATCGCCATCGCGGTGCCGTGCTGGCGCCAGGGTTCGGGGATGTTCCGCGTCACGAGCGTCGTGCTGGCGATCGCCGGCATCACGGCCGTGGTGAACGCCGCCGTGACGCTCGTCCCGTAACGATCAGTACGACGGCCGGTACTCGCCGAAAGCGTCGCGCAAGACGTCCGAGACCTCGCCAAGTGTCGCCCGCGCCCGCAGCGCCTCTCGCATGGGCGGCAACAGGTTGCCGGTTCCATCCGCCGTCGCGCGAACGTCGCCGAGGGCGGCATCGACGGCGGCCTGATCGCGAGACGCCCGCAAGTCGCGCAGACGCGCGACCTGGGCCGCCACCTCCTCGTCGCCGATCCGCTGGATCTCGGGCTGGCGATCCTCCTGCGCGTGGAAGCGGTTGACGCCGACGACGACCCGGTCGCCGCGCTCGATCGCCTGCTGGATCCGGAACGCGGCCTCGTGGATCTCGTCCTGATAGAAGCCCTGCTCGATCGCGGCCACGGCACCACCTAGGCCGTCGACCTTCTCGATATAGGCGCCGGCGAGGCGCTCGAGCTCGTCGGTCAGCGCCTCGACGTAATAGGAACCGCCGAGCGGGTCGACGACCTCGTTCACGCCCGTCTCGTACCCGATCACCTGCTGCGTGCGAAGCGCGATCTTCGCCGATGCCTCGGTCGGGAGCGCGAGCGCCTCGTCGAAGGAGTTCGTGTGGAGCGACTGCGTGCCTCCGAGCACCGCCGACAGCGCCTCGAGCGTGGTCCGAACGATGTTGTTCTCCGGCTGCTGGGCGGTGAGGGTGGCGCCCCCCGTCTGCGTGTGGAACCGCAGCATCAGCGAGCGCTCGTCCTTGGCACCGAACCGCTCGCGCATGATCGTTGCCCACAACCGTCGCACCGCGCGGAACTTCGCGATCTCCTCGAAGAAATGCTGGTGACACGCGAAGAAGAACGAGAGTCGCGGGGCGAAGTCGTCCACGGCGAGGCCGGTGTCGAGCGCCGCCTGCACGTACGCGATCCCGTCGGCAAGCGTGAAGGCGATCTCCTGCGCCGCGGTCGCTCCGGCCTCGCGCATGTGGTAGCCGCTGATCGAGATCGTGTTCCACTTGGGGATCCGCTCGTTGCAGTAGGCGAACAGGTCGGTGATCAGTCGCATCGAGGGGGCCGGCGGATAGATGTAGGTGCCGCGGGCCGCGTACTCCTTGAGGATGTCGTTCTGCACCGTGCCGGACAGCGCGCTCGCCGCGATCCCCTGCTCTTCCGCGACCAGCTCGTAGAGCAGCAGCAGGATCGGAGCGGTCGCGTTGATCGTCATCGACGTCGACACGCGGTCCAGTGGGATCTCCGCGAACAGCCGCGCCATGTCCTCGACCGAATCGATCGCGACGCCCGTCTTGCCGACCTCGCCTTCTGCGCGCGGGTGATCCGAATCGAAGCCCATCTGGGTCGGCAGGTCGAACGCCGTCGACAGGCCGGTCTGCCCGTGCGCAAGCAGGTACCGGAATCGCCGGTTCGTGTCGTCGGCGGTCCCCATGCCGGCGTATTGGCGCATCGTCCACAGACGGCCGCGGTACATCGTCGGATACGGCCCGCGCGTGAACGGGAAGGCGCCCGGCTCCCCCAGTTGGACGCTCGGATCGAAGGCCGGATCGGGGTCGTAGACCGGCTGCAGCTCGATGCCGGAGTCGGTCGCGAAACGGTCGTCGGTCACCGGTCGAGCCTACCGTTGGTCGCGGGAGCCGACCCGACGTAGGGTGCCCCGACATGGACATCGTGAACCCCGACATCGAGACGTACATGGCGTCGCTGCAGACGCGACGCGACGAGCCCGTCCTGCTCGAGATGGAGAAGGAAGGTCGGGACCGTGACTTCCCGATCGTCGGCCGCAACGTCGGCGTGACGCTCGAGCTGCTCGCGCGCTCGATCAACGCGCGGCGGGTGATGGAGCTCGGCAGCGGGTTCGGCTACAGCGCCTATTGGTTCGCGCGTGCGGTCGGTGAGGGCGGCGAGGTCCACTGCACGGACGGCGACCCCGCGAACGCGGCCAAGGCCGAGGACTACCTGACGCGCGCGGGTCTCTGGGATCGCGTGACGTACCACGTGGGCGACGCGGTCGAGCAGATGGCCGACGTCGACGGCGTATTCGACATCGTGTACGACGACATCGACAAGCACGGCTACCCCGATGCCTGGCGGGCAGGCTGCGAGCGGCTCCGCGTCGGCGGCCTCTACATCTGCGACAACGTCCTGTGGTCGGGCCGCGTCGTCGAACCGGATCCCGACCGGAACACGAGCGCGATCCTCGAGCACAACCGGCTGATCGCCGACGACGACCGGTTCGTCAGCACGATCGTCCCGACCCGCGACGGCCTGTTCGTGGCCCTGCGCGTCGCCTGACCGCGACCCCGAGCGCCCTTGGCCGCCGCGCATCTCACGCCGGGCGGCTTGGCCGTCCCGCAGTAGACTCCGCGCGGCTCGGTGGACGTACCGGCCACCTTCCCCGGGCCCTCCGGCGTTAGCCTGGAAGGGCGATCGCAACCGGCAAGGAGTGACGCGCGTGGCAACGGTGCGGAAGAACAAGAGTGACTACGGCGGCCTCTACAAGGGCCATCCGGGCCAGTACTCGTGGATCTTGCACCGCATCACCGGCGTCGCGATCATCCTGTTCCTGTTCATGCACGTCGTGGACACCGCGCTGATCGGGTGGGGTCCCGAGGCGTACGAACGCGTCCTCCGCGCCTACCAGAACCCGCTGATCCACCTGCTCGAGCTCGGGCTCGTCATCGCGGTCCTCTACCACTCGATCAACGGGTTCAAGATCACGCTGATCGACTTCTTCCCCAAGCTCGTGAGCCACATCAAGGGGATCTCGCTCGCCACCGCCGTGGTGTTCGCCCTGACCGCGATCCCGACCACGGTGATCATGCTCAAGCAGACCTACGACCTCTGGAAGGCCTAGCGATGGCGACGACCACCACGCCGAGGCCGACCCAGAACCAGCCCGACCCGCGCGATCGCCGGCTCGGCCGCGAGCGGCCGATCGGCGGCGGCGAGCTGTGGCTCTGGCTGTTCATGCGGATCAGCGGCCTGATCCTGATGGTCCTGGCGCTCGGCCACCTGGTGATCATGCACCTGATCGGCACCGGCGCCGAGCGGATCAACTTCGGGTTCGTCGCGGTGCGCTGGGCGAGCCCGTTCTGGCGCACATGGGATTGGATGCTGCTGATGCTCGCGCTGATCCACGGCATCAACGGGCTGCGGAACATCACGCTCGACTACGTCACGCGCCCGGGCCTGCGGCTCGCGATCAACATGACCTCGTACGTGATCGGCTTCACGTTGATGGTGCTCGGCACGGTCATCGTCGTGACGTTCGACCCGTCGAGATGGCCGGGAGCCGTCTAGATGACCACCCACACGTACGACGCGCTCGTCGTGGGCGCCGGCGGCGCCGGGATGCGCGCCGCGATCGAGCTCTCCGACACGGTCAAGACCGCCGTCATCTCGAAGCTCTACCCCACCCGGTCGCACACCGGCGCGGCGCAGGGCGGCGTGTGCGCCGCGCTCGGCAACACCGAAGAAGACCATCCCGAGTGGCACGCCTTCGACACGATCAAGGGCGGTGACTACCTGGTCGACCAGCCGGCCGCCATGTTGATGACCGAAGAGGCCATCCAGGCCATCTACCAGCTGGAGCGCTGGGGCCTGCCGTTCAACCGGACGCCCGACGGGCGCATCGACCAGCGCCGCTTCGGGGGTCACACCGCCGAACACGGGGAGCGTCCGGTGCGGCGGGCGTGCTACGCCGCCGACCGCACGGGCCACATGATCCTGCAGACGCTGTACCAGCAGTGCGTGAAGCGGAACGTCCGGTTCTTCAACGAGTTCTATTGCTTGGACCTGCTCCGCGACGAGGATGGCACCACCGCGGGGATCGTCGCGTACGAGCTCGCGACCGGCGAGCTGCACGTCTTCCGCGCGAAGTCGGTCGTGTTCGCCACGGGCGGTTACGGCCGGATGTTCCGCGTGACCTCGAACGCGCACGCGCTGACCGGCGACGGGCCGGCCGTGGTGTGGCGGCGAGGGATCCCGTTGGAGGACATGGAGATGTTCCAGTTCCATCCAACGGGCCTGGCGCGGCTCGGCGTGTTGCTGTCGGAGGCGGCACGCGGCGAGGGCGGGATCGTCTTGAACAAGGACGGCGAGCGCTTCATGGAGCGCTACGCCCCGACGATCAAGGACCTCGCGCCGCGCGACATGGTGAGCCGCGCGATCTACCAGGAGATCAAGGAGGGCCGCGGCGGCGGACCCAACGGCGACTGGGCCTTCCTCGACATCTCGCACCTAGACCCGCGCGTCATCGAAGAGAAGCTTCCCGACATCACGGAGTTCGCGCGGATCTACCTCAAGGTCGAGCCGACCAAGGAGCCGGTCCCGATCCAGCCGACGGCCCACTACGCGATGGGCGGCATCCCGACCGACACCGACGGGCGGGTCGTGATCGGCCCGGACGAGGCCGTCGTCCCGGGTCTGTACGCGGCCGGCGAGTGCGCGTGCGTGAGCGTGCACGGCGCAAACCGCCTTGGGACGAACTCGCTCCTGGACCTCGTGGTGTTCGGGCGGCGGGCGGGCCAGGATGCAGCCCGGCACGCGAACGATGCCGAGCTCGCACCGCTGCCGGAGGCGCCCGACGCACGCGTGCTCGAGCAGCTCAACAGGATCCTCGGTCGCACGAGCGGCGACAACGCCGCCGACATCCGCAAGGAGCTCCAGGACAACATGTTCGACCTCGCGTTCGTCGTGCGGTCCGAAGAAGGGCTCGCGAAGATGCAGTCGGTCCTCGGCGGCTTGCGCGAGCGCTACGACCGCGTCGCGATCACCGACAAGAGCGCGCTGTACAACACCGATCTGATGGAGACGGTCGAGCTCGGGTACCTGCTCGACTGCGCCGACGCGCTGGTTGGCAGCGCCCGTGCACGCACCGAGAGCCGGGGCGGGCACTACCGCGAGGATCATCCGCTCCGGGACGACGCGAACTGGCTGAAGCACTCGCTCGCCTATCGCAACGACGACGGCTCGATCCGCCTGGACTACAAGCCCGTGAAGATGGGGCCATACATCCCGATGGAGAGGAAGTACTGATGGCGACGGCCGCCGAGGCGCTCAACGCCTCCGACGATCAGCGGGTGGGCACCAAGCCCGGTGCGATGACGCTCGCCGTCCGCGTGCGCCGGTTCAATCCCGAGGTCTCGCAGGACTCCTGGTGGGACGAGTGGACCGTGCAGTGCGAGCCGCTGGAGCGGCTGGTCGAGGTCTTGCACCAGATCAAGTGGCACCACGACGGCACGCTGAGCTTCCGCCGGTCGTGCGCGCACGGGATCTGCGGATCCGACGCGATGTTGATCAACGGCCGCAACCAGCTCGCGTGCAAGGTTCTGGCCGAGGACGTCGGCCCCAAGGTGACGATCGAGCCGATCCGCGGTCTGCCGGTGCTCAAGGACCTGATCGTCGACATGGACCCGTTCATGGACGAGTACCGGGCCGTGCTTCCCTTCCTCATCAACGACTCGGGCGAACCCGACAAGGAGCGACGGCAATCGCCCGAAGACCGGCATCGCTACGACGACACGACGAAATGCATCCTGTGCGCCTGCTGCACGACGTCGTGCCCGGTGTTCTGGGGGGACGGCGGCTACGTCGGCCCGGCCGCGATCGTGAACGCCCACCGGTTCATCTTCGACTCCCGCGACGAGGCGGGCCGCGAGCGGATGAAGATCCTGTCGGAGAAGACCGGCGTGTTCCGCTGCCGGACGACCTTCAACTGCACCGACGCATGTCCGCGCGGCATCCAGGTGACGAAGGCGATCCAAGAAGTGAAGCGCGCGATCTTGTTCGAGCGGTTCTAGCCGCCGGCGGCACAGCCCTCGGCGGATAGCCCCGAAGACATCGACCACGCGCCGTGATGGCGCACCCACGCCAAACGCGTCCAGCCGAAGCATCCGAACCGGCCGGGGTCGCGCCACGAGACCATCGTCCGGGCCCGGGATCCGTTGAACCGCACGGTTCCGAGGACCCAGAACTGTCCCGCGTGATGCTGCTCGTGCCCGACCCACGTGATCGGGACATCGATCGCGCGCTCCAGGGCCCGCTGCATCGTCGCCTTGATCGGCACGCACCCGCGCTGCGTGTTGGGGTTATCGCAGAGCTGGTTCAACACCTGGACGGGATGCGTCGAGTTCCCGGCCGTTGCCGCGATCATCGCCGCCTGCGCGTTCGGGCCGCGGCCGTGCGGCGCCGTCGCCGCCAAGGCGGGGGTCGCGAGCAGCCCGACGGCAACGACCGCGGCGACGACCGAACGCGTGAGCACGCCGCAACCATGGCATGACCGGCCGAACCACAACAACCGCCCTTCGGCGCGACCGTCGGGGCCGTTCGTCGGGCGGCGAGCGCCGGGGGGCTACGCTGCAGGCCATGGCGAACCACCGCGTGACGCTCATCCCCGGCGACGGCATCGGCCCCGAGGTCGCCGAGGCGACGCGCCTGGTCCTGGACGCCGCGGACGTCGGCATCGAGTGGATCGAGATGCCCGCGGGGGCGGGCGCACTCGACACGCACGGCGCGCTTCTCCCCGACGAGACCGTCGACGCGATCCGGACGTGCCGCGTCGCGATCAAGGGGCCGATCACCACGCCGGTCGGCACGGGCTTCCGCAGCGTGAACGTGGCGCTCCGCCAAGGGCTCGACCTGTTCGCGGCCGTACGGCCGGCGCGGTCACTGCCCGGCGTGCCGACCCGTCATGACGGCGTCGACCTCGTGATCGTTCGCGAGAACACCGAGGACCTATACCAAGGCATCGAGTTCGAGCGCGGCTCCGCGGAAACGGCCGCGCTGAAGCAACAGCTCCACGACGTCGGCGGGCTCGAGCTGCTCGACGACGCGGGGATCACGCTCAAGCCGATCAGCGTGACCGGCGCCCACCGGATCGTGCGGTTCGCCTTCGAGTACGCGCGGTCCCATCGCCGCAAGCACGTCACCGTCGGACACAAGGCCAACGTCATGCGCTACTCCGACGGGATCTTCCTCGACGCCGCGATCGAGGACGCCAAGACGTTCCCCGACATCGACTGGGACGAGATCCAGATCGATCATCTGTCGTCGCGGCTCGCGCGGAGCCCGGAGGATTTCGACGTGCTGCTGCTCCCGAACCTCTACGGCGACATCATCTCGGACCTCTGCGCCGGGCTCGTGGGCGGCCTCGGGCTGATCCCCGGCGCGAACATCGGTTGGGAGTACGCGGTGTTCGAGGCGGTGCACGGAAGCGCGCCGGACATCGCCGGCAAAGGCGTGGCCGACCCCGTCGCGATGATCCTGTCCGGCGCGATGCTGCTGCGCCATATCGGCGAGATCGACGCCGCAGAGAACGTCGAGTGGGGCGTCGACGAGACCCTGCGGAAGCAAGAGGTCCGCACCCCCGACCTCGGTGGGACCGCGAGCACGATGGCGTTCGCCGAGGCGATCGCCGCCGAGGCGGTCGCCTGGGAGCACGGCCCGAGCTAGGCGGGCGCGAGCCCCGGGATCGACGCCAGTTGCGAGGCGATCAACTCGCGATCCTCCTTGTCTTCGAGCGTCGCGAGCACGCGCCGCGCTTCGGCCGCGTACCGGTCGCGCGCGTGATCGTCGCCGACCGCAGCTGATGCGCGCGCGATGCCCTCCAGCATCGAGGCGAGCCGCCAGTCGGTCCAGCCGTTCGCGCGGCAGACGTCGAGCGCGGTGGTCGCGTAGCGATGCGCCACGTCACCGAGACCTTCGAGGCTTGCGGCATGCGCGATCAGCCAGTCGCCCACCATGGCCTCCTCGTCGCCGCCGACCCAGCCCCAGTGGTACCGAGAGGTGAAGGCGAGGGCCAAGAGCTCACGGTCCTGCTCGGGTGTGCGCACGCCGAGGTCGATCAGCTCCCACGCACGGTTGAAGGTGTCGATCGCCACCTGTCGGTGCCATCCGGCTTGACCGTCGATCGGCTCCTCAGCCACCGTGATCCTCCGGATCCTCGTGCTCGTGGTCCTCGTGGGGCGCATGGCCCGGGTGGTGCTCCGCGGGCCCTCGACCGAGGTCCCATCCCTCAGTGCGTCAACAGCCCGGTTCTCCGTGGTGGCCGCAACACCCACCGTTCACGACGCTGATCGCCCTGTTCTTGATCGTGAGCCCGACCTTCTGCGGGACCGTGTAGTTCGGATTGCGCCAGTTGGTGAAGAACATCGCCACGTGCTCGCGCAGCTCGTCGCGGAAGGCGGTCATGCCTGAATCGTACGCCGACCATGCTTTGTCGGCCCCGAGGCGGATGACAGACTGCCGGGATGGAAGCCGCCCCCACCATGGATGCGTCTCGCCCGTCCACGCTTCGGCTGGTCGCCTTCGTCCTGACCGCGGTCGGGGCGCTGGCGATCGGGGTCGGCTCGGTGCTCACCTGGGTCAGCGCCGGCTTCACCCCGGCGGCCCTCGCCGAGCTCACGAGCGTCACGAAGGGCCTCGACACGAACGAAGGCAAGGTGGCGCTGGGATGCGCCGTCGCGACGCTGATCCTCGTGGTGGTGAGCCGGGTGGTCTCCGATGCGGCCCGGGCCGTCCTCGCGGCCGCGATGGTCGTCCTCGGCGCGCTCGCCGCGGTCGTCGCGGCGATGTTCATCAGCTCGGCCTCGACGAACTACTCCCCGATCGACAGCGAGTCGATCATCGCCAAGCTCGCGGTGCAGCTCGGCCACTCGCCCGACCAGGTCCGCGCCGCGCTCGCGACGATCTCCGGCCAGCTCGGCCCCTACACCCACGTCGGCCCGGGGCCATGGATCGTGATCGCCGGCGGCGTGTCGGTCGCGGTGGGCGGTGTGCTCACCGTTCGGTGGGCCGCGCGTCTCAGCGCCGGCCGCACGGCCAACGATGAGGGCATGGACCTGCCAGATGGCAGCGCGCCGGACGCGCCCGAGACGTCGCTCGACTGACTACAGCTTCGCCAGGTCGGCGCACTTCTCGCGGATACCCTCGGCCGCCGCGCGCAACGTCGCCAGCTCCTCGTCGTTCAGATCGAGCTCGACGATCTCCTCGACGCCACCGCGCCCCAGCTTCGCGGGCACGCCGACGTAGACGTCGCTGATCCCGTACTGCCCCGTCGTCCACGCGCACACCGGCAGCACGGTCTTCGTGTCGCGCACGATCGCCTCGACCATCGCGACGACCGACGCGCTCGGCGCGTAGTACGCCGAGCCGGTCTTCAACAGCGCCACGATCTCGGCGCCGCCGTCACGCGTCCGCTGGAACAGGCGCTCAAGCGTGCCGTCGTCGACGAGCTCGGGCAGCGGCGTGCCGTCAACCGTCGCATGGCGCGGCAGCGCGATCATCGCGTCGCCGTGGGAGCCGAGCGTCATCGCCTCGACGCCGGTGGTCGACACGCCGAGCTCTTCCGCGATGAAGTACCGCAGCCGCGCCGAGTCGAGCACCCCCGCCATCCCGACGACGCGCTCCTTCGGGAACCCGGACGTGTCTGCCGCAAGGAACGTCATCTCGTCGAGTGGGTTCGACACGACGATGAGGATCGCGCTGGGCGAGCCCGGCGTGATCTTCTCGATCACGTCGGACATGATGGCGGCGTTCTTCCCGAGCAGGTCCATCCGGCTCATCCCCGGCTGGCGCGGGAACCCGGCGGTGATCACGACCACATCGCTGCCGGCGGTGTCGGCGTAGTCGTTCGTGCCGACGATCGTGGGCTCGTAGCCCTCGACCGGCGCGGCTTCCTTCAGGTCGAGCGCGAGCCCCTGCGGCTTGCCCTCGACGATGTCGATGAGGACGACCTCGCCGAGCCCTTTCTCGAGCAGGCGCATCGCGGCCGTCTGGCCGACGAATCCGCTACCGACGACGGTGATCTTCATGGTGGAACGACTCCTTCGGTTCGGGAACGACCCAGGCTACCGAACGCCGGTCGCGCGCTCTGATGGGGCCGCTCGCGGCAGACGCTCGGCCGCCCGGGCGACGGGTTCACCTACAACCTCGCGGCGATCGCGTCCGCGACGCCGAACGTGCCCGCGGCAGGACGGTCGTCGTCGGGCGCGCGAAGGTCGAACGTGACCGACGTCCCGTCGGCGAGGACCTCGGCCGTCGCCGACTCGACGCGATCGCCCGCCTCGACCTCGCCGATGTGCCGAAGGAGCATCGCCGCGGACAAGATCACGCCGACCGGATCCGCACGATTGGTGCCGGTGAGGCGGGCCGCGGTGCCGTGCGTGGCCTCGAACACGGCCAGCTCGCGGCCGTCCGCCCCGCCGAAGTGCGCGCCGGGCGCGACGCCCGTTCCTCCGATCAAGCCGGCGCCGAGCTCGGCCACCAGGTCGCCGTACATGTTCGGCATGACCAATACGTCGAACCGCTCGGGCGCCTGGATCAGCTGCATGCACAACGCGTCGATGATCCGGTCGTCGAAGGCGATGTCTGGGAACTCCTGGGCGACCGTTCGAGCGACCTCGAGGAACAGCCCGTCGGAGAACTTCATGATGTTCGCCTTGTGCGAGGCGGTCACGCGGGCCCGTCCGTGCTCCCGCGCCCACCTGAACGCGAACCGCACGACGCGCTCGGCACCCGGCGCGGAGATCTCCTTGACCGAGATGCCGCTGTCGGGTCGCACCGTCAGGCCCTGCGCGTCCGCGATGAACGAGATCAGCGCCTCGACCTCGGGGGTGTCGTGCTCGAGCTCGAGGCCGGTGTACATCCCCTCCGTGTTCTCGCGGACGACGATCAGGTCGACGTCGTCGTAGCGCGACGGCACGCCGGGATAGCGGCGACACGGCCGCACGTTCGCGAACAGGTCGAGCTCCTGGCGCAACGCGAGGTTCGCGCTTCGCAAGCCGCTTTCGACCGGCGTCTCGATCGGACCCTTCAGCGCGACCCGCGACGACCGGATCGCGGCCAGTGTGTCGGCCGGCAGCGGCGTGCCCTCGGACGCGAACGCCCCGGCGCCCATCGGCCGCACGTCCCAGTCGATCGCGACCCCGGTCGCGTCGAGCACGCGCTGGGCCGCCTCGGTGACCTCGGGACCCACGCCGTCGCCGGGGATGAGGGTCACGCGGGTCGCCATCGAGCCGGAGCCTAGCGGTCACGAAGCCGGTTTGGGTTCGGGCCCAACGACCCTCTATCCTGCTGGCATGAGCGAGAAAGGCCTGCGGGAGATCAACGCCGCCGATACGAAGATCTCCGATATCGACGGTGAAGCAGGCCGCCTGTGGTACGTCGGGTACACGATCGAGGACCTCGCGGCCCACGCCTCGTTCGAGGAGACCACCTACCTCTTACACAAGCTGGAGCTGCCGAACCGCCAGCAGCTCCAACAACTCAAGACCTTCTTGGTACGTGAGCGCGAGCTGCACCCGTTCCTGGCGCGGTTGATGCCCACCCTCGCCCAGAACGCGTCGCCGATGTCCATGCTCCGCACGGGCCTGTCGGCTTCGAGCGCGTTCGACCCCGACGGCTGGGACGACTCGCCGGAGGCCGAGTACCGCAAGGCGCTCCGGCTGATCGCCGAGACACCGACCCTGATCGCGACGTTCGACCGCCTGCGGACCGGCCGTGAGGTGATCCCGCCGAACCCGGAGCTCAGCCACGCCGGGAACCTTCTGTGGATGCTCCACGGCGAGGAGCCCGAACCCGACGACGCGAAGGTCCTCGACACGACGTTCGTGCTCTACGCCGACCACACCATGAACGCGTCGACGTTCACCGCCCGCGTCATCGCATCCACGCTGTCGGACATGTTCTCCGCGATCACCGGCGCGATCGGCGCGTTGAAGGGCCCATTGCACGGCGGTGCGAACGAGGAGTCGCAGAAGATGGCTGAGGAGGTCGGCAAGGCGGAGAACGCAGAGGCGTACGTCCGCGAACGGCTCGCGAACCACCAGAAGATCATGGGGTTCGGACACGCGGTGTATCGCACGATGGACCCGCGCGCGCGGATCCTGAAGGAGCTCTGCCGCAAGCTGGGCGAGCACGTCGGCCAGCCACAGTGGTACGAGATCTTCTCGGCGCTCGAAGACACGACGATGGAACAGAAGGGTCTGTACCCGAACGTCGACCTCTACGCGGCGGGCGTGTATCACATGCTCGGGATCCCGACGGACCTGATGACGCCGCTGTTCGCGCTCGCGCGGATGGCCGGGTGGACCGCCCACGTGCGCGAGCAGTACGCCGACAACCGGATCATCCGCCCGGGGTCGACCTACGTCGGCCCGCGCGACCGCACCTACGTCCCGATCGACGAACGCGGCTGACGGTTCGGTCAGGCGACCGGACGAGGCAGCAACCCCGCTCGCGTGACGAGATCCTGCGTCACCTCGTCGTGCCCCATCGCCATCACGTGGATGCCCGCGATGCCGGGGATCTCGCGGATCTGCTCGATCAGCGGGACGACGAGCTCGACGCCCACGGCCGCCGCGTGGTCGCCGGCCGCGTCGAGCGCGGCGATCATGTCGGGCGGCACCGAGACGCCGGGCAGCTTCTCGTCCATGAACCGCGCCTGCTTGGCGCTCCGCAGCGGCGTCACGCCGATCACCACCTTCGCCCGCTCGAACAGGCCCCAGGCGCGCATCCGGTCGGCCCACGCAGCGAGCGCGGCGACGTCGTAGACGATCTGCGTGATCACGAAATCCGCGCCGGCGTCGAGCTTCGATCCGAGCTTCGCGGGGTCGTACGGATCGGCGAGCGGGACGTCGGCGACCCCGATCAGATACCGAGGCGGATCCACCAGGTCGGCGCCCGCCAATGACGTGCCCTGGTCGCGAAGACGCGTCGCCAGCGAGACGACGTCGTTCACCGATAGGTCGCCGACCACGACCGCGTCGGGATGATCGCCGACGTGCAGCGGGTCGCCGGACAGACAGAACACGTTGCGAGCGCCGAGCGCCCAGGCGCCGAGGAGGTCGCTCGTGAGCGCCAGGCGGTTGCGGTCACGAACCGTGAGCTGGACCGTCGGCTCGATCCCGGCGGCCGCCGCCGCGGCGACGCCCGCCAACGGCGACATGTGCGCCGATGCGGTCGGGTTGTCCGTCAGGTTCACCGCGTCGATCGATCCGACGAGCGCGACGGCGTGCTCGCGCGTCGGCGCGAGCGACCCGCCGGCGGGCGGCACGATCTCGCCGGTCACGGTGAAGGCGCCGCGCGCGAACAGCCGGGCCAGGTGGCCGCCGACCTCGGTCGTCATCCCTGCGAGAAGGCTTGTGTCTCGGCCGCCTGCACCGTGTTGA
>Ga0136846_1217433_pt1 | contig 19761 bp, 17 predicted proteins | sample HopSoiMetagenom2_FD_96841 | JGI IMG/M metagenome (GOLD analysis project Ga0136846, IMG submission 96841) | Grasslands soil microbial communities from Hopland, California, USA - 2 Assembly 2016 (version 4) | ecosystem: Environmental > Terrestrial > Soil > Grasslands | place: USA: Hopland...
GGCCTTCTGTTCGGGGTCGCCGCGCAGCAATGCGGATGGATGCAGCGTCACGAGTACCCGCCGTCCCGCCGCATCCTCGTGCCATCGGCCTCGCTCGCTCATCACCGCCACATGACGGCCCAACAGCGCGCGCGCTGCAACGGCACCCAATGCGATCAGCGCGGCGGGCTTGACCACCGCAATTTCGCTTTCGAGCCAGTGAAGGCAGGCATCCGCCTCGCGCTGGGCCGGCGTCTTGTGAATGCGGCGCTTGCCGCGCAACTCGTACTTGAAATGTTTCACTGCATTGGTCACGTACAGCTTGTCGCGTGACCAGCCGAATTGCGCCACGGCCCGGTCGAACAGCCGGCCCGCCGGGCCGACGAAGGGGCGGCCCGCCAGGTCTTCCTTGTCGCCAGGCTGTTCGCCCACCACCATCAGCCGCGCATGCGCAGGGCCTTCGCCGAACACGGCCTGCGTGGCCCGCTCGCCCAACGAGCACTCGCGGCAAACCTGGGCGGCCCGGTCCAGTTCAAGCAACGCGATGGTGGCGGAGGCCATTGCCTTGTGCCCATGTACTGGCATGGCGCCCCGCCTCGCCCAGCGTTCGGATGCAAAACGCGTCAAGGCAATGCGAGAGCACCCGAGGCGTCACCGCGCGCCGCCTCCTCGCCGCAACGCGCGATCGCTGGGCGAATTGGTCGGTGCCAATTGCTCGGGGGGCGGGCCCAGCAGGCCGCTGTCCCCGCCTTCGGCCTGCGTGGTGCCGCCGCTGCGCACCTTGCCACGACCCGAGTAGATCTCGTCATCGTCGAAGTTCAAGGGCGCCCTGCCCTCCGCGCCGCAGCTGTCTACGGCACCGCGCGTGGGCGGATCGTCACCATGCGGCCCCACGACATCGGCGACTGGGGCGCTGCGCCTGCGGCTTTTTGCAGCGTTTTGCCTAGGTGTGGTTTTCATCGTGCTTTCCTTTCAATGCGGGTCTAGCGGGCGGGCACTCCCGAGGAGCCTGGAGCGGTCGAAGGGCCGGGGGCAACGCCCGGCGTGGAATGGCTCGTCCCGCCTTGCATCTGCGTCGCGGGTGAGCTCGCCCCGTGCGCCGGCCCCTCGCCGCGCTTGTCGACGGCGAAGAAATACAGCAGTGCCCCGACGAACACCACCACCGCCACGATGGTGAAGAACGCGAATACGCGCGAGTTGTCGCGGTCGTCGCTTCGGGCCTGTCGCCTCGATGTGGCCTGGTTGCTCATGTGAAACGTCCTTTCTTTCATGTTGATAAAGCCGAACCTAGGCCATCACTCGGACATGCGTGTCGGACGCGACCTGAGTCCGGCGTCGCAAACTGCCGTGAGTGGGTCCGCTCTGGGCGACCGCGGGCGAAGCCTCTTTTGCGGCCGTCGCAGCGCCAGGATGTCCAAGCGCCTTGGCACCGGAACCTCGTCAGTTCGGGACTACACGAGCTCAGCGCGAATGCGCCGTTGCGCGGCCGGGCGCTCTTCCTAGCATTCCCCTTGCGCTTCATGCGCTCGGAGTCCCCCCATGAAATTCGAAGATCACCCCGGCGAAGCGGACGATGGTGTCGGCCGACTGACCCGGCGCGCCGCAGTCCAGTCCGGCGCCGCCCTTCTGGGCGTTTCCTGCTCCCTCGCCGCGCCCCATGCACAGACCGTATCGGCTCCCCCTGCGTTCGCGGCCGAGTTGCCACCCCAGCGCATGCAGGTGCAGCTTCAGATCAACGGAACGCCGCATCGCCTGGAAGTCGACACCCGTACCACCCTGCTCGACGCGCTGCGCGAAAACCTGCGATTCACAGGGTCCAAGAAAGGCTGCGACCACGGCCAGTGCGGCGCATGCACGGTGCTGATCGAAGGGCGGCGCATCAACGCCTGCCTCACGCTCGCGGTGATGCATGACGGCGACTCGATCACCACCATCGAGGGCCTTGCACAAGGCGAGACGTTGCATCCGCTGCAGCAGGCATTTCTCGATCACGATGGCTTCCAGTGTGGCTATTGCACGCCAGGACAGATCTGCTCGGCCGCCGGCATGCTGGCGGAGGTCCGGGCCGGCATGCCCAGCCACGTCACCCGCGATCTGGGCGCGAACGGTCCACTCACCGAGGCGGAGATCCGCGAGCGCATGAGCGGCAACATCTGTCGCTGCAGTGCATACCCCAACATCGTCGCGGCCATCAAGGACGTGTCCGATGCATCTGGAGGACGCTCATGAAGGCATTCACCTACGAACGCGCCACCTCGCCCGAAGCCGCGGCCGCGGCGGCCGCACGCCCCGGCGCCCGCTTGATCGCGGGCGGCACCAACCTGCTCGACCTGATGAAGCTGCAGGTCGAGACGCCCGTGCACCTTGTCGACATCAACCGCCTGGGCCTGGACACCATCAAAGCCACCGCCGACGGCGGGCTGCGCATCGGCGCCATGGTGCGCAACGCTGAACTGGCCGCCGACGCCCGCGTGCGCAAGAACTACGCGGTGCTCAGCCGGGCGCTGCTGGCCGGCGCCTCGGGCCAGTTGCGCAACAAGGCCACCACTGGCGGCAACCTGCTGCAGCGTACGCGCTGCCCCTACTTCTACGACCCGGCCCGCCCCTGCAACAAGCGCCAGCCCGGCGCCGGATGTTCCGCACTCCAGGGTTACAACCGCATGCACGCGGTGATCGGAGCCAGCGACCAGTGCATCGCGACGCACCCATCGGACATGGCGGTGGCCATGCGCGTGCTCGACGCGACGGTTGAAACGGTCATGCCCAGCGGTATGCGCCGCGTGATCCCCATCGCAGACTTCCATCGGCTGCCCGGCAACACGCCGCAGCTGGAGACCGACATGCAGCCCGGTGAACTGATCACTGGCGTGACACTGCCACCGCCGGTACCCGGCCGGCACGTCTATCGCAAGGTGCGCGACCGGGCCTCGTACGCGTTTGCGCTGGTGTCCGTGGCGGCCATCGTCGATGCCGGCGGCGGGCGCATCCGCTCCGCGCGCATGGCATTCGGCGGCCTGGCACACAAGCCCTGGCGCGTGGAGGCGGCCGAGACACGGCTTGCGAACACCGTGCTCGACGAGTCCGCCGTGAACGCCGCGGCCGACAGCGTGCTGGCCGGTGCGCGCGGCTACGGCCACAACGACTTCAAGCTCCCGCTGGTGCGCCGCACCCTGCAGGCCACGATCACCGAAGCCGCGCGCGCGGCCTGAAGGGAGGCGAGATCATGGAAATGAACGCACCGTCGGCGCGCAACCCCATCGACGACAACCGCAGCGGACTGATCGGCAAACCCATCGACCGCGTGGACGGCCGCCTCAAGGTGACCGGCAAGGCGTCCTATGCCTACGAAGTGCAGGAGGCACCGGGCAGGCCGGCTTACGGCTTCATCGTCGAGGCGACCATTGCGAAAGGCACCGTTGCCGAGATCGACGCCTCTGCCGCCGAAGCGGCGCCGGGGGTGCTGCTGGTCATGACCCATCGCAACGCACCAAAGCAGGCGCCGTGGGGCCCGGTCGATGCCAAGGATCGTTTCGCGCGCTCGTCGCCGCAACTCGTGGACAACCGCGTGCGCCACTACGGCGAGGCCGTGGCCTACGTGGTGGCCGAGAGCTTCGAGGCCGCCCGGTCGGCCGCCCGGCTGATTCGCATCCGCTACGAAACCGCGCCCGGAGAGTACGACATGGCCGCCGCGCGGGCCAAGGCGGAAAAGCCCAAGGACGACGAGATGCAAAAGGCCGACAGCCAGGTCGGCGACTTCGAGCCGGCCTTCGCCGGTGCTCCGGTACAAATCGACGCAACCTACACCACGCCGTTCCACATCCATGCGCAGATGGAGCCGCATGCCGCCCTGGCCTGGTGGAGCGGCGACCACGTGACGGTGCACTGCGCCGCGCAGCTGCTGGAGAGCGCGCAAAACGCCGTGGCCAACACATTGCAGATCCCGCCGTCGAAGGTGCGCATCGTGAGTCGTTACATCGGTGGCGGCTTCGGCGGCAAGCTGCCGGTGTATGGCGACGTGATGCTCTCGGCCATGGCCGCGCGGCAATTGCAGCGGCCGGTGAAGACGGCGCTCACGCGCCAGCAGATGTTCCACGCCACCACGCACCGCAGCCAGACGGTGCAGCGGATACGCCTTGGGGCCACGCCGGATGGACGCCTCACTGCCATTGCGCACGAGTCGCTCTCGCACAGCGCGCGTTTCGACGATTTCTACGAAACCGCCAGCACGCAGACGCGCTCGCTTTACGCCGCGCCTCATCGGCTCACCACGCATCGTGTGGTCAAGCTCGACCTGCCGATCTCCGACTCCACCCGCGCACCGGGTGAAGCGGTCGGCATGCTGGCGCTTGAGCAGGCCATGGACGAACTCGCCGAGAAGCTCGGCCTGGACCCCATCGAGCTGCGCCGCCGCAACGAACCTTCGATGGACCCGGAGAAGAACATCCCCTTCTCCACCCGCCAGCTCCTGCGCTGCATGGACGAAGGCGCCGAGCGCTTCGGCTGGGCCCGGCGCCGCGCCGCGCCGGGCGCGGTGCGCGAGGGCCGATGGCAGATCGGCCTGGGCATGGCGGCCGCCACCCGCAGCAACTACCTCATGGACGCGAAGTGCGCGGTGGCGCTCGATCGCCAAGGGGTTCTCACCGCCCGCATGTCGATGACCGACATCGGCACCGGCAGCTACACCGTCTTCACCCAGATTGCGGCCGAGATGCTGGGCTTGCCGGTAGAAAAGGTGCGCATCGAACTTGGCGACAGCGACTTTCCCGAGACGCCCGGTTCCGGCGGCTCGTGGGGAGCGGCCAGTGCGGGCTCCGCCCTCTTCGACGCCTGCACCGCCCTGCGCGGTCAGATAGCGCGCCGGCTGGGCGCAAGGACGCACGAGGTGGTATTTGCCGACGGCCGCGCCACGGCCGGTACGCACTCCGAAACTCTGGGCGCGCTCGCCGGCACCATCGGCCTGCGCGCCGAAGGACAGATCAGGAAAGGCGACATGGCGAAGAAGTTCTCGCAGCAGGCGTACGGCGCGCACTTCGCGGAAGTGGCGGTCGACATGGACACCGGCGAGATCCGCCTGCGCCGCATGCTTGGCGTTTTCGCCGCGGGGCGCATCCTGAACATGAAGACCGCCACGAGCCAGGCCACGGGCGCCATGATCTGGGGCGTGGGATCGGCGCTGTTCGAGGATGCAGTCATCGACCCGCGGTTCGGCGCCTTCGTGAACCACGATCTGGCCGAGTATCACGTGCCCTCGCATGCCGACATCCCGTCCGTCGAGGCCGTGTTCCTCGACGAGGTGGACGACAAGACCAATCCGCTGAAGATCAAGGGCGTCGGCGAACTGGGCATCTGCGGCGCGGGCGCCGCCGTGGCGAATGCGGTCTACAACGCAACGGGCGTGCGCATTCGCGACTATCCGCTCACGCTCGACAAGCTGATGGGCCTTCCGGCCCCGCAGGGCTGAGGCATGTACACGCCTACTTGCTACTTGTCGGGTCAGACTGCGTCATGGATGCCTGAGTGGATGCCATATTTGCACCACCGGCTCTTCGGTTGTTGTCCTACCCCCCCGTACCCGCTAAAGACTAGACCTCCGAGTGCACATTCGTCAAAACGTGTGTGCACATTTCATTGTTCGCCGCGAATCGCGGCAGTCTCATTTTCAAAGGACATTTAGATGCGAAAGATCAACGATGTGATGACCCGCGACGTCGAGGTCATCAGGCCCGATGCAACCCTCACCGAGGCGGCACAGCGCATGCGCGACGGTGACTTCGGATGATGCCCGTGGGCGAGGACGACCGGATGGTCGGAGCGATTTCAGACCGAGACATTGCCGTTCGCGGCATCGCTGAAGGCCACCACGGGAAGACGAAGGTGCGCGAGGTCATGTCGGATGGAATTCGTTGGGCCTACGAGGACGATGCCATCGACCATGCGGCTCAGATCATGGCCGAACACCAGATCCGGCGCCTTCTCATCGTCAACCGGGACAAGCGGCTGGTAGGCATCCTGGCCTTGGGCCGATGTCGCGGTCAAGGAACGCAAGGCCAAGCCCGCCGTTGAGGCGCTTTGTGGCGTTTCCCAACCCGTAGCGGCCTGACCGATAGGCACATGGCGAGGATTCGAGCTGTCTTTGATACTTGACCTCAGCGTTGCTTCGGTCATCTTTGCGATGAAGAAGGCCTTGCTGATCATGCAGGTGCCCGCTGCCGGGTAGGGTCACTCGGCCCCTTCGATTGAGGAAAAAATGCCGAGCCTGAGCAAGGCGTCAACGGGGTTTCATCTTGGCCGAGCGGAGCGTCAGCACAGTGCCGTGTCAGCCGGCACGCCGACATCACTTTGACGGCTGGTAGGCAAGGGGCAGCGCGGGCAGGCGGGGCGAAGTCACGGCGATTCCTTTGGTTGGCGTGGTCCGAACACCTCGGCCTCAGGGGGCGAAGGCCCGGTCCCCGGGCTGCATCGGTCGGCGCGCTTCTGGGTGCACTCCGGAAATCGGCCATCGCGAGCGCCGGGGATCAGGCAAGGGCAAGATCCGGCGAGGGCGCGGCGTGGGGTGTCGGACGGAATCTGGCTCGGTCGTCGGCCACTGCCAGAAAACTCGAGCGCGCCGGGCGAACACCGGTCCTCGCGTGCCTAGGTCCCCTCCCGAGTCTCCCGCAGGCGAACGGGGATGGCCTTGGCCGCAGGGACCTTGCTCTTCTCGGCATGGTGGGACAGCGGTATCAGGGGGTTGCATTCCGGGTAATAGCCGGCCGCGCACCCTGCCGGAATGTCGAACGGGGTCGCGCGCAAACCGTGCACCGTGCGTGGGTGATCGTCCACGGTCGCGGTGCTGACATCCACCAAGTCGCCTTCACGCACGCCGAGTCTTTCCATGTCGTCCCGGTTCATCAGCAGCACGCGCCGCGTGCCGTGGATGCCCCTGAAGCGATCGTCCAGGCTGTAGATCGTAGTGTTGAACTGGTCGTCGCTGCGCAGCGTCATCAGGCGCAGCACGTCGGCGCCATCCTCGGGCATGTCGGGGTCGGCATGCAGGTTGCCGAAGCCCCTGAAGTTGGCCTTGCCTGTCGGTGTTTTCCATACCCGCTCCCTGGCGGCGAGCGGGCGCGAGAATCCGCCCGGCGCGGCCAGCCGCTCGTTGAAGTCATGAAAGATATCGGGCAGCGCCTGCGCGATATGGTCGCGCACCAGCGCGTAGTCGGCCACCCAGCCGTCCCATGGCACGCGGGGGTTGTCCGCGAGCGTCGCCTTGGCGATGCCCGCGACGATGGCTGGCTCCGACAGGAGTGTGTCCGCCGCCGGCTGCGCCACGCCTTTGGAGGCATGCATCACACCGGTGGAATCTTCCATGGTCACGGTCTGTTCGCCACCGGCTTGGCGATCGATCTCGATGCGCCCGAGGCACGGCAGAAGGTACGACACTTCGCCGTGCACGAGATGGCTGCGGTTGAGCTTGGTCGCCACATGCACCGTAAGCCGCAGCTGGCGCCAGGCGGGCTCGATCCGGTCGGTGTCGGGCACCGCGCGCACGAAATTGCCGCCGAGTCCGACGAATGCGCGCACCCGCCCCGCCAACACCCCCTCGCAGGCCTCCACCGTGTTGAGTCCCTTCTCTCGCGGCGGCTCGAAGCCGTAGAGTTCCGCGAGCTTGTCCAGCGGCGCCAGTTCGGGCTTTTCGGTGATGCCCACGGTGCGCTGTCCCTGCACATTCGAATGGCCGCGCACCGGACAAATGCCCGCACCGGGCCGCCCGATGTGCCCACCCAGTAGCAGCAGGTTGGACACCATCTGCACATTCTCCACGCCCTTGCGATGCTGGGTCAGGCCCATGCCGTAGATCGCGATGGCCGCCCGGGCGTTAGCGAAAGTGGCGGCCGCGGTCTCCAGCGCTTGGCGCGACAGCCCCGATTCCGCTTCGATCAGCGCCCAGTCGGTCTGCCGCATCGACGCCGCGAACGCTTCGAAGCCCTGGGTGTGCTCGGCGATAAATGCCGCGTCCAGCACGCGCGCGCCGCCCTCGGCCCGCACGCGGTCGTCGGCCTCGATCAAGGCCTTGCACAAGCCGCTGAGCGCCGCCAGGTCGCCGCCGTTCTTCAGCTGCAGGTACTGCGTGCTGACCTCCGTATGGGCAGGCGTCAGCATTTCGGGTGGCGACTGCGGATTGACGAACTCCACCAGCCCCCTCTCGCGCAGCGGATTGAAGGTGACGACGGGCACGCCGCGCCGGCGCGCGTCCTGCAACTGGTGCAGCATGCGCGGGCTGCTGACGCCGGTGTTCTGCCCGAAGATGAAGATGGCCTCGCACTGCTCGAAGTCGTCCAGGTGCACGGTGCCCACCGGCACGCCGATGGTCTCGGGCAGCGCCACCGAGGTACTCTCATGGCACATGTTGGAGCTGTCGGGCAGGTTGTTGTTGCCGTAGAGCCTTGCCAGCAATTGGTACATGTAGCTGGTTTCGAGCGACGCGCGCCCCGAGGCGTAGAAGACCACCGACGACGGATCCTGCGCATGCAGCGCCTTCAACTCGGCGCCGATGCCTTCGAACGCCTGCGCCCAGGACACCTCGAGGTAGCGATCGCTCTGCGCGTCCCACTTCATCGGCACCGTCAGGCGTCCTCCGGCTTCCAGGTCGTGATCGGCCCAGCCGAGAAGTTCGGTGACGGCGTGCTCCTTGAAGAATGCGGCCGGAAGCCGCTTGGCCGTCAGCTCCCAGGCCGTGGCCTTGGCGCCGTTCTCGCAGAACTCGGCCGGATGCGGGTGCTCGGGCTTGGCCCAGGCGCAACTCACGCATGCGAAGCCGCCCGGCTTGTTCTGCTTCCACAGCGCCAGTGGGCCGGCGATGGGAATGCGCTCGCGCAGCAGATAAGTGCCCACGGCTTTCAGGGATCCCCATCCGCCCGCCGCATGGGTGTAGGGGTCGAAATGCGTTTTGTCGGTCACGAAGTGCTCCGGCTCTGTTATGTTTTTTCGACGCTAAGAGCCGCGGGACGCCAGCGTGTAGGTATGGGCGCAGACACGTTGTGCGAGCAGCTTGTACGCGGCCGCGGCCGCCCGGCGATGACGCGGCTTTGCGAGCGCAGCCGATTGGCAAGCGCCGCACTCCTTGCTAAAAGCAGCGCATCACGACGAAGGACCCAGGTGTTTCGCGCCCGTTTTCTCATCGAATGGTTCTCTGATTCAGACACCGATGCGGCGATTGACTCGCTGATGCAAGCGGCTGCATTCCTCTCGGGGCCGGCCGCCCACAGCGCGCTGCGTCCCGCCGGCGCGCAGGCCGCCCGCATCCACGACCTGTGGCAGCTGACCCTGTGGATCTGCATGGGCGTCTTCGCCGCGATCCTGGTGGCGCTTCTCGTCGCCTTGGTCCGCGCTCCCCGGGCGTCGGCGAGTGCCCCGCCCCTGGCATCGCACGCGCTCGGCCCCGAGCGCACCGCGCGGCGTTGGACCACCTGGGCCACCGTCGCCTCCGCGGGCCTGCTCGTCGCGCTGCTGGTCGCGGACATGTGGACCGATCGCGCGCTCTCGCGCCTGCCCGTGGCGGACGCGTTGCGCATCGAGATGACGGCCCAGCAGTGGTGGTGGGAGGCGCGATACCTCGACGCGCAAGGCAGGCCGGAGTTCGCGGTCTCCAGCGAGCTGCATGTGCCGGTCGGCAAGCCGGTGATCGTGACACTCAAGAGCACCGACGTGATCCACACCTTCTGGGTACCGAGCCTGCACGGCAAGAAGGACATGCTGCCCGGGCGCAGCACGCAACTGATGCTGCGCGCCGACAAGCCCGGCACCTACCGCGGCGAGTGCGCGGAGTTCTGCGGACTGCAGCATGCGCTGATGGCTTTCAGCGTGAGCGCGGACCCGCCCGAGGTCTATGCGCAGTGGCGCGCGGGACAGCATTTGCCGGCGGCCGAGCCGTCGGGGCAGGACGCGATCCGCGGCCGACAGCTGTTTCTCTCGTCCAACTGCGCACAGTGCCACAGCGTGCGCGGCACCGGGGCCATGGGCACGCTGGGCCCCGACCTCACGCACGTGGGAAGCCGTTCGCTGCTTGCGGCCGGGACAGTGGCGAACGAGCCGGCAAAACTCGCCGCATGGATCGTCGACCCCCAGTCCCTGAAACCGGGAAGCACCATGCCGCCCAGCAAGCTGCCGCCGGACGACGTTCGCGCGCTGGTCGCCTACCTTCGGGGCCTGCGATGAGCGCCGCCCCGCCGCTTCTGGACGGACCGCAGGCCGATGCCCAGGTGCTCCAGGCCCTGCGCGCCACCTGGAGCGATCCGCCGGGATGGCTCGGCAGCCTGCGCGCCATCGACCACAAGACCATTGCGCGGCGCTTCATCGTCGCGACCTTCGTGTTCTTCCTTCTGGGCGGCGTCCTTGCGCTGGCGATGCGGCTGCAACTGGCGCGCCCCGGGCTGCGGCTGGTGAGCCCCGAGCTCTACAACCAGCTGTTCACCATGCACGGCACCACCATGATGTTTCTCTTCGCGGTGCCCGTGATGCAGGCCGTGGCGATGTACCTCGTGCCGCTGATGATCGGTGCGCGCAGCGTGGCATTTCCACGCATGAACGCGTTCGCCTTCTGGGTGTTCGTGATGGGCGGGGCGTTTCTCTATGCGGGCTTCGCGGTCGGGTCGGGGCCGAACACGGGCTGGTTCAGCTACGTGCCGCTGGCGTCTTCCGACTACGCGCCGGGCAAGGGCGTGGACATCTGGGCCCAGATGATCACCTTCACCGAACTGTCCGCACTGCTGGTGGCCATCGTGCTGATCACTACGATTTTCAAGATGCGCGCGCCCGGCATGACGCTGGTCCGGATGCCGCTGTTCGTGTGGGCGACGCTGGTCACGCAATTCATGGTGCTGTTCGCCATGCCGTCGGTCATGCTGGGCAGCACGGCGCTGATCCTCGACCGCCTGGTGGGCACGCATTTCTACAACCCCGCGCGCGGTGGCGACGTGTTGCTGTGGCAGCACCTGTTCTGGTTTTTCGGGCACCCGGAGGTGTACCTGATCTTCATTCCGCCGCTGGGCTTCATTTCGTCGATCATCGCGACCTTCGCGCGGCGGCCCGTGTTTGGCTACACGGCCATAGTGCTGGCGTTGATTGCCACCGCGTTCCTCGCCTTCGGCCTGTGGGTGCACCACATGTTCGCCACCAACCTGCCCGAGGTGGGCAAGGCCTTCTTCACCGCCGCGAGCCTCGCCATCGCGGTGCCTTCGGCGGTGCAGATCTTCTGCTGGATCGCCACGCTGTGGAGCGGGCGCCTGGATTTCAAGACGCCGCTGTATTTCGTGCTGGCGTTCTTCGTCATCCTGGTCGCGGGTGGCATGACGGGGCTGATGTTGGCCTCGGTCTCGCTCGACCTGCAGGTGCACGACACCTACTTCGTGGTGGCGCACCTGCACTATGTGCTGCTGGGCGGCGCGGTGTTTCCGCTGTTCGGCGCCATCTACTACTGGTTTCCCAAAATCACCGGGCGCATGCTGGGCGAGACGCTCGGGCGTTGGCATTTCTGGCTGTTCTTCGTCGGCTTCAACGTGGCCTTCTTTCCAATGCACCTGCTGGGACTGCACGGCATGCCCAGGCGCGTGTGGAGCTATTCGCCCGGGCTCGGCTGGGACGGCATGAACATGACTTCCACCGTGGGTGCATTCGCCATCGCGGCGAGCATGGCGGTGTTTCTCATGAACGTGGCGACGAGCCTGCGTCGCGGGCGCAGCGCACCGGACGACCCGTGGGGCGCTGGCACGCTGGAGTGGCGCACACCCTCTCCTCCGCCGCCGCACAACTTCGATGCGCTGCCGGTGGTTCATGGTCGCGAGCCGCTGTGGATGCAGCCGGCGCAGCCCTCGCACGTCGCCGGTCTCGCGGCAGATGCCAGGGAGGTGCTGGTCACGAGCGCCTGGGCCGCGCAGCCCGAGAGCCGCCCGCTGTTCCCGAAGCCCAGCGCCTGGCCGTTCCTGGGTGCGCTGGCCACCACCGTGCTGTTCATCGGCTCGGTGTACACGCCGTGGGCCGTCGTATGGGGCGCGTTGCCGGTCACGATCGCGCTCATCGGCTGGTTCTGGCCCGGCCGCAAGGAGACGGAGCAGGCACTGGCCCTGGAGAAGTTCCCATGACGGCCGGCGGCGAACACCGGGGCGATGCGGTCGACGTGCGCGGGCTGCCGAGCTATGCCTTCGGCCAGGGCAGCCTGATGTGGTGGAGCACCATGGGCCTGATGCTGATCGAGGGCACGGTGTTCGCGATCGGCGTGATGATGTACTTCTACCTGCGCGGCGTCGCTTCCGCATGGCCCTTCGATGCGGCACCGCCGGCGCTGCGCTGGGGCACGCTCAACACGGCCATCCTGCTGCTGAGCCTGTGGCCCAACCAGATGGCAAAGCGCGCCGCCGAGCGGCAGGACCGTGTCCGCACACGGCGCTGGCTGGCGGTGTGCGTCGTCTTCGCGGTCATCTTCCTGGCCGTGCGCGCGCTCGAGTTCATGACGCTCAATGTCAGCTGGCACGTCAACGCCTACGGCTCGGCGATATGGCTGCTGTTGGGGTTGCACACCACGCACCTGATCACCGACACCATCGACACCGCGGTGCTGGCGGTGCTGCTTTTTACCGGCCCCTTTGAAGGCAAGCGCTTTGTCGACGTGAGCGAGAACGCGCTGTACTGGTACTTCGTGGTGGGAAGCTGGCTGCCGATCTATGCGGTCATCTACCTGGCGCCGCTGGCTTGAGGCTCGACGACGATGCGCGCCACCGCCTTCGCTCCCGCACGCCAACGCCTTGGCGGGTCGCCGCGCTGCGTGGCGTACGCGATGCGGCTGGCCACGTCGTGGGCCACGTCGGCATTGCCCGGCATCGCGTGCGCGCACGTGATCGATCCATCGGCACCGCCGCCCTCCTGGCTGTCGTGGAGCTTCGACCCGCTCGTGCTCTCCGCCCTGGCCGCGAGCCTGGCGCTCTACGCGCTCGGCTACCGCCAGCTTCGATGGCGCTCCCGCGCCGGCGCGCGCGTGCCGCGCGACCGCCAGGCCGCGGCTTTCCTGGGCGGTTGGGCGCTGCTGGTGGTGGCCCTGGTCTCGCCGCTGGACGGGCTGGGCGGCGCGCTGTTCTCCGCGCACATGATCCAGCATGAATTGCTGATGATCGCGGCGGCGCCGCTGCTCGTGCTGGGGCGACCGCTGGGGGCGTGGATGTGGGCGCTGCCGCCGCGCTGGCGCAAGGCAATCGGCAGCGCCGTGCGCTGGCGCCCCTTGAAGGCCGCCTGGCGCGGCATCACCGCGCCCGCGGGTGCGTGGCTGTTGCATGCGGCGGCGCTGTGGCTCTGGCACATGCCTGCGTTGTTCCAGCTCGCGCTGCTGCACCCGAGCGTGCACACCTTGCAGCACACCAGTTTCCTGGCCAGCGCGCTGCTCTTCTGGTGGACCATCTTCCGCCACCCCGACGGCGCGGCGATGTTGTCGCTGTTCACCACCATGGTCCACACCGGCGCCCTGGGTGCACTGCTCACGCTGGCCCCGGGCCTCTGGTATCCGCTGTACGTCGAGCCTTCGGCAGCGCTCGGCTTCGACGCGCTGCAGGACCAGCAGATGGGCGGCCTGGTGATGTGGGTGCCGGGCGGCGTCGCCTATCTGGTGAGTGCGCTGGTCACGGCGGCGCGCTGGCTCGACGAACGAAATGCGGCCGCCGCCACACCGTCGACGGAGGCGCCATGAAGACGCTTCGCACCCGCTCCTGGATGGCAGCGCTTGCAACCTGCTTCCTTGCCATGCAGGCAGGGGCCCGGACCGGTGCTGCACCGGTCACCGGCTCGCTCGCTCGCGGCGAATACTTGGCCCGGATCGGCGGATGCGCCAGTTGCCACACCATGCCACGGGACGGCATCCCGTTTGCCGGTGGACGACCGATGTCCACGCCGCTCGGGGCCATTATCAGCACCAACATCACGCCCCATCCGGTGCACGGCATCGGTCGCTACAGCTTCGACGACTTCAGGCGTGTCATGCACGAGGGCACTGCGCCGGGGTCAAAGCACCTGTACCCAGCCATGCCCTACACCGCGTACACCAAGGCCACCGACGAAGACCTGCGGGCGTTGTTCGACTACCTGATGCACGGCGTGGCGCCGTCCGACTACGCACCGCCGCCTACCCGGCTTCCGTTTCCGTTCGACCAACGTTGGGCGCTGCGCTTGTGGAAGGCGGCCTTTCTGCCGTCGCGCCGCTATGTCGATAAGCCTGGCAAGGACGCCGAATGGAACCGCGGTGCCTACCTGGTGCAGTCCTTCGGCCATTGCGGCTCGTGCCACACGCCGCGCGGCATGGCCTACCAGGAGCGCGGCCACGACGAATCGGCACCGCTTTTTCTGACCGGCATGGTCAATGACAACTGGTACGCAACGAACCTCACGGGCGCGCAGGGCGCCGGGCTCGGGCGCTCGGATGCGACATCGATCGCGCGCTTCCTTCGCACAGGCCACGCCGATGGAAATACCGCCTTCGGCTCAATGGCGGAGGAGGTGGAGCAAAGCACTCAATACCTGACCGAGGGCGATGTGCACGCGGTTGCGAAGTACCTGAAGACCTTGCCAGCACAACGCGATGAAGGGGCCTATTTGCCCGATGTCTCGAACGCATCTGGACCGAGGCCGGGCGACCGCACCGGTGACGTCGAATCGGTCGGCGCCCGCGTCTATCGGTCCTTTTGCGCGCAGTGTCACCAGTCGGACGGCAAGGGCGTAGGCAACATCTTCCCTCGCCTAGCCGGCAACCCCTCCGTGCTGAGCGACGACGCCACATCGCTGATCCGCCTCGTCGTACAGGGCGGCCGCGGCCCGCGTACGCCGATCGGGCCCGCGCCGCAGATGATGCCGGCGTTCAACAACACGCTGACCGACGTGCAGATGGCACAAGTGCTCACTTATGTGCGTCAGTCGTGGGGAAATATCGCGCGGCCGGTCACGACGAACGACGTCACCAGGTTCAAGGGCAAACTCGACTAGGGACTGGGCGGATGCGACGTGCGTCGCGCTGCATCCTTTTCTCCGCGAGCCGAGTCCTCGGTCGGCGTCGTTCTTTCCAAGGCGCGCACATACAGCCGATGATGAAGTGCGCCTACATGGCTGGGGAATTGTTGGCAGGAATGTTTCTATCTGAATGCGCATTCGCTCCACCATTCGTATCTCCCTGGGCTGGCGAGCGGATGCGAGCCTGCAGTGGTCGAGATACCGACTCACCCGTAGCGATCGGAGAATGAAATGAGTGATAGATCAGTCAAAGGTTCCGGCGACGGAACCCGTCCCGCCACCAGCGGCGGGGCGGACAACATCGGTGCGGGCGAAAGTTTCTCCGGCCGGAAAAACGCCGCGGGAGAAGACGTATCGGGGCCCTCGCCAAGCGAGGGGATGCAGCACAAGCGAAACAGCGTGGAAAGCACGAAGCAAGACGATTCCGCCGCGTTCGGGCTCACCGAGAATCTCACACCCGAAACTAATCGCGAGCCGGCGGACGTTGCGCGCCCTTCGGACATTGACGACCGGGAAAAAGCGATTCGCCGCGCAGCATATGACGCATATCGGCGCCGTGGCGGCGGCGCGGGGTCTGAAACCCAAGACTGGCTCGAAGCCGAGGCTGAAATAGACCGTCTGGGCAAAACGTCCCGCAGCTGAAAAACGACGGCATGGCAGCCCGCATCTCAGGCGAATATCCTCCTCTCGCGCTAAAGGAGATCTTGCTGTCTCGTGAACATGTCCGGATTACCGGCGAGGAAGACCTGATCGGTATGTACATGCGCAACCGGCGCCCGGGTGGCGTCGCGCCAATCGACGCATTGTGCAGCATCTCAACGGACGGGGTATACGGTATCCCGACCGATGTGTGGTCATCGCTGCACACGGACCAAAACTTCCCGAAGCGAAAGAACTCGCTTGCGCCTTCGTATGTGATCGATGAAATCATCGAGCAGGTGGCCTCTGAGTACCTCTCCGGAAGGCTGCTCGCAGGTCAAGACGAAGCGATGGCGTATCACGCAGCGGCGTTTCAGACCTTGGCAGGCGAGCCAAGAATGGCTCGGATGCTGATCGGCGAAGCCGTTGTCGACGTTCTCCACGAAGATCCGACCACCTTCTGGAGCGTGGCCGTTGAATCGGTCACTCACCCTGGTCTGCTCTACCTGTGGCTGATCTATCCCCCACCGGATTCAAGCTATCCCAACGAAGCGCTGGAAGCTGCAGTCGGTCACGAGTTGGAGAAGTACGTCTTTGTCGCCATGGGGAAATTCCCCGAATCGCACACCGTGTTCGGAATCGCGATGCCCAATTCTCAGAGCTCGCGAACATCGCGGATGTTTCGAATGACGAAGAGAAGGGTCTGGACGCCAACGATGCAGAAGCAATCAGAGTCCCTAGGGCAGAACGAAGGCATTCTGCGCAATATCGAGTCAACCACACGAATCGCGGTTCGAGCTATCTAGTAATGAGTTCCTCGAGCCTGCCGTCCAAGAAAACCTGTCCACATGCACGGGTTTCCTGTCTCAGCCAGTACGACCTGATCCGGAAGTACCGCTGTGACGCATGCAGCGCAGTGATGATGTGCGCATGCGACGAGAATTTCGGCAGGGGCTTCCTCGCTCATCAACTGACGATAGGTCGAGAGCTGGCAACCCAAGTCGACGTCCCCGTCGATCACGGATTTGTGACGGATGTTTGCGCCGAATGCCGCGGGCTGCCACCGACTCCTTCCCCTCTCGCCGAGAGCTTCGGGCGAACTTCGAAGATCAAGCGCTATTACTGGCGAGAGTTGTACTTCCTGGACACGCTGCGCGGGGCTGAATGGGCCCAAGCACATGCCAACGCCTCTCCGGAAGAACGCGGGACAGCCATTGCCGTGATCGAGGCCGAAGTCCTGGAGGAGATCAAGGCGCATCACGCAGCAGCGCCGAAATATGTGTTCTCGGAAACATCGCAGGCAGAGGTGCTTAAGCGCTACGACGTCAACGTACAAGCGATCGGCACCTCCTCTACCGACCAACCGGCGAAAGGCGCGGTGAGCCTGCTCGGCAATGAGATCGTATCGCCTGAAGCCTACGTCTCACACCTGTACCAGCGCCAAGGTTGGTCGGTGATGCAATTGGAGAGCATGCCGTTCCATGCGCTCTTCGGCGTCATGATGCGGCTCTTGATCCAGGACAACAGCGACCCGTTAGTGCGTCTGGTCGGGTTCGGCGATCGCCATGTGTATGAAACGAGCCGCGAGAAGTCTCCCATTTGGACCTTCCTGCCAGACGACTTCGGTGGCAAAGGCTACGCGCAACGGCGCATGAAGCAGATCGACAGCCACCTCGAGGACTTCCCAGAAGATCGCGACGGCATGCTCTGGCTGTTCGACTATTGGCGCCTGATGAGTTCGGATCTGCGGCAGTATCTGCGGGCGCACCGAGAGGGTGATGTGGATCGAGCTCGTCAACTGGTCGAAGTGCTCGCCCCTACTCAGATCGTGACGATCCTGCGCTATCTGATGGCCGACTATTGGGAGCACTATCTGGGCTGGCCAGATTTGTTACTCCACCGAGGCGAGGAGATCTTGCTCGTAGAGGTCAAGTCCTCGAGCGATCGGTTGAGCAATGCCCAGAAGGGTTGGATCGCAGGCAATCACGAACACCTCAGGCTTCCCGTTCGCTTGGTCAAAGTGCACCGAAAGGGCGAGCGGAAGACAGCCGGCGCAGGGAAATCGTAAACCACAGGACAACCCGAGCTCGGGGTTTCGCGCGACTATCAAGCTTCATTGCTCTATCGGGAGCCTTTGGGTTCTCTGTTGCTTGGGGTTCCGCTTCACGGGGCTTCTCCTTGCTCATCTTGCGCGCCTCTCGTTTCAGCCGCAGCATCGACCTGCCGACGGCCCGCCTTTTCGCTGCTGCAGCAGCGTCTGGGCATTGCTGCTCGGTCATGTCTTCCCAGGCGAAGCGCCGGACTGGCGCGTCGGTGTCCGGGTGTACCTGCGCCAGCGCCTGAACGTTTCGCCCCGATCACGGTCGAGTCAGACTTCCCCGGGATCTTCTGCAGAGGCCCTCGGCACGCAGCACCTGCCGCGACCGAAGAGGGAGTGGCTTGCGCGATACGCCGCATCTATGCCGCGTCAGCCTGTTTCCGTGGCGCAAGAGTAGCTCTCGCTAGGAGGAACCAGGGTCGGTGATGCGCAGGGTGACATGTCGTGCGTGAGGCTGCCAAGTGACATCATTCCGCCTCGGATTTCGCTGACCTAGCTCGCATCGCCTTGAAGCCCCTGTCGCGGGACATGAACGCCGCGAGCATGTACGGAATCAGGGCCACTGCATCGACCGGCCCATGCAGCTGACTGTGTACCTCAGCATAGGTATCGAGCTGTGCCTTCAGTTCCACGGGCACGGTGACCGTCAGCTTCACGCTCTCCGCACGCGGCAGCGCGCCCAGGCTCAATCGACTCACCCCTTTGCTCATTGCGAACTCCCGCGCTTGAAGAACAGCGGCTGGTACGGCCGCAAGATGAGGTCCTTGTTCACCATCACTCGCACCGGAAACCCCGGCCGGATCGTCAGCGTCGGCTGAATGCTCGCGTTGCGCTTCGTGATCTCCTGCCCGACTTGGTTCACTGTGTCCTGCGCTCCCTCGCGCACCGCGATCACGATGCGATTGCCGTCCTGATCTGTCTGGTTCTGCGGCACCGCCAACTCGGCGCCCACGCCGAGCAGGGTGGACAGCGCCGCACCGACCAGGATGCGATCCCAATGCCAGTCGACGCCATCCTCCAGCCCGGCGTAACCGACCGGATCGATCCCCGGCAACCGGTCCAGCGCCACCGACGACGTGTCCGGCAGGATCAGCCGCATCCACACCAGCCGCACGCGCCGTTGCCCGAAGGCCACCTGGCTGTCGTAGCGCCCGATCAGCCGCGAACCCTGCGGGATCAGTAGATGGCGCCCCGTGGCCGTGTCGTAGACCGCCTCTGTCACCGTGGCGATCACCTGCCCCGGCAAGTCAGAGTTGATGCCCGTCACCAGCGCCGCCGGGATGATGGTGCCCGCCATCACCTGGTACGGCGAAGCCGGCAATTGCAGGCTGGCTGCATTGCGCGTGGCCGTGTCACCAGCGTTCGCAATGAAGGCTTCCTTGCGGTCCTGCCGGTTCTGCGCCGCCGTGGGATCGGCCGGCGGCGCCACGGGTGGGCTCATCGCGCTCAAGGGATTGAACGGCTGCTGACCCGCCGTCAGCCCGGACGGATCCGCGGCGGCTGCCGCCATGGCCCGCTCGGCGACCGCTCCACGCTTTGGAGCGGCTCCGTCGCCGCTGCGCCGGAAGAACACCGACGATCGCGCCGCCTCCTCGGCCGCCAACCGCTCGGCCTGCGCTGGATCAACGCCCTGCCCCGCCCTCGCCTCCATCGGCGGCTGCGCCTTCGCCATGGCCGACCCGAGGTCTCCCGGCAGCGGCGGCCCCAGCACCGGTGGCGTCGGCTTCGACACCGGTGGCATCCCTGCATAGTCCTTCGGCAACTGATCCAGTCCGTCCGCCCGGGCCACGCGGTCCACGTTGTACAACTCGGCGGCCGGGTTGCGCTCGCGCTTCTGCCACTGCAACGACCATAGAGTGCCGCCCAGCACGGCCGCGGCCAGGGTGCCGGTACCGACCGCCAGCATGCGGCGGTTGAGCCGCACGACCGACCGGGGGTGCGCACGCAGGTCCGCCGCCTCCGGCGCCACCTTGGGCGGGACCTGTGACGATTGGGGCGGCAAGCTGTCTTCCACACTCATGACC
>Ga0136846_1213715_pt1 | contig 19759 bp, 13 predicted proteins | sample HopSoiMetagenom2_FD_96841 | JGI IMG/M metagenome (GOLD analysis project Ga0136846, IMG submission 96841) | Grasslands soil microbial communities from Hopland, California, USA - 2 Assembly 2016 (version 4) | ecosystem: Environmental > Terrestrial > Soil > Grasslands | place: USA: Hopland...
AAGAACCACCTGGTGATCGCGCCCGACCTGCGCGGCTTCGGCGACTCCAGCATGCCGGAGAGCAACTACACCAAGGCGGTGATGGCGCAGGACATCCATGCGCTGGCGACGTCGCTGAACCTCGGCCACGTCCGGATCGTCGGCCATGACATCGGCCTGATGGTGGCCTACGCCTATGCGGCGCAGTACCCCAGCGAGGTCGACCGCATCGCCCTGATGGACGCATTCCTGCCCGGCGTGGGCGACTGGCAGTCGGTGTGGCTCCTGCGCGACCTCTGGCATTTCCATTTCTACGGCAAGACGCCGCTCGCCCTCGTCGACGGCCGCGAGCGGATCTACTTCGAGCACTTCTGGAACGACTTCGCCGCCGATCCCTCGCACTCGATCCCCGAGGCCGACCGCGTCTACTACGCCAAGGTCTACGCCAAGCCGGGCCGGATGCGCGCGGGCTTCGAGGTCTTCCATGCGTTCCCGCAGGACGCCGTCGACTTCGCGCAGTTCGCCAAGACGCCGCTGACGATGCCGATGCTCGTGCTGACCGGCGAAAAGGCCTCCGGACAGACGCTCATCACCCAGGCCAAGCTGGTGGACACCAACGTCGAGGGCGTGATCATCAGGAACTCCGGCCATTGGCTGATGGAAGAAGCGACCAGCCAGGTCGTGCCCAAGCTCGTCGACTTCCTCAACAAGTAGCACGCGCGGAGACTCACCATGACCCGACTCCAAGGCAAGCGTGCCCTCATCACCGGCGGCACCACCGGCATCGGCCTCGAGACCGCACGCGAATTCATCGCGGAAGGCGCGCGAGTCGTCATCACGGGCAACAACCCGGCCAACCTCGAGGAGGCCGCCAAGGTGCTCGGCGACAAGGCGTTGATCCTGCGAGCCGATGCCTCGGACATCGATGCCCAGGCCAGCCTGGCCCGGCAGATCGAGACGTCGCTGGGCGGTCTCGACGTCGTCTTCGTCAACGCCGGCGTCGCGGAATTCCGGCCCATCGAGGCTTGGGATGCGGCGGCGTTCGATCGCAGTTTCAACATCAACATCCGCGGGCCGTACTTCCTCCTGCAGGCACTCGTGCCACTGCTGGCCAATCCGTCGTCGATCGTTCTCAACGCCTCGATCAACGCCCACATCGGCATGCCCAACTCCAGCGTCTATGCGGCGACGAAGGCGGCGCTGCTGTCGCTGGCCAGGACGCTGTCGGGTGAACTGATCGGGCGCGGCATCCGCGTCAACGCGGTCAGTCCCGGCCCCATCTCGACGCCGCTGTACGGCAAGCTGGGCCTGACGCCGGAGCAACTCGACGAGACCGCCCAGGGCATCCTCGGCCTGGTGAAGGCGGGCCGCTTCGGCGACGCCTCGGAGATCGCCAAGGCCGTGGTCTACCTGGCATCGGACGAGACGCGTTTCGCCGTGGGCTCCGAGCTCATCGTCGACGGCGGGCTGAGCCTCTGACCGACCGCATCCCGGGCATACGGCCTCGTCGCCTGGACGGCATGCACACATCAAGGAGAGAGAGATGGACTACAGACTCAAGGGCAAACGTGCCCTGGTGACGGGATCGACGGCGGGGATCGGCCTCGCGGTCGCTCGAGCGCTGCTGGCCGAAGGGGCGGTGGTCACGGTGAATGGCCGCAGTGCGGAGCGCATCGACGCCGCGTTGAAGGCTCTCCGCCTGAGTGTGCCCGGCGCGACGGCCGACGGCTTCGCGGCAGACCTCGGCACGAAGGCAGGATGCGAGCGCCTCATCGCGCACCTGCCGGACGTCGACGTCCTGGTCAACAACATGGGCATCTTCGAGCCCAAGCCTTTCGGAGACATCTCCGACGAGGACTGGATGCGGTTCTTCGAGACGAACGTCCTGAGCGGCGTTCGTCTCTCGCGCCACTACGTCAAGGGCATGACGGCCCGCAACTGGGGACGAATCGTCTTCGTCTCGAGCGAGTCCGGGCTCCAGATCCCGACCGAGATGATCCACTACGGCGTGACGAAGACGGCACAACTGGCGGTCGCCCGCGGCCTCGCGGAGACGCTCGCGGGCACCGGCGTCACGGTCAACAGCGTGTTGCCCGGGCCGACGGCATCCGAGGGCGTCGGGGCCTTCGTCGCGCAGATGGCCAGCAAACGCGGCGTCGACGTCGCGACCGTCGAAAGGGAATTCTTCGCGAGCACTCGCCCGTCATCGCTGCTGAAGCGCTTTGCCACCCCCGACGAAACGGCCGCGATGATCGTCTACGCCTGCAGTGCGCAGGCGTCGGCCACCACCGGCGCTTCGCTGCGCGTCGACGGCGGCGTCGTCCGCACGATCGCCTAGGTGCCGCCATGCCAGCCAACGACAAGATGCCCGTCCAGATCTGGATCCTGACCCTCTCCGCGTTCGCCATCGGCACGGCCGAATTCGTCATCGCGGGCATTCTTCCGCGGGTAGCCTCCAGCCTGAACGTCTCCGAAGGTCGCGCCGGCGGCCTCATCACCGCCTACGCGCTGGCCATCGTCCTGGGCGGCCCGGTGCTCACCCTGTGGCTCGCGCGCTTCGAGAAGCGCGCCGTGCTGCTGGCCCTGATGGCGCTCTTCGTCGTCGGCAACCTGGTCGCAGCATTGAGCGCGAACTATGGGACGCTACTTCTGAGTCGAGTCATCGCGGGACTGACGCAAGGGCCCTTCTACGGCATCGGTGCCGTCGTCGCCACTCGCCTCGCTCCTCCCAGGTTGGCAGGCAGGGCCGTGGGGTTGATGTTCACGGGCCTGACGCTCGCCAACGTCCTTGGCGTACCGGCCGGTGCCTGGATCGGCAACATGTTCGGATGGCACCTCACCTTTGGCGTCGTCGCCCTGTCAGGGATCGCCGCCGCAATTGCGATCGCCGCCGCGATCAGGCCTCAAGGCGCCGAGCCGCCGATCTCCGTCCGTCGTCAGCTGACGGTCTTCGGCAACCGTGACTTGCTTTCGGGCCTGACGATCACCATCCTCGGCTGGGCCGGCTTCATGTGCTTCTACGGATATATCGCGCCGGTTGCGGAGAGGATCGCCGGTTTTCCTCCCGCCGACATCTGGTGGGTGCTGGTCGTCGTCGGCGCCGGCCTGGTACTGGGCAACTACGTGGGCGGCCACAGCGCGGACTCCAATCTGCGGCTGTCATTGCTCTGGTGGCCGGCCGCGATGATCGCCTCGCTGCTCCTCGTGGGCCTGGTCGCGACCCAGAAGTGGCCGTTCCTCGCAGCCGCGTTCGTCTTCGGCGTCGCGTCGTTCGCGAATGTGCCGCCGATGCAGATGCGTGTGATGCGTTTCGGCAGCCAGGCACCGGAACTCGCCGCGACGGCCAACATCTCCGCGTTCAACATCGCCAATGCCATCGGCGGCATCGTGGGAGGCAGCGTGGTCGACAGCCACTACGGCGCCGCGGTCGTGCCGTTTGCGGCAGCGGTCGTTCCCTTCCTCGGGCTGCTGTTCATCCTCATCGAAGACCGGCGGGGCCGAATGACGCCTGCCGTCGCATCCAGCCGGGCGTAGCGTCTGTTCGAGTGCCTCCGAGGCGCGTCAGGCAACAGGGGTTGAACCTGCACCCTCGTGAGAGGGACGAGTGGGGCTCGTGCGTCTACCAAATTCCGCCACGCCGACCAGCGATCATAGTTCGTACCTGAATGCGGTCTCCATCTGGCGGAGCCTCCGCGACAGCCTTCCCGAGACCGGTCGGTCGCGACCGACCGCAGGTGGCCGACAACGCAAGTCAGCCGCCATCAGGTGCTGCGGGCGTGCCTGTACAGGGCGTCTGGTGCTGCACCCTGCCGTCAATTGTCATAGGATGTCATACAACATAGCGATTCGGCACCACGGCTGATTCAGCGGGCGCTGCTTGAGAATCACCGGGAATACGCCTATTCCATAGCTGTCGATACCTGACGGATAGTGCGATCAAGTTGTAGGACAACATATGACTTTCTTCCACATCGAGACATCCGGCGACGCTTCACCGTCCGCCAGGCGTGATGCCTGTCGCGACGCGCCGAGCGCGCATCCGGTCCGACGGGCCCCGTCATGACGAACACTTCTGCGCTGTCTGCCCAGGCCGGGGTCTCGTCCGGCGTCGCGACGAGGATCCGCTACGGCGTTCTCGCGGCGATCTTCCTGATCACGACGCTCAACTACGCGGATCGGGCGACGCTCTCGGTCACCGGCCCCGCGATGCGCACCGAGTTCGGCTTCGGTGCGGTGCAGATGGGCTACATGTTCTCGGCGTTCAGCTGGGCCTACGTCCTCGCGCAGGTGCCGGGCGGCTGGCTGCTGGACCGCTTCGGTCCGCGCCGCGTCTACGCCTGCAGCATCTTCGCGTGGTCGCTGTTCACGCTGCTGCAGGCGGCGACGGGATGGGGCTCGGCGGTCGCGAGCGGCGTGGGCGCGGTCACGACGCTGTTCGTCCTGCGCTTCGCCGTCGGATTGGCGGAGTCCCCGGCCTTTCCTGCCAACGCGAAGCTGGTCGCCAGCTGGTTCCCGACCGTCGAACGCGGCACGGCGTCCGCGATCTTCAACTCGGCGCAGTACTTCGCGGCGATGGCCTTCACGCCGCTGATGGCCGCGATCACGCACTGGTTCGGCTGGCGCATGGTCTACGTCTCGATGGGCGCCGTGGGCATCGTGTTCGCGCTCCTGTGGGTGCGCTTCATGCGGAGTCCGTCCAGGCACCCGTCGGTCAACCGCGCGGAGCTCCAGCACATCGCCGATGGCGGCGGGCTGATCGACATGGGCGAGGCCGCGCCGGACGCGCCCGTCCAGTCGCGCACGATGAAGCAGGGCCGCACGTTCTTCTACCTGAAGCGCCTGCTGGCCAACCGCATGCTGCTGGGCGTCTACATCGGCCAGTTCTCCATCAACGTGCTGACGTATTTCTTCCTGACCTGGTTCCCTGTCTACCTCGTGCAGCAGCGGCACATGTCGATCCTCAAGGCCGGCTTCATGGCGTCGCTGCCGGCGCTGTGCGGCTTCGTCGGCGGCGTGCTGGGCGGCCTCCTCTCCGATTCGCTGTTGAGGGCCGGCTGGTCGCTCACCGCGGCCCGCAAGCTGCCGATCATCGCGGGCATGCTGCTGTCGGTGAGCCTGATCCTGTGCAACTACGTCGACAGCGAATGGCTGGTCGTCGGCCTGATGGCGCTCGCCTTCTTCGGCAAGGGCGTCGGCTCGCTCGGCTGGGCCGTGGTCGCGGACACCGCGCCGCGGGAAGTCGTCGGCCTCGCTGGCAGCATCTTCAACATGTTCGGCAACACGGCGGGCATCGTCACGCCCATCGTCATCGGCTACATCGTCGACACGACCGGCTCGTTCAACCTCGCGCTCGTGTTCGTCGGGCTGAACGCGCTCGTGACCGTCGTGGCCTACACCGTGGTCGTCGGCAAGATCCGGCGAATCGAATTCCAGGACGCCCCCGCATGACCGCCGCGCTCGCACCCCCGACCGAAGTGCGCCACGCCGCTTCGCCGGGCCGGCGCCTCGCCGCCGGCCTGGCGGGCCTGCTCCTGGCCGCCGCATTCGGCGCGCAGGCGACCACGGTCGTCTACGTCTCGAATGCGGACAGCCAGGACATCTCGGTGCTGCAACTGGACAAGTCCAGGGGCGCGCTCCTGCCGCTGGACACGGTGAAGGTGGGCGGGACGGCGATGCCGCTCGCGGTGAGCCCCGACAAGCGCTTCCTGTACGCGTCGCTGCGCTCGCAGCCCTATCGGGTGACCAGCTTCGCCATCGACGCCGCGAGCGGCCGCCTGACGCGGCTGGGCGAGTCCTCGCTGGCCGACAGCATGGCCAACATCGACACCGACCGCAGCGGCCGCTGGCTGTTCTCGGCGTCGTATGGCGGCGGCAGGATCGCCGTCAACGAGATCGGCAAGGACGGCATCGTCGGCCCGACGCGGCAGTTGATCGAGACGGCGCCGAACGCCCATGCGATCCATGCCGACGCCGCCAACCGCTTCGTCCTGGCCACGAGCCTCGGCGGCGACAACGTGTCGATCTGGCGCTTCGACGCGCAACTGGGCAAGCTGACGCCGAACGATCCGCCGTTGCTGGCCGCGCCGCCGAAGTCGGGCCCGCGTCATTTCGTGTGGGACCGGGCGCAGCGCTTCATGTACCTGCTCGGCGAGGTCGACGCGTCGCTCGGGGTCTACGCCTGGGACGGCCAGCGCGGCACGCTGCGCGAATTGCAGCGCACGACCACCCTGCCGGCCGGCTTCGCCGGCAAGCCCTGGGCGGCCGACCTGCACCTGTCGCCGGACGGACGCTTCCTCTACGCATCGGAGCGAAGCTCCAGCACGATCTCGGCGTTCCGGGTCGATCCGGCCACCGGACTGCTGCAGCCGCTCGGCCAGACGGCCACCGAGAAGACCCCGCGCGGCTTCGCGATCGATCCGGGCGGCGCCTTCCTCGTCGTGGCCGGCCAGGAGTCGAACAGCGTGTCGGTGCACGCCATCGACGCCAGCAGCGGGGCGCTCGGCGCGCCCGTGCGCACGGCGGTCGGCAGGAATCCGAACTGGGTCGAGATCGTCGACCTGCCTTGAGCACCCGCAGCGGCCCGACCACGCGCGCACGCGGTTCGGCCTGGCGTCCCGCTCACGCCCGGAATGCCGACCTGAGCTCCGGAAGCAGGCGCTGGGCGAGCGGGGTGAGGCGGCGCTCGGCCGGCGTCAGCAGGGCGATCCTGCGGCGCAATGGGCGGCCGCGGAGCGGCACGGCAGCCACGCCGGCCGGCGCGGACCGCAAGGCCATGGCCGGCACCAGCGCGCCGCCCAGGCCGGCTTCCACCATCCCGATCAACGCCCCGATGTGCGCGGCCTCGTGCGTGACCCGCAGCGCGACGCCGGCCTGCGCGAGCTGCTGGTCCAGCACGGCCCGGTTTCCGCTGCCCGCAGCCAGGCTCAGCATGGGCTCGTCGGCCAGTTCCTGCAGGCGGATCGTCCGTCGCCGGGCCCAGCGATGCTCCGCCGGCAACGACAGCACGTAGGGCTCCTCGCCGAGCAATTCGGCCCGCAGTCCGGGGATGGCGCTGTCATCGAACCCGATGCCGACGTCGGCCTGGCCGCCAAGCACCGCCAGCGCCGTGGCCTGAAGCGACCCGTCGAGCAGTCGCACGCGGATGCCCGGGTAGCGCGCGGCCAGGCGGGACAGCGCCTGCGGGACGAAGCCGCTTGCCGCCGAAGGAACCGCGGCCACGGTGAGGCGTCCGGCGTGCCCGGACGACAGCTCGTTGACGCCCAGGATCGCGTCGTCCAGATCCTCCAGCACCGAGCGCACGCGCTCGACGAAGGCTTCGCCCACCACGCTCAGCCGCACGGATCGCGAGGTGCGTTCGAGGAGGCGCGCGCCCACGCGTTCCTCCAGCCGCTCGATGCGGCGGCTCAAGGCCGGCGGCGACAGGTGGAGTTCGTCGGCGGCCTGGCGGAAGCTGCGCAGATCCGCCACCGTGACGAAGGCGCGCAGCTGGTCGAGATCGAGACCGTTGCCAATCATGCACTGATCATAAGCAACGTTGCAATGGACGTCGATCTCCGACCGTCCCAAGATCGGCCGCATCGGAGACAAAGCACGCCGAAGGCCTGCCAGAACATGAAGTCCATTCGCAACACCTCGGCCGCGCACGTCCGCCTCGCCCGCGCGGCGCTCCTGTCCGGCCTTCTCGCTGCCCTCCAGGCGCAGGCCGCGGACCTGACGGTCGTGTCATCGGGCGGCTTCGCCGAGGCCTTCAAGGCGCTGGCCAGCCGGTACGAAGCGCGCGCGCCGGAGACACGCATCCGGCGCGTCTTCGGGCCGTCGATGGGGGCGACGCCCGGTGCGGTGCCGGCGCGGCTGGCTCGCGGCGAGGCGCTGGACGTCGTCATCCTGGTCGAGCCGGCGCTGGACGAGTTGATGTCGCAGGGCCGCCTGCTGCCGGGCAGCAAGGTCAGGCTGGCCCTGTCCAGGATCGCGTGCGCCGTCCCTTCGGGGGCGCCCCGGCCGGACTTCGACACGCAAGCGGACGTGCGCCAGGCCTTCCTCACCGCATCGTCGGTGGCCTGGTCCGACAGCGCCAGCGGCGAGTACATCCAGCACGAGCTCCTGCGGCGCCTGGGCATCGAGGAGGCGATGCAAGGCAAGGGACGCCAGATCCCGGCCACGCCGGTCGGCGAGATCCTGGCTCGGCACGAAGCGTCGTTCGGTTGCCAGCAGCGCAGCGAACTCCAGCCGGTTCCAGGCATCGACATCGTCGGCGACCTGCCCGACTCGCTGCAGCGGACGACGCCTTACGCCGCCGCCGTGGTGGCCGCCAGCGCGCACGCATCCGACGCGAAGGCCTTCATCGCCTTCATCGCCGATCCGGCCAGTCGTCCCGGCATCCGCGCCGCGGGCCTCGAGCCGGCTTCGCCCTGATCCGCTCCCATGCCCCCGGCCGCCGGCCGGGGGGTTTCGAACGCTGCCAGGAGACCCCATGGCCGAGCTTTCCCGCGCCTCGAAGATCGGTGCAGTCGTCCGCGTCACGAGCGGCAACTTCATCGAGATGTACGACTTCTTCCTGTTCGGCTTCTATGCCAACGCGATCTCGAAGGCCTTCTTCCCGGCCGCCGACGAGTACGCCTCGTTGATGCTGACGTTCGCGTCCTTCGGGGCGGGCTTCCTGATGCGACCCGTCGGTGCCGTGGTGCTGGGCGCCTATGTCGATCGCGTCGGCAGGCGCCGCGGGCTGTTGGTGACGCTGGCGATCATGGCCGCCGGCACGGCGCTGGTCGCCTTCGTGCCGGGCTATTCGACGCTGGGCCTGTCGGCGCCATTGCTGGTGCTGCTGGGACGCCTGCTGCAAGGCCTGTCCGCCGGGGTGGAACTGGGCGGCGTCTCGGTGTACCTGTCGGAGATCGCCTCGCCGGGCCGTCGAGGCTTCTTCGTCAGCTGGCAGTCGGCCAGCCAGCAGCTGGCCATCGTGGTGTCGGCACTGCTGGGCTACGGCCTGAATGCCTGGCTCGACAAGCCGGTCCTCGAGTCGTGGGGCTGGCGCATTCCGTTCTTCATCGGCTGCCTGATCGTGCCCGTCATCTTCGTCATCCGCCGCCAGCTGCAGGAGACCGAGGCGTTCCGGAACGCGAAGCACCACCCGACGTTCCGGCAGACGCTGCAGGGCATCGCCACCCACTGGCGGACCATCGGCCTGGGCACGCTGCTGGTGATCATGACCACCGTGTCGTTCTATCTCATCACCGTCTACACCCCGACGTTCGGCAAGGCCGTGCTGAAGCTGTCGACCCGCGACAGCCTGCTGGTGACGCTGGCCGTGGGCGTCTCCAACCTGGTGTGGCTGCCGATCATGGGCGGTCTGTCGGACCGGATCGGCCGCTGGCCCATCATGCTCGCCGCGACGTCCCTCACCGTCCTGACGGCCTACCCCGCGATGCTGTGGCTCGTCGACGCCCCCGCGCTGGGCCGCATGGTCGCCGTCGAGCTCTGGCTTTCCTTCCTGTACGCGAGCTACAACGGCGCCGCCATCGTCGCGCTGACCGAGGTGGTGCCCGGCAGCATCCGCACCGCGGGCTTCTCGCTGGCCTACAGCGTGGCGACGGCGCTCTTCGGGGGCTTCACCCCGATGCTCTGCACCTGGCTCATCGAGGAGACCGGCAACCGTGCCGCGCCAGGCCTGTGGATGACCGTCGCCGCGCTCGCCAGCCTGGTGGCCACGATCCTGGTCTATGACCTGCGACCCGGGCACCGGCCGCGGATCGTGGCGACGCCTTGAAGGCCGGCAGGCGCGCCTCGTCACGCGCCGGCGGCGGCTTCCTGCGCGAAGTCGGCGTACGTCCGCAGCGGTCGACCCAGGATGGCCTGCAGGCGGTCGACGGCGCCGGCGTCGCCGTGCATGCCGATCCGCTGGATGCCGGCCATCATCAGCCGCATGTCGTAGGCGAGCCAGGCGGGGCCGAAGGAAGCCAGCTGCTGCTCGAACGCGTCCAGCGCGCTGCCGCCGTAGGTCACGTCCCGGCCCAGCGCCCGGCTCCAGGCCTGCGCGGTGTCGGCGCCGGTCAGTGCCTGCGGGCCGACCACGTCCAACGTCAGCCGCGGCAGGGCAGCGGCCGCCTTGTCGCGGCGCAGGAGCTCCGCCACGGCGATGTCGGCGATGTCGCGCGTGTCCACCATCTCGACCCCGGCCTGGCCGATGGGCATCGGGTAGACGCCGTGGTCGCGGATCACCGGCCGGATCGTGAGGTCGTTCTGCATGAAGTAGGCCGGGCGCAGGACGGTGGCGGGCATGTCGAGGCCGGCGATCATGCGTTCGACCGTGTGCTTGCCGGTGAAGTGCGGCACGTTGGTGTAGCGGTCCGCGTGGATGACGGACAGGTAGACGATGCGCTCGATGCCGGCCTCGCGCGCGAGGTTGAGCGTGACGAGCGCCTGCGTCACCTCGTCGGGCGTGACGGCGTTCAGCAGGAACAGGGTGCGCACGGACGACAGCGCCGAGCGCATCGAGGCGACGTCGGTGAGGTCGCCGACCACCTCGCTGACGCCGGAGGGGAAGGGCTGTCTGCCCGGCTTGCGGACGAGCGCCTTGACCTGCGCGCCGGCGCCAGCCAGCCCTTGGACGACGAGGGAACCGATGGTGCCGGAGGCACCGGTGACGAGGATGCTCATGGGAATCTCCTGGGGATGTTGAAGAGCGTTCAGCGCGTGAAGTCCGCGACGGCCTTGCCGCTGTGGGCGCCGGCGCGATTGCGCTCGATGGCGGCCGGGATGTCGTCGAAGCCGACGACCTCGCTGACCTTGGCCTTGAGCGTGCCGCGGGCGACGTCGGCGGCCAGCCTCTCCAGCAAGGCCGCGTCGGGCTGCATGACGAACCAGTGGCCCTGGCGGCCCGGCGGCGTGCGGGCGAGGATCTCCGGCGACGAGGTACCCACCATCGCCCCGGCGGGCTTGAGCACCTGCCATGAGCGATCGATCACGTCGCCGCCCACGTAGGCGAGCACGAGGTCGATGTCCGCCACGAGGTCCTCGAAGCGCTGCGATCGGTAGTCGACGACCTGGTCGGCGCCGAGGCCGCGGACGTAGGCGAGATCCTCGCCAGCCGCGGTGCCGACGACGAACGCGCCGGCCTGCCGGGCGAACTGCACGGCGAAGCCGCCGACCGCGCCGGCCGCGCCGTGCACCAGCACGCGTGCGCCCGGCTGGATCGGGCCGAGGAAGTTCAGGCTCTGCCACGCGGCCAGCGAAGCGACGGGCAGCGCCGCCGCCTCGACGTCGCCCAGGCGCTCGGGCGTGCGCGCGAGCCTGGCCTCGTCGACCGCGACGACGTCGGCATAGGCGCCGAGGCCGCCGAGCGGCCCCATGACGCGGTCGCCGGCCTGGAAGCGCGTCGCGTCCGGACCGGACGCCTCGACGACCCCGGCGAGCTCGATGCCCAGCACCGCCGGCAGTTGCAGCGGGAAGGCGTCGCGGACGGCCCCCTCGCGGATCTTCCAGTCGAGCGGGTTGATCCCGGCGGCGCGAACGCGCACCAGGACCTGGCCGGGGCCGGCGACGGGCTTCGGGGATTCGGCCACCTGGACGGCGGTCTCGCCGCCGTAGTTTCGAAGGAGGATGGAACGCATGGTGTTCACCTTTCAAGTTGCAGTGAACGAACGATAGGGTGTTGCAACGAATAAACGAAGATCCGAAAATCGAGACGAGTCGTCTCAAATCTGGAACACCCATGGACTTGAATGCGCTGGCTGACTTCGCCCACGTGGCCGCGAACGGAGGACTCGGCAAGGCCAGCCGCGCCAGCGGGCGCTCCAAGGCCACGCTGTCGCGCCGGATCGCGGACCTGGAGGACCAGCTGGGCGTGCGGCTCATCGAGCGCCACGCCCGCGGGCTCCGGCTCACCGAGGCCGGCGAGTTGTTGATGGCCCGGACCGAGGGCCCGATGCGCGACGTCGCCGAGGCCATGACGGCGGTGCGCGAAGGCGTGTCCGCGCCGCGCGGGCGCCTGCGCGTCGCCGCGCCCGTGCTGTTCTCGCAGCTCGCCATGGGACGGATCTGCGCCGACTTCTGCGCCGCCTATCCTGACGTGACGATCGACGTGGTGTCCGAGGACAGGCTGGCCGACCTCGTCGAGGAACAGTTCGACGTCGCCATCCGGCCCAATCCGCGGCCGGACACCGGCCTGGTGGGACGCTGCTTCGCGAAGGATCGCCTCGTGGTGGTGGCCGCGCCGTCGCATGCGATGCCGCGATCGCGCAAGCCCGTGTCGGTGCCGGGCGTCGTGACGGCCAGCTTCCGCGACAGCCGCTGGACGCTGGATGGCGGCCGCCTCGTCCTGGAGCCGGTTCCGAAGCTGCGGCTGTCGTCCTTCCTGACGGTGCGCGACGCGGCGGTCGCCGGCGCCGGGGTGGCATTGCTGCCGCAGTCGATCGCCTGGAACGAACTGGCGCGTGGCGTGCTCGTCCAGTGGGGCGCCGTGTCCGATGGCGAGGTCGCGCTGTGGGTCCTGCACACGTCCCGGCGCCTGCCCGCGCCCAAGGTGCGCGCGTTCGTCGAGTTCATGTGCAAGCGCTACCCCGACGAGCTCCTCGTGCTCCGCGGCTGACGCCGCCCATGTGTCGACATAGATCTACATTTTGTTGCGCGCTATATCGACACGATCCGGCAGTTTTCCACGGCGTCGCCGAGGCATCCGTTTGCCTCCTTGGCATGCACGCTGCAACACTGGGACCGTTGTCCGGCTGTGCGGCAGAACGGAGGCTGGAGGTGGACTAGATGACCGAACGAGCGGAGCAAGGACGGGCGAACGCGCTGGACGAGGTCCGCGACCTCCTGCAACGCATGGACATGCCGCGCGCCTTCGAACTGGCACGTGCCGCCCGGCAAGCCGCTGGCACGACCGAACAGGAGATCGCAGCATGCTTCTGGCTCGCCAGATGCCACTACGTCGCCGCGGAGATCGACATCGCCATCGCCTTGGCGGCCGAAGCCGGCCACGCCGCGGCCGCGGTCCAGGACGTCGAGTGGCAGGCGCGCGCGCACGCGCTCGAGGCCCGGTGCCTCGAGATGGCCGGCGAGACGGAGGCGGCCCTCGATGTCGCGCTCGTCGCCTGGAACGCGCTCGAGCGTGCCTGCATGCCGGGCCAGGGCAGTCTGCTGGCACGCCAGGCCGTCACGATGGCCCTGGCCGTCATCCAGCTGCGCCTGGGCGACCTCGCATCCGCGATGACCTGGTGCGAGCGCGGCGCGGACCTGGCAGGTTATCTGCCGGAGGAGGGCGCACTGGGGGCCGCCATCGACACGAGGGCATGCATCCACGCGGCGCTGGCGTCGCGGGCGCGCGAGGCGGGCGACCCGGTCGAGGCGGAGCGATGCGAACGGCTGGCCATCGCCGACTCGCTGCGGGCGGTCGACCTGGCCCGCGGCCTGGGCGATGTCGACCACGAGACCAGCGCCCTGCTGAACCTGGCGGAATCGCTGACCCTGGTCGGCGAGGCGGAGCGGGCCCTGGAGCTGCTCCAGGACTGGGCTCGACGCCATCCGGATGCGCTGGCGCGACAGTGGGCGCACCAGCGCGACTCGCTGGGCATCGTCCTGCTCGCCTTGCAGCGGCCGGCCGAGGCCGTCGACGCGTTCGAGCAGGCCCGCAGCCAATGCGAATCGCCCGCGTACCGGGTCGTGGTCACCGAGCATCTGTCGGCGGCGCTCGAGCGCTGCGAGCGCTGGCAGGAGGCGCTCGCCAGCTACAAGGATTTTCACGCGCTGCAGGCCCGCGTCAGCACGGAGCGGGCGCAGCGCCATGCCCGCGTCGCGGCAGCGCGCCTGGACATCGGCCGCGAGCGCGCCAAGGCGCGCCAGCTCGCCTCCTCCAATCGACGCCTGCGCCGTCGGGCGGACGACCTGGCGCGCCAGGCGCAGGAAGACGGCCTGACCGGGCTCGCGAACCGCCGGCAGGTCGACACCCTGCTGCAGGCCTGGCCGCGGCCGATGTCGCTGGCGTTGATCGACGTCGATCATTTCAAGCAGGTCAACGACCGCTTCTCGCACGGGGTCGGCGACGAGGTGCTCAGGCAGCTGGCTTCGATCATGCGGGCGAACTGCCGCCAGCGCGAGCTCGCCGCGCGCCTGGGTGGAGAGGAGTTCGTCGTGATCGTGGAAAGTGCCGACGAGGCGGATATCGCGCACGTCGCGGAGCGCCTGCGTGCCGCGGTCGAGCGCTTCGACTGGACGTCCGTCCGCGCGGGCCTGCAGGTCACGGTCAGCGTCGGCGTGGCGCGGCCGTCGGAAGTGGCCGTCGGGACGGAGCTGCTGGTCGTCGCCGACCGTCGCCTCTATGCGGCCAAGCGCGCGGGCCGCAACCGCGTGGTGCTCGAAGGATGAGCCTGGTTCCCGCCGTCGCGCCGCCCTCACCCCTGCATCGATGCGCCTGCTTTCAAGAATCGCGCTGATCCTGGTCCTGGCCGCCTGGACGGCCTCGGGATGGTCGGCGCCGCCTGGCGCATTCGCGTCGACGCGCGACTACCCGCGCGTGTTCCAGCATGCCACCGGGGGGGAACTCGAGTCGAGCTATGCATTGGCGCAGGATCGCGACGGTTTCATCTGGTTGGGCACGCAGTCCGGCGTCGTCCGCTGGGACGGCCATCGCGCACGCGCCTACGCCGCCGATGCCACCGCGGGCGGCGGCCTGCCCGACTCCTATGTCAAGGCGATGCTGGTCGACCGGACGGGCACCCTCTGGGTCGGAACCAAGTCCGGCGGCCTGGCGCGCCACGAAGCGGCGACCGACGCCTTCTCTGCGCTGCGGGACGCCGACGGCCTCGTCGGAAAGGACATTGCCGCCTTGGCGGACCGCCAGCCCGCGGGGATCTGGATCGCATCGAACCGCGGCCTCGCATGGCGCGAGCCCACGAGCGGCAGGATCACGCCCGAGCGCCTGCCCGCGGCGATCGGCGCGCTCCAGTGCCTGCTGGTCACCCGCGACGGGACGCTGTGGATCGGCAGCGATCGCGGCCTCTGGTCGCGGCGCGCCGGCGGCGCGGAGTTCTCCGCGGTCCCCATCGACGTGCCGATCGGAACCGGACGCGTCGGCGTCCTGCGATTGCTCGAAGATCGGACCGGCCGCCTCTGGGTCGGGACGCGGCTGCAGGGCGTCTTCGTCGTTGCGCCGGGCGCGAATGCCGCCGCGCGCCTGCCTGGCGGCGACGCCAACCTGGCCAGCGACACCGTCTACGCATTGGCGGACGCCGGCAACGGGGAGGTGTGGATCGGGACCTATGGCGACGGCGTGGTCCGGGTGGATCTCGACAGCGGCGCACAGCATCGCGAACGTCACGATCCCCTGCGCTCGGCAAGCCTGCTCGACGACGACGTGGGTGCGTTGATGAGGGGGCGCGACGGCGTCGTCTGGGTCGCCTCGGCCTATGGCCTGTCGACCTGCGACACGCGCTTCGACGCCGTCGCCACGCTCGACGGCGGGGCCGGCCGGATCATTCGGGATGCGAACGTCCCGGCCGTCATGGCGGGGACCGAGGGATCCGTCTTCCTGGCCACCGGCTCGCATGGGCTCGAGATCCTGCCTGCCGCAGGCGGTGCGCCCCGGCTCCTGGTTCCCGACCCCCGGCGGCCGGCGACGTCGCTGCCGCGGGCGCGCGTCATCTCGCTGGCGCCGGCGCCGGATGGGGGCGCGTGGGTCGGCACCCAGGGGGGCCTCTATCTCAGCACCGTGGATGGAGGTCGCGTGCGGCGGATCGACGTGCCCGGCCGCGGTAGCTCGGGCGACGTGTGGGCCATCGCGGTCGACAGCGCGACGCTCTGGATCGGCGGCTCCGACGGGCTGTGGGCGCTGGACGCGTCCGACCCGGACAATGTGAAGACACGGCGCCACCTCGGCGAGGAATTGCACGACGCGCAGGTCAGGGCACTCGCGTTCGGCCCGCACGGCGAACTCTGGATCGGGACCAATGGCCATGTGTTTCGCCTCGACCGGGGGAGCGACGCGTTGCGCGAGCTGGCCGTCGATCCGGCGGACGGCCGCGCCCTGCCGGGCGGACTGGTCAGCGGGCTCCTCGTCGACAAGGCCGGACGGCTCTGGGTGGCGACGCTCGGTCACGGCGTGCAGGTGCAGGCCGGGCGCGCCGCGGATGGCGAGCCGTTCTTCAGGCGACTGACCGTGATGGACGGATTGCCGAACAACGGCGTGGACGCACTCGTGGCCGATGCGAGCGGCCAGGTCTGGGCGAGCACGGACGACGGCCTGGCGCGCATCGATCCCGGCAGCTTGTCGATCCAGCCGCTGCATGCGGCGCAGGGCGCCGGCATCAGCACCTTCTGGACGGGCGCCGCGGCGGCCACCGTCGATGGTCGGTTGCTGTTCGGCGGCGAAGGCGGCCTGCTGCTGGTCGATCCCGCTCGGCTCGCGCACGCCGCGGGCCGGCTGGCGCCGCCCGTCGTGACCGAGGCCAACCTGGGCGGCCGCACCTTGACCGGAGCGCAGCTGTCCGTTGCGCAAGAGGCCAGCGTTCCCGCGTCCGCCCCGCGGGTGCAGGTGGAATTCGCTTCGCTCGCGTATGGCGAGCAGGACATCCTGCGCTACGCCTACCGGCTCGAGGGATTCGACGACGACTGGAACCAGACCTCATCGCGCAGCCGGACGGCCAGCTACACCCGGCTGCCCCCGGGACACTATCGGCTGGGCCTGCGCGTCGCCAAGCCCGCGGGCGACTGGTCCGACGCCAGGGAGATCGCATTCCGGGTGGAACCGCGGTGGTACGAGCGCACGGAGGTCCATGTCGCCGGCATCCTGCTGGCGATGGCCTTGGCGTGGCGCCTGCACCGGTGGCGGGTCCGGCTCGTGGCGCGGCGACAGGCGTCGCTGGAGCATGAGGTCAGCCAGCGGACGTCGGAGCTGGAGCAGTCGCGCAGCCAGGTCCGGCTGCTCAGCCTTCACAACGCGCGTGCGCTGGAGCAGGAGCGTACGCGCGTCTCGCGCGAGCTCCACGACGAAATGGCGCAGCAGCTGGCGGCCCTGCGGATGGAAGTCTCGCTCATGCGCCGGTTCGGCAACCAGACGGTTCGCGGCGACGAGCTGCCCGTGCAGGGCCTGGTGGATCGGGTCGATGCCATCATCCGCAGCATCCGTGAGCTCGTCACGCAACTGCGGCCGCCCGCGCTGGACGGCGGCCTGGTCGCCGCCATCCGGTGGCTGGCCACCAGGTTCGAGCAGCAGACGGGCATCCCGTGCGAGCTCGAGCTGGCCGAATGCCCGGTCTTCGCGCACCAGGACGCGGCGACGATGGCGTTCAGGGTCGTGCAGGAATCCCTGACGAACGTGCGGCGCCACGCCCACGCGAAGACGGTCCGCATCCGGCTGGTCGTGCATGAGGACTGCTGCCTGCTCGAGATCGTCGATGACGGCGTCGGCTTCGATCCCACGGCCCGACATGCGGGCTACGGGGTGATGGGAATGGAAGAGCGGGTGGCCGCCCTCGGGGCCTGCCTGGACATCGTCAGCGGCCCGTCCCGAGGCACGACCGTGCGCGTGCGGATGGATTGAGAGGCCGGCCGTTGCACTCGCGGCGGGGTCGCGCGAGGGTTGCCGGCGCATTTGGTTCGCGGGCGATCGAAGGTCATCATGCGCGATCAATTTCGCGCGGGGTCGCAACAGAGATGGTTTCCCAATATCGTGGTCGGGCATCGATCGCGCCGCTTGCAGGCATCGACTTCAGCGGCCCGCGGGTTCCTGGCGGGAGGATCGGAACACGCCGCTGGCTCGCCTTCCTGCTCCTGGTCCTGGCCGCGATGTCCGGATGGGCGGCGGGGGCGCCGCCGGTCCGGCGCATCGAGCCGCTGGACGGTCCCTGGCGCTTCCTGCGCGAGGACGTGCCGGCGGCCAGCGCGCCCGACTTCGACGACTCGGCCTGGCCGGTCGTGACCTTGCCGCATACCTGGAACGGCGTCGACGGCGAGGCGGGAGGCGACTACTACCGCGGCCCCGGCTGGTACCGGCGCGAGCTGCTGTTGCCGCCGGGGTCCGCCGCGTCGCGGCGCTTCCTGCAGTTCGATGGCGCCGCGCTGGTGGCGGACGCCTGGGTCAACGGCCATCCGGTGGGGCATCACGAAGGCGGATATGCCGCCTTCCGCTTCGACGTCGGAGCGTCGCTTCGCGCGGGGCGCAACGTCATCGCCGTGCGTGTCGACAACGCGCCCTCCCACCGTGTGGCACCGCTGGGCGGGGACTTCACGGTGTTCGGCGGCCTGTATCGGACCGTCGAGCTGGTCACCGTGAACCCCCTCCACGTCGACCTGCTGGATGATGGCGGCCCCGGCGTGTACGTCGCCACGAGCAAGCTCACGCCGGAACGCGCGGAGCTGGCCGCCCAGGCGCGACTGTCGGTGCCCGCCGGTGTTCGCGCGCGCCTGCGTCTGCGCCTGCGCCTGCGCTGGACGCTCTTCGACGCGCGCGGCCGGGTGGTCGTGCGCGCATCGAGCCGGGTCGCGGCGGCCACGGCCGGCGTGCACGCCGTCGCGCAGGTCTTGCGCGTGCCGCACCCTCGCCTGTGGCAAGGCGTGGAGGATCCGGCGCTCTACAGGCTGCGGCTGGAAGTCCTGGACCGCGATGTCGTGGCCGACCTGGTGGAGGTGCCGGTGGGCATCCGCGCGTTCGCCATCGATCCGGCACGCGGGCTGCTGCTCAATGGCCGCCCTTACGCCGTCCACGGCGTCGACCTGTTCCACAGTGGCCGGCCCGGCCACGGCCTGGCGGTCACCGACGCGCAGGTGGACGAGGACTTCGGCGCGCTCTCCGAACTCGGCGTGACCGGGCTGAGGCTCGTCCACTTCCAGCATCCCCAAAGCGCCTACGACGACGCCGACCGGCGGGGCTTCGTGCTCTGGACGGAGATTCCCCTGAACTCCGCCATGGATGACAGCCCCGCCTTCCGCGACAACCTCGTCCAGCAGCTGCGCGAGCTGGTCAAGCAGAACTACAACCATCCCTCGGTCATGATCTGGGGTCTGGGCAATGAGGTCTACAGGTCGGACGCCGCGAGCCAGGCGCTCCTCGCGCAGCTGCATCGCGAGGCCAAGGCGCTCGATCCCCACCGCCTCACGAGCTATGCGCATTGCTGCGCCGCCGACGATGACCTGCTGGCGCGTCAGACCGACGTCATCGCGTTCAACCGCTACTACGGCTGGTACGACGGCGAGCTCGCCGACATCGGCCCCTGGGCCGACCGGGTCCACGCCGCCCAGCCGGCGCGGGCCATCGCCGTGAGCGAATACGGCGCCGGGGCCAGCGTGCTGCAGCAGGAGGACCCGCCGGCGCGGCCGGTGCCGGCAAGCCACTGGCATCCCGAGCAGTACCAGGCGCTGTTTCACGAGGCCTATTGGCGCCAGCTCGGCACGCGGCCATGGCTGTGGGCCACGTTCGTGTGGGTCGGCTTCGACCTGCCTTCCGCCGGCCGCGATGAAGGCGATCGCCGAGGCGTCAACGACAAGGGCCTGGCGACCTACGACCGGCAGACCCGCAAGGACGCGTGGTACTGGTACCAGGCGAACTGGAGCCGCCGGCCCATGCTGCACCTGGTCAATCGGCGCGCCCCGCCCCGCAGCGGGGCCGGATGCGACGTCAGGGTCTACACGAACCTCGACGCGGCGACCCTTGTCGTCGACGGCGCGAGCCTGGGATCGCGCCCGGTGTCGAACCATGTCGCGACCTGGGCGGATGTGAGACTGCCCCCCGGCGTCCACCGTCTCACGGTGTCCGGCGCGGGGGGCGTCGACGATTCGATCGAGTGGACCGTGG
>Ga0136846_1213551_pt1 | contig 19758 bp, 18 predicted proteins | sample HopSoiMetagenom2_FD_96841 | JGI IMG/M metagenome (GOLD analysis project Ga0136846, IMG submission 96841) | Grasslands soil microbial communities from Hopland, California, USA - 2 Assembly 2016 (version 4) | ecosystem: Environmental > Terrestrial > Soil > Grasslands | place: USA: Hopland...
ACGATGGTCACGGAGGCGCACGAGGCGGTGGCGCGGTTCAATGCCATGCTTCGAGCGCAGACAGCGAGTGTGAACGAACAGCTCAAGACGAAGGGGCAGCCGCCGCTGAATTACTAGCTACTTGGGGCCGGGCTCGATCAGGCAGTCGCTTCGTCGAAGAAGCGTGGGAGATCGAGAACCAACGGCTCCGGCATCCCCGCAGGCAGCCATTCCAGTTCTGCGCTCAGCACTTCGCCCGGATCGGCTGCGTGTCGCCAGCGAGAGAGATTCCTCGCGTCGGGGTTGATGACCCAGTACTCCGGAACGCCATTCGCCATGTAGAGCGTGCGCTTCGTGTGATAGTCGTACAGCGGATCGTTAGGCGAAGACACCTCGACCGCGAGCAGGAGATCGGGCATCGCGAACGGATACCGTGGCAGCGCTCCGTCCACGAGCCGCACCACGAACGCGTCAGGCTGCACACGATTTCGCGTGCGGTCGCCGCGGCGCACGTCCGAAGGCGAGATCAGCGCGCGACCCACCGTGGATCCGCGAAGGTACAGCTTCAGGAGATGATAGAGGTGGCCGGCAATGAGCTGATGGGGCAGCCCCGGCACGGGCGTCACGTGCACGATCCCGTCGACGAGCTCGTACCGCTGGCCGTCGTCCGGGAGAGCATCGAGCATGTCGACCGTCCACTCGGCGCGTGCTGCAGACATGGCCATAGGCTACTTCGCTCGGCGGGTGGGAAGCAAGTGCGCACGGCGCAATTGTCGCGCCGAGTGGGGCCGCAGACGTCACCAGACGAGTGCCTGTCGGTTCTTCGTATGCGCTCGGCCGAGACACCGCGGCCCACGGTTGCGGTTCGCCGTGACACACCGGAAGGTTAGTAGTCTTGAACGTATGATCTGCGCTCGACTCATGTGGATCGCGCTTGCACTCTGCGTCGGTTGTGCGCAGCGAAACGATGGCCGTGCCCCAGCGGCCCGCGACAGCGCGAAGGGTGGCTCGCCCATCGCCCAGGCTGGTGATACCGCACGTGATACACTTCCTGAGGGAGACGACGGCCGCTGGGACAGCTGCACCGCGCACGCGGACACGCTCGAGGTCAGTGCACCGACAATTATCGCGTCTTCGGGAATCACGGTTGCGAGTAGAGATACTGCGCCTGCTGTGTTGCCGCGTGACAGCGCCGCCCGCGACAGCGTTCAGGAGGAAGAGGCGGACGCCGACAGCGGTGATAACGGTTTCTTACTGGCGGCACTTCCTGCCTGCGGGCCTCTGCACAGCGCAGGGATCACGATGTATCTCAACGGCGATACGACACTCATGACGCGGCGCCGAGGCAAGCTCTCGAGGCTGTCGTTCGCAGAAGACGGTTTCGTGTTCCTCGACACGAGCGGCGTCCGGCACCGGCACAAAGGCGCCCTCGGCAAGTATCGAATATTGGTGCTGAGTGATTCACTCTTCGGTACTCACCTGTCGCGCGGGCTCGAGCCGTAAACGCGGGACGCGGAGGAGGTCGCTGGAGGCGCGGATCGAAGCATTCCAGTTCGGACTCCGAGAGCCTTCAAACTGCTGGCTTCGCGGGAATAACCACCGGCCACGTCACAGCGCGTTCTTGGGTTCTGCGCTCCGCTTCCCGAGATAGTTGATAATCGTTAGCACCAGAATCAGGTCGAGTGAGTCAATAACTCCTGAGAAGGGCTGCCCGTGCCCCGAATCGCCCCGCAGAGAGTGCTCTCACTCGTCGCCGTCCGTGACCGAAGTCCAATTGGGCCTGCGGACCGAGCATGGCTACACTCGATTGATGAAGGGGATTCTCGCTCTAAGCGCCCTTGGCGAGATGGCGTTCGGCGCCGCGGCGCTCGTGTTCCCGACCATTCTGTCATTGCTGCTCGGCGCACCGCTCGATTGGCACGGCTTGCTCGTGGCGCGCTGCTCGCCGTCGCCGCGCTGTCGCTGGGCATAACGTGGTGGCGGGCCTCGCGGAGCAAGCCGGACTGCCTAACGCGCTATGCCGGCGGCTACGTCGCCTACAATGCCGGCATCGGTGTCCTGTTCATCGTTGCCGCGAGATCCACCAACACAGCGCACCTCCCCTGGCTCATTGCCATCCTTCACCTGCTCGGCGCGAGCGCGCTGGTTGCCGTTCTGCTGCGACGTACATACATGAACGTAAACACGCTTTCCTGGCGTTCTCGTTAGGCCCAAGATCTCGACGTGATGTCCTCTTTCATAATGCGGACATCGCTTTCAGACGAATGGATCACATCGCGAGCGTCGGGACTCCCCTGTGACGGCGCGCTCATTGCGCTTGGTCTTCGTCTCGACTTGCGGCTACGAACCGATCCGACGGTCGCCTATTGGACCAATGGAGGCGGCCCAAGGTCGCATCGCCAAATCGTCGCGCCGCCGCTGATTGTCCGTTCGGTTCCAAGTGTCGAGCCTTGAACGGAGGATGCACCAGTGGCAAGCGAATCAGGCGCCCGCGGCGCGAACCGGCGGCAATTTCTTCAGACGGCGCTCGCCGGCGCGGTCGTTGGAATTTCGGCTCGATCCGGAATCGCGATTCCAACTGCGCCACACAACGGCGCTCCGACGCGATTGACCGCGGAGGGTGCCCTCGCGCAATTGCTGGCCGGCAATCGCCGTTTCGCCACCAATCAGTTGACCTCTCGGCGGGACGACTTGGCAAATCTGAGACGGCATACCGTCGAGAGCCAGGAGCCCTTCGCGGGCGTGCTGTCGTGTGCCGATTCTCGTGTACCGGTGGAACTGGTCTTTGACCAATCGATCGGTCAGATCTTCGTCACGCGCGTTGCAGGAAACTTTGTGACCCCGGAGATCATCGCGAGCCTCGAGTACGGAGTGGCGGTGCTCAAGCTCCGCGCCCTACTCGTTATGGGGCACACGAACTGCGGCGCGGTGCACGCGGCGCTGACGACCGAGGCGGCACCGGGGCAGATCAGCTCCTTGTACCCTGCCCTCCGGCCGGCGGTCGAGCAGGCGAGCGGAAACCTCGATAAGGCGATCGCTGCCAATGCGCGACTGCAGGCCGACCTGTTACGAACTTCCTCAACGGTGATCCGCGATGCCGTTGCCGGCGGCACGCTCGAGGTGGCCGCCGGAGTCTATGATCTTGGAAGCGGGATGGTGACCGTCGTGTGATGCTGGCACGCGTGCGGTGACTTGGCCAATCGTCCAATGGGTGGGCCGCGTACGCGGTTCCTACCTTGACGCGTCCCGAATCACAGAGTCTTACGGTGAGCGCCACTGATACGCCAAGACGCGACATCCTGCCGATCCCGGATGTCACGCCTGCCGGCACGACGACCTACGACGCCAAGGATCCCGACACGCACTATCCGCCGATCGTGCCGCTTCGGCCGCCCGCTGGCGCGCCGAACGTGCTCGTCGTGCTGCTCGACGATGTGGGTTTCGGCGCCGCGAGCGCGTTCGGCGGTCCGGTCGCCACGCCGACCTGTGAGCAGCTCGCCGCCGGAGGCCTCAAGTACACCCGGTTCCACACGACAGCCGTGTGCTCGCCGACGCGTGCGTCGCTTCTCACGGGCCGAAACCATCACTCGGTCGGCATGGGCAACATCACCGAGCTTGCCACGTCGGCGCCTGGCCAGACGTCGATCATCCCGAACACCTGCGCAACCCTGCCTCACGTCCTGAAGCTCAACGGGTATTCCACGGCGCAGATCGGGAAGTGCCACGAGATCCCGGTCTGGGAGACGAGCCCGATGGGACCGTTCCGGCAGTGGCCCACGGGAGACGCAGGCTTCGAGTACTTCTACGGTTTCGTCGGGGGCGAGACGAACCAGTATTACCCGGCGCTCTACGAAGGCACGACGCCCATCGAGCAGCCACGCTCGCCCGAAGAGGGCTACCACTTCACCGCGGACATGACTGACAAGGCGATCAAGTGGGTGCGCCAGCAGAAGTCGCTCATGCCCGACAAGCCCTTCTTCATGTATTACGCGCCCGGTGCGACACATGCCCCCCACCAGGTGCCGCGCGAGTGGGCCGACAAGTACACGGGAAAGTTCGATCAGGGGTTCGAGAAGGTGCGCGAGGAGACCTTTGCGCGACAGAAGGCGCTCGGCGTGATCCCGCAGGACTGCGCGCTCACGGCCTGGAACCGCGAGATCCCGGGATGGGATACGGTCTCGTCGGAGATGAAGCCGGTGCTGGCGCGCCAGATGGAGGTTTACGCCGGCTTCCTCGAGCACACCGATCATCATATTGGTCTTCTCATCGACGCCCTCGCCGAGCTGGACATCCTGAACGACACACTCGTCTACGTCATCCTGGGCGACAATGGCGCGTCGGCGGAGGGCTCGCTACAGGGCGCATTCAACGAGATGGCGTCGCTCCAGGGCTTCGGGGGGCTCGAGACGCCCGAGTTCCTCGCGGCGCACCTCGACAAGCTCGGCGGACCAGAAGCGTTCAATCACTACGCGGTCGGGTGGGCGCACGCGATGAATGCGCCCTATCAGTGGACGAAGCAGGTCGCGTCGCACTGGGGTGGCACGCGCAACGGCACGGTCGTGCACTGGCCTAACGGGATCAAGGCCAAGGGGGAGATTCGCACGCAGTTCCATCACGTGATGGACGTCGCGCCGACCGTGCTCGCGGCGGCCGGCCTTCCGGAGCCGACTCTCGTCAACGGCGTGCTCCAGAAGCCGATCGAAGGCGTGAGCATGGCGTACTCGTTCGACGAGCCTGATGCGGCCGAGCGTCACGAGACTCAGTACTTCGAGATGTTCGGCAACCGCGGCATCTATCACAACGGATGGACGGCCGTCACCAAGCATCGCACGCCATGGGCGTCGTACGCGAAGAAGCTGCCCGCCTTCGACGATGACTGCTGGGAGCTGTACGACACGAATACCGACTGGTCGCAGTCCAAGGACCTGGCGAAGGAGCTGCCTGACAAGCTGCACGAGCTGCAGCGTCAGTGGCTCATCGAGGCGACAAAGTACAACGCGCTCCCACTCGATGACCGCTCTGTCGAACGGCTCACTCCCGAGCTGGCGGGGCGCCCACAGCTGGTCAGAGGCAACCGCCAGCTCTTGTTCGGCGGCATGGGGCGTTTGACCGAGAGCTCGATCCTCAACCTGCACAACAAGTCGTACTCGATCACCGCCGACTGCGTGTTTCCTCAGCAGGCGGAGGGCGTGATCGTCGCCTTGGGCGGCCTGGTTGGCGGATGGAGCGTCTATGCCAAGAAGGGCCTGCTCAAATACTGCTACAACTTCTTCGGCATGACGCAGTCCTTCGTCGAGAGCACGAAGGCGCTGCCCGACGGGCGGCACCAGGTCCGCGTCGATTTCGCCTACGATGGCGACGGCCCGGCCAAAGGAGGCACGATCACGCTCTTTCTGGATGATGAGGCTGTCGGCAGCGGCCGGATCGAACAGACCCAGCCAGCGATCTTCTCGGCGGACGAAACGTGCGACATCGGCACCGAGTACGGGTCGCTCGTGACGAGGGACTACAGCCAGCGGGAGTTCACCGGCACCGTGAACTGGGTGGAGCTGGCGATCGGCGAGGACGCCGAACGAGCGAAGCACTACATCGCGACCGAGGATCGGCTACGTCTCGCGATCGCCCTTCAGTGATGCAAGGTTCCGCCGCCCCCCATTCGCACTCGAGCGGCGGAGTCTGAATAATCCTGGGTGACGCCTAGAGTGTTTTCTTGAACTCCGCCCACTGATTGCGACGTCCCTCGAGCCACCGAGTGAACCTCGCGTCTCCGCGCAACGACGCCAGCGCGGGATCGTCGCGGAAGAGTGGATAGCACGGCATGCCTTCGTTCGCTACGCGGTCGAGCCACTCGAGTGAGTGTGGGTGGTCTCCCATGAGCGCGTAGGCCTGAGCGATCGCGTATGCGGCGTGATGAAAGTGTGATAAACCATCACCTGTCCGTTGCGCCTCGGCGATGAGCGTGCGCGCCTCGGCATCTCGGTGCATCGACGCGAGGACAACCGCCTTCGCCGACATTCGATCCGCTCGTGCAACACGGCTCGTGTCGGCACGTGCCGCATCCAACAAGGGCAGTGCTTCGCCTTGGCGACCCAACAGTGCGAGGGCGATCGCCCGTTCCGGCATGAACGCGGGATACGGCGCGAACTCCCGAATGGCCTGTTCGCGCTTGCCCTGGTAGTAGTGGATGCGTGCGATCCGAGGCGCGCCAAAGGCGTTCTCGGGATCGAGATCCTGTCCCGTATCGAACTGCGCGAGCGCGCGATCGAAGAGACCCGCGTGCATGTAGATCGCGCCGAGCGAGAAGTGCGGATCAGCATAGCTGCGCTTCAGTGCGAGGGCTCGGTGGAAAAGCTTCGACGCCGCCACATGAGGAAAGCCGTTGCTCAGAGTCCACAACAGATTTCCACGCTGTTGGTACGCCTCGGCCAGATTGGGATCGAGTCGCAACGCTTTTCCGATATTCTCGAATGACAACTTCTCCCATCGTGGTGACGCGTCGAAGTTGAAGAAGCGGTTGTGATAGACCGAGGCCATGCCGACGTATGGCAAGGGAAAGCGAGGATCCAGCGCAATCGCCCGTTCGTAGTAGTAAAGCGCCGAGTCCTCCTGCACCTGGTAGCGGTTTCCGAGCTTACTCGGATTGTCGAAGAACTTGGCGCGGAGATATGCGTCGTACGCGGAATCGCGCGCCGGTGTCGAGACAGTCGCCGTCACTGCGCTCTGGCCATCAACGAGGCGCGACGCCAGCGCTCGTGCGAGTTGGGCGGAAATGCGAGTCGAGAGATCGCGCACAGCGGAGACCGGCGCCGAGAAGTCTTGAGCCCACCGGCTCGTTTCGTCATTCGCGTCGACGAGACGCACGCGAACCAAGAGGGAATCGCGATGCCGAGCGAGACTTCCCTCGATGACGCTCCCCGAGCGCAGCGCGCGCCCGATCGCGGCGATCGTACTCTGCTCTCGTTGGGTCTTTGCCACCGAGGAGAGAGCGATGACGCTCAGATCCGATGTGCGTGACAACGCGGCGGTGACTTCATTGAGAATGCCGTCGGCGAGATAGGCGGTGCCCGTGTCGCTCACCGTGAGCGGCAAGAGCGAAACGCGCCGTCGATCCAGCACGACAGAGGAGACGGGATCCGTCGAGCCGGAACGGGAATTCGCGCGCTCTCGCCTAACGAACGCGACGACCATGAGCACGATCGCGAGGAATGCGAGCGGCGCACCCACGGCGCGCACGATGAACGTCCGCCGGCTGCGCGCGGGAGTCGCGGGAACGGCGGATGCTGGAGCGCTGCCACGGCGGAGCGCGACAACAAAATCATGGGCCGAGGGAAAGCGATCGACCGGCGTCTTGGCGAGCGCGCGGTCGATGACGGAAGCGACTGCAGCGCTCACCGAGGGTCGCACGGTTCGAATCGGGGGAACGACGTCGGCCATGTGCCTCGCGATCACGGCGGCGCCCGTCGCGCCGGTGAATGGAGGATGGCCGGCGAGCATCTCGTAGAGCACACAGCCTAACGAGTAAATATCGCTGCGGCCGTCCACGCGGTCGCCACTGCCCTGCTCAGGGCTCATGTAGGCCGGCGTGCCGATACTGATGCCGGTGCCGGTGAGTTGCTCTCCCTCGGCGTCGAGCGCGCGGGCGATGCCGAAGTCCGCGACGAGCGCGTGCCCTTCCGTAAGCAAGATGTTCTCGGGCTTGATGTCGCGGTGAACCACACCGCGCCGGTGCGCATACGCCAAGGCGTCGCCTACTTCCGCGGCGAGGCGAAGCGCTTCTGGTATGGCCAGCTGCCGCTCATTCGTGAGGTGGTCGCGCAACGACATCCCCTCGATGTACGGCATGATGTAGTAGAGCGTGCCGTCGACGAAACCCGAGTCGTGCAGGGGAACGATATGCGGATGCGTCAACTGCGCGGCGACACGCACCTCGCGGACGAAGCGCGCTTCGCCGATTGTCGCCGACAGCTCGTCATTGAGGAGTTTGACGGCGACCGCCCGATCGTGCTTGAGATCGTGCGCGAGGTAGACGGTCGCCATGCCGCCGGCGCCGAGTTGCCGTTCGACGCGGTAGTGCCCGGCGAGCGCCGCGCTGACCTGTTCGAGGGTGCGCATTCGCCATGAACGTGTCGACTTCGAGGCTCCTCCACCAGAGCCGCGCCCCGATGAGCGCGCAGGTTACTCCTGTCTCAGCGCCACGACGGGATCCACGCGCGCCGCTCGATTCGCCGGCACTGCGTTCGCCACCAGCGCGACCACAGCGAGGATGCCAAGTGCCAGCGCAAAGCTGACTGCATCGAAGGGCTGCACGAACAACACGCTCGACAGCACCTGCGCCCCAGCGGCTGCCAGCACCGCACCAACGGCGCCGCCGATAACCACCAGGAGCATGCCTTCGCTCAACACCATGCGAACGAGCATGCGCGGCTGCGCGCCAAGCGCCTTGCGGATCCCGATCTCACGCACGCGCCGGCTCACGGAGTACGCGATCACACCATACAACCCTACGGCCGCGACGATGAGTGCCAGAAGTCCAAAGGCGCCGATCAGCCACGCCCCGGCTCTCACCGGAAAGAGTCGTGTGTCCGCGGCTTCGCGTAGCGTTCCGGTCTTCAGGAAGACGAGATTTGGATCCAGTGCTCGGAGCTCGCGCTCGAGTGGCTGCACCAGACCGCGCGCCGGCGGTACGGTGCGAACAAGGACCTCGGCATACGACTCCTTCATGCCGAACGGCAGATGGACGTATGGCCGCGGCGCCTCTCCCGGCGTGACGACCTTGTAGTCGGACACGACGCCCACGATGCGATACGGCTCCTCGCCCCAACGGGTGCGAAATGCCTTCCCGACGGCGTCGGCACCGGACCAGTACTTCTGTGCCAGCGCCTTGGTCACGACGGCCACGCGGCGCTTCTCGACGCGGTCGGCGTGTTCGATGAACCGGCCGGACAAGAGCTGAAGCCCCAACGTCTCGAGATAACTCTCGTCGACGAACGCGCCCTCCGTATCGAAGGGCTTGTCGTCCCCCGACCGCTGCTGGCCGTCGATGAACAATCCGAACGTGTTGTTGTTGAGCGCGAGTGGAGAGCGGGTGCTGAGCGAAACGGACTTCACCTGAGGTAACGCCAGCAGCCGCTGGCGCCCGCTCTCGAGAAACTGGCCGCCGCGCTCATCGTTGTAGCCATTCATCTCCAGCGCCATTGCCAGCACGGCGACGTGCTCGCCGTCGTAGCCAAGATCCACCCGGCTCGCCACGGCGAGACTGCGGACGAGCAGCGCGCCGATGACGACGAGCACGAGCGACACGGCCATCTGCACCACCACCAGCGCGTCCCTCAGCTCCACGCGGCGGCGACGTTTGGAGCTCCAGCTCCCCGCTTGTTTGAGCGCGGGCACAAGCTCGGGGCTCGACGCCTGGAGCGCGGGGATGAGCCCGAAGACCACGCCTGTCAGCACCGCCGCGGCGAAGGTGAACGCGAGCACGCGCCAGTCGGGTGCGATGTTCAGCCCGACGTCGATGGGAAGCGGAAAGTCGACGTTCGCGATCGACCGCGTGAGGCCCGCCGCGAGCGGCAGCGCGATGGCTCCGCCGGCGAGCGCCAACACGACGCTCTCGGTGAGGAGCTGACGCACCAGACGTCCACGCGCGGCGCCAAGCGCGAGACGTATCGCCACTTCGCGTCGGCGACCCGCCGCGCGCGCGAGGGTGAGGTTCGCGAGGTTGGCGCACGCGACGATGAGCACGAGTCCCACTGCCGCGACGAGCACCAAGCCGGCACCGAGGAGCACGCGATCGACGTCCGGGTTGATGCGGACGTCGGTGCTGGGAACGACAGAAATACGCTCCAACGCGTTCGTGAGGGGATACGTGGCGGCGAGCTGACGCGACATGCCGTCGAATTCGGCACGCACTTGAGCGACGCCAGTGCCGGAGCGCAAACGTCCCTTCATCCACAGCCAGTGCCTGCCGCGCTGCTCGAGCCGCGTGGCGCCCGTGGACTTTCCCGAATTGCGCTGGTTGCCCATCGGCTCGACGTGCTCCACCATCGCCGTCGGGATCCACATCTGCGCGGTGACCGCCGGCACCATCCCGCCGAACGTCGCCGGCGCAACACCGATGACGGAGTACGTGATGCCGTTGAGGCGAAACGTCTTGCCCACGACGCCGCGATCGGTCGCAAAGCGGCTCTGCCAGAAGCGGTAGCTGATGACGGCGACCGGTGCCGCGCCCTCTGACCGAAACTCGTCGGGGACGAACGCGCGGCCGATGACGGGACGCACGCCGAGTGTCTGGAAGTAGTTGTCGGTGACTAACTCTCCGACGACGATCTCTGAGCTTCCCTGAATCGAGAGGTTCGCGAAGAAGTTCGAGTATGCGATGAGACCGGACAGCGTCTTCGTGTTCGCGCGATAATCGAGATAGTTCGGGTACGAGTGCGTATCGTGACTGCTGGCCGTCGCGGTATGCCCGTAGATGTCTACGAGCTCACTCGGACGCTCGACAGGGAGAGGACGAAAGAGGATTGCGTTGACCACGCTGAAGATCGACGCATTGACGCCGATGCCGAGGGCCAGCGTGAGGAGCGCGACGATCGTGAACGCGGGGGCGCGGCGCAGCCCTCGCAGGCCGTAGCGGACGTCCTGAATCAGGGATTCCATCGGGCTCCTCGTAGGTTGCGTGGTCTACGGGGTGTGCGCGCCCATGGTTTCGCGTATCCTGGATTACCGCGGGCTGCCATCCGGATCGTCGCGCGCTGATGCCGGATGGCCGCCAGGTTGTGGTTTCTTAAGATGGCTTAGCGCTGGGCGACTTTCAGAAAGTTAGTAAAGTCGAATTCGTAGAAATCGACACGCGTCTCGACATCATAAAGATAGGCGAGTGTTCGGCCATCGTTCGAAATCATTCCGTTTGCGGGACGCGTGGTCTGAGGCCGCCGATCTCGGGCATGCGCACGTCGCAGAGGACGACCTCGGGATCGAACCGCTCGAGCAGCGGCAGCGCCGTGGCCCCATCGTCCGCAACCTCGACAACCGCGCCATGCTCGGCGAGTGCTTCGCTGAGCGAGGCGCGGACGTGGGCGTCGTCGTCGACGATGAGGTTTCGGTGACCCATGGCGGGCAAGAGAATAACACTCCGCGGGCCACTTCGCTTCCGACGCTAAGTCACGTCCTCACAACGAGAATCAGCCGATGTGGCTTCCTCAGCAGAACGAAGTGTTCTCCGTTCTTGAACGATTCGTTCTGAGTCCAGACTCGAATCCAGACCTGTACATCAGGTTTGTGATACCTCCTCACGATGCTGCTGCGGTAAGCCGTATTCGACGAAACACGGATTACCCAGCGCAACAAACTCTATCGAGTCGCGAGGCGTTCCCACCCTAGTCAGTGGCCGGCGACTGCTGATGCAGGACGGTGAGCCAGCGTCCGCCCTTCCGAGACCAAACGGAAGAGTTGACGCCCCCAGTCTTCGGAAAGGGCTTGCCATCGCACGAGCCTTCAGACTTCGACCTGTAAGTAATGACGACGACAGTTGGGCTCGCGAGCGCCACATGCACATCCTGCAAGCTCACACTCTTCACGTCACAACTGCTCTTCTTCATCTCCTCGATCTCCTGCTCTCTCGTCGAAGTCCCCTGCGCGCCGACGAAGAGAGCATCGCTAGCCATGAGATCCCTCATCGCGTCAAGCTCGTGATTCTTCCAGTGATCCCACATCTTTTGCTCGAGACCACGAACCTCGGCCATCGCGTCGGATGATTGTTGTCTGGCTCCCGAAGCTTGACCGACTGCCGATGTCGCCGGAGCACAGATCAGTGCGGCAACTACAAGTAGTCGACACATCGTGGTCCTCCTGTTGAGAAGTGCATGAAGTTGCCTAACGATCAACACGAACTGCTGTTCAGAATCCGTCCAGGCCGTAGCCGGAGAACCCCTCTCTACTTCGACCCGGCGAAGCTCGTATTCCAGGCGTCTGCCCGGCGCAACCAGTACCCGTCGTTTTGCTTCCGAAGTACGACCAGTTCCTTTCCCGTGTCGCTCACCGCCTTCACACCTGGTGGGGCAACGGTGATCGTGTAAGTGCCCCGCAAGTACGCAACGCTGCCGGCACCGAGCAAATCATCCAGATGGAAGCTGAAGCTCGAGATCGGAGGAAACTGCCAAGCCAATTGCGAATCGCTTCGCGTCCTTGCACGGCAAGCTGGTTCGGAGGCATCCGTACCGCGTCGGGAGTAATACTCCGCCGCCAAAACATCCCAATTCCGGGACATGACTATCGCCGAGTCCTTAGCGGCAAGGGCGCGAATGGCCTCGACGTCGGCTTGCGAAAGGGCCCGGCGGAACGCGAGCTCGCGCATGCTGACCCAATAGCAACGAGGGATAGGAGTAACTGCAACCGGTGTCGCATTTCTCCTCCTCATGCTCTGGTTAGGTCAGTCCGAAAAGGCCTAGGAGTTTGATTCCTGCGATAAGGGTGCCTCCAATCAGGCCAAGTATGAGCGGGGTTTTTAGGTCGGCAAGTTGACCGTAATCGGAGCTCTTGGTGGATCCGAGAACGAGAAGAGATATCGCCCCACTGAAGACGGAGCCTGCGGCAAAAAGTGTTACTATCGCGTTGGTAGTGAGAGCGTCTGCCGAAACTCCGTGGCCGAGGGTCCGGAAAAGGGGTAGGCGGTTACTCATCGCGCCTCATCGCCGGACCCGGCGGCGGGCCTTACGTCGATGCGGCGCCCGCGGGCACGACGTGGCACTGGTTACATACGGCAGCCACAGAGAAATGTGAAGCGACGGAAGGCGGAGACCGGTGCGCCTCGGTGTGCGCGCGCGTCGGCGAGCGTCATTTGACTGTCTCTGAAGCGATGGAATTGCGGTTCTTCGCCAGCGCCACGGCACCCAGATTACGCTCCTAGTCAGCTATCGCAAGCTGTTGCGCCGTTGCCACGAATGAAGAACGCAGGTTTCCTCGTGGTAACATTGGCTCCATTGATGTGGGCCTCATTCTCAGTCACGTCTTCGCACGGTTCTGGGATAGCGGTGATTCATCCCCAGACCAGGATCAGACTGGGGTCGGTTTGATCGTTTGACCTATGACGCTAGGGCGGCTTCCGGTATAGCTGGCACTCGTTCGGCCGAGCCTTCTCCAATCGCCTCCACCGAAGCGCCGAGATCTAGCGGTTCTCATGTTCTGATCTCTTGCAAGCGCTAGCCAACCTGCCAAGTCAATCTCGCGTTGCACGGAAGGGAGACGCATATTGAAGTTCTCTCACCATTCCAGCCGTCACCTTCTTATGGAGGCTGACCATGATTCCTCTGCACCGCTTTCTCGCGATTGCGCTTCCCGGGTGTTGTTTGCTCGTTGCTGGTGCCGCCTCCTCGGTGCACAGAGCCGGCTGTCGAGTGCAAGGAGTCTGGGAGCTCGAGGCGATGACGAACAACGGGAAGGATCAGCCGCTGAATGGGATCAGACAGATCAAGATTGTCACTCAGCACCATTTCATGTGGGTCGGCCAAGCCCCGCGACGCGATACACTGCCACTGAAGACGGAAGCGGACACGCTGCGCCGCAACAGTATCGATGGTGGAGCTGGGACGTACTCCGCGACAGGCAATCGCTACGTGGAGCAGATCCAGGTCTTCAATGATCCGACTTACCTCGGCAAGCCTTGGAACGCTACGTGTCGGGTGCAAGGAGATCGCTGGTACCACAGCTGGTCATTTCCGCTGGATTCGACCGGGGTGCCGCGCGATTCGATTGCTCACGTGGTAGAGGTGTGGCGCAAGGTCGAATAGTACGCTCACGAGGCTTGTTGAAGGGGATCCAGAGTCAACGACATTGTGATTTGCCGCGCTGAATCCAGAGTCGAATCCAAACCCTGGAGTCAGATTGGTGATTCACAAGCCGAGAGCAATCGGCCTGGGCACAGCGTTAGGCGGGGAGCTAAGTGATCCTTCACAGTTTGAAGGAGAACTCAGGCTTATTCACGCGCTTCGACCGTTTATTTCGTCTCCTCTTGCTGTCAGCTAGAACACGCAGAGGCAGCCAAAGAACGATTTCGAGAGCATACCAGATGACTTGCGTGAGGGTAATCAGAAGCGCAGCCGGCGCAAGAAGCGGCAAGACACAAACGGTAATGACTATCACTTTCGGTGCATCGCGCCACCAGGATTCGCGGCCATCAGCAGTTGTTAATGCGCCCCATCGGACGGCGGCCCACATAATCCAGCGTCGCATCAGCGGGACGCCGAGGGTACGCATTGCTTGCCGGAAAATTCCGTCGGCATCACGACGACCGAACTTTCCGTCGCGTGCAAGATCACACAAGTGGTCGTGCAGGATAGCCGCTTTCGTGTATCGGCCATACGTTGGAATGAACCACACGAAAGCGCGCGGCACCGAGGCGAAGTCGGTGCGCTGTCCTTGCGGAACTACGAATGCCTCGGACTCGGCACGATACTCAAACTCGCGCAGCAGAGACCAATAGCGTGGATCCACTTCTCTCACGTCGACTTGCGGGCCATCCGGGAAGCCAACAACATCGCCCTCCGGTGTGGTCGCCGTATAAGGCGCGAACTGTGAGCCCTTGACCGAATCGACGGTGGCCATCATAGCCTCCAGGCCTGAGTTTAGCCTATACAAACGTTCGCATTCTCAGGTGCGATTCTGTGGCCAGGCACCCATTCATGCAAGAGCTGGCCCGGCGGTCCGAGACGGGTGGCGCGATCCCGATCTAGGTTGGCCTGAAGGAAGTCATCCGAAAACACCGCCGGTGACAACCGTCCTATGGCGTCCTGTCGCGTCCTGTTTCTCGCGAGTACGGCCCTTCTGGGGGCCTCTCACAGGCACAGCAGCCCCACCGAAGTTGGGAACAGTCCTGGCCCGGCCGGGCCCGGCTACTCGATGCGCAAGGTGTCGATCGGATCGACTCGGAGCGCGCGCCGCACCGGAATTACGGATGCACTTACAGCAGTGATGATGAGAATCATCACGGATCCGATCAACGCCACAGGTTCGGTCCCGCTCACGCCGGGGACGACCTTCGCCAGCGTGGATGCGGCGGCATATGCCGCGACGAGACCGAGTCCGCATCCCAGGCCAACGAGTCGCACGCTCTGACCGACAATCGTCTTCGTCAGGGCAACGGGATCGGCGCCTAACGCCACGCGTATGCCGATCTCCCGAGTGCGACGTGCCACGAGGTGCGCAATGATCCCGAAGAGACCGACCGCGGCGAGCGCGACGGCGAGCACCGTGAACAGATCGAAGATCACCATCGCAAACCGCGGCGCTCGGTACGCATACTCGAGCATCGCTGTTCCCTGCCTCACGTCGTGCACCTTGACTCCTACGCCCGCCCGCTCGACTGCGCGGGCCACCAAGCGTCGCAGCTCGCTGGAGTCGCTCTGTGTTCGCACGAGCAGTGACCCGCCATTCTCGTTCATGGCCCCCGGCGAGGTGTACACCTGCCAACGAAAGAATTCGGGTCCGACGCCGCCCGGCATATGTGTGTCCGCGGCAATGCCAACAACCGTCAGCCACTCGCCCATCTGCAAGCGAGCGCCGAGCGGGTCGCGATCCGGAAAGAGACGCCGCGCGAGTGATTGGTTGATGATTATTTCGCGGGCAGCGAGTGCCGGATCCGCGTCGAATCCTCTGCCGCGCACGAGCGCTATGCGTGCGACCCGGAAATACTCCCGGTTCACTCCGGCCCATTCAGTCGCCACGAGACCACTCGGTCGTACGCCCGATAGGCCCTCGACAGCAGTGGGAGCGGGTGACGTAGCCGACAGCGGCAGCGGGCCGACCGCGACCTCGCCCAAACCCGGCGTCTTCTCGAGTGCCTCACGCAACGTTCGCATGATCGAGACACTCGCAGCATCCGCCACATTCTGTTTCATGGGCGACGTCGGCTTGACGATGACATCGTAAAGACCTTCCGGCTCATACCCTATGGGCTCGCGCACCAGCGCGACGAATGAGCGCGTGAGGACCGCTGCCGTTGCGAGAAACACCAGTGAGAGCGCGATCTGCGCAATGACGAGCGTCGCATGGGCCCGAGTCGCTGCGCGTCCCTCGCCAACGCGTGTTCCGCCATTGCGGAGCGCGTCTTCGAGCGATCGCTCCCAGGAGAGAATTGCCGGCGTCACGCCGAAAATGAGTGCGGTCGCCACCGCCGACACGAGTGTCCACAGAAGCGCGGCGTTGTCGAGTGGAGTCCTGGCGATAAATGGAGGGCCCTCGGCCTGCACGGCGCGTAGCCCAAGCCATGCGACACCAACACCTAGCGCGCCCGCCGGTATTGTGAGAAAAAGACTCTCGGCGAGGAGCTGCCGAATGAGGCGCGCGCGTCCGGCACCAATCGCCTGTCGAATCGCGAACTCACGCCGACGCGTCCAGCCGCGGATCAGGAGGAGCCCAGCGACGTCGGCGCACGCGACGAGCAGAAGGCCGGCGGCGGCAGCGAATACCACTTCTACTCCATGCCTCCGATCTGGCGCCACACGATCTTGCGCCGTTCGCGCCGCTCCATGCGCGCCGTTGAGTGAACCCGTATCCGGCAGCGTATGCAGGATTGCGTCGAGCTCCCGCGAAGCGGCAGAAGAAGTGACGCCCGGCCGCAATCGTGCGAATGCGTCAACGCCTCCCTTCGAATCGATATTCAGCGGCAAGTACACCGATTGCCCGCCGTGCTCCCCATCGGGCAGCGGATTGCCCAGACCAGGCGGCAGCACACCGATTATGACGCGCGGGGACCCGTCAAGCTTTACGGTCTGTCCTATGACTTCCCGGGAACCACCAAAACGGCTCCGCCAGATGGAGTCTCCGAGTAGCAGCACGCCTGGAGCACCGGTTCGAGAATCCTCCGGAAGAAACGATCTGCCTAACGCGGGTCGAATGCGAAGGAGCTTCAGAAATGACGGCGTGACCCGTGTGCCCGGTATGCTGTCGGCGGCCGCACCCGGTGCGGAGGGCTCGCCAATGGCGTGTATGCCCCATTGGTAGCCAGCGAAATCTTCCAACGTGTGGGATCGTGCCGCCCACACCCGGTACAGCTCCGAGCTTATCTGCCAGCGGAAATCACCGTCTCCCTCGGTCCTTTCCTCGACGCTGACGATGCGATTGCCATCTGGATAGGGAAGTGGCGAGAGCAGCAGGTGCCTTACGACGCCGTACATTGCTGTCGTCGCACCGATGCAGACAGCGAGCGTGAGCACGACCACGCTGCCGAAAGCAGGTGCGTGCAGGAATTGCCGCAGCGCCAGACGCACGTCCTGCCCGCACTCCTCGAGCCACCGGAGAGCGGTCAGCCGCCGCGTGAGACGGCCCGCCCGGCCCCGGGCGTGTGCCTGGAATTCGTTTCGATCGCCGAACCGGCGCAGTGCCTCTGCCAGTGCTTCCTCCTCGCTCATGCCGGCCGCCTGAAACTCCGAGATCCGCATAGCAAGATGAAACGCCGTCTCTTCGTCCGCGTCGCGAAGCATGCGATCGCGCGTGAGCGGGAGCCTGAACAGCCGACGAACTCGGCGCGGCAGCTTCGATGACAAGTCTCGCATCAGATCGTCACGCCGGCTCGACGATGCCGCTGACGGCGGCGACAAAGCGCCTCCACGTTGCCGTTTCGGCGCGCAAGAGCTGACGCCCTCTGGCCGTCAGGGAGTAGTACTTCGCCCGCCGGTTGTTGTCCGAGAGCCCCCATTCGGTATCGATCGCACCGGCGTCCTCGAGCCGATGCAACGCCTTGTACAGGGCGGAGTCGAGGATCTCGAGCTCACCTTTGGTGGCCTGCTCGATCCACTTGGTGATGCCATAGCCGTGCATCGGTCCCCACGAGAGCGTCTTGAGGACGAGCAGGTCGAGTGTGCCGTGAAGAAGATCGTTGCTGTCGCGTGGCATGCTTCTCCACCCACCAGGTTAGAGGAGAAGGTGCGCTGTTGACTGGGGTCCTGTCAAGTTCGAGCGGTGCCGACGCGCGGTTGGTTCGGCAGCGACCCGCCGCCAGCTCCTGGATCGATCCACGCTCCCCAACACGCGGGCCGCGTCAGGACGGTGAGTCGCTCACGAAGCCATGCGTCTTCCGCGGTTTGAGTCCCCAGCCCGTCAGCGACTGCAATCCACTTCTCAACCAAAGTTGCGAGGAACATCGCGCCGCGCGATGCGTCGTTACTCGAGCCCGAATACCCGCCTAACGTGGAGCAAGTCCCGTGACGGGTTTCCGCCTTGATTGAGCGTGTACCCGAGGTAGTGGATAGCTCCGAGGCGCGCGCTGAAGAGTGTGCGCTCAGCGAACTCCGCGTCGAGCGGCAAGTCGTAGGCGGCGAGCGCGCGCTGGAAGAATGACCAGCCGCCGTCGATAAGCACGTAGCTGAAGTCGCGCGTCGGATCGCCGAATCCGGGGCCCCAGTCGATGATTCCGGAGAGCCGACCCGTAGCAGGTTGACGAGTACGTGCTCCATCTGGAAGTCGTCGTGAATGAACCGCAGGGGTCCTCGATAGGAATCTGGTACAGAACGGATGCTGTCCAGCCACGCGCACGGGTCCGGATACTCCGTGGTTAGGCGGACGGACAGCATGATCGCCGCCAACGGGAAGTGCACCAGGAAGGCGGGGCTTAAAGGCTCCGCTCGCAGACACGCTCGCACTCGACGTCAGGAATCATCATTCCTGTGGCGGGCCAGCCGCTGTTCTGCCTCGCTGATGAGAAGCCGCTACTCCAACAGTCTGCGGCTTCTACACGAGCACTCGATCTCTGGCTGATGGCCGCTTATGGATCGGGAACCAGACCGAAGCCAAAGTGGGTCTGGGCAATCGGCAACATTAGCACGAAGAGGTCCGCACTCTTCTGCCGCTCGAATGCTACGAGCCCGCTGACTTCCATCCCTGGGTCGAGTGTCTGCTGCGCCAGAAAGAAGAGGGGCACCGACGCCCGCATGGTCGCCTCACGCTCATTCGCATCAGCAATTCGCGCCTCATTGGCAGAGACATCGGCAGGCCTTCGAGTGGTGGAAATCGCTCTTCCAGTCACGGCGCCGCCAGATCCCAGGACCGTCGCGCTCGTCTGCGTGGTTTGGACTGCACCACTCAACGTCTTGAGTACTTCCTGAAGACGCTGGGAGAACCGCTCGTCCTTGAATTTGTCTGCTGCCTGATCGACGAGCTCTGATCGCGTCCAGGGACGATAGGTGTTCCATGGATCCTTTTCCCTCCTTCTAACCGCGAGTCGCATCGCGTTTGGATCGAAGAGGACACGGTGCTTCGAGGGGTTCGCCAGCTGAAGACCGAGCAGGGTATAGTCGGGATTGGAATAGACAGCAACGGCGACGACGAGTGTGTCATGTCCGGCGGACGCGACGAATCGAATCCTGACACCGTTCTCGAAACGCTCGTCGCACAGGGCACAACCAGCCCCCCACGATACCGTATCACCCGTTGTGGGAAAGAGCGCGGCTGACCAGGCAGTAGCTCGCGGCGTGGTTGGGGGCGAGTTTTGTGCCGTTAGGCAATTGCAGGCCGTAAGGATTGCCGCGCCGGCGGCGAATAGAGGTATGCTGCGGAATCCCACACTTAGTCTTGGAAAATGCATCATTATCCTTTGCGTAACGCGAGGACTTTCATCCTGGAGGAACCAGGTGCTCGCCGAAAAAGGTGTTCCCAGTCCGCGCGTACTCTTGGACGAAGCGTGCGCGCCGTTCCGACGGTATCAGAGAGTCGAATCGATCGAGCTGCTCGCGCGCGCCGGAATGAGGCTGGCGAGAGCACTGACTCCAAGCAACACGAGTGCGACGAGACTCA
>Ga0136846_1238612_pt1 | contig 19755 bp, 17 predicted proteins | sample HopSoiMetagenom2_FD_96841 | JGI IMG/M metagenome (GOLD analysis project Ga0136846, IMG submission 96841) | Grasslands soil microbial communities from Hopland, California, USA - 2 Assembly 2016 (version 4) | ecosystem: Environmental > Terrestrial > Soil > Grasslands | place: USA: Hopland...
ATGCTTTTCTTTCGGGAACTGGTACTGCTTGATGTCTTCGATCTCGCGCGCCGTCACCTTGTCCGGCATCGCCTCCAAGACCGAGATGCGCTCGGTGAGCTGGGCCCCCAGGCGTTTGACGTCCGGGTCGGAGCGCTTCTCGCTCGGCAACGCGGCGAGCTCGACGCTCGCCGCGCGAAGCTGCTTGATGTCGCCGAACCACTTTGGCAAAAAAGATCGGACGGTGCCTGCGATGTGCATCGGGTCGACATGGTGGCGCCTGAACAGGTCGATCGTGTCGGTGCTCTGGCCCAGCACACGAGCAACCTCGACCGGATCGTCGCCGGCCATCTGCAGAGTCACAGGCCGAGACCTCGCCAATGCCAGGAGGGCGCTGTCGAGCGCGAGACGGGCCCCGTCCGCAGGCGCCGAAACCCCCTTCGCGGACACCTGGGACTCGGTGCGCAACGGGCGTTGCTTGCCTTTACGGCCGGAGCGCTTCCTGCCGCCACCGCTCATGCCGTCGCCCGCGGGTGATGCGACCATGCGACCTGCGGAAGGATCTGCGCTGGCCGGCCCAGTCGACGCGGAGGCCCGCGAACCCGGTTCCGCTGGAGCGTTCCTTGCTCTTTTCATGGTTTCGGCCATCGCCAAGCTGAAACCGCGAGCCGCATCGGCGCATTCCAGCGCCATCTTCCAGGTCGGCGCGTCGCTCTCCAGTTCGCGTGAAGCGACCAGGCAAAGCTGTTGTGCCGCGCCGTCAATCTGGGAACGGATGTGTTCCATGGCCTCCAGCGCGGCGGGCAAGGTTTGTTGATCGACTTGCGAACACGTGAGGAGGCTCTCCGCAGCGGAGTAGGCATCCTGGTTGGCGAAGATGATGCCTATGAGCACATCGAGGGCATCGATGAGCGACGGAGAAAGCTCCTTCGCATGCGTCAGCAACCGGTTCGTCGTCAGCGACATGATCTCGTCCCATTCGAAGGCCTGACATAACAGGCTGAGGCGATTGGTTTCGTTCGATATCTCAGCAGAAATAGTCCATCCACCCAGCTTCATCACTTCGCGCGCCGCCAGAGTCTGCCCAAGGAGCTGACGGCCCTCGACGAGCGCTTTCTCGAACGCGGCCCGTTTGACCACGAGGGTTTCCATGTCGGCATCGCGGTCCAAGCCGTCAACGACGACGTCTGACAGCTGACTGTCATCTCGCAGCGCCAAGAAGCGCATGGCGCCATTAAATCGCTCCTCCTCGAGTAACTCTCGCGCTGCAAGATTGGCGCGTTGCGCGCGCGCGCTCGATGCCGCCAAGGCATCGAGGCCCCGTTGCGCAGCTTCCATCGCCTGCAGCGAGGCGCGCGCTACCAGCAGGTTCGGCCTTTGAAACGCCTTCTTGGGGTACGTGCGTTCAATGTATTCCTGATACCTTTTCGAGTGAGCGACCGCGGCGTCGATCTCCGTCTGCAGATTGCGGACGAGCGGGGCTGACGAAGGAGACGTAGGCGATCGGGAATCGATCGAAGGCCGAGTCAGCGTCGGCGCGGGAGTGTGATGCTCCTCCACGCGAGACGTCGAGGCGCCGGACGACTGCGGGGCTCTTCCGAGCTCTTGCATCCCCGACGGTGGGTTGAGGCTCGGACGCGTATGAGACGACGGATTGATGCACTCATCCGGCATGGGCGCGGTCGTCGCAGTGGGTAAGGGAGCGGTGGCTCTGCGCTGGATCTGGTCGCCGGACATCTTGGATTCCCATCAAACGTTCGTTCGCCAATTTAGACCGCCACCGCATGCCGTGCTGGTGACACTCCGAACCGGTGCTTGTTCCGGCGAAAAAGGCACGTTGCCTGTGCAACGTGCGTTCTACCCAACGGCGACGTGCTTGGAGGCCGAGACCATTCACCACCCAAGCCGGAAGACGGCCAGGGCATTCGGTGAGGCGCTTTCCGTACGCCGAGGGCCAGACCCATATCACCGCCCCGGGCACCAGGCTGACCAACCTGCCCGGCCGGCGTAGCGCCTTCAGGTTCCGGGCGAGGCCTTGGCCGCCGCGCGTAGCCGGCTCAGCAAGCTCGAGCCGATGGGACCTCGGTGCACGGTGTCGCGCGCCGCCAGAGTCTTCCCAAGGAACTGACGGCACTCGATGAGCGCTTTCTCGAACATGGCCCCCTTCCCCGCGAGGGTTTCCACGTCGGCAGTCATGAGGTCCAAGCAGTCATTGACGACGTCTGACGGCTGAAGGTCGTCTCGCAGTATCAAGAAGCGCATGGCGCTATTAAATCGCTCCTGCTCGAGTAAATCTCGCGCTGCAAGATTGGCGGGTTGCGCGCGCTCGCTTGATGCCGCCAAGGCATCGAAGCCCCCTTGCGCAGCTTCCATTGCCTGCAGCGAGATGCGCGCTACCAGCTGGTCCGGTCTTTGGAACGCCTTGTTGGGGGACCTGCGTTCAATGAATTCTTGATACCTTGTCGAGTGAGCGACCGCGGCGTCGATCTTCGCCTGCGGGTTGCGGACGAGCGGGGCGGACAAAGGAGGCGAATGCGATCGGGAATCAACCGAAGGCCGAGTCAGCGTCGGTGCGCGAGTGTGATGTGTCTCCATGCGAGACGTCGAGGCACCGGACGACTGCGGAGCTCTACCGAGCTTTTGCATCCCCGGTGGTGAGTTGAGGCTGGAACGTGCGTGAGACGACGGAATGATGCACTCATCCGGCACGGGCGCGGTCAATGCAGTGGGTAAGGGAGCGGTGGCTCTGCGCTGGATCTGGTCGCCGGACATCTTGGATTCTCATCAATTGTTCGTTCGCCAATTTAGACCCCCCACCACGTGATGTGCTGGCACATTCCGAACCGGTGTGTGCGCTTGCGAAGAAGCACGTTGCCGGTGCATCACTGGCTACGAATCAGAGTTTCACTTCGAGCCGAATCTGCCAACTCAGCAGCGATGCGGCACTGGCCTGTGCCGGCCGTGGTCTGCGATCGAACAGACGCGCAACTCATGCATGTCGTCGAATTGCATCGGGCCTACCAAGTCATCACTTGCTGACGAACATCACGTAATCCGCCCGATAGGCAACCCGGGCACTCTTGCCCAAGCTCTCCATCGTGCACCCATCCGCTGCCGGGGCAACCCCACCCACCGTATTCAAACGCTGAATGCTCGTCACCTTCGCAAAGGCTCCATCCGGCCCTACGGACTTGGTTGTCAGCAGCAAGCGCGGAATCGCCCCGGCCACCAGCGCGTCGGCACGTGCCTTGACGATGCCCGACACCTTGCTGCCATCCACGCTCTCCCAATGCGGGCCGGCGTAGTGCTTGCCCACGCGCTTGCCCTGTGCGTCCCACAACTCTGCCTCGGGCGCCACGAAGGCCCATTCGGCGGCCTGCGGGTTGTCCTTCGTCACCCGGCATTCATAGATCTGTACGCCGCGTGCAACCACTGAGCCCAAAGCCACTTCCTCGGCCGAGGGTTTCAGGTTGTCGGGCACCGTCACCTCGGGCATTGATGAATGGCTCGCGCAGGCGGCGACGACGACGGGCAACAAGGTGGAAAGATACTTTCGGTTCATGGGGGTTCTCCATTCGCAAAGAGCTCGGACGATTCACGTACGACACGATGCCGCGTTCGGACGCAGCCACTGCACTTCTTTACCGACAACTTGGTTGAAGAGTTCGCCGTGTATTACTCCCTCTCCCAGAGGGAGAGGGGGCAAGAGCCTTTCCACGGGTAACCGTGGAACGCACGCAGCGTTGGACTCCGTGCCGCCGGACAGACGGCGCTTTACGCGAACGCACAAACTCTGGCTTGCCTGCTACTACGAAAACCAGAGCGCGGCGAGCGCCGCCAAAGCGGGCACGGCCTGCACGAAGAAGATTTTCTTGTTGACCGTCAAAGCTCCATACACCCCAGCGACGATCACGCAGACCAGGAAGAACACCTTCACCTGAAAGCCCGCCGCTCCGAGGCAAATGCCCCAGGCCAATCCCGCCGCCAGGAACCCGTTGTACAGCCCCTGGTTCGCCGCAAGCGCCTTCGATCGCGCGGAGAACTCCGCCGTGAGCCCGAAGGTCTTGCGGCCGTAAGGCGTGTCCCAGAGGAACATCTCGAGCACGAGAAAGTAGAAGTGCAACAGGGCCACCAGGCCAATCAGGACATTGGCAACCATCGCTCCTCCGTTGGTGTGATTTGAGCGCTGCGAGTCTAGTGCAGGCGCGTCGCGTGCCTCTTCTACCGTGAATGACGCCACACAAGCCGCGTGCATGGTGGCAACATCCGAGCACGATGACATTTCGCGCGCTTCCCATTTCCGACGTTGCCGCCGGCACGCTGTGGCTGGGCTCCATGCCCGGCCGTTTCGAACGCTGGTCTGATTTCATGATCGAGGCCCGACTATGCCGACTTTCGATGGTGGTGGCCTTGACCCCGTCCGAAGAGATCGCGTCGCTGTCTCCTGCGTACTGGCAAGCCATCGCGGCGGGATCGCTGGACTTCCGCTACTTGAACCTGCCGGTGCAGAACTTCGGCGTTCCGCGGGACCTCAGGGGTTTTCGCGAAGGCATCGACCAGATCGCCAATGCATTGAAGGCCGGTGACGCCGTGATGCTGCATTGCGCCGCCGGCATCGGCCGCACGGGGACGGCGGCCGCATGCCTGCTCAAACGTCTGGGCGTGTCGCAGGACGAAGCGCTTCAGCGTGTGCGCGATGCCGGCTCGAACCCGGAGAATGCACTGCAGTCCGGCTTGGTGGATCGGTTTTGACGCCGGCGTTTCTGTACAGCGACGACGCACTCGTCGCCGTAGACAAGCCGGCGGGCATGCTTTCGGTGCCGGGGCGCGGGCCGGACAAGCAGGACTGCGCATCTGCGCGGGTGATGGAGCGGTTTCCGGATGCGCTCATCGTGCATCGGCTCGACATGGCGACATCAGGCTTGCTGTTGTTCGCGCGCGGAGTCGAGGCGCAACGGGCCATGAGCATCGCGTTCGCGAGGCGCGAAGTGAGAAAGCGGTATGTGGCAGTGGTGCATGGGCTCGTCGAGAAAATTCGTGGGGACATCGATCTTCCATTGATCGCGGACTGGCCGAATCGGCCGCTGCAAAAGGTGGACGTCGATGGAAAACCGTCGTTGACTCGGTATGCCGTGATCGAGCGTGACACGACGTCGAACAGGACTCGGGTCGAGCTCGAACCCGTGACCGGGCGCTCGCATCAACTGCGTGTGCATCTGTTGGCGATAGGACATCCGATCGTTGGCGACGCGCTGTATGCGGCGGGATTCTCGGCCGACCCCGGTCGACTGTTGCTTCATGCCTGCGAGCTGTCGCTGCCTCATCCCGGGACAGGCAAGTCGTTGCAACTCAAGAGCGACGCGGGCTTCTGACCTGTGCTCCTGACTTCATGTCGTGGCTGAAGGGACTCTCGCCGACGAACCGCATGAGGTACCAGCAGACAAAGGTAGATCTCGCTCATGCGTGCAGTGTATTGACGTGCCTCACGGCTTCACGAGCGATGCGGACCGCTGTCAGTTGCAATAAGAAGGCATGGCGATACCGGCTTCCCCCAATCGTCTTCTTCCCCATATTCGACGTCGCGGTAGCACAATGGCCCCGCTTCAAACGATGCGAAAGAGACTCCCAAACATGAAGAACCTCCCCAGTCTCGGACTCGGCACCTGCGTGGCCGTTGTCCTCGCCGGCCTGCTGGTGGCCTGCACCACGCCCAATGACAACAAAGCGGCAGCCGCCCGCGCCGCCGCAAGTGCTGCGTCGGCCGCTGCCGCCCAGGCGGTGTATCCGCCCAACCCCAATCTCCTCGCGCAGGGCATACCGCCTATTCCCCTGAGTCTCGTGAGCCAGGTGGCGAAGTACACCGAGTTCCGCGGGCATGGCTTCGTCGACTGGCACCCCACGCGCCGCGAGATGCTGGTGGCTCATCGCAAAGAGGGGGGCAATACGACGCAGATCTTCCGCGTGTCGGCGCCCAGCGGCGAGCTCGAGCAACTGACGGACTTTCCGGACCCGGTCACACAGGCGAGCTACGAACCGCACGATGGCAAGTACATCGTCTTCGAACGCAGTGCCGCCGGCAATGAAGCCGCGCAAGTCTTCCGGCTCGACCTCGATAGCAAGCAGATCGCGCTGCTGACCGAGCCGAGCGAAAAGCACAACATCGAGCGCTGGTTCCATCGTTCAAGCCAGTTGCTCATCAGTTCGGTCCCCTTGGACCGTACGGCGCAAGGTGGCACGCGCACTACCGTCACGCAAAGCCTCACCGTGCTCGACCCGTCCAAGCCCACCACCAAGCGCCGCCTGATCGAACTTGACGGCGCGGGCTGGGACGTGGGCGGCGTGTCCTGGGACGACAAGCAGATCGCGCTGAACCGCTACATCTCGGCCAATGAGTCGCAGGTGTGGCTGCTCAATGTCGCGACAGGCAAGTTGACACAGACCTTCCCCGCGCCAGACAGCAAGGAACGCGGCGTCCATCTCGCGACCGGCTTCAAGCGCGACAACTCAGGTCTTTTCGTGTTGAGCGATCGCGACGGCGAGTTTCAGGAGCTGGGCTTCTATCGCTTCTCGAACAAGCGCGTCACGCCCATCACCCGACATATCCCCTGGGATATCGACGGCGCGGAAATCTCCGACGACGGCACCCTCATCGCCTTGCGCAGCAACGTCGATGGACGTGAAGAGCTGCATCTCTTCGACGGGCAGAAATTCAAGGAACTGCCCGTCACCGCGCTACCGACTGGCAGCGTCACGGCAATCCATTTCCATCCAAAGTCGAACGAACTCGCGTATTCGATCAGTAGCGCCAAGGGGCCGAACCAGGTGTTCTCATTGAACGCCAAGTCAGGCGAGACTGAACAATGGACAAAGCCATACGTGCCGCCGGGGCTCGACCTCGCGAACTTCATCGACCAGAAGATCGTGCGCTGGCCGAGTTTTGACGGGCGCATGATTTCCGGTCTCTTGCAGATGCCGCCTGAGGGCTTTGCCGGACCGCGTCCGGTGCTGATTTCAATTCACGGTGGCCCCGAGGGCCAGACAAAGGCGGGCTTCGGCGGGCGGCAGAACTATCTCGTCAATGAACTGGGCATTGCCATCATTCAACCGAACGTGCGGGGATCAACGGGCTATGGCAAGACCTTTCTCGCGCTCGACAACGGCATGAAGCGTGAAGACGCGGTGCGCGACATTGGCGCGTTGCTCGACTGGATCGCCACGCAGCCACAGCTCGACGCGTCCCGCGTGCTGGTGACGGGCGGCAGCTACGGCGGCTACATGAGCCTGGCCGTGGCAACGCACTATGCGAATCGCATCGCGGGTTCGATCGATATCGTGGGCATCTCGAACTTCGTGACCTTCTTGCAGAACACCGAGAGCTATCGCCGCGACCTGCGCCGCGTCGAGTATGGCGACGAGCGCGACCCAGCGATGCGCGACTTCTTGCAGAAGATCTCGCCGCTTACCAACGCGAACCGCATCGTGAAGCCACTCTTCGTCGTGCAAGGCAAGAACGATCCACGTGTGCCCTACAGCGAGGCTGAGCAAATCGTGGCGAAGGCGCGCGAGAACAAGACACCGGTGTGGTACTTGCGTGCAGAGAACGAGGGCCACGGCTTTGCACGCAAGGAGAACGCGGACTATGAGTTCTATGCGACGTTGCTGTTCATGCAGCAGACGCTGCTGAAGTAGATTTTTGCAGGGTGGGCAAGGCGAAGCATGCCCACCCTGAAAATCACGCCGGCCCTTGGAAACGAGCCGCGCGAAATGTCAACACCAGCGTGTCCCGATGACCGCCTGGCGTCGCCGAATCCACCGGCTGAATCGGCGTCGTCTCGTGGATCACGCGCTCGTCGTCCAACAAGAGCGTGGTCCACGGCTCGGTCAACGTGAAGCGCATTCCTGATGGGCCGTTGGCGTCGAACACGCGCGTCTCGCCGCCCTTCACGCCCGCTCGATCCACCAGCGCGACCATCACGAAATCGACGCCGTCACGGTGAGCTCCTTCGGGAGTCGGCCGACCAATGCCATCCGTCGTGTCGATGCGGAACTGATGCGCCTCGACATACCAGGGCTGTGCGCCCTTCAAGGCCGAACAAGTGGCGGCAATGCTTCGCAGAAGTTGCGCCCACACCGGCTGCGATACCACTCCCGGATCCATTGGCTCGAACCAGCGCTCCAGCCCCCCGTGCAGCGCGTTGTATTCCAAGGGCTGCCAATGCGCTCGATGTGGCACCTGCTCGACGGCATCGCCCGTGACCACGAAGCACGAATGTCTGCGCTTGCGGTAGCGGCCGCCGTCGCGCAGATAGGCGTCGGCAGGCAAATCGTTCCAACTGGCCCGCAGGGCCAGAAGCGCGCCGGGCTCGGCACCGATCAAGGTGCTCAGGCCAAGGGGGCTCACAGCCGCCTGGCCGGAGGACTGCAGGGTGTCCGTGAGCCGCGCCGGCTCGATGAACAAAGGAGCAAGGGACTTGGTCATTCCGCGATGATGCCAGCGACCGGGAACATGCACGCCACACTCCCCAGTAGAGCGCCTTCGCGCTGGGCGCTGTTGGAGTCGACATGGAGCCGCGCCATGTCGTGCCGTCGGGCTGGTGGCAAGCGGCGCAACCGCTGGGCGGGTACGCATACGTCGGCGCAACAGTCGGCCCCGGGTTCGATTTTGCGGACTTTTCGTTCGCCAGGGGCTGCGACGCGGCCGATCGCATTGCGCGATTGCGCCCCGGTGCCGGCCGAGTTCCTCTGATTGCCCACCCTGAGATCAGGGCTTGTGGTACGCCTGCATCACTGAGGCATCCACGCGACAGGCGGGCTTTCGAATGGGTTTAACCCGATCGGTTCCCTTTACGCCGCGCCAACCCACGCCTGTGACTTGCCTTTACGTACGTCCACATTGAGATACCAACGAAAAGCGCCCTCTTTGCAATCTCCCGGCAATGTATGACTTGTCGACGGTTCGTTTTTGCTGTGATGCGAAATCGTGCCGAGGCATCCACATAAAAGGAGTAGCAAATGAAATTCATCGCCAAAGCAATCGTGTCAGCAGCCGCGCTCGCCGCGTTCTCAGCACACGCTGAAGGGCCGTATGTCGGCGGCTCCATCGGCACCTCCCGGTACAAGGGGCCCGACATCGGCGGCCTGTCCACCGATCGTTCCAGCACCGGGGGCAAGCTTTACGGCGGCTATGGGTTCATGCCGAACCTGGGGGTCGAAGCCGGCTATGCCGACCTCGGCAAGGCATCGAGCGCCGCGGGTGACGTGAAGGGCAGCGGCGTTTATGTCGACCTGGTCGGCACCGTGCCCATCGCCGAGGGCTTCTCGGCCATTGGTCGCATCGGCGCCTTCAATGGCAAGTCAAGCGTGACCGGCGGTGCCAGCGAAACCAGCACCAACCCGAAATATGGTCTCGGCGTGCAGTACGACTTCAACAAGCAGACCGGCATTCGCGGCGAGTGGGAGCGCTATAAGTTCAAGGCACTTGATGAGAAGGTAAATGCGGACTTGTTCACCGTGGGCGTGAACTACAAGTTCTAGGCTTGAGTTGCAGGGTGGGCAGAGCAAATCGTTCCCACCCTGCTCAGCCTCTCAGCTCACGGAGCGTTGCGGGACAAAGTCACCGCGATCTTGCACATCATCCACTTTGGCACCGCCCGCCCAGACCTCGGTCAAGCCTCTGGTGGATTGGACAGCGCAACGATCCGAACCCGCACGCCATGCACGCTGACGACCTGGCCAAGCCGGATCTTGCAGGTCTTGCGCAGTTCATCGCGGCCATCGACTTGCACGAGGCCGTCGGCCACCATGGCCTTGGCGGCCCCGCCGCTTCCGGCCAGTCCAGTCGCCTTGAGCAAGTTGTCGAGCGTGACGTATTCGCCCCGCAGTTCGAAGTCGATGAGTTGCATATCAGTTGAATTCGCGAGCGAGCAAAGCGTATGAGTGTCGCCGCACCGCGGGGACGCCCCGAGGGTCGACAATTGCTTAACCTTTGCTTTTCAGTGCCTCTATTCGATGAGGTACATTAGCTGCACAGGTATACGCAAGACTAGTGTGTTGTGAGTGATCTTTTGCTACACCGGTCTGGTTCCAGAACGGTTCTGTTAGAAATCCCCCCGAATAACGATCTTGAGTGTCTCTGCATGCGGAGCATGTGCTCTTGCATTACTTTGTTTGAAAGATAGGAATCGTCCATGACGACTCAAACCGGTACCGTGAAGTGGTTCAACGAGAGCAAGGGCTACGGCTTCATCGCTCAGGACGCAGGCGGCGCTGACCTGTTCGCCCACTTCCGTGACATTCAAGGCAATGGCTTCAAGACGCTTGCTGAAGGCCAACGCGTCGAATTCGAAGTCAAGCAAGGCCAGAAGGGCCTGCAAGCAGCGAACATCCGAGCTGTGTGAACGTTCGGATCTAGAGTAAAAAAACCGCGGCATGCCGCGGTTTTTTTACGTCCATCGCAAGAGATCTCGTCGGCATCAAGTGGTTAGCGTGTATCGATCGCCAGCCTGTTGTCCACGCCCGTCACGCCCTTTTCCGACACCGCAATGGCCTGTGCGCGCTCCCGGGCGGTCGCGTTCGGCGCATAGCCGTCGAGCGACACGTGACCGCTCTTCGTGTCGACGTTGATGCGCAAGGCACTCAGTTCCTTGTCCTTTGCCAGATCGGCCTTGATGGCGGCGGTGATGGCCATGTCGCTCACTGATTGAGCCACCTGGTCCGTCGTCTCCTTGCTCACCCGGGCGGCTTCGTCCAGCCCCTTCTTGGCGGACTGCTTGGCGTCCTGAGCCGCCGTCTGCGCTGACGCCAAGGCCTTGTCTACCTTCTGCCCCACCGTGGTGTCGTCTTCTCTCTTGTCGCACGCGGCCAATGTGAGGGCCACTGTCAGGAGCGCGGTGAACGATGCGCCGAACAGCGCGAATGGATTCATGGTTTTCATGGCAATTCCTTTACCTCCTACGACTGCGGCCGACACTGTCAATCGGCAAGCCCCACGTGCCCATCTCGTGTCGTGGTGGCGCTGCCTGCAGCAGTTCGAGATTTTCAATCTACAAGGACTCATGCCCCGCCCCCATCGGTGAGCAACGGTTCACGGTATCGGACAAATCCGACACTCGACACCGTGGAAAAGCTGATCCTGCAAGTCTCAGATTGAGGCGTTTGCAATCTTTTCACTGGCTCGACGTTGGACACCTCTGGAAGCATGGATCGCTTCACTTAGCTTTACGTCGCCTTGACATTCAGCCGTGGTCCGACGACTCATGAACCCGTTGTAGATGCAGGCCCAACATCTCCGGGTGCCGGGCCGGCAACCCAAGGAGCAGTTCATGAGCAAGAGCAAATTCATCACCGCTGCGGCACTGGCCCTCACGGGCGCACTCGGCGCCGGCATGGCGCAAGCGCATGGCAGCGACGACGTGCAATGGTCAGTGACGATCGGCTCGCAGGTCGGCACACCGGTGTATGGCCGGCAGGCGCCGGTGTATGTCGAACCGGCACGGGTCTATACCCGCCCTGCGCCGGCCTACCTCGAGCCTGCCGTGGTTTACGGACGCCCGTTGTATCGCGATCACGGCTACCGCCAGCCGACCCGCTGGGACCGGGACGGCGATGGCATCCCGAATCGCATAGATCCCGTCTACAACCCGCGCCGGGATCGCGATGGCGATGGCATTCCGAACCGTTACGACCGCCATGACAACCTGCTCCACGACCGTGACGGCGACGGCGTGCCGAACTGGCGCGATCATCATCGCGACGATGGCAGGCGGTAAGTCAGTCATGGCGTAGCGGGGACGTCGGGGGCGGACCCTCACTTGAGTTGATGCCCATTCCGGGGTCCCACGCCGGCTACGATTGCGGCCCCAACAATCCCCTCTTGCGAAGCATCGGCTCGATCGTCGGGGCGCGACCGCGGAATGATTCGAAAGCCTTGGACGGCTCCAGCGAATTGCCCGACGCATAGATGAACCGGTGCAGCTTCTGCGCCACGTTCGCATCGAACGGGCTTCCCGCCTCCTTGAAAGCGCCGTACCCGTCTGCGTCGAGCACCTCGGCCCACAGGTACACGTAGTAGCCCGCCGCATAGCTCGACCCCGAGAACAAGTGCTGGAAGTGCGGCAGGCGGTGGTTCATGCCCACGCCTTTTGGCATGCCGATGCGCTTCAATTCTTCCGCCTCGAAGGCGGCAATGTCAGGCGCCTCAGCCCCACCCTGCGAATGGATCGCCATGTCCACAAGCGCCGACGCGATGTAGCGGATGGTCTCGTAACCCTGGTTGAAATGACGCGCAGCTTCCAAGCGCTTCACAAGCTCATCCGGGATAACCTCGCCCGTCTGGTAGTGCCGTGCATGCTTCTTCAGCACCTCCGGCTCGGACAACCAGTTCTCGAAAATCTGCGACGGCAGCTCGACGAAATCTCGCAGCACGTTTGTTCCCGACAGGCGCTCGTAGGTCACGTTCGACAGCAGGCCATGCAGTCCGTGGCCGAACTCGTGGAACAGCGTGCGTGCATCATCGAAGCTCAACAGCGTGGGCTCGTCCGGTGCGCCCTTCGCGAAGTTGTTATTGTTGACGACGATGGGAAGCACGTCCTTCGCACCATTGCGCGACTGAAGGCGGTACGAACTCATCCACGCGCCGCTGCGCTTGCTTGGCCGCGCGAAATTGTCGTGAAGAAAAACGCCGACCAGCGCATCGTCTGCGCCGCGCACTTCATAGACCTTCACGTCAGGGTGATATGTCTTCACCTCCGGCTTTTCGATGAAGTGCAAGCCGAAGAGGCGCTGTGCGCAATCGAACACTGCCTCGACCATGCGATTGAGCGGGAAGTACGGCTTCACCGCAGCTTCGTCGAGGTCGTAGCGCTCCTGGCGGACCTTCTCGGCCACGTAGCGCCAGTCCCAGGCTTCGATTTCATAGCTTTCGCCGCGCGACACCTGCATGGCCTTGAGCGCGGCGCGTTCTTGTTCGAGCGCCTTCTCGGCGGGCACCCAAACCTTCCTGAGAAGGTCGCTCACCGCCGACGCACGACCTGCCATGGAATCTGCCAGCGCGTAGTCGGCGTAATTGGCGTAGCCGTGCACAAGCGCCTGCTCGCGACGCAAGGTGAGCATCTCTCGGACCACGGAGCGGTTGTCGTGCGGCCCCTCGTGTTCGCCGCGCGTCGTCCAAGCTTTGTACGCCTGCTCGCGAAGATCGCGCCGTGATGAAAAGGTGAGGAAGGGCACGATGTGCGAGCGCGACAGGGTGATCACGTACGCATCGGAGATGCCACGGTCGACGGCCGCCTGGCGTGCTGCGGCGCGAACGAAATCGGGCAGGCCGGCCAGGTCTTCTTCGGTGCGCAGTACGAGCCGGTAGTTCGACTCGTCAGCGAGTACGTTTTGAGCGAAGCGCGTCGACAGCTCGGCCAGCCGCTCCATGATCTGCGCATAGCGGGCTTGCGTGTTGCCTTCGAGCTTGGCACCGGCGCGAACGAAGTCGAGGTGCACGCGTTCCAGCAAGCGCTGCTGCTCGGGCGTCAGGTCCAACGCAGTGCGGCTTTCGAAGAGCGAATCGATGCGCTTGAACAGGCGGGAGTGCATGTAGATGGCGTTGCTGTGCGCGGCCGCCGGGCCGGCCAGTTCGCGCTCGACCGCCTGCAACGCGGGCGAAGTTTCGCTGGCGGTGAGGTTGTAGAAAAGACCGTCGAGCCGCGCGAGCCTGCGACCAGCCCGATCGAGCGCGGCGATGGTGTTGTCGAAGTCGGCGGGAGCGGGGTTGGATGCAATCGCATCCAGTTCAGCGCGATGCTCGGAGAACGCTGCGTCAAAGGCCGGCTTGAATTGCTCGGCCTGCATGCTGGCAAAGGGTGGTAGCCCGTAGGGCGTGTCCCAGGTCGTCAGCAGCGGGTTGCTTAGGGTCATGACGGCTCTCGTGGTGGGAGAGCAGCCATTCTAGCCAGCGCGTGAACAATAAGCTGAATTTGCTATACAGATCAATGGGTTACATGGCACGCCTTGGCAGGAAACCGTTGCACTGCGTAGCTATAGGGGTACTCACGCGCTTCCTTCAGACATCTGACCTTCTGCCCCCGCAGCATCCTCACGCTGCGGCTTCTTCTTTCTGCTCCGCGCCTCGCGTTTGGCTTGCCTTTCAGCATCGAGTGCCTGCCCCGCTGCCCACCACTGCGCAAACTCATCCGGCGTCTCAAGCGTGATCCGCCCCCAAGCACCGCAGCGGAAGTCATTGATTGCAATCTCGGCGGCCTTTTGCAGATTCACATTTCCTCCCGCCAACAGACCGCCGCGCTTGCGGCCGATGTTGGCCAACAAGCCTTCATCAGTGACGCCAGAAAAGTCGTCCAGCTTGTAGCGAGCCTGCAGCCGTTCACCGAAGCGATGGCGCACGCTTGCCAGCAAGGCGAGAGCCACTTCTTCCTCGTCATACGCATTGCGCCCGATACCACCGCTGGCCGCGAGGTGATAACCACTTTGTTCGACAACGATGCGCGGCCACAGCATGCCGGGTGTGTCGAACAGGTAGAAGTCGTTGGCCAGCAAGATCTTTTGCTCGACCTTGGTGATGCCGGGCTCGTCGCCGGTTTTGGCTGCACGTTGGCCGATCAAGGTGTTGATCAGCGTCGACTTGCCGACGTTCGGAATGCCGCAGATCAGCACCCGCACTGGCTTGACCATGCCCCCACGCAGCGGGGCCAGATCGCGGCAGGCCGCGATCAGTTGCCGGGCGGCAGCAGTGACGCTTGCATCGAGCGCCAGCGCGTTTGTGCCAGGCAGAGCCTGATAGTGGGCCAACCACTGGGCTGTGCACTCGGGATCGGCCAAGTCTTGCTTGTTCAACACCTTCAGCGCCGCCTTGTTCCGTGTCAGGTCAGCGAGCAGCGGATTGGCGCTGGAACCGGGTAGCCGCGCATCGAGCAACTCGATCACTACATCGATCTCTGGTAGTCGCTCGGCGATGGCTTTCTTGGTCGAGTGCATGTGACCCGGAAACCACTGGATGGGCATGTGTCGAGGCTTTCTGTTGGTGCTCCGCTGACGATTGCGGATATGGCGGATATGGCGGATATGGCGGATTGTCGACGGAGACGATCGACGCTTACGTCACACCGCGAGAGCCACGCATCGGAATTGCGAATCACCCGACGGAATGCCTGCAGGCTCTTACTACTTGTTTTTTTTCGGCTCTGCCGGCTTCGGTTGAACTCTTAGCATCTTTGCCCGCCCTTTAATTGGAAAGTACTGCTTACCACCATGGTGGGTACGGCATGGGTTTCGGCAGACGGCCCCGGGGTCGTCGCCATAATCGCACGCTGTTCCTCGCTGCACCGACACCCATGCAACCCGAATCACCACCGGCCTCACCTATCCTGCAGAGCCTGCAGACCCTAGAGACCCTGGCGCGGCCAGCGAAGGCCGGCAAGACCGCCGCCCTCGAGCCGGCCGGCCGCTTCTGCGCGGAAGGCCGGTTGGCGCTGGACGCCGTTGCCGTGACGGTGCGCAATGTGGGCACGCTGGACCGCCCCGTCACCTCAGAATCCGCGACAGCCCTCCACGCGGCCAGCGCTCCGGCGCGCCACGGCCGGCGCGAGGCCACACTGCTGGACAAGCACGTGCGGGACACCGGCGAGATCGACGCCAGCGCGCTGTCGCTGGAATGGGCCGCCGGTGCGCTGGCCTCGCTGCAGGCCGAGGTTGCGCAGGCCTTGGGCGTTCTTTGCCTGGAGGCGCGGCTGCACAACCTGCTGGTCTACGGCCCGGGCCAGTTTTTTAAGCCGCATCAGGACACAGAAAAGCATCCAGGCATGGTCGCCACGCTGGTGCTGGTGTGGCCATCGGCGCACATCGGCGGCGAGTTGCGCGTGTGCCACCGCGACACCGAACTCCACTTCGCATCGCAGCACCTGCGGGCCAGCGCGATCCGCTGGTTCGCCTTCTACGCCGACTGCCGGCACGAGGTGGCGCCGGTGTCCGAAGGTTGGCGGATCGTGCTGACGTTCGACCTGGTCCTGCCGGCCGAGCCCGCGCGCCCGCGCACGCCGGTGCATCCGCCCCTGCTGGACGCGCTGCGCGCGCACTTCCACCCCGAGGATGGAGAGCCGTGCCTGCAGCCCTGGGTGCTGCTGCTCGACCATGAATACACCGAGCGCGGGCTGCGCTGGCGGCTGCTGAAAGGCGAGGACCGTGCACGTGTGGCCGCGCTGCAGGCGGCCTGCGAGCCGCTCGGGCTGACCGTGCACCTGGCGCTGGCGGCAATCCACGAGCAGTGGACCGCGATCGGCGCCTATGGCGGGCGGCGCGGCGGCGTCGGCGAGCCTGAACCGGACGAATTGATCGACGAGGACATGGTGCTGGACTTCTGGGTCGATGCCGACGACCGGCCGCTGCGTCGAGATGCCTTGCACGTGGCGCCGGCGGACACCGCCAGCTTCACGGAAACCGGCGAAGACTTCCTTGTGGATGAGGAATACGAAGGCTACATGGGCAACTATGGCGAGACGCTGGACTACTGGTACCGCCGCGCCGCCCTGGTGATCCAGACGCCGCTGGCCGCCGAAGCGAGCCGCTTCACGACCGACTTCGATGCGGCGCTGGCCGATGCGCTCGCGCTGGCGCGCGGAGGGCGCAGCGACGAGTTGTCGCAGCGCTTGGAGGCCGCGATGAAGGCGCTTCGCATGCAGTGCCAGACACGAGGTCGGAAGCTGTTGGGCCACTACGCGGAATTGGCCGTTGCACTGCCCGATGCGGCGCAGGCCCATGCACTGTGCGAGGGGTTTGCGTGGAACGATCTCGTGCCCAGCGACGCTGCGGCATTGGCCTGTCTCGCCCGCCGATGGGGCGCGCCGTGGATGCAGGCGCTGCTGCAGAACTGGACCGCGCGTTCGATGGCCTGGCGCTTCAGCGGGTGGAACGACAAGCAGAACGATGACGTCTCACCCTGGCCGCAGTCGCTGGCGGAGTTCGTTCTCAAGGGTGAGTCGGCCGGACTGCAGGCGGCCGTGATCGACGACATCCTGGATCGATGCCGCGCCGCGCTGATCGCCGCTGACAAGTCGTTCGCGTCGTTCCCGCCCGCAGTGCGCAGCGCCACGCTCGAGCGGCGCCTGCAAAGGGTGGGCGACTTGGCGGCTGCTCTGCAGCGATCCACGACGGCCCCGCAACACCAAGCGGCCCTGGTGCGTCACGTGCAGGCGCACCCTGGCCTGTACCCCTTGCGCCAACTGGGACCGCTGCTGCAGCACTGGCCGTCCGACGCGGTCATGCTGCAGCCAGTGCAGGGCTTGCGCGCTGCGGTGATCCAGACATTGCAGCAGGCGCTCGATGAGCCCGCGCCGCCCGCTGGCGACTCCAGCCTGCACGACGTCGAGTGGACCTGCCGGTGCAAGGACTGCGGCGAAGTCATCGCCTGGGCCGAATCGGCCAACGGGCAGCCTCTGGTCCTGGCGATGGCCGAGTCGCGACGCCAGCATGTGCAGTCCCGATTGCAGGAGACCGGCGTCGCGCTTGATACCGAAACGGTAAAGCAGGGCTCGCCCCACAAGCTGGTCATTCGCAAACCGCCCGACTTGGCTGCCCGCCGAAGTGCCCGGCGAAGCGCATGGACGGACGACTTGGCGGCGCTCGGCCTGCGCTCTCGCACAGCGCAACGATAGCTTGGCTATGGCGAGCATTTGCAACGACGAGCAGGGGTCTTTTGACGTGATGAGCGGGCATGATCGAAATACTCTCAGCCTCTCAGTCATGACGAACCTCATGGAGCACCACTTCTGGAAGGCCGCGAGCGACCACGCTGATGAGCCAGCGCTCTGAGGATGGTGTCGAGCACATCCTCCAGATCCTTGCCTACATCCTGTGCGAGAAAGCGCAGTACCAGGTAGCCGTTCTCCTGCAGCAGCAGGTCTTTGCGCCGGTCTCGACGGTACGCGACCGGATCGGCAAGGTGCTGGTCACCGTCGAGCTCGATGGCAACACGCGTGTCGGAGTCGTCGTCGCACAGCAGATCGACTTCGAGCTGTCCTCGCCCGTCGAATGCGATCGGCAGCACCGCATTGAGCCTGAAACGCCCACGCGTTTCAGGCAGCGTCTCGAGACGGCGGTACAGGAAAGCCTCGGTGGCGCTGCGCGCGCGGTCAGCGCCCTCGGCGCCGGCGTCGAACGGTCGGGCCACATGGACGAAGAGGCTGGCGACCGACTGGTCCACGCCGTCCCGCGCCAGCCTGCGCACGCTGCCTGCATAGTCGCGCTTCCATGCCGGCTCTGCAGGCAACGCCACGTCCTGGGGCCAGCCGGCTATGGCGTTTGCCGGCACGACGATCGTGTAGCCGAGTGCCTCGTAGCCGCGGCAGCGCCGGTCGAACATCCGCGCCAGCATGGGTACTTCGAGATCCGCGTAGTCGTAGATGCGCACCTCTCGCTTGCCGTCGCACACTCGGTGCAGCCGGCCCGCATACTGCGCGATCGTGCCGCGCCAGGATACAGGGAGCGTCAGGAACAGCGTGTCGAGCCGCGCGTCGTCGAATCCCTCACCCACGTGCCGGCCGGTGGCCAGCAACACGCGCGGTTCATCGTGCGGGATGGCAGCAAGCCGCTCGACGACCGACTGCCTCTGCTTCTTGCCGATCCCCGCCCGCAGAACAACGAGGTGATGCACATGCGGCGCCAGCTGCTGCTCCAGGCGGTCGAGATGCTCCTTACGTTCGGTGAGCACGAGCGGTATGCGGCCGCTGCGCACGCACTCGATCACGTCCTCGCAGATGCGGCGGTTGCGACGCTCGTCTTCGACCAAGTCCTGGCACAGCGTCTGGAACTCGACGCGAGGATCGCCCTCGGTGCTCGGGCGTCCCTCGAACGGGGTCGGCCGCACGAGCACGCGATGCTCGAATGGCCGAGTCACGGCCTGCGCCTTCGCGTTCACGCGGTGACGAACGGGCCCGCATTGCATGAAGAGGATCGGATGGTGGCCGTTCTTTCGTTCCACCGTGGCCGACAGGCCGACGACGAAGCGCGCCTTGGCGCGGCGCGCCACTTGCTCGAAACTCTGCGCAGGCAGATGGTGGCACTCGTCGACGATCAGTTGTCCATACTCGGCGACGCGGTCGTCGACCGTACCTTTCCTGCTGAATGATGGCGATGTCGACCCTCCCGGTGGGTCGCCTTCGCCCGCCGCCGATACATCCGATCGCTTTAGCCGGAATACCCAGGAACGTTGACAGCCGCTCGACCCACTGGTCGAGCAACTGCTGTCGGTGCACGAGCACCAGCGTACTCACCCCGCGCTGCGCGATGAGCCAGGCTGCAACCACGGTCTTGCCGAATGCCGTCGTGGCGGCGAGCACACCGCTGTCGTGCGCCAGCAGCTGCCGTGCGGCCTGCATCTGCTCGGCCCGCAGCTCGCCGTGAAAACGTATCGCATCCAGAGGCTGGCCGCCGCAGCGCTCGTCGCGCAGCGTCGCGCGCACGCCGAGGTCGTTCAACGTTCGAAGCGCATCGTCCAGGCAACCGCGTGGCAAACCAAGATGCTGTGGGTGGTCCTCGGCGCAGCTGATGACACGCGGCTTCCCATGCACGGACAGCCGCATCGCTTGCGCCCGGTAGAACTCAGAGGCTGAGAGTTTTTCGAGCGTGCCCGAGCAGCACGTCAAAAGGCGCCTGATCTAGGCGCAAAGCGCAGCCATAGCTCGTGTTGCACTAAACCGCTGACGCGGTAGTCCTACCGCCCAGACCGGGCCGTTTGCATGGCGCGGTATCCCTGGCGCCCTGATTGGAGAACGATGGAGGGGC
>Ga0136846_1215216_pt1 | contig 19752 bp, 17 predicted proteins | sample HopSoiMetagenom2_FD_96841 | JGI IMG/M metagenome (GOLD analysis project Ga0136846, IMG submission 96841) | Grasslands soil microbial communities from Hopland, California, USA - 2 Assembly 2016 (version 4) | ecosystem: Environmental > Terrestrial > Soil > Grasslands | place: USA: Hopland...
AAGAGCCCACCAGCGCGGCGGGCGACCGCCGCGGCTCGGCAACCCCCGTCCGGAGCAAGGTCGAGCAGGAAGCGTTCGAGGGCGGCCCGCCCGAGCTTCCGGGTGGACCGCAGCGGCCCGGCGAACGGGCCGCCGTCGGCGCATCGCGCCGGCGAGAGAGATGGTCGCCGGCGGGGAAACCCGCGCACAGGATCCGGCTTACAGGCCGGCTCCTCCGTATCCTGCTCGGTCGGCGGGCGTGTGCGTGCTCGCGTTCGCGAGGCGACCGGCGTCGATCGCTCGGCGGAGCTGGGTCCCCGCGTGGTAGCTGGAACGCACCAGCGGCCCGGCCTCGACATGTGCCAGACCCAGCGCCTCGCCGGCGGCCGCGTGCGCCGCGAACTCCTCGGGCGTCACCCATCGGTCGACGGGCAGGTGCGCCGGTGTCGGCTGGAGGTACTGACCCATCGTGACGATGTCGACGCCGGCGGCGTGGAGATCGGCGAGCGCCGGCACGACCTCGTCGGGGTGTTCGCCCATCCCGAGGATCAGGTTGGACTTCGTGACCTGATCGGGAAGATGACCCTTCGCGAACCGAAGCACGTCGAGTGACCGCGCATACCCGAACGCCGGTCTGATCTTCGGATGCAGCCGCGGGACGGTCTCGAGGTTGTGCGCGAACACGGTCGGTCCGGCGTCGAGCACGGTCGCAAGGTCGCGCTCGCCTCCTTTGAAGTCGCTCGGCAACACCTCGACGTCGATCCCTGGAACGGCCGCCCGACAAGCGGCGATGGTCTCGGCCCACACCGCCGCGCCGCCATCGGCGAGGTCGTCGCGCGCGACGCCGGTGATCACGACGTACCGCAGACCCATGCGTGCGGCGGTCGCGGCGATGCGCGCAGGCTCATCTCGGTCGACCGGGTCGGGTTTGGCCGTCATCACATCGCAGAAGCCGCAGCGCCTCGTGCACTTCATGCCGAGCAGCAGGAACGTCGCCTCGCGGGCCTCCCAGCACTCGCCGATGTTCGGGCACATCGCCTCTTCACACACGGTGTGGAGGTCGGCGTCGCGCATCACGTGCTGGAGCTCGCGGTAGACCGCGCCGCCGGGCAGCTTCACCTTGAGCCATGGTGGCTTGCGGACGCCCGGTTGGTTCACCCCCGGGCCGTTCGTGACGCCGGCGATCGGGAGATGCAGCCGGCGGCCCGTCGGGTTGTGCGCGCGTTCGGCCATCGAGCCGAGTGTACGCTCGGCCGATGCGTGGACCCGCCTGGGGCGTTCTTGCTTGCGTGGTGCTCGCGGGGTGCGGCGGATCCTCGGCTGCCGATCACACCGATCTTTGCCAAGACCTCGTGAACCTTCAGGCAACGGTCGAGTTCCTGGCGGCGCCCGACCCGTCGGCGACGGTGGGGGAGGTGCGTGGCGCGCTCGACAAGCTTGACCCGACGTTCCAGTCGGTGCACGACGACGACGCCGTCACCGACGACCAGGACGACGCGCTGCTCGATACGCAGGACGACTACCGTGACGCGATCGCGGATCTGGGTGACGACACCCCCTTCGCGCCGACGGCGGCGGCGACGTCCTCTATGGGCCAGGCACTGCTGCACGACTACGAGGTCGTCCGTCAGCAGCTCGATTGTCACGCGGACCTCGAGCCGGGCTAAGCCTCACCCCGCGTCGGCGTGCGCCGGCCCCGGCTCCTCGGAAAGACCGATCCGCGGATGATCGGGGATCTTGCCCGGGATCACGACGTGGAACGCTGCGCCGCCGCCCTCGCGTTCGTCCACCCACGCCCGACCGCCGTGCAGCTCGGCGAACCGCGCGACGAGCGACAACCCGATCCCGGTGCCGGGGGAGTGGGGCGACCGCGTGGGCCCCTGGTGGAACGGCTCGAAGATCGCCGCGCGGATCTCGGGGGCTACGCCGGGCCCGTCGTCTTCGACCGAGATGCGGACGCCTCCCTCGTGCGGCGCCACGATCAACCAGATCCTGCGGTCGGCGTCCGTATGACGCGAGGCGTTCATCAGCAGGTTCTCGACGATCCGCTCGATCTTGGGCGGATCGACCGGGATCACGACGGGATGGGTCTGGACGAGCACGTCGCGGCCGGCGAGCGCGTCGAGGTGCTCGACCGTCCGGCGCGCGATCGCGGCCACGTCGGTGACTCGGTATTGGGGTTCGACGATCCCGCGGTTCAGGCGGTCGATGTCGAGCAGGTCCGTGAGGGGGCGATCGGGCTTCTTTGCGTGCACGGCCAGGGGCGAGAGCAGGTCGTCACGGTCCTGTCCCTGGATGTCCGGTGCGCGCTCCAGCGTGAGCGACAGTCCGAGGATCGAGGTGAGCGGGCTTCGAAGCTCGTGTGACACCGCAGCGAGGAAGGTGTTCTTCATGTCGTCGAGAGCACGGAGCCGTTCGGCGGCCTCGCGCTCGCGCTGCTCGCTTTCCCGCAGTGCCTGCTCGGCGAGCTTGCGCTCGGTCACGTCGAACATCACGCCCTGCACGAGCATCGGCTCGCCCTGCTCGTCGGTCAGGAACGTCGTCTCATCGTGGATCCACACCACGCGGCCGTCCGGTGTGCGCAGGCGATATTCGGCGCGCCAGTTCTCACCCGCGGCGGCCGCCTCCAAGAAGGTGCGGAGGGTGGCGTCGCGATCCTCGGGGAGCACGAGGCGATACCAGAGGTCGGGGTCGGCGATCCACGCCTCTGGCGGGACACCGACGATGTCGGCGACCTGCGGGCTCATGTACACCGTCTCCATCGCGTCGCTCGGGTGGTGGAGATAGATCGCCGCCGGGATGTGCTCGACGATGGCACGGTAGCGCTGCTCCGCGTCCGCGAGCCGCTCCTCGGCGAGCTTGCGCTCCGTGACGTCGAACATGATCCCCTGGCTGAACAAGGGGACCCCGTCGTCGTCGCGGATGATGATCGCTTGGTCGCGGAGCCACAGCATCCTCCCGTCCTTCGTGTGGACGCGGAGCTCGATGTCGAGCGGCTCGCCCGTCGCCAGGTGCGCGGCGTCGGCCGCGGCGACGCGCTCCCGGTCGTCGGGGTGCAGCAGCCTCCTCCAGCGCGTGGGATCGGCGAGCCACTCTTCGGGCGTGAAGCCGAGGATCCGTTCGATCTGTGGGCTGATGTAGCGGGTCGGCCACGGTTCTGGTGCGGGGGCGGTCTCGGCGAGGTAGCTGATCGCCGGCATCTCCTCGACGAGCAGCCGGTACCGTTCCTCGGCGCGGCGGATCTGCTCCTCGGCCTCTTTCTCGGCTGTGATGTCGAACAGCACGCCCTGCCAATACCGCTCCGTCCCGTCCGCGTTGCGGACGAGGTATGCCTCGTCGCGAACCCACACCGTATCGCCGGACTTGCGGCGCAGGCGGTACTCGCACCGGAACGGTGTCCCGTCTTCGGTGGAGGCGTCGTCGCGAGCGAGCGCGCGCTCGCGGTCCTCCGGGTGCACCGTATCGAGCCACTGGTCGAAGGTGCCCCACTCGTCGTCGCTGTAGCCGAGGAACGAGCGCACCTGGGGACTCATATAGGTGTTGTCCCCCGTCACCGGGTCCTCGATGTAGGTCACCGCCGGCAGGTGCTCGATCAGGGAGCGATAGAGCGTCTCGGCTTCGTCGAGGCGTCCGACGGCGAGGTCTCGTTCGATCGCGGCGCCGAGCGTGCTCGCGGTGACCGTGAGCGCCTCGATCTCCGTTTCGAACCGCTCGTGGATTTGGGTGTGGTCGAAGGCGATGTAGCCCCACCACGCGCCGTCGGCGAAGATCGGCACGGCGATCAGCGACCGGATCGGGAACGGCTCCGTCGTGAGCCGCGCCTGCTCGGCGGCGGGGAAGGTGTCGACGTTCCCGTGGATCGGGTGGCCGGCGCCCAGCTCCGCGGCCCACCGCTCGAAGCCGAGGCCCTGCCAGGGGAACGGCGTCCGCTCATGCTCGGGGACCATGCCGGCCATGTCCCAGCACTCCACCATCACCACCGCCCGGGTTCCGTCGGACAACGGCACGTTCTTGTAGACGCTTCACCGTTGCGCGTCGCCGGCACGGCCGAGGCGTTCGAGCACCTCCGGCAGGTGCGTCTCCCAAGCAGTCGATCGCAGGAACCGGGCGGCGGCGACGCTGGTCGCCTCCAAGATCGCGTCGCGCCTCGTCACGGCATCGGCGGCGAGGCGAGCATCGGTCACGTCCTGCAGGACCCCGTGCCAACGGCCACGGCCGTGGCTGTCGACGACCTGCACCGCGTGGTCGTGCAGGAAGACGATCCGGCCGTCGGCCGCGACGATCCGGTACTCGATGTCGAACGGGTCGCCCGTGGCGTTGGTGGCGTCGGACTCGGCAAGGACCCGTTCCCGGTCGTCGGGATGCAGCATGCGCACCCAGAGCTCGGGGTCTCGCATCCGCTCCTGGGGGGTGTAGCCCGTGAGCGCTTCGTATTGAGGGCTGATGTAGAGCGCCGTGGCAACCTCGTCCACGTCGTCGGTGTAGATCGCGACCGGGAGCTGCTCGACCAGGGTCCGGTAGCGTTCCTCCGCCTCGCGCAACCGCTCCTCGGCGACCTTGCGCTCGGTGATGTCGTACACGACGCCGAGCCAGTACAACGGCGCCCCGTCGCGGTCTCGGATCAGGCGCGACTCGTTGTGCACCCAAAGCATCCGGTCGTCGCGCGTGAACGAGCGATAGTCGATGCTCCACTCCTCGCCCTCGTCCTCGGCGTTGGACGCGACGACCCAGTCGTGGTCGTCGGGATGCAGGCGCGTCTCCCACAGATGCGGGTCGGCGCTCCACTCCTCGGCGGTGTAGCCGTACATCGTCTCCAGCTGCGGGCTGACGTAGATGTCCTCGCCGGTGGTCGCGTCCTCGATGAACGTGATGGCGGGGAGCTGCTCGACGAGCGTGCGGAAACGGCTCTCGGCCTCGACGAGCGCGGCCTCGGCGTCGCGCCGGGCGGTGATGTCGACGAACGCGCCCTCCACGACACGGACACCGCCGCGGATCGCGCAAGTCGCCTGGTCGTGCACCCAGATGACGCGCCCGTCGCGGTGCATCACCCGGTACTGCCGGTCGAAGGGTTCGAGGTCGTCCTTCATGCGGTCCCACGCCGCGAGCGTCTCGTCGCGGTCGTCGGGATGGATCGCGCCGTTCCAGGCGTCGACGTCGGAGAGCCACTCTTCGACGTCGATGCCGAACAGGCGCTCGACGCCGGCCGCGACCCATCGGTCGCTCACCTGGCCCGCCTCGTCGACCGAGATCTGGTAGGCAACGAGTGGCAGGTGCTCCAACAGCAGGCGCCACCGTTCCTCAGCGCTGCGAGCGGCGACCTCGGCGTTGTGCCGCTCGGTGATGTCGACGATCACGCCTTGATAGACGTGTCCGCCGCCCGACCCGGAGCCGACCGGGTTCGCTTCGTCACGGACCCAGATCCAGTCGCCGTGCGTCGTCCGGAGGCGGTACTCGGCCGAGAACGGCGCCCCGGCCTCCGTCGCCGCGCTCCATGCCGCCGTGACCCACGGCTCGTCGTCGGGGTGGGCGTGTGCCGACCAGGCCATCGGATCGTCGAGCCACGACTGCGCCGGCACGCCGAGCAGCTGCTCGATCTGAGGACTGATGTACAGCGCGGGGACGGTCCCCTGGGCGAACGAGGAATCCCACGTATAGGAGATCGCGGGCGCGCGCTCGACCAGCGTGCGGTATCGCTCTTCGGCGGCCAAGGCGCGCGCCTCGGCCTCCTTACGCTCCGTGATATCGAACATCACGCCTTGTGCGAGGCGCGGGCGGCCCTCCGCGTCGACGTCGTAGTACGCGGACTCGTCGTGGATCCAGCGGATCGCTCCGTCGGGCCGGACGATCCGGTACTCCGCGAGGTAGGTCGTGCCGTCACGGTCGGCGAGCCGGGAGATCTCGGCGACGCGCGCTCGGTCGTCCGGGTGGATCTGCGCGGACCAGTCGTGTGTGTGCGAGTCGGCCGACACGCCGAACAAGGTCTCGATCTGGGGACTCACGTACCGATACCGGTGCTCCTGCGGGAGCCAGGTGAACGAGACCACCGGGGACTCCGCGATCAGCGCCCGGATCTGCTCGTCGGCCTCGGCACGCAGTGCCGTCTCGCGTTCGGCGCGGCGAGAACCGCGGATGGCGAGGAACGCCACCCCGATCGCCATGAGGAAGAAGGCCGCGACGACCTCGTCGCCGACGCTCGTCCTCGTGACGACCGGCTCGAGACGGTCGAACGAACCGGTCAGCGCCCCGACCGCGAACAGCGCGGTGCAGGCCGCCCCGACGACGAGCGCGTCGCGGCGGCCCGGACGGCTCGGCGGCCTACGGGTCTGCACCGGTTCCCCCACGTGTCTTTGATGTATCGGAATCGGGCCACCGGGCTGTACCGGGCACGGCCGAGGGGCCGGGGGGTCAGAACAGGGCGAGGTCGCGCATCGCGCGGTAGATGTGGTCGGGCTCCGGCTCGGTGTAGAAGTGTTCCAACGCAGCGGCGTACGGCATCGCGGGGATGTCGGGGCCGCCGATCCGGACGAGGGGCGCGTCCAGGTCGAACATGGCTTCCTCCGCGATGGTGGCCGCGATCTCGGCGCCGGCGCCGTAGGTGCGGTTGTCCTCGTAGACGACCATCGCCCGAGCGGTCCTGCGGACCGACGCGAGGATCGTGCCGACGTCCAACGGCGCGAGCGACCGCACGTCGACGACCTCGGCCTGGATGCCCTCGTCTTCGGCGAGCCGATCCGCGGCTTCGATGCACCGATGGCGTTCGTAGCCGTAGGTGATGACCGTGAGGTCAGCGCCGGGACGCGCGACCACCGCGTTGCCGATCGGCTCGACGTGCTCGCCAGCCGGCACCTCTCCGGATATGGCGCGGTAGCACCGCTTGTGCTCGAGGAACAGCACTGGGTCGGGGTCGCGGATCGACGCACGCAGCAAGCCGGCGGCGTCGGCCGGCGTCGAGGGGAGCACGACCTTGAGTCCCGGGACGTGCGCATAGAACGCCTCGATCGATTGCGAGTGGTAGAGCGCGCCGTGGATACCCCCGCCGCACGGCGCGCGGATCACGAGCGGACACGCCCAGTCGCCATTGGTGCGGTAGCGCATCCTTGCTGCTTCGGACACGATCTGGTCGAACGCGGGGTGGATGAAGTCGGCGAACTCGATCTCGGCGACCGGACGCATCCCGTGCATCGCCATCCCGATGGCGACCCCCACGATGCCCGACTCCGCGAGGGGGGTGTCGATCACGCGCTGCTCCCCGAACTCGTCGAGGAAGCCCTGCGACACCTTGAAGACGCCGCCTCGGGCACCCACGTCCTCGCCGAGCAGCACGAGTCGGTCGTCGGCCGCCATCTCGTCGTGCAGCGTGTCGCGGATCGCCGTGACGAGGTTCGTCTCGGTCACTGCGCCGCCGGATCGGGTGAGATGGACTGGTCGGCGAAGACGTGGCGCATCGCCGTGGCGGGATCGGGGTCGGGCGCGTCCCACGCCGCGGTGATCGCGGCCTCGACCTCGGCGGTGACCTCGTCCCGCATCGCCTCGAGCGCGGCGTCGTCGGCGACGCCGTGCGCGAGGAGATACGCGGCGGACCGATCGATCGGGTCCGAGTGCCGGTGCTCGTCGACCTCACTTCGCGGCCGGTAGCTCTTGTCGTCGTCGTCCGACGTGTGCGGAAGGTACCGGTACGTCTTGCACTCGATCAGCGTTGGCCCCTCGCCGGCGATGGCGCGCTCGCGGGCGGTCCGCATCGCGGCGTAGCACGCGAGCACGTCGCTGCCATCCACGATCGCGCCCGGCATCCCGTAACCGTCGGCGCGGCTCGCGACGTCGCGGACCGCCATCTGCTTGTCCTGACGAACACTGATCGCGTACTCGTTGTTCTCACACACGAACAGCACGGGGAGCTTGTGGATCGCTGCGAAGTTCAGACCCTCGTGCCAGTCGCCCTCGCTCGTCGCGCCCTCGCCGAACCAACAGCCGACGACCGCCTGTTCGTCGAGGTAGCGCATCGCGTAGGCGATCCCCGCGGCGTGCGGGACCTGCGTCGCGATCGGGGAGGAGTGGCTCACGATCCCGAGCCGGCGCGCTCCCCAGTGGCTCGGCATCTGCCGCCCGCCCGAGGACGGGTCGTCGGCCTTCGAGAACACGCCGAGGAAGACCTCGTACGGGGTGAGCCCCGCCACGAGCACGACGCCCAGGTCGCGGTAGTACGGGACCCACACGTCGACACCCGGCACGAGCGCCGCAGCGGTCCCGATCTGGCACCCCTCATGTCCGGAGACGGGCACGACGAAGGGCGCGCGGCCCATCCGGTTCTGGCGGAGCGACGCCTCGTCGATCAGGCGCGCCGTCACCATGGAACGGTGCATCCGGAGGAGGTGGTCGGGCGTCAGCCCGAGCGTTTCGTGCGGCGCCTGGGTCACCTGCGTGGACACGTCCACCTTCCTCGCACCTGTCGCGAGTGTACCCATCCCGACCGATCCGAACATCGCTTGGCACCCCTACCCCCCAGGGGTATAGTCGTTCTCATGGAGACGGATCCGGTGTGCGGGATGGAGATCGAGCCGTCGACCGCCGCGGGCGCATGGCCGTTCCGGGGCGTGACCTACTTCTTCTGCTCGGTCGGCTGCCTTGAGCGGTTCAAGGCCGACCCGGCGGAGTCGCTCGCGGTGGCGCCGGCGGACCGAGCGATGGACCCGACCGACGAGGAGTGACCATGTACGGCTACGCATCCAAGAAGGACGACCTGCAGTCGCGGCTCCGCAAGATCGAAGGGCAGGTCCGCGGGCTGCAGCGGATGGTCGACGAGGACAAGTACTGCATCGACATCCTTACGCAGGTCAACTCGGTGACGGCGGCGCTGCGCGCTGTCGGGATGGGCCTGCTGGACAACCACGTCCGGCACTGCGTCGCCGAGAGCATCGCCACCGGCGACGGCGACGAGAAGATCGAAGAGCTCATGGCGGCCGTCGGGAGGTTCGCAGGGAAGTGAGCGACACCGCTGAGCTCGTCCTGGACATCGAAGGGATGACCTGCGCTTCCTGCGTAGCCAAGGTCGAACGCGCGCTCGACGGGGTGCCCGGGGTGGACACGGTTGCGGTCAATCTCGCCACGCGGACGGCGACGGTCCACGGCCGGGTCGATGGGACCGAACCGCTCGTCGGTGCCGTGGTGCACGCCGGCTACGGCGCGCGTCCACACGACGACCACCGCGACCCTGCGGACGAGGAGCACGCCTGGCGCCGTCGGCTGATCGTCGCGGCTCCGCTGACGGTGGCGACGCTCGTCGTCGCGTTCGGCTTCCCGGACAGAGCGTGGACGGCGATCGCGGCGTGGGTCTTCGCGACCCCCGTCGTGTTCTGGGCCGGCTGGCCGTTCTTCGTGCACGCTTCACGTGCCGCACGCCACGGGACTACGTCGATGGACACCCTGATCGCGCTCGGCGCCTCCGCCGCCTACGGCTACTCCGCGTGGTCGGTTCTGTCTGCCCCGGCAGGGACCGAGCCGGCGGCGTACTTCGACACCGCGGCCGTGATCGTGACGCTCATCCTGGTCGGCAAGACGATCGAGTCGCGGGCTCGCGCGTCGGCCGGCGACGCCTCTCGCGCGCTGTTGGCGCGCATGCCCGCGGAAGCCGTCGTCGCCGTCGAGGACGGCGAGCATCGGATCGCGCTGGACGATCTTCGACCCGGGATGCACGTGGTCGTATTGCCCGGCGCGACCGTCCCGGCCGACGGCATTGTGCTCGAGGGCTCGTCCTCCGTCGACCTTTCCTTGGTGACGGGCGAGTCGGTCCCCGTCGACGTCGTGCCCGGGAGCGAGGTCGTGGGCGCGTCCGTCAACGGCCAGGGTCGGCTGGTGGTCTTCGTGTCGACGGTGGGTGGGCAGACGCGGTTCGGCTCGATCGTGCGGGCGTTGCAAGCGGCCCAGGCGACCAAGGCACCCGTCCAGCGGTTGGCCGACCGGGTGTCGTCGGTCTTCGTGCCGATCGTGCTCGTCCTTGCGGCGCTCACGTTCGTCGGCTGGATCCTTCTTGCGGGCGTTCCGGCGGGCACCGCGCTCGTCCATGCGACCGCGGTGGTGCTGATCGCGTGTCCGTGTGCACTGGGACTGGCGACGCCGGCGGCGATCGTGACCGGGGCCGGACGCGCCGCCGAGCTCGGTGTTCTGTTCAAGGGAGGGGCGGTGGTCGAGGCGGTGAGCCGGCTCGACGCCGTGGTGCTCGACAAGACCGGCACCATCACCACCGGAGCGATGACGCTTGCCGACGTCCGACCGCTCGGTCAGACGCAGGTGAACGACCTGCTGGCGCTCGCGGCGGCGGTCGAGCTGGGTTCGGAGCACCCGATCGCGCGTGCGGTGGTCGCCGGTGCACGCGAGCGTGGCGTCGCGATCCCCGAGGCACACGACCACCGGGTGATGCCGGGTGCCGGCGCGAGCGCACGGGTGGGCACCTCCGTCGTGGAGGTCGGCCGGCCGCGCGGATCGGGCTCGGACGGCGACACGATCGTTGCGGAACTCGCGGCACGCGGTGCGACGCCCTTCGTCGTGCGGCGCGACGGCGTCGCGATCGGCATCGTCGGCGTCGTGGACCGGATCAAGCCCGAGGCCCGCGCGGCCGTCGATCGGCTGCGCGCGGCGGCCATCCACGTCTCCATGGTCACGGGTGATCGCGGCGAGACGGCGCGAGCGGTCGCGATCGCCGTCGGCATCGACGACGTCACGAGCGATGTGAACCCCGTCGAGAAGGTCGAGGCCGTCGCGAGGGCGTCGGCCACGCGCCGTGGGGTCGCGTTCGTCGGGGACGGGCTGAACGACGCGCCCGCCTTGGCCTCGGCATCCGTCGGCATGGCGATCGGCTCCGGCACCGACGTCGCGCTCGCCGCCGCCGACGTCAACCTCCTCGGTCCGGCGCTCACCGGCGTGCCGCTCGCGATCGAGCTCTCGCGGCGGACCTATCGGATCATCCAGCAGAACCTATTCTGGGCGTTCGCCTACAACGTGGTCATGATCCCGCTGGCCGTGGTCGGGGTGATCGAGCCGATGTGGGCGGCGGCAGCGATGGCGGCGTCGAGCGTCAGCGTCGTCGCGAACGCGCTCCGGCTTCGGCGCTTCGTACCGCGGGAGATTCCGTAGCATGGAGGCCATGGAACACGTCGTCGAGGTCACGGACGACACCTTCGAGCAGGTCGTGGTCGAGGGGTCGAGGACCGCGCCCGTGGTCGTCGACCTGTGGGCGGCTTGGTGCGGCCCATGCCGGACCCTCGGACCGATGCTGGAGGACGCCGCGACCAAGCGGGACGGCGCCTTCACGCTGGCGAAGATCGACGTGGACGCCCAAGGTGTGGGCAACGCGCTGTTGCACGCCGTCCGCTCCCAAGGGATCCCAACCGTCGTTGCGTTCCGCGACGGTCAACCCGTCAGCATGTTCATCGGCGCCATCCCACAGCCGGAGATCGACCGGTTCATCGATTCGATCCTGCCGAGCGAGGCGGAGGTCAATGCGAAGGAGGCGGCCGAGGAACTGGAGGCGGGCGACGTTAGCGAGGCCGAACAAGGCTTCCGTGAGGCGTTGGACAAGGAGCCGAACAACAAGGACGCGGCGCTCGGGCTCGCCAAGATCTTGCTGGAGCGGGGCGCGATCGACGAGGCGCGGCCGCTGATCATGCCCCACCTGCCCGATCCGGAGGCGGAGCATCTCCACGCCAAGATCGAGGTCGCTGAATGGTCGACCGAGCCCGCCGATGGGCGTCTCGGGGACGCCCGGCGGTCGGCCGCACGCGGCGACTGGACCGACGCCCTCGAGGGCATGATCGCGGCGCTCCCCGATCAGCGTGACGACGCACGGCAGGCCCTCGTGACGGCGTTCGCGGCACTCGGCGACGACGATCCGCTCGTGTCCGAGTTCCGCCGCCGGCTGGCCGCCGCGCTTTTCTGAGGCGATGGAGCCGCACGACACGATCCAGCAGTGGTGGGACGACGACGCGTCCGTCTACGACGACAGCGCGGGTCACGCGATCTCCGACCTGGTCGAAGCCGCGGCGTGGCGGCGCGCACTCGAGGTCGCCCTGCCCGAACCGGTCGCACGGGTGCTGGACGTCGGTACCGGAACCGGCTCCCTCGCGCTGCTGATCGCCGAGCTCGGACACGCCGTGACGGCCCTCGACCTGTCTGAAGGGATGCTCGCGCGTGCTCGCGCCAAGGCCGATGCGGCCGGCGCGTCCATCGTGTTCGTCCACGGCCGCGCCGAGGAGCCACCCGCAGGCTCGTTCGACGCGGTCGTCGAGCGTCATGTGCTGTGGACGGTGCCCGACCCCGTTTCGACGCTGCGAGCGTGGCGCTCGGTGACGCGGCCGGGAGGCAGGCTCGTCCTGCTCGAGGGATCGTGGGGTGGCGACGGGCCGTTCGTCGCGCTCGCGGACGCCGCCGCGCAGATGCTCGAGCGGGTCTACGGCATCGCGGGCCACCACCACGCCGAGTACCCCAACGACCTCGCGCTGCCCCTCGAAGGCGCCTCCTCGCCCGCGCCGTTCCTCGAGGCGGTCGCCGACGCCGGGTGGGAGCGCCTGCGGCTCGGGCGGCTGCGCGACGTCGAATGGGCGATCGAGCGCCGGCTCCCGTTCCCGCTCGGGCCGCTGAGGCACCGCCCGCGCTACGCGATCATCGCCGACGCACCCGCGTAAGCGTCAGGCGACCGCGGCGCCGGCGAGCGGCCGGCTGATCTCCTCGGGCGCGGGCGACCAACGCAGGTCGAACGCGTCGGCGAGATGATCGATCGCGATCGGCGCGACCTCTTCGACGCCGACGTCGCGGCCGAGGAGCCGCGAGAGCGACGTGACACCGTGGTCCGGGAGACCGCACGCGACGATCCCGTCGAACCATGCGAGGTCGGTGTTGCAGTTGAGCGCCATCCCGTGCAACGTGACACGCGTCCGCAGCAGCCGCACGCCGATCGCGCAGATCTTGTCCTCGCCGGACCACACACCGGTCTGCACGTCCGCGCGACGCGCGACCGTGACGCCCATGTCGGCGCACGACCGGATCGCGACCTCTTCCAGCCGGCGCAGGTGCGCCGCGGCGTCGGGACGGCTGCCGAGGCCGAGGATCGGGTACACCACCAGTTGGCCCGGTCCGTGGAACGTGAACGACCCGCCTCGGTCGATCCGCCGAACGGCGCCACCTCGGGCCGTCACGGTCGCCTCGTCCCACAGCAGCTCGTCCTCTGTGGCGCGTCTGCCCGCCGTGAACACTGGTGGATGTTGGAGCACGATGACCGTGTCGGGGATCTCGTCGGCGAGCCGGCGGCGGGCGAGGGTGTGCATAGCCTCGTTCGCGATGTCGTAGTCGATCAGGCCGGGTGGCGTGAGCAGCCACGCGGGGGAGCGGCTGCCGATCACACTCCGAGGTCCTCGGCGAAGTCCCAGGTCTCGAGGTTGTGCTTCACGCGCGCGAGGAAGCGCGTCGCCAGCTCCCCGTCGATCAGTCGGTGGTCCCACGACATCGAGATGTAGACCATCGATCGCACGGCGATCGCGTCGTCCTCCACCACCACCGGCCGCTTCTGGATCCCGTCCAGCGACAGGATGCCCGCGTTCGGTTGGTTGATGATCGGTACCGACAGGAGCGAGCCGTACGGACCGGGGTTCGTGATCGTGAAGGTCGCGCCCTGGACCTCGTCGGGCTGCAGCTGGTGCGACCGGGCGCGCGCGGCGAGGTCGGCGATCGCCCGGGCGATCCCGACCGTATTCATGCCGTCGACCCCCTTCACGACTGGCACGATCAGGCCGGCGTCGTAGGACACGGCGATCCCCATGTTGACGAACCGAGGCGTGACGATGTCGTCGCCGTCCAGCCGCGAGTTCACGAGCGGGAACTCGTGCAGCGCGTCCACCGTGGCGCGCGTCACCATCGGAAGGTACGTGAGCTTGACGCCGTAGTTCGCCTGGAACTTCTCCTTGGTGTCCTCACGCAGGCGCACGAGATGGTCGACATTGACCTCGACCATCGTCCACGCGCGTGCGGTCTGCTGCGTCGATGCCAGCATGTGGGAAGCGATCGCCTTGCGGATGTGCGACATCGGCTGCGCGTCCTCGTCCTGTCCCGCCGGCATCGAGGGCGGCGCGGCCATCAGCGCGGCGCCCTCGGGGCCTGCAGCTGGGAGCGGCGTCGCTGTCGCCGTCGAGGCGGCCGGCGCCGTGCCGGCGGTCGCGGCGAGCACGTCGGCTTTCGTGATCCGGCCGCCCTCACCGGACCCGGCGATCGTCGCCAGATCGAGACCCCGTTCACGGGCGAGCTTGCGGACGATCGGCGACAGGATGTTCGAGCGGGGTCCTCGATCGGGCATCGGCGTCTGCGGCGCGGCCCGCGCCGGCGTCTGCGGCGCCGCAGGTTGGTCGGCTTGCTGCGGAGGTTGGGCTGCGTGGGCCGCCGGTGCCGCCGGAGCCGGGGCTGCCGCCTGCGCCGGAGCCGCGGCCTGCGCCGGAGCCTCTGGCGAGGCGGCGATCGGCGCGGTCGCGCCATCGCCGCCACTGCCTGCGCCCGAGCCGTCATCGATCTCCATCACCGCGGTCCCGACGGGTACGGTCGTGCCCTCGGCGACCAACAGCTTTGTCACCGTCCCTGCGACCGGCGAGGGCACCTCGGTGTCGACCTTGTCCGTCGAGATCTCGAACAGCGGCTCGTCGGCCTTCACCGCGTCGCCCTCGTTCTTGAGCCACTTCAGGATCGTGCCTTCAACGATCGTCTCGCCGAGTTGCGGCATCTGGATCGACGTCACGACGGCCTCCTCACCAGGCGGACAGACGGTCGACCGCGGCCTCGATGTCGGCAACCTGCGGCAGGAACGCGTCCTCGAGCGGGGGCGAGAACGGCACGGGATGGTTGGGGGGCGCGAGCCGCATCACCGGGGCATCGAGGTGCTCGAACGCCTTCTCTGCGATCACGGACGCGACCTCCGCCCCGATGCCGAGGAAATGGAAAGACTCGTAGAGCACGAGCGCACGCGATGTCTTCTCGATCGAGCGCAGGACCGTTTCCTCGTCCATCGGGTACACGGTCCGGAGGTCGACGACCTCGACCGACACCCCCCGACCCTCGAGCGTGTCCGCGGCCTCGAGCGCCTTGTGAACCATCGCGCCGTACGTGACGATCGTGACGTCGTCTCCCGGCCGTTTGACCGCGGCGGAGCTGATGGGGATCAGCGCCTCGGCATCTTCGGAAACGTGCTCCTTGATCCGTCGGTACAGCGCCTTGTGCTCGAGGAACAGGCTCGGGTTGTCGTCACGGATCGCCGACTTCAGCAGTCCTTTCGCGTCCGACGGGAACGCCGGACACATGATCTTGATCCCGCCCGCATACGCGAACCACGGCTCTGGGTTGATGGAGTGGAAGTTCGACGCCCGCACGCCGCCGCCGCTCGGGGCGCGCAGCACCACGGGGGTCTTCACGCCCGACCGGTAGTGGTAGCGCGAGAGCACGGTGGTGATCTCGTCGAATCCGCTCGTCATGAAGTCCGAGTACTGGAACTCGGCGATCGGGCGCCACCCCTCCATCGCGGCGCCCACCGCGAAGCCCACGATCGTCTCCTCGGCGATCGGCGTGTCCATCACGCGCTCCGAGCCGAACCGCTCGAGGAACCCCTCGGTCACTTTGAACGCCCCGCCGTAGACGCCGATGTCCTCGCCGAGCATGATCACGCGATCGTCGCGTTCCATCTCTTCCCAGAGCGCTTCGGCCACCGCGATCAGGTACGTGGCCTGCCCGTCCTCGGACCGCTTGCCCCGCGGTTCGGCGCCGTGCCCCGCCGCGCCGGACTCGACCGTGGTGCTGGCCATCAGCCGGCCTCCGTTCCGCCGCCGCGCCCGGGCTCCGACGTCCAGTACCCGTCCTCGACCCACACACCCTTGTCGACGTCGCCCGGCTCGGGGAAAGGCGACGCCAGCGCGTACGCGTGCGCCTCCTCGAAGGTCTGTTCGACGCGCGACTGCACGTCTGCGATCGCGGCGTCGTCGACGATGCCGAGCTCGCGGAGCCGATCCTCGAAGTTCTTCACCGGGTCCTTGGAGAGCATGTGGTGCTCGAGCAACTCGCGCGGCACGTACTTCGCAGGGTCGTGGCCCGCGTGGCCCCGCCAACGCAGCGACACGGATTCGATCAACGTCGGGCCGCCGCCCCCGCGCGCCCGCTCGACCGCATCGCGCGCGGCCGCGAACACCTCGAGGACGTCCGCGCCGTCGACTCGCACACCCGGGATGCCGTAGGCGACCGCGCGCTCGGCGATCGTCGGCACGGCGAACTCCTTCTCGTTGGGTGTCGAGTACGCGAACTGGTTGTTGTTCACGACCCAGACCACCGGGAGGCGCTGGACGGCCGACCAGTTGATCGCCTCGTGCCACCGGCCGTTCGAGGTGGCGCCGTCGCCGCAGATCGCCATCGCAACGCGCCCGTCGCCGGCGCGCTGGTAGGCCCACGCGGCGCCGACGGCGACGGGGTAGGCGATCGGCAGATGCGACATCACCGCGTAGGTCCGGTTCCCCTCCCAGTCGCCGATGTGGCTGTTGCCGTCGCGTCCGCGCAGGTAGCCGTCGATCCGGCCCCAGAACTGCGCGAGCACGCGGTTCAGATCCAGGCCTTTGGCCAGTTGCGCCGTGAGGTCGCGGTGCGTCGGAAACAGGGAGTCGCGTGGCTCGAGCGCGAAGACCGTCCCGACGTGGGTGCCCTCCTGCCCGCGGCCGGAGTAGATCGCACCCGGCAGACGGCCCTGCCGGTACAGCGCCTCGAGTCGCTCGTCGACGTAGCGCGCGAGCTTCAGGAGATACAGCATGTCGCGCAGCTGCTCGTCGGGCAGCGGCAGGTCGTTCGCGGGCGCGTCCGATCGCACGGTGGTGGCCAGGGTCGTCCTCCTATGGCGTGTGCAGGGCCCGGCCGGCGAGCGCGAGCATCGCCTCGCCGACGCCTTCGGACAGGGTCGGGTGTGGATGGATGTGCGCGGCGACGTCGCTGGGCGATGCCTCCCACGCCGTGACCAGCATCGCCTCCGCGATCAGGTCGGTGACGTGCGGGCCGATCATGTGGACCCCGAGGACCGGCCCGTCGTTCGCCTCGGCGACCACCTTCACGATGCCGCCTTCGCCGACGATGTTCGCTTTGCCGATCGCCCGGAAGTCGAGCTTCTCGACGACGATGTCTCGGCCGGCCTCACGTGCCTCGACTTCCGTCAGGCCCACGCTGGCGAGCTCCGGCGAGCTGTACGTCACGCGCGGGATCCCGTGGTAGTCGATGGGGGGGACCTCGATCCCGGCGATCCGCTCCGCCACGGCCATCCCCTCGGTGAACGCGACGTGCGCGAGTTGCAGCGGCGTGGCGGCGACGTCGCCGACCGCCCAGATACCGGGCACGCTGGTGCGGAGCTGATCGTCGACCTGGACGTAGCCGCGGTGGTCGAGAACGACGCCGGCGTCGGCGACCCCGAGCCCCTCGGTGACCGGACCGCGACCCGTCGCCACCAGGCAGATGTCGGCGGCAACCGTCTGGCTGCCGCCATCGGCTTCGTACGTGACGGTCGCGTCGGTCTCGGTGCCCACGATCGACGTGACGCTCGCGGCGGCGGCCGTCGTGATGCCGCGCTTGCGGAACGCGCGCGCGACCGCCTTCGACAGATCCTCGTCTTCGAGCGGCGCCAGCCGAGGGAGGGCCTCGATCATCGTGACGTCCGCGCCGAACGAGCGGTACATCGACGCGAACTCGAGCCCCACCGCGCCCGCCCCGATCACGATCGCCGACGCCGGGATGCGGTCGGCCCGCAGGGCCTCGTCGCTCGTCATCACCCGGCCGCCGACCTGCAGGCCCGGCAACAGCCGAGGCGTGGACCCGGTTGCAAGGATGATGTCGGTCGCGGCGACGGCGGAACCGTTGACGGTGAGCGAGCGGTCCCGTCCCAACGTCGCCGTGCCGGTGAGCACGTCGATACCGCGCTGCTTGACGAGCCCGGTCACGCCTTTGACCAGCTTGTCGACGGAGGCATCTTCGAACGCCTGGATCGCCGACCAGTCGGGCTCGCCCGCTGCCTTGATGCCCCATTCCGACGAGCGCTCGACCGTGTCCATCACCGCGGCCGACTGCAGCAATGCCTTCGTCGGGATGCAACCCCGCAACAAGCACGTGCCGCCCAATCGATCGTCGCGTTCGACCAAGGCGACATGCTTGCCCAGCTGCGCGGCACGCAGGGCGGCTGAGTACCCGCCGGTGCCGGCGCCGATCACGACTACGTCGTACGGGTCGCCCATGCGGAGTCCAAGTCTACTGCCGTTGAACGCTGCGGCCGGCGCCGCCGGATCGTCTCCGGCGTAGCATCGCGCGCGTGACCGACGACATCGCCCTGCGGCGGACGCCGCTGGAGGCCGAGCACCTCTCGCTCGGCGCGAAGCTGGGTCCGTTCGCCGGGTGGAACATGCCGATGGAATACGCCGGCGCCCTCGCCGAGCATCAGGCGGTCCGCGAGCGCGTCGGGCTGTTCGACCTCACGCACCTGGGCAAGGTCGAGGTCGCAGGGCCCGGGGCGCTTCCGCTCCTGCAAGGGGTCGTGACGAACGACGTGGGAAAGGTCGGCATCGGGCAAGGGCAGTACAACCTCGTCCTCAACGAGGGCGGCGGCGTGATCGAAGACCTGATCGTCTACCGCCTCGAGGCCGCCCGATACTTCGTCGTGCCGAACGCGTCGAACACGAACCGCGTGCTCCAGATCCTCGCCGACGCCGAAAGCCCCGAGCAGGTTCATCTGATGTACCACCAGGATTGGTGCTTCCTGGCGGTGCAGGGGCCACGCTCGCCCGCGATCGTCGAGGCGCTGTTCCCGGAGGCGGCCGGCCTCACCTTCATGCGGTGCGCCGAGGCGTCGTTCCGGCGCCGGCCGGTGATCGTCACCCGATCGGGCTATACGGGCGAGATCGGCTACGAGCTGTTCACGTACGAGGACATCGCCGTCGATCTGTGGCGGACGTTGCTCGGCGCCGTGGCGCCGGTCGGTGGCTCGCCGTGCGGCCTTGCGGCTCGTGACATCCTGCGCCTCGAGATGGGGTACCCGTTGTACGGACAAGATCTGTTCGAGTCGTCCACGGCGTTCGAGGCGGGACTTTCGTGGGCGGTCGCACTCGACAAGGGGCAGTTCCGGGGGCGGGATGCCTTGCTCCGGCAGCGCGGGGAGGGGCTTCCGAGCCGGCTCCGCGGCCTGCGGATGCATGAGCGGCGCCACATCCCTCGGGCGCACTACCCCGTGTTCATCGGCGATCGCGTGGTGGGCGAGGTCACCAGCGGAAGCTTCTCGCCGATGTTGCAGACGGGCATCGCGCTCGCGTACCTGTGGCCGGACGACGTCGCGGCCGTCGGCGACGAGGTCATCGTCGACGTCCGAGGCCGCCGCGGCAGTGCCACCGTCGTGCGGCCGCCGTTCGTCGATCGAAGCCCGCGCTAGACGCGCTCCTTCGCGACCGCCTGGACGAAGTCCGCCGCGCCGTCCTGCCCGAACCGAACGTTGCCGACCAACCGGTTGAGCACGCGGTTCGATCCCGGTGCGGCCGCCGTCGCGGCCATGATCACGTAGAGCCCGGAGCCGGGGATCCCTTGGGCCTGCGCCGGTCCGAAGCCCGGCGCTGCGACGAAGTAGGACCAGCGCGTCTTCACGTCGTGCATCGAGCAGGTTCCACGCGCAGAAGCAACGAAGTCGCCGGGCGAATGCGCGCGTCCCGTCATCGCCGCCGGCGCATGGTCGGCGTAGACGGTCTTGCC
>Ga0136846_1207883_pt1 | contig 19749 bp, 24 predicted proteins | sample HopSoiMetagenom2_FD_96841 | JGI IMG/M metagenome (GOLD analysis project Ga0136846, IMG submission 96841) | Grasslands soil microbial communities from Hopland, California, USA - 2 Assembly 2016 (version 4) | ecosystem: Environmental > Terrestrial > Soil > Grasslands | place: USA: Hopland...
CGTCTTCCGGCTTACGCGGAATTCACGAAATCCCACCCACGTCGGGCCAGGTTGCGGGTTCGCGGCCAGACCAGCGTTCCCGCTGGAGTTCCCGCTGAGGCCAGCTTCCTTCAATTTTTCGAATGACCGCCTCCAGCCGAGGCTTAGTGCGGGATTGTCGATCGCGAGTTCGAGACGATCGATTGGATGATCCGGCTTATAGAGTAGGGCATCGACCTCCGAGATGGTCAGTCGGTGGGACCCTGCGGCGACCATTTCGATGGTTTCTCCCGACTGGACCAGTCCCTCCTCCAAGACTCGCATGTAGAAGCCAGGGCGACCATGGGCGACCAGTAGCGCCGCCATCTCAGGCACCTCCATACGGATGCCAAGCCGGTAGCACGTCACGCGTGGTTGCGGGACTTCGAATAGCGCCTCCCCGATCCGAAATCGGTCACCGATGCATGTTTCCGCGTCAGACAAACCCTCCACCGTAAAGTTTTCGCCGAACTGGCCGAAGACGAAATCTCTTCGACCAAGGAAACGCTGCCAATACTCATAGGACTCGATTTGGTACACGTAAACGGCACGGTTCTCACCACCGTGTCCCGCCAGGTCACCCTGGCCGTCGCCGTCGATATTCAGGTGCCTCGCCATCCGGGGTTCGGTGACGGGTTCTTTCCAGATGGCCGTCCTGACCTCTTTGCCATGCCACGACATGGTCCGAGGGAGGCCTACGTTTAATGATAATAGCCGGGGCATCGTGTCACCTCAAACAAGCTCGTTGCCCAAGAAGGCCGAACGCGCAGAGCGCTCATCGAACCATCCGGCAGCGTCATGAGCTATCATACAATGGTATCATCGATACCTAAGTCCTGTGGCGCCCGACCTCCCAAGCTGGTCTCCTACCCACGTCAAGTGTGAGCAAAAACGAATAGCAGCACCGGTAGAATTTCATGGATACCAGCTAGTCGATACGCTACGTATCGTATATATATGATTCACGTTCAGCTCCTTTCGGAGTGGTCAAGCGATCTCGGAAAATGCGCACGTGGTGTCCGACGGGAGCAGCGACAGAAATGTGTAACAGCGGGCCTCGGGTCCTCGCAGGACGGATGAAGTTATGGCTTGGTCGAGCAAAAAGAACCAGAGTTTGAGCGTCGAGAACAATGTAGAGCCTCTTGTGCCAAACGCAGGAGGTGCTGCGGGTGCGGCTACTGCGATGGCGGCTTCCCTCAACAAGTCATCGCTGATCGTGCCTGGCTTGGCCATCTTGATTGCACTCGGTGCGATTGTCGCAGCCGGGTCGAACTGGGATTCATGGGTCGCCGCACGAAGTGTTCAATCGACGGACGACGCCGCAGTTTATGCAGACGTGTCGTCGGTGAGTTCGCGGATCGGCGGAACGGTGGAGCTAGTACCGGTAGCAGATTACACGCGCGTCAAGACTGGTGATCTTCTATTTTCGATCGATCGGCGGCCGTATGAAGTGGCACTCCGTTCCGCCGAGGCGAAGCTTGTGGCCGCGCGCGCCCAACTCGAAGACAATTCGACGCAACGCACTTTCCAGTTCACCCAGATTGAGGTGGCCACTGCACAACAGGAAGCGTCCGAGGCTGACAAGGTCCAGGCGGATAAGGAGTTGCAGCGTCAGACCCGTCTGGGCCTGGACGGGCGCGCTAGCTCTGTCCAGAACTTGGAGAAGGCTGCCGCGGCATTCGAACGAGCTACCGCAAACTCCAAAACGGCCAAAGCGAACGTGGATGCGCAACGAGTGAAGCTCGATGTTCTCGCGAGGCAGCGGGAAGTGCTGCAGGCGAATGTCGACCTGGCGGAAGCAGACGTCGCCGCCCGGCGGCTAGACGTCGGGTATACCACCGTTCGGGCACCCATCGATGGCGTTGTTGCCCGGCGCAATGTCCAGCTTGGCAACTATGTAAGTGCTGGTACGAGCCTCATCTCGATCGTCCCCCTCCCCAATGTGTACGTCCTCGCGAACTATAAGGAGAATCAGCTCTCGAGGGTTCGCGACGGGCAATCAGTCAAGGTCACGGCGGACCTTCTTCCCGGAGTGACGTTTCACGGCGTCGTCTCGAAGATTTCGCCCGCTAGCGGTTCGACCTTCGCCCTGCTTCCTCCCGATAACGCCACCGGCAATTTCACAAAGGTTGCTCAGCGCCTGACGGTTCGCATCGAACTCGACGCAACGCAGCCACACTTCGAGAGGCTTCGGCCCGGAATGTCGGTCATCACGAAGATTGATACAAAGGCAGACGACAATGAGTAGGATCGGAAACAGCAGCGACCTGCCGCGGCAGGGTTTCGTTGCCGTGGGAGTCATTCTCGCGTCGATATTGACTGCTTTCGATGTCCGCACGACGAACATTGGGCTTGCTGACCTGCGCGGGGCTTTTGGGTTGAGCTTCGACGAGGGTGCGTGGTTGAGCACGTTTGCAACGGCGCCTCAGATACTGCTCGCCCCGAGCGTCGGCTGGTTGATAGCAGTCTTCGGCGTCAGGCGCGTGATGACCGTGCCCGTGGCGCTTTACTCGACAGTGTCGATCCTTATTCCATTTCAGCATTCGTTTGAAATGATTGCGGTTCTGCACGCGCTGCGAGCCGTAGTGCTCGGAATGTTCGTCGGCGCCACATTGATGATAGCGTTTAGGAATCTTGACCGCAGATATTGGATATTCGCGCTGGCATTTTACGTGCTTCGAATACCGTTCGCACAGAATCTGGGTCTCTACACGGCCGGGAGCTACAGCCAGACTATAGGGTGGCAATGGCTATATTGGCAGGGCGCCTTGATCGCTCCGATGGTTGGAATCCTGTTTTGGTGCGGCGCAAAGCCGGTCGTGACGGATCGGGAGCTACTGAGCCGTGCGGATTGGGGTGGGATGGCGCTCTTTGGCGTAGCGCTCACCACGCTCTACTTCGCACTGGACCAAGGAAACCGATTGGATTGGTTGGGATCAGGAATAGTCGTTTCTCTGATGATCGCCGCCAGCTTTCTGGTGCTCATATTCCTCTGGCACGAGGCGCGCGTCGTGCATCCGTGGGCGCATATTTCCGTTCTCTTCTCACGGAACGTGGCCCTCGGCTTCGCTGCGATCGCGTGTTTCATGACTACGAGCTTGGGAAGCTCGCTTCTTGAACCCAACTTCCTCGTTTCGGTCACGCGATTGCGCCCCGAGCAGGTGGGCGACTTTTCGGCACCGTTGGCGATCGCACTGCTACTGATAGCCACCGGCACTGCAGTTGTGCTGGTCAGGGCCATAAAGCAGCGGGCGACTCTGATACTCGGTTTCTCGTGCTTCTTGGTGTCTGCTTGGTTGGGCACCGAACTGACAAACCTGTGGTCGTTGCCGGAGTTCCGACTTATAGTCGTTCTCCAGACGTTTGGAGAGGAGCTGGTATTCCTTGCAGCCGTCGCCACGCTTTTCAGCAACGTAAACCCGGCACACGCAGTATCGCTCACGGCTTATGTCCAGGTCATGCGATTGATCTGCTCCGAGACCGTAGCGACGACGATGACGACTTGGATCCGGCAGCGCGAGCAGTTGCACTCCAACCTCATCGGTCTTCACGTCACCGGCACGACGCCGGGATGGAACTCAATGCTTGCCAGTCTTGGTTCTGGTCCTTCGAGCAGCTCGGCGTCTGCGGACGCCTTGAAGCGAGGATTGGGTGTCTTGGCTTCGACGTTGCAGCGAGAGGCCAATGTTCTAGCCTACATCGACGGCTTTTGGGTAACGTTCGCCGCCGCGGTCGCTGGACTGGTTGTTGTCTCTCTCATGGCCCCCTCTCCGGCGCACCCACTCACAACCCGCTGAGATCGCAGCACCGAGCCGAAAGCCTGTTGAGACTTGCCGATGAAAAATAAAAGCGTCGCTCAATCGATCACCTGGCCGATGCAGTCGGGTATTGAAAGGGATGCCCGAAGCCGATTTGCGAGGGGTGAGCCGTCCTCAGGAGTTTTCACAATTCCACAGTGCGAAGGCGCGACGGCCTGATCAGATCGACGTGGATTCAACGTACCGATGGGCAAAGAAGCTTATCGCACCGATGATCTTAACTAAGGAGCAAGAAATGCAACAGATAGCAGAGCCTCGCGACCGCCGCATCCCCCTCTTGGATGGCCGAGGCCATATTCCGGTCGTAGGTTTCGGGACGTTGATACCAAACCCAGCCGCGACCAAGCAAGCGGTCAAGTTAGCCATAGAAAGCGGCTTCCGTCATTTCGACTGCGCGGAGCGCTATCTAAATGAGCATGTCATCGGCGAAGCTCTGCAGGATGCGCTAAGTGCCGGCGTGGTTGATCGTGAGGACCTTTTCATTACTACAAAGCTGTGGAACACCAATCACAGACCAGAGCGGGTTGAAGCCGCATTCAACGGAAGCCTCCGCAGACTGCAGGTGGACTATGTTGATGCATACCTCATACATACGCCGTTTGCCTTCCAACCTGGAGATGAATACGATCCAAGGGACGAGCATGGCAGCATCATCTATGATGGTCAGGTAAGCCTGATCGACACATGGCGCGCACTGGAAGCGCTTGTCGACGGCGGAAGATGCAAGGCGATCGGTCTGTCGGACGTCACACTGCCGAAATTGAAGCTCATCGTCGAAGCCGCGAGGATAAAACCCGCCATCGTTCAAGTGGAATCGCACCCGTATCTGCCTGAATGGGAAATGCTCGATTATTGCAAACGAGAGGGAATCGTCCTCCTCGCCTTCGCACCTCTGGGCCATGGCATGGAACCGAATCTCCTTCAGGACCCTGTGATCCAGAACATTGCCGCTCGGCTTGGCATGACGCCGGCCCAGGTAACCCTTGCTTGGGCTGCTCAGCGAGGAACCGCTTTTCTAACGACGTCGGTCACGCCGAGCCGCATCTTGGAAAACGCCAATCTCCTCCTCATCCCCGAGGAAGCGCGGCTCGAAATCGACCAGAATATCGAGACCGAAATCCGTTTCAATTCGGTCGTCGAGACTGGCGTTCCAGGTTTCATCCCGCGCGTGCGGCCATCGAACAGCTAGATCAAGACGGCGGCGTTTCGCTGTTGATCAGCACCTTCAACCTGAGTTACCCCTGAAGGATGACCAGTTCTATTAAATCTGTCGCCAAACCTCGCAAGTCCGTCGGAGCCCGCCGTAATCCGGAGGCGGAGGCGGCGGTGCTTGCGGCGGCGCGCGACCTGGTCTCCGAGAAAGGGTATACCGGATTCTCCGTCGAGGAAGTTGCGCGCAGGGCCGGATCGGGAAAAACGACCATCTACCGGTGGTATCCGACGAAGGCCGACCTTTTCATCGCGATCTATACGGCTGAGCGCCACGCTTCGGTTCCAGTCCCCGATACCGGCGACCTCTTGGACGACTTGGAACAGTACACCATCAGCTTGTGGCGCTTCTGGGCGTCGAATCCGGCCGGAGCGGCCTTAAAAAGCCTGATCGCCGAAGCGCAGGGCACAACCGAGGCGCTGGAGGCCTTGCGCCACCGGTTCCTCCCCGCCCGCACAGCCGATGTTCGGCAGATGTTGAAAAAGGGCGCTGAGAGAGATCAGATCCGCGAGGAAGACGTGGACGACAAGGTGTCGCTCTGGGTTGGCCTGAGCTGGCTCAAACTGCTGGTAAACGAACTGGATCAGGAGTCGAGCGTTAGGCGTCTGATGGCGCAGATCGCGGGCATCCGCTCCACTTGATGATGCTTAAAGCGTCGGTCGGCGTTAACCGGGCGTGGCAGCAATGGACGTGCATCTGTCCATTTTCGCCCTCAACAAGAAAATCCGGACATCCTTCAATGCTCTATACTCTCGTGAACGTGAAGCGGACGAGCTTCTTTACATAGAGTGGAATTCAAGGATGAAACCAACGAATATGCTATGCCGCCTGCGCTCGATGAAATTTCGGCAGCAGAAATGGTCATTCGAGCGCTCGCAGATCAACGCGTTGAAGTGCTTTTTGGATACCCCGGCGGGTGCGGTGCTGCCGATCTATGACGCGATGCTTGACGAGCCAAGTCTGCGTCATATTCTGGTGCGGCACGAACAAGGTGCGGCACACCCAGCAGAAGGTCACGCGCGCTCCAGCGGAAAGCCGAGCGACGTGCTCGTGACCAGCGGGCCAGGGAGCGATCAACACCGTTGTTGCGATTGCGGACGCGCGTATGGATTCAATCCCCCTGATCGTGATCACGGGACACGTGCCCACGCATCTCATCGTTCCAAGAGGCCGATATCACTGGTATTACAAGATCGTGTACAAAGCACAGTCCGAGAGTGGAACAAAGGCAGTCATCAGCCCTTCTATCAGACAGACGATGGCAGCCCTTCCCTACGCCACGAACGAACAAGTCTGCCTAGCCATCTTTGCAGCCCGCGTCGCTTTCGATAGCGGACCGCCCCCTCGCGAACGGGCTGCCGGAGTGGCGAGACTTGCGTTTCAAGATGTCGGGCGTCGGTCGAGGAAGCAGATTTCCCGCAGAGCTGATGAAAGCATCGCTCTACGGACCGGCAGATTAAAAGGCCGCGAGGCAGGCACCCGCGGCCCTGGGGCTCGAAATCGTCTGGCCTAGGCGGCCGACGAAGCGTGGGCGCTGGAGAGAAGCGCAACCAGCGCTTGAGCGCCTGCCGTGGACGATGCTGGGTTCTGGCCGGTAATGAGCCGGCCGTCGGTAATGGCGAAGCTCTCCCAGTCGCCCTTCTTTTCGAACAGTCCGCCCAAGCGCTTCAGCTCGTCCTCCACCAGGAAGGGCACAACCTTTGTGAGCTGAACTGCCTCCTCTTCGGAATTTGCAAACCCCGTCACCCTCTTGCCCTTGACGATTGGCGCGCCCTTGTAGGTCACGCGATGCAAGACGCCCGGCGCGTGGCATACGGCCGCGACAGGCTTGCCGGAGTTGTAGAAGGATTCGATGAGGTTGATCGAATCCCGGTCCTCCGCCAGATCCCACATCGGCCCGTGGCCGCCGGGATAGAACACGGCGTCGAAGTCTTCAGAGCGCATGTCCTTCAGTCGTTTCGTGTTGGCGAACACCTTCTGTGCAGCCTCATCTTTTTTGAATCGCTCCATTGCCGGGGTCTGATTTTCCGGAAGATCGCTCTTCGGATCGACCGGTGGCTTGCCGCCTTTCGGCGAGGCAAGCGTCAGTTCGATTCCGGCGTCCTTGAACACGTAATAGGGCGCTGCGCCCTCCTCGAGCCAGAAGCCAGTTTTGCGCCCGGTGTTGCCAAGCGTGTCGTGCGATGTGAATACCATCAGGACCTTCATCGTCGTCTCCTTCAGTCGGTTGAGCAACCGGAATGAGGCTGCGAGGACATTATGTTCCCAATTGACGAGGGACGCAGTTGCACGATGGTATTGGTCAGCCACCCGCATCGCCGAAGATCAGCTTTTGGTATTCCGCGAGCATCTTCGGGTCTTCGACAGATCCATGATGATGAAGCTGCAGCCAGGCCCCATCTTTCCGGACGAACCACCGCGTAGTGCGGATCGCCAGGGCCATCGACCGTTCCGGCGTCTGGCAGACGCCGCGCTCACGACCGACGAACAAATGCCAGTCGTCTCCGCCCTGGCTCGAGAAATCGTGAAAGGTCACCTGCACCTTCGTCCTGCCTTCAAAAATCCTGGAATAGCCTTCGGCGATCGCGCGCCATCCGCGCCGTATCCCTCCGATGGGGTTGCCCATGCTCGGTTCATGACTGACCGCCCAGACGGCCTGTACCGCGGCTAGGTCACCTGAGTTGAACGCCCTGTAGAACTCGATCAGGGCGTCGAGAGGCCCCCCGTCTTCGGTCTTCGGCTCGTCTCCGGTGACTTCGAGAAGAAAACGTTGCATGGCGTGACCTTTCGTGGGCGAACATCGAGGAGCGCGACTGAGCCGCACGACGGTCACGATGCAAATTCGAAGGGCAAAAAGCTATTGTACGATGGTGTCGCTGGTATCGCGCTCCTATCGCGATGCGGCATTCGACGAAAAACAACTGCCGGTTCCATGGCGATCGATTTTTGGCTGTGGTGGATCAAGTCTCCGGGCTGCGGGGCTCTGAATTTAAAGTAGGAATCTGCGGTCGCCTAGCTGATCCCGGAACGTCTGCCGATAACCTGTATCGCGGTCTCATAGAGGGACTTCGTAAGATCGTGGGCCGGGAGCCGTGACGCAAGGCGCGCGGGCCGCCCTGACCAAAGGTTGGTGAAGTCGTCCGAATCCAAGGCTTCGGCCTTTGCACGGATTGGCACCAGCGCGGCGGCGGCCGTCGGGAAGGCTGGAGCGGATGGTGAGAGCGGCACGACTTCCCGGACCAGCCGATAGATCAGCGGGATCGGTCAAAGCCGGTTTGTCCGCCAGTGCTCCTATGCGAAGCGTGATATCGACACCTTCATCGACAAGGTTCACGGAGCGATCATGCATGAGCATTCGCACGGAGACGCTCGGGTGCACGGTAAGGAATTCGTCGAGTATGGGCCGGAGCACCTCCTCGCCCAGGATCGGCGGGGCCGAGATCGTCACCATTCCTTCCGGCGAAGACCGCTCGCCCCGACCATGTCCGCCTCCTCGATATCGACGAGAACCCGGCGGCAAGCTAGCACATAGCGCTGCCCGGCTTCGCTGAGCTACAACGTGCGCGTCGTGCGATGCAGGAGTTCGACGCCGACGTGCTCCTCCGAAGCATTGAGCGCGCGGCTGATTGCTGTCGCCGACCGCTTCAGCTTTCGCGCCGCACCAGCAAGGCTGCCCTCGTCCACTGCGGCAATGAAAACTCTCATCGCGTCGATCCGATCCATTCAAAGCTCCTCGTGCGCTGTCTTCGCACACTGCCAGATCCTACACGGTCGGGTGCCAGCGTCGATTGTACCAAAGCTCGCCAACACCATCGTCCAATGGCGATGCCCCAGCATTGGTGACACGGTTCCACCCGCCCAACCTCGAACTCCCAGGAGAGTGCCATGTCACCCATTTCCAAGAATATCACTCGCCGCTCCGTGCTAGCCTCTGCAGCCGCCGCGGGCGTGCTCAGCGTCCTCCCCGGCGCGAGCGCAGCGGTCAAAGCCGACACGTCTGAAATCAAACCGTTCAAATTCAAGGCGACCGACGCCCAGCTCGCAGACCTGCAGCGTCGCGTCAAGGCGACACGGTTTCCCGAGCGCGAAGTAGTCGATGATAATTCGCAGGGCGTTCAATCCGCCACGATCGAGAAGCTCGCAAAGTACTGGGCGACGGACTATGACTGGCGCAAGGTCGAGGCCAGGCTCTACGCCCTACCCCAATTCACAACGAAGATCGATGGCGTCGAGATTCATTTTATTCACGTGAAGTCGAAGCACGACGACGCCCTACCGATCATCGTGACGCATGGCTGGCCCGGATCCATCATCGAGCAGATGAAGATCATCGAACCGCTGACCAACCCGGCTGCTGCTGGCGGTTCGGCGTCCGACGCGTTCCACGTCATTATTCCCTCCATTCCGGGCTACGGCTTCTCAGGAAAACCGACCGAGAAAGGCTGGGATCCCATTCGCGTCGCCCGCGCATGGATCGAACTGATGGACCGCCTTGGCTATACCAGGTATGTCGCGCAGGGCGGCGACTGGGGCGACGCCATCACCGAGCAGATGGCGCTGATCGCGCCGCCCGGACTTCTCGGTATTCACGTCAACATGCCCGCGACGATCCCCGAGGACGTGGCAGCGGCCCTGCAGCCAGGCGGCAAGAAGCCTGATGACTTGTCCGCCGACGAGTCGCACGCCTATGACCAGCTCGCGGACTTCTACGCCCATGGTCTTGGCTACGCGATCGAGATGGCGAACCGGCCGCAGACGCTCGTCGGCATCACGGATTCACCGGTGGGTCTCGCGGCATGGATGATTGACAACGACATCCGAAGCTACGAACTCATCGCACGCGTATTCGACGGTAAGACCGAAGGACTGTCCAGGGACGACATCCTCGACAACGTGACGCTCTACTGGCTGACCAACACCGCCGTCTCGTCGGCACGTCTCTACTGGGAGAACAAGCTTGCATTCTTCCAGCCGAAGGGAGTCAAGATTCCCGTCGCCGTGAGCGTCTTCCCTGACGAGATTTATGCGGCGCCGCGGAGCTGGACCGAAAAAGCCTATCCCAACCTCATCCATTTCAAGAGGCTTCCAAAAGGCGGCCACTTCGCAGCCTGGGAGCAGACCAAGGTTTTTTGCGACGAAATGCGGTCCTCCTTCAAAACGGTCCGTGCATAGTTCCGAAATTCGCGCCGCGGCGACCATCGTCCGCGGCGCGCGGTGACACCGTCGCATTATTGACCCGAAAAGCCAGGAGCGCGACATCGTGCATCACCTCGGCAGTGCCATTCGACGACAGGACGGTGGCTACTCTTGGCTCTGCACCGGCGGCTTGAGCAACGTCGGCAAACGACCGACGCGGGCTTGCTCATAGGCGTCGCACCCGGCGAGAACACCGATTGCAGGAGCAGCACCAAGCCTACGACCCCAGCCGCGGTTCAGAACAGACGCCGTCCACCCGGAGGCTTCGCCTTGCGGAACGCTTTCTTTGATGGTGTCGTTCAGCGCGCCAGATCCGGAACCCAACTTTGATTGACGGGGGCAAGGTCATCGCCCAAGGCCTTGGCGGTTTCAAAAATTAGATTGGCGCTGTCCCGTCGCCGTAGGTGCTTGAGTGCCTCCAACGGCGATCTGTTGGCACTATCATCGGCGTCGGACGCCCCCGACAATGGCTTCGTCCAGTTTTCATATGGGTCGGGAGCTCGTTGTGCGGCGTAGACGCCGAGTATGGACTCGTAGCGCCCATTTTTGCTTTTCATGGTCAGAAGCTTGTTTCGGCTGACCTTTGCCAGCCATACTAATACCTAAGTGCAGTTAAATCGTCCGCTGGAGCGCGCTACTATCAAATTGTCGTTGACCTCCCACTCTCGAACGCATGTTCAAGACCAACGATATGCTCCGACGTCCTCCCCTCCGCCGGAGCTAGCGGCCTTTAGGGGCCCGCTTGGGCCGTCTCTCCCGAGACGGCCCACCTTTCCAAAGAACAAAGGAAAAGGAAACCATCGGACGGTCGTTTGCCGTACCCGACCATGATTGCCGCCATATAAGCAGGTTCACGCTCGGCACCTCACGGCGATAACTTAGACTGGCCCGAAGAACCACGCTGCTGCCGCAACAGTAAAATACAAAAACCGGGGCTTGCAACCGGCGATCAAAGCCGTGGGCCCGTCCTCCCATCGCCGCAGTTTGACGGTTTGACCGAGTGGAGTAGTTTGCCAAGGCAGTAGGCGTCCACTCGATACGAACGGCCTTCGGGTGCACGGGTTGCTCCTTTTTGCACGATGTATCATCATGCCAACACATCATTTTTGTGGTGCCGCTAAGTTGGGAACTAATCAGGGAAAGCGGGGCCGCGATGTCGCCGGTAAGGGATGAGCCGTTCCAGTCGACGCAAGCCACTCACATTCTCGAAGATCTTCCAGCCCTGGCTTGGACGACCGATAGCGATTGCGCCGTACGATCGTGTAACCGTTCGTGGCGTGAATACGCTCCGATGGAAATCCTCGACGATGGATCATGGCACTGGTTTTCCCTTATTCACCCTGATGACGTCACCTCTGTTTTTTGCATGTGGACGACGTGCAAGGAATCGGCGCACGGAAATTCGATCGTCTGCCGCTTGCGCGACGGACGCGATCAATACCGCACCTTTCGCTTGACCATCGTCCCGCCTTCGGGGGATGCATCTTCAGCAGCGGAATATTGCTGGTTGGCGATACCGTTCGATCGGGACATGGCGGGAAACGGCCTAGGATCCGATGAAGACCCGCCTTCGCACGCAAAACCAGACGCGGCTGAGACCGGTCGTCGGATCGATTACGCGGCTCTGGTGGCGGCTGAGTCCGGCGTCTTCGAGATGATTGCGGCGGGGCTGCCTGCGCTCGATGTACTTGAAAAGTTGAACCGGCTTGTTGAGCTTTTTTGTCCGCAGGTCTATTGTAGCATCCTCGAGATATCCCTGAGTCGAAAGTTTTTCCGGGTAGGCGCCGCGCCTAGCCTGCCCTCGAGCTTTGCAAGTTTATTCAACGGCAGCACGTTACGGAGTGAACTGGGTCCTCCTGCGTTGGCGGCCCTCGAGCGTAAGAGGGTTAACGTTCCGGCGTTCGATGAAGATCCTAGTTGGGCGGGCACGCCTTTCGCCGCCTTGATGAGGGAACACAACCTTTCCGCATGCCGTGCGCTGCCACTGCTTTCGCCCTATGGAAACATTTCCGGGGTCTTGACACTGTACCAGCATCGGTATGCAGAGCTGACGGTTGACGAGAACATGGTTGTTGATCGCGTAGCAAAGATGGCCGCGATCACCATCGACTGGACACGCCATGAGGAAGCACTGGTTGAACGGGAGACGGAGCTACGCCAAACCCATGCTCAGTTGTTAGCCGGCCAGCAAATCAGTTCGACTGGAAGCTTCACATCTGACATTCAACGTGACGATCATCGTTGGTCAGACCAATTCTACCGAATCTTCGACATCGATCTAGCAACGAAACCCAGCATCCAAGCGGTTCGGGATCGTATCCATCCGGATGACATTACGCTCTTTGATTGGGAGATGGAGCGAGGCTTGGCTGGCAACGGGGCCGATTTTGGCTTTCGGGTTGTCGCCACCAATGGGATGGTGAAATTCATTCGGGGCCGCGCGCGCGTGATGGGCCACATCGAGGGACGACCGATTTTCATGGGGACCGTCCAAGACATCACAGATATCAAGCTCGCAGAAGCAACACTTCGGTCCCAAGATATCGAGCTTAGCCGAGCAAGGGAGCAACTCTCCCATGTTTCGCGCGCTTTGACTGCAAGCATTCTCACAGCCTCGATCGCCCATGAAGTGAGCCAGCCGTTATCCGGCATACTTGCGAACGCCAACGCGTGCCTACGTTTTCTGGCCGCGGACCCTCCCGACATAGATGGAGCGAATGAGACAGTTAGAAGAACTATCCGGGACACCAGTAGAGCGACAGAGATCATTAAGCGCCTTAGGGCGATGTTCAATCGGAAACAGCCAGTAATGGAAAAGACAGATCTTAATGATGTTGCTCGCGAGGTAGTTGCTCTATTGCGAAACGACATTAACCGAGGGCTTGTCGACTTGAGGATGGAACTTGACCCACTGACACCTGCAGTTGCCGGCGATCGCATCCAACTGCAGCAGGTCATTTCCAACATGCTGCTCAATGCAACGGAGGCAATGGCGGATATTCAGGATCGCGAGAGAATTCTAATCGTCAGAACCGAACCGGATGGCGCCGGAAATGCACGTCTTTCGGTCCATGACGTTGGAATTGGCATTGAACACGAGAGTGCGGGAAGGCTGTTTGAGGCGTTCTTCACTACCAAGAGCAACGGCATGGGCATCGGCCTATCGATCAGCCGGTCAATTATCACCAATCACGGCGGTGAAATCTGGGCCGAGCGAAACAGCGGACCCGGCACGACCGTTCTCTTTAGTATTCCTGGAATTAATGGGGTCGGGACCGCTCGCGAAGCGGAGGCCTCGCCCCCCATGTTGCTGAGCGTCGCGGCCTCCACACCCTTCAGAAGTTGACTGTGTTTTCGGGCCAAAAACAACGACTTCGCTGTTTTCAGACTTTCCGCCGGTGAATCGATTGATTTCGGACGGACGAGCAACCCGGTGGCCGGACGAAATGTGTAATAGAGCTCGCCCAAAATTCCGACCGTCCGCAGTTTGAGAGCCGTTAGTTTAGGTGAGTTATTGCCACGGCGAATCCGATATCGTCCTAGGGCCGAGATTTGGACTGGTCCTTGTGGAAAGAACTCCGCGGCGGCTTCGAAAATCCTTCGTTCGCGAATTTCCACGTTCGTGTCGCTTCTCCTTTGGACTATCGCCACCGGTTCCGCCCAGACAATACGCAACAACCGACCGCCGTCGCTTGGCCTTGATAACTCGCCGACGCCCGCTCACGCTTTAATTGCTCTTGCAAGGCTTTCTCAAATCAGAGATCAACCTCAAGCTGTCTGACGAAAAGCTGGATCGTTAGCTCGTTCCTTCTATAAAAAATCCACTGCCCGACCTTATTCGCAATAATCAGCTCCGCCCCGCTCAACGTGACCAGATGCGCCGACATCGTCGATTGCGCAAGTCCGGCTAGTCGAAAATCACCCGCCGCAACGCCGATGTCGAGAGGGTATCGAAGCTCGCCAAAATAGCGTGCAGGCTCCTTCAACCATCTCAAAATGTTCCGGCGAACCGGATGTGCAAGCGCCTTGATGACCTTCATCTCGTCCATCTAAGTTCTCTCAGCCTTCCAAGGTTATTACGCTCCGCCAGGATTCGCGGTACGCTTAGCACGGTGGGTCTCCTCACCCGCCGCTTGTCGATGTCGAGCTTAGGCCGACCGATAGATGTCGTCATAAGTTCGGAAAGGGCTGGTTCGGGAGTCGCGGCCGCAAACTCCGCCGCGTCAAGAACGACGTCCTTCACGCACGCATCGATCTTCTTCAGCTCGCCTTCCGTAGTAGCTTCTGCATGCTTGGTAATCAGGGCTCGCATAAACTCGATCGGATCGCGTGTGGTAGGGACAGTATCGACCTCCTCGCGCGTGCGATATTTGGCCGGGTCTGACATCGAGTGCCCGCGGTATCAGTAGTTTCCATCTCGAGAATCGTCGACCGCTCGCCAGCGGCGGCCCTAGCCAGCGCGCGGGCGTCTGCCTGGCGGACAGCAAGAATGTCCATACCATCCACGAGCTCTCCCGGAAGGCCACGCCTCGCTGATGCAGCGGCACCTCCGTCGTCGAACGCTCCACCGAGGTGCCCCACTGAGGCACCCATTGCATAGTGGTTGTTCTCGATCACGTAGATCACCGGAAGAGAATGTACATCAGCCATATTGAGGCTCTCGGCCACCTCGCCCTGGTTCACTTCGTCGTCGCCCATGTAGGCAAGAAACTGCGCCATTGCGGCGGTATTTGTTCGCGAGTGCAAGGCCTGTGCCATCGAAATCTGGTCGCCCGCGATGCCATGCCCACCGTAGAAGCCCTTCTCGACGTCGAAAATATGCATCGACCCGCACTTCCACCTGGAGACTCCTGCATCTCTTCCGGTCAGTTCCGCCATGACCGCTCGCGAACTCATCGCTGCCGCGATCATGTGTCCATGGTCTCGGTAGCCGGTGATTAACTGATCGCCGGGCTGAAAGATCGAGCGCATAGACTTGGCAAGCCGCCGCCATTGTTTGTATAGACGCACCGTGACAGGGACTATGCCGGAAAACGGGATACTGATTTCCAATTGCTTCAACGTCAACCAGGCGCGGCGCCCGCCTCACCTTTGAACTCACGCTTCTGTCGCTTCCGTTCTTCCTTGCCAACTACCATCGCCCGACCGACGGCGGGCCGGTGGGCAATTTTAGAAACCCACGCCGCAACGTTGGGGAAGGTAACCAGATCGATTCCGGCGTTCCGGTGCTGTACTACCCAAGGAAAGCACGCCATATCCGCAATGGAGTAATTCCCGGCAACGTATTCGCTTTCTCCCAATCTCCGCTCCAGCACAGAGTAAAGCCGGAATACCTCTGCAGTGAATCGCTCGATCGCATATGGCTCATGCCGTTCTGCAATACTCCGAAAATGATTTGCCTGACCTGCCATCGGACCAAGGCCGGCGACCTGCCAAAACAGCCACTGATCAACGGCAACCCGCTCTCGCTCGTCGGTTCCGTAGAATCGGCCCGATACGCGGGCCAAGTATTGCAGGATTGCTCCAGACTCGAAGATGGAGACGGGGTTGTCCACGAGATCTCCCCTGCTATCGACCAAGGCAGGTATGCGATTGTTTGGGGAGTGCGCGAGAAAGCTGGGTTCGAATTGTTCTTTTCGACGAATGTTTATGAACGTCACCTCATATGCGAGGCCCAGTTCCTCCAGTAAAATAGTGACCTTGCGCCCGTTTGGCGTCGGCCAGTAGAAGAGATTCAAACTGGGAGCAACCATCTCGGGCGCCGCGTTGTTCGAAGTAAATATCATATCAATCGCCCACCCGTCTCAGGCGCAAAGTCCAAAACGATCGGTTATGGGCTGCGGTGGTTCCCCTCGCCCGAATTCATGATAATGATGCTGATCGAGGTACCTCTGCAGCGCTCTGCGGTGCATCAGTATGTGCATCACTTTGGCTTCGGCACTGTTCGGCAATAACACTCAAGAAGCGCGAGCGTCAGTTCCGGGCCGGGTACCAAGCCCCATAGATCCATCCGCTTTGCTAGACGCGGTGTGAGGTCAGCGCTCCTGCAAAGTGAAGCGACCCTTCAGGAAACCAACGCTCCAGGTTGGCTTCCTTCCTCGGGAGGCTGCGCAGCCAGACCTTTATCAATCAGTATCCTGTCGCCGTCGGCGATTGCCAGCGCCTCGTAGACGCGTTTATTCCTCACAGCCACCGCCTGCGATCCGCCTGAAGACTCCTACGCCTCACCCAATGGTTCTGTCCGGACCTGGCCGTACGGGAAAAACTCGTCCTTTCGGCCTCCGCTCCACGCGTCCCGAAGCGCCGGCTTTGTGATGTCCCAGTCTGCAAAGGCTTTCATGCAGACCGCTCGAAGATCAAGGCGCAGTTCCTCGACTGTAGGACGCCCGAAGAACCAATAGCCATTGTAAATTTTATGAACGATCAGTTTTGGCTCAAGCACGATCACGTGCGGGATCATCGGATTATGGATTGGATCGGTGTATTCGGCGATGTCCAAGTCCTTCTGGATGATGCGTCGCGGGTCGGCCAGGAATGGCCAATTCGCGCCGACGCCGCTGCGATACTCGTGCGTCTCGGCGATGGCATCGGTACTGATCGTGACCATACGACAGTATCCCACGGCCATCTCGCGATGGAGTTGGAGCAAACCCTCCGCTTGCCGTCGGTCTTTAGGGCAGTAGCTTCCTCGACTAAGCACGACCACCGTCGGGTACGCGCCCTGCAGTTCGGAAAGCTTTCGGCGCTTGCCGGTGTGATCGCTCAGTTCATAGTCGGGGAATACCGCTCCCGGCACGATGTCCGCTCTCATCTGTTGCTCCTATAAAGGCTCTGACCTGTCCATTCGAGACAGGAAATCTCACCCTTCCCTTCTGCGCCATTGGACTTAGGTGTCACCTGGAACCCTTGCGGTTGGAGGGCGGCAACAGTGGCAGGGCCCCGAGGGGTCAGGATATGAACTGGCAACGCCGGCCGTTCGGCCTAGTGAAGAATGGTTCGCAGGCGGCCGTCGCGGACGTAGTCGGGGACGTGATGGGAACAGAGCCGCGTCACACCCATTCCGTCGGCTGCTGACGCTGCGGCCGCTCGAACGCTGTTCACGAGGCAACGAAGTGCGAAGTGGACGGTTCTCGGGAGGGAAGAACCCTCGGCTGGCGCAAAGCTCCAAGCTTCGAGACCAAAATTCGAGAAGGCGATGAGGTCGTGTTTGGCGACGTCAGAAAGCTCATCGATCGCAGGATTGGTTTCTAGGTGGGGCAGCCACGACGATGCGCCTGATGTCACCACCGATGCGGGTGGCGATGTGCGTCGTGTCCGCGAGGTTACCGATTCGAAGAGCCGAATTCACGCCTTCGTCGATCAGATTCACGAAGCGATCAAGCATCAGAAGCCGGACCGAGACGCCCGGATACTTGCGGAGAAAGCAGTCGACAATCGGCCGAAGCACTTCCTGGCCAAGAACAGGCGGTGCGGAGATGGTCACCGTTCCCCGAGGAGAGCATCGCTCCGTACCAGCGATCATGTCGGCCTCCTCCAGATCTAAACACCCTCCGGCAGGCTTCGACATAGCGCTGGCCGGCCTCGCTTAGTTTCAGGCTCCGTGTCGCACGATGAAGAATTTCCACGCCGACATGCTGCTCGAGCAGCCCCAAGGCCCGGCTGATCGCCGTTGGAGACCGCTTCAGCCTGCGAGCAGCGCCCGCCGGAATTCCTTCTTCGACTGCTGTGACGAAGACCTTCATTGCGTCACACGATTCCATCAGGGCTCCCTCCAGACCTTCCCGGAGCTCCGCCGGGGCGATCTTGAGTCATGAGACTTAATAATCGGAATGCTTTTAACGAGGAAGCCATCGTTGACATGAGGTCCGCTAGTGGATTTCCGGGTCGTCCTCAATACGAAGCCTTGCGGCCATGTTCACAAGCTCCGCGAGTGACCGAGCGGCCATCTTTCGCATAACCTGGCCGCGATGCGCTTTGACTGTAATCTCGCTGATATTGAGTTCGAAGGCGACTTGTTTGTTCAAAAGACCCTTGACCACGAGCTCCATCACGTCGCGCTCACGCCCCGTGAGAGCACCGTAACAACGCTGCAATCCATATAACTCTTCGCCTTCGCGCAAAAGAGCCTCGCTCCGTGAGAGCGCGGATCGTATGGCTTCCAAAAGCGCTTCGGAGTCGATCGGTTTCGTGAGAAAATCCAATGCGCCGCCCTTAAGAGCTCTGACGGTCATAGGAACGTCTCCGAACCCGGAAACGAATATTATTGGCATCCTCTTCCCGCTGACGCTGATCATGCTCTGGAGATCGAGACCACTCAAACCAGGCATGTTGACGTCGAGAACGAGGCAACTCGGCACCGATGTGGGAGGCGCTTCAAGGAAGGACTGCGCCGACTCAAACAAAAACGGCTGCCAGCCTGCTGAGGTGATCAATAGCTCAAGAGACTCTCTGACAGAGACATCGTCGTCGACTACAAAGACGGTCGGTAACCCGATTCCGTCAAAACATTTAGCACTAGCATCAATCATTGCTGAAATTATCCGATACATGTGCTTCCTCCGCGAAGAAGACGCCAAAGTCGTCGTGCAAAACGTAACTCCACCGGAACGTAATGTCGACGATAGCGCTTTTTACAACCAGGCATGTGGCGAGCCGCCGAGCGAGAATGCACCGGACTTCCTGAAAGTCCATTGTACAATGGTATCGACGGTCAGACCTGAAGGCAAAATGGATGATCGACCACGCCATCCGGAGTTGCGAACACTTCCGTCTCATCGGCCCGTCTTCAGTGGCAGATCAACTCGAGTTCTTCGTGGTCGAGAACGTCAAGATACCCTCGCCATCAGCGTCCTCCCAGAGGAGATCTGTGCGGCGCCGAGAAGTTAGACGGTATCCGAAGCTGATCCATTTCAACAACTCGCTAAGGACGGTCGCTTTGCCGTAGGAACAGGCGAAGGTGTTCTGCGACGGGCGTTTCGTTCGTGGATAAAGCGTTATGGCCACTCGGTCGCCAAAATGAAGCTGCCCTCGATGGCGGTTTCGCGCTCCCGACGTGGGCTTCTTTAACCCATTGCCAACACCTTAGTACAATAGGCCGACCGCCGTGCATGGGGCACTGTAGGTCATCAGTCTTCTTTCGAATGATATGCAACGCGGACGGATCTCTCTAGATGTTGAACTTTCGGCGGCGTTGCCCCTTGTCTCAGGAGACCGGGTGCAACCTCAGCAGGCCCGCCGGTGGCGTGATGTTCGGCTTTTCAATACCGGTTCAGGCCTCAACTGGTAACCCCGCTGCCGTTGCCGAGGCAGATCACCCATGAAAAAAGCACTCATTTCGGTCGTTGACGACGACGAGTCTGTCAGGGAGGCGCTCCCTGATTTGATGCGGATATTTGGTTTTGAGGTGCGAGCGTTCTCTTCGGCCATCGAGTTTCTGGAATCCGAATGGATGTCGAAAACCGATTGCCTGATACTCGACATCGCAATGCCAGGGATGTCTGGACCTGA